>OBLS010000597.1_pt1 | contig 13387 bp, 14 predicted proteins | sample 1519901 | NCBI WGS metagenome assembly OBLS01 (sample SAMEA3113585, study PRJEB22503) | soil metagenome
TTGCACCCCCAGCCTTCAAGGGGGCCCGGATGAAACAACGGGCTCAGGGATTACAGCTAGCGAGGCAGCTCTCGCCCCAGCCAGTCCGAGTAGAAGCCCTCGAGATCGGGGAGGAAGTCGTGCACCACCGGGTAGCCGGGCGGGACGGCCTCGACCTCGAGCAGCGTCTTGCAGCCGGGGCAGAAGTACTCGCGCAGGCGATTCCACTCGGGGTCGCCTGACATCTTCTCCGGGTAGATCTCGCGCAGCGACTCCTCCGAGTCGCGGACGTTGATCAGCGCCTCGAGCTTCCAGTTCTCGCGGTAGTCGCAGAACTCGTGCCCGCAGTCGCACTTGATCACGTAGGTGCCGTCGCCCTTGCTCACGATGTACAGGTGCTCGCCGAACGGGAGCACGATGCGCTCGTCCCAATCGGCCCTGTCCTGGAGCAGCGCGACGTATTGGCCGAACCGTTCGGGGTCCTTGTAGGAGGACTGGATCGCGCGCACCTGGGAGCGCGGGAGGCGCTCGTCGACGAGGTCGCGGAGCGTCTCGCGGTCGAGCTTCACCCGATCGTGGCCTCCTGCTCGCGCAGCGCCTTGGTCAACTCAACCGTCGGCGTTGGGACGTCGAAGTCGAAGTCCTCGGGGAGGTCCCAGAACTCGCGGAACTCGCGCGCCCAACTCTCCGAGAGCCGGATCGACTCCGCGTACATCACCTTGATCGGCTCGATCATGTCGCCGTCGAGGATGCGCTGGCGCTCGCTCCGCATCCACTCCCGCACCGGCACCGCCCGGCGACCCCGCTCCTCGCGCATCTCGGCCCGCCGCGCGTCGGTCTTGGCGACGTCGCCCGGCTTCACGCCGTACACGGACTCCGCGTAGCGCGGAAGGAGGTACCCGCCCTCGACATCGGCCATCACCGATTCGTACGGCCGCTCCAGCGGGTCCCCCACCCCCGCTGCGCCGCGGAAGCAGCACAGGTAGAGATCGCCCTGGCGCATCACCTCGGGCAGTGTCGTGGTCTCGAGGTCGAACTGGCGCTCCCCCTCGATCATCCGCGCCAGCTCCGAGTCGGCGGGGTCCGGCTCATGGGTCGGGTAGGGCTCCCGACGCTCCACGAGCTCGAAGAAGTTCGTGTTGCGGACGTTGTGCCGGTATCCGGTCGCGGCGGGATACCCGCCCCACAGCCCGGTCTGGATGAACATCCGCCCGTTGCCGATGTTCTGCATCTCGTAGAACGGCGTCTTCCAGGCCAGGCGCAGCGCCTCGTAGCCCGAGCCGCCCCGGTGGCGGCCCGGCCCGGCGGTGTTCGGCTTCACCCGCTGGCCGATGTACAGGAACGGCTCGATCAGCTCCCACATCTCCATGTCGCCCATGTCGCCCTCGGGGTTCCACATCGCGGCGGCGTAGTCGAGCCCGTCGAGGATCATCTTGCCCCCTCCGCCAACGCATGAAAGCCCGAAGTTGGTCGTCGCCGATTGGCGGCCGTACTGGTCGATGCCACCGCCCTGGAAGGCGTTGCTGGTCAGGCCGTAGGGCGCCAGCACCTCCTCCACGAAGCCGCGAGCCTGCAGCGCGCGGGACACCGACTTGATGAACCCCATGAACGAGGGGATCAGGAACGCCCACGCGATCCCGGTCGAGGCCTGCGGGTTGGAGTGGTTGGTCCACGTCCCGGGCGGGAAGTTGGTGTTCAGGCCGAGGTACGCGCCGTCGTTGACCTTGTCGTTGGGGATCAGGGTCTGGGTGAGCTGCACCCACACCGCGCCCTGCATCGCCGACGGCGTGCAATTCGAGGAGTGATATCCCCACGACGACGCCCCCTCGTAGTCCATCTCCAGCTTCGCGTCGCGCGTCACCCGGATCTCGACCGGCGCGTGCATCATCGTGTCGACGCGCGCGTACGACGGGAGCTGCTCCTCCTTCGCGAACGCGTTCTCTGTGAACGCGGGGGCCCTGTAGCGGCCCGGGATCAACATCTCGCGCACGCGGCTCTGGAACGAGCGGCGCCCGTCTTCGATGACCTCGCGGATGAATTGCTTGTAGGCCTCGACCCCTTCTTCAAGAATCACCCGCTCGACCGCCTCGCGGACCATGTGGCAGCCGGCGATCCTCGTCTTCTCGTCGAGCGTCCAGTACATCGGCGTCCGCGTGCCCTTCAGCCCCGCGAGCACGTGGTCGCGCCACAGCTCGTCGTCGGAGCCGATCTTCTTCGCCGGGAGGTCGATCCCGTCCTCGAAGCGGGAGATCGGGCCGACCGGAACTGAGCCGGGTGTCTTGGCGCCGATGTCGATCTCGTGCGTGACGCCGGCGGCCCAGCCGACCAGCTCGCCCTCCCAGAAGATCGGCACGATCGTCTGCACGTCGGCGTTGTGGACGTCGCCGATCATCGCGTCGTTGTTGGTGAAGATGTCGCGCGGCGCGATGCCGGGGTTGTCCTCGTAGCCCTGGCGGATCATGTACTTGATCGCGTCCGACATCGTGTGGACGTGGACGATGATCCCTGTGGACAGTGCCACCGAGTCTCCCTCCGGCGTGTAGAGGGCGAAGCTGAGCTCGCCGATCTCCTTCACGATCGGGGAGGCGGAGATGTTGAGAGCGGTCTCGCGAGCGCTCACCAGCCCGCCGCGCAGGCGCGAGAAGAGCTTCTCGAAGCGGATCGGGTCGTTCCGCTTCAGCTCCAGCTCCTCGATCCCGAAGTAGCGCCCCGTCTCGGCGAACAGGCGCTCCGACTCGGCGAGCATCTCCCGGGCGCTGCGTCCGCCCCAGCCGATCCCGCCTCGCTCCTCGGCCAGCCGCTCCAGCTCCCGGGTTCGATCGACGATCGCCACTACTCGCTCCTCTCGCTCTCCAGGTGGAAGATCCGGTTGCGGTCGAGCCGAGCCGTGCGCCGCGGCGGGATCGCGAACGTGTCGGCCGGCGACTCGATGATCGCAGGCCCCTCGATGGCGTGCCCGGCCCCGAGATCGCCCTGCTCGAAGATCGGGGTCTCGGCCCACCCCCCCTCCCACCACACGCGGCGACTCTGCTTCGGCTCGGGATCGCCCGATGCCTCCTCCTCGTCCGGAAGCGCGGGCTTCTCGACCGCGACGGCACCGGTGACGATCACGTTCGTGACCAGGTAGCCGAGCTCCGGGGAGCGGGCCGAGCGCGCGTACAGCTTCCCGTACGCCTCCTCGAAGTCGGCGATCAGGTCGTCGACGTGCGAGGCCTCGGTGAGCTCCTCGTGCCGGGAGAGGATCTCGAGGTCGTTGAGCTGGCCCATGTACTGCATGCGCACGTAGCGACGCAGCTCGACCGCGTCCGCGGCGATTCCCGACTTCGCGAACTCCTCCACCACCTTCTCGCGCAGCATCTCCCAGCCCCCCGCGATGTATATGCCGAGGCCCGCCTTGACGTCATCGTCCGCCCCCGGCTCGATCGGCATGTCGATCGTGAGGTCGTAGCGGTACGCGTAGTCGCCGCACGCGCAGCCGAAGGCGGAGAACCCCGCCGCCCAGGCGGGGACGAGCACCTCGCGGTAGGGAACGTCACGCGTGTACCCGGCGGCATGCAGCGGTCCCCCGCCGCCGTAGCACAGCAGGGTGTAGTCGACCGGCGAGTAGCCCTTGCCCAGCACCTGTGCGACGGCCTCGTACTTGAGCGTCTCCTCGAAGAGCTCGATCACCCCGGCGGCCGCCTCCTCGACTGACAGCCCGAGCGGCTCGGCGAGCTGCCCGGCAATCGCGGCGCGGGCGCGTTCGGCGTCGAGCTTCACCTCGCCGCCGAGGAAGTAGTCGGGGTTGATCCGGCGCAGGACGAGGTTGAGATCCGTCACGGAGGGCGTCTCGAGCCCCGCCTCGGGCCACGAGACGCCGATCGCGGCGCCCGCAGAGTCGGGGCCCAGCTCCGGGCGGCCCGAGTTCGGATCGATGCGGACGAACGAGCCGGTCCCGGCGCCGATCGAGTCGACCTGGACCAGGGGGATGTTGAGCAGGAAGCGGCCAACGTCGGGGACCTGGCGTATCGCGAACTCCCCGTCCGTGATCAGCGCGATGTCGAAGCTCGTCCCGCCGATGTCGGTGCAGACGATGTTCCGCGCGGCGCCCGAGTCGATCCGGTCGGCGAGATAGCGGGCGCCGATCACGCCCCCGATCGGGCCCGAGATCAGCGTGCGCGCCAGCTCCTTGGCATCGATCGAGATCGTGCCGCCGTGGGCGGCCATGATCCGCAGGTCGAACCTCGCCCCGGCCTCGCGCGTCGCCTCGCGCACCTTGCGGAGCTGCTCGCGCGAGGGCTCGGCGGCGTAGGCCTCGACCAGGGTCGAGTTGAGGCGCGGGAAGTCGCGCCGCATCGGGTACAGATCGGAGGACAGGAAGGTCGGGATCTGCGCCGCCACCTCTCCCGCGATCTCGCGGATCCTGTCCTCGTGCTCGGAGTTGCGGTAGCTGTACAGCATGTTGACGACGATCGCCTCGACTCCGGCCGCGCTCAGCTCCTCGACCGCCGACCGGGCCTCGTCCTCGTACAGCGGGATCGCCTCCTCGCCGAACAGGTCGATCCGGCCACGGACCCCCCTGATCAGCTCCCGGGGGACGAGCGGCTCGTTGTGGTGGTGGGTTGCGACGTGGAGGCGGTCCGAGTACGGGTAGCCGAGGTAGGTCTGGATCCCGCGCTCGAGGCGCAGCGTGTCCTCCATTCCCGCGGTCACGATCACGCCCACGCGGCGTCCCTTGCGCTCCAGCAGGCGGTTCAGCATCGCGGTGCCCGAGTAGATCCCGGAGACGATCAGCGGAAGCGCGGCCTCGGGGTCCAGACTCCAGTGGGTGAGCGCGTCGCGGGTCGAGCTCATGAACCCCACGGACTCGTCCTCGGGCGTCGTCTGCGCCTTGCCGACCACGAACTCGCCGGAGCCGTCGACGATGAAGGTGTCGGTCATCGTTCCGCCCGCGTCGATCGCGAGCACCCTTGGTGCGCGACCGTCCCTCGACTCTGCGGGCACCACGGCGCCGGATTCTATTGCGGCCCGACGTTCCCGGCACGAGAAAGCCCCCGCCTGAACGCGGGAGCTTTCCCGAACGCCGGTAAGCGGCTCAGCCGCTGATCACGCTCACGCCCACCACGAACGTCAGCACCACCGTTGCGACGGCGATCCCGATCATGCTGCCCGCCGCGTAGGCGAGTATCTCCCGCTCCCCGCTGGGCCCCCCATCGACTAGCCAGGCAACTAGACGCGACGTCATCGGCACCTCTCTTTCTCGGGCCTACGGGGTTAGCTGTCGGGCTCGCGCCGAAAGAGCAGCGCTATGGATCAACCCTGATCCAATTCGCCCCAAGGGCCAAACGGCCCATTGACCACCGGCAGGTTCGCTCGCGAACTTGCCGCCTTGGCTGGGTCCCCCGCTCCCTGACATATGTCAGGGACTCGGCAGGTTGCACGCGGCGGGCAGTCTATGGGGTGGGGCGGCCGGATGACAACCCGGAGCTCTCGGATGCCTCACCCTCTTTACTGCTTCACGCAGATCGCCTGCGCGGCGTACTGGCGATCGACCGCGCCAGGCGGGATGCCAACCTGAACGAGCCAGGTGCGTGGGGATCCGGATTTGCGGGTCGACGAGATGATCTCGGCGCCACCCCCCGCAAGCGAGCCGCCGGAGAAGAATCCGCCGCCGACTGCGACCCAACCGGCTGGACAGCGGGCCTGCGCCCCGGCGAACGCTTGCTTCGCGGGCGCCTCCCTGCGATTCATCACGACCTTGGTCTTGCCGATCCCGCCCTGGTATCGCTCCAGTCCGGGGGCGCCTCCCGCGTCCTGTGAGAGCGCTACCAGTAGCGCGGCGATCGAAACGACGAGCGCGGCTCCGCCTAGCAGCCACCCCGGCGACCACGACCAAGCCGATGACTCCATACTCCCTCCTCTCCTCGAGCGCCTTCCCCGCGGGTTCGCCTGCGAGGAGACTACGTTCCCGCGGTCTGATGGGTGTGACCTCGTCGTGGCGCCGTCAGGCCGCCGATCAGCGCTCGCCCTGCTTTACGAACTCGTTGCTGGCGAAGCGCCGTGGGGGGATCGGCTCATCGGCCAGGCCCGTGTCGCTGAGGAAGGCCGACAGGTCCTCCAGCGCCCCCTGATCCAGCATGCCGTACCCGTCTGAGCCCGCCTCGAACAGCGGCAGATATGCCTCGAGTTGCGCCTCGGCGAGCTCCCGGTCGATCTCGGGAGCGCGATCGACGAGGGCGTTGAGACAACGGTCCGGATCGTCAATCGTGTCCTCGTAGCCGCGCAGCGTGGCGTCGACGAAGGCCCGCATCAGCGCCGGGTCGCGCTCGATCCTCTCCTCGATCGAGAACACCACCAGGCCCGGGTAGCGCGGTCCGCCCCACTCGTCGAGCGGGAACGACCTCACCGCCTCGCCCCGCTCCTCGATCGCGGTGCCGTCGGCGGGCGGGAAGCCCGTGATCGCGTCCCCCCTGCCGCTCTGCAGGGCTGGAACCGTGTTGAAGCCGATCGTCACCTCGTCGACCCGGCCGGGATCGCCGCCGTCGTCGGAGACCACGGTGTCGAGCACGGCCTCGTCGGAGGGGACCCCGGTGACGCCTACCGTCCTGCCCTCGAGCTCGGAGGGCGAGCGAATGCCGGACTCCTCCAACGTGATCACGCCGCCGAGCGGCCGTTGGACGAGGGCCATGATCGCCTTGGCTCCGAGGCCGCGATCGATCTGCTGGCCGACGTCGATGCCGTCGGCGATCCCGAACGCCGCCCTGCCCTGGTCGATCAGCTTCAGGGTGTCCGAGGTCGAGGTCGGCTCGATGATCTCGAGCTCGACGTTGTTCTGCTCGTAGTAGCCGTTCGCGAGCGCGCAGTAGATGCCCGTGTGGACCGCGTTGGGGACGAAGTCGAGGACGAGGGTCGCGTCCGTCCGCTCGGGCAGCGCGGCCCGCCCCAAGCCGGTGTCACCGCCCTGATCGTCGCCACCGCCGCACGCGCTCAGCGCGAAGGCCGCGACGGCGAGCGCGAGGAGGGCCGGTGCCCTCGAGTTACCCGGAGGGCTCGGCGGCATCGTCGATCGCGAACCAGGCGACCCGCATGTCGACCCGCTCCCCCTTGAACGGGACTCCCTCAGATTCGAGCAGGTGGCGCTGGCGGGCGCCCTGGGCCAGCGACCCGTCGGCTCGCACGACGCGCTGCCATGGAACGTCCGGGTCGTGTCCCGCCGCCATCACCGCGCCCGCGAAGCGCGGCGCCTCGGGGCACAGGTCGCCGTACGTGGTCACGAAGCCGGCCGGGACCGAGCGGGCGCGTCGCAGGACATCACGAGCTCGGGCAGAGTCGGGCACGCCCCCCAGTATTCAACAGTGCCCTGGTCTCGATGCACGGCTTGGGCTGCCCGGTGGAGCTCCCTAGCCGCGGGCGGCGGAGACGAGGCTCGGCTCGGGCGCGGTCTCCTCGATCGGCTCGAAGCTCTGCCTGGCGATCGAGACCGTGATCGGCCCCACGCTCGGGTCGCCGGTGGCGTCGATCTCGAAGCTGCCGACGATGCCGTCTTCGACCTCGGTGTCGAACAGCGCGTCGACGACCGGGGCTCTCGTGTCGCCGCCCCGGCCGATCGCGTCGACGATCACCTGGGCAGCCTCACCCGCGTACGGCGCGTAGAGCTCCACCGGCTGGTCGGGAAACTCCTGCTCGAGATCGCTCACGAGCGTTTCGCCCTCCTCCGGGAGGCCCTCCGGATCGCGCCCGGGGACGCTGACGAACATGCCCTCGGACACGGCTCCCGCGTCGTCGATCGTCGCCTGCTGGGCGAAGCCGTCGGGGGCGAGCAGCTTGACCCGCCCCTGATTCGGACCGAGGACGGAGACCTTGTCCTCGATCAGCGCCGGCCCGTTCTGCTCCAGCAGCCCGGCGAGGAGAACGGCGTCGGCGCCCGCCCGCTTCACCTCCTGCATCAGGCGGGTGTAGCTCTTCGCTTCCGGATCCCAGGCCTCGAACCCCGCCACCCGCATGCCCAGCTTCGCCGCCGCGAGACGGAAGGTCATTCCCTGGCCGAGGCTGACCGGATCGCCGGCGGCATGGAGCACGAACGGACGCCGGATCCCCTCCCGGCGCGCGAACTCCGCAAGCCCCGCACCCTGTGCGGCGTCGTTCGGCACCACCCGCGCGTAGTTGCGTCGTCCGGCCGGGAAGTAGCGGTCGGGCTCACCTCGGTCGCATGTCTCGCTTGCCTGGGTGAGGCAGATCAGCGTGTTCCCCGGCGAGACCATCGCCACACTCCCGCCCGACGCGCGGTTGAGGATCGGGATGATGAGTGCCGCGCATCCCGAGTTGTAGGTGCCGATCACCCCGACCTGGTCCGGATCCTCGGAGTAGGCGCGGGCGTTCTGCTCGCAGACCGCCTCGTCCCACTCTCCTTCGCGACCGAGTCATCGCAGGGTTGGTACGCAACCCGGGTTCCCCCGGCCTGCCACTCGTTCTCCTCCAGGACGAGACGGATCGCCTCGACCATCTGCGCCGAGCGTTCGCTCGAGGCGCCCTGCATGGGGAGATCGGACGCGATCAGCACGTCGGGCTCCCCGTCTCCACCGAACTCGAGCGGCTCACAGGTCGCGGACGGGAGCGCCCGGACCCCTTCGACCTGAGCCTGGTCGTCGTCGTCTCCGCACGCCGCCGCGAACATCGCCAGGCCGGCGAGGAGGCACAGGGAGATGAGACCTTGGCGGGCGACTGGGGGCACGGCGAGGCCGGGCACACTATCGGGGACCCCCCGCAGATCGTGGGCGCGATCAACCGGCGAGCCAGTGCGGGTAGGGTTCCATCGCGATGAACATGCCTCTCGGAAAGCGCGGGCCCGGATGTTGATCGTGATCATCGTCGTGGCGATCGTCGCGATCGTCGTCGTCGTGTGGGCGCTCGTCACCTACAACCGCCTCGTCCGTCTCTCCGTCTCGGCGGAGGAGGGGGAGTCGGAGATCGACGTCCAGCTCAAGCGCCGCCACGACCTGATTCCCAATCTGGTCGAGACGGTGAAGGGGTACGCAGCTCACGAGCGAGGGACGCTGGAGCGGGTGACCGAAGCCCGGGGCGCCGCCATCTCCGCGGAGGGCCCGCGGGATCGCGCGGCGGCGGAAGGCGAGCTGAGCCAGGCGCTCGGTCGCCTGTTCGCGCTGTCCGAGGCGTATCCGGACCTGAAAGCTGACCAGAACTTCCTCGAGCTCCAGCGGGAGCTGACTGCGACCGAGGACCGGATCCAGGCGGCCCGTCGCTTCTACAACACCCAGGTGGAGGCCCTCAACACCAAGATTCAGAGCCTGCCCGCGAGAATCGTCGCCCGGGCGGGCAACTTCAGCGAGCGAGAGTTCTTCGAGCTCGAGGACCGCGCCGACGCCGAGGTTCCGAGCGTCGCGTTCTAAGCGCTTACCGCACTAAGCTCGCCGGCGGGGACGTTGCCCGGTGCTGCTCGACGACCAGATCAGGCGAAACCGCTGGAAGAGCTGGGTCCTGTTCGCGGGCTTCTTCGTCGTCTACGCGGCGATCGGGGCGGCGGTCAGCTTCGCCGTCGCGGGCTTCGAGCTCCACTCGAACCTGATCGTCTTCGCGATCTTCGCCGCCGTCGCGATCCTGGTCGTGGGCTTCACCCTCTTCATGGGGGACGACATGGCTGTGGCAGTCGCCGGGGGGCGCCGCGTCGACGAGCGCAAACAGGCGCCGGAGCTGTGGGACGCTGTCGAGACGATGGCCCTGGCCGCCGGCATCCAGACGCCGCGCATCTACATATCTGAAGATCCGTCCCCGAACGCGTTCGCCGCCGGGCGCAGCCAGGAACAGGCCCTGGTGTGCGCCAATCGCGGCCTGATCGAGCGGCTCGACAAGGAGGAGCTCGAGGGGGTGATCGCGCACGAGATCAGCCACATCAGGAACCTCGACGTCCGGCTCATGACCTACGCAGCCGTCCTCGCCGGCTCGGTCGCGTTGCTCTCCGAGTTCGTGCTGCGCGGCGCGATATTCAGCGACAGCTCGCGGGGTGGGGTCGTCGGATTGATAGTCGTCGTCCTCGCCGCCGTGCTGGCCCCCATCGCGGCGCTGATCATCCAGCTGGCGATCTCCCGGCGCCGAGAGTTCCTCGCCGACGCGAGCGCCGCGGACCTGACCCGGTATCCGCAGGGACTTGCCTCGGCGCTGCGCCAGATCTCCTCCTCGCAGGATCGCCCCGCTCATGACCGGAACGCCATCGCCCACCTCTACATCGTCCCGCCGCGCCTGTTCAAGGAGAAGGCGGCCGGCCTGTTCTCCACCCACCCGCCGATCTCCGAGCGCCTCGCTCGCCTCGACGGGCTCGCCGGCGGGCAGGTCCACATCCACAGGCCGCGGGCCCGCACCCGGGCAATGGAGGAAGCCCTCGGGGCGAGTCAGTGAGGGCCGTTGTGGGCACGTCTCAGCAAGGAGCCCGCGGCGAAAGCAAGGTGATCTCCGAGGGGCAACCCGTTGCCGTCGTCACGGGCGCCAATCGCGGAATCGGTTACGAGGTCACTCGCCAGCTCGCCGCGCGCGATTACCTGGTCGTGCTCGGCTCCCGCGATCCCAAGAAGGGCGAACGCGCCGCGGCCGAGATCGGGCTCAACAGGGTCGTGGCGCGGCAACTCGACGTCAGCGACGGCGACAGCGTGCTGGAAGCGGCGCGGTGGATCGAGGACTCCTATGGGCGCGCCGACGTGCTGGTCAACAACGCCGCGATCCTCTACGACACCTCGAACCGTGCGGTCGACGTCTCACTCGAGGTCATCCGCGAGGCGCTGGAGACGAACCTGTTCGGCGCATGGCGGATGGCCCAGGCCCTCCTCCCCATGCTGCTGCGAAGCCCGCATCCCCGGATCGTCAACGTGTCCAGCGGGGGCGGCTCGCTGGCGGGCATGGGCGGCGGCACGCCCGCCTACAGCGTCAGCAAGGCGTCGCTGAACGCGCTGACCCGCCTGCTCGCGGGCGAGCTCGCGGGCCGGGTCCTGGTCAACTCGGTGTGCCCCGGCTGGGTCGCCACCGACATGGGCGGCCCCGGGGGTCGACCGGTCGAGCAGGGCGCGGCGGGCATTGTGTGGGCCGCCACCCTCCCCGACGACGGGCCGAGCGGGGGGTTCTTCCGCGACGGCAGGGAAGTGCCGTGGTGAGCGAGGTGTCCTGGTTCCGTCGCCTGCTTCCCGCGCTCGCCGGCGCCGCCGCCGGCTACTTCCTGGTCGTGTGGGGCCTGGTTTCGCCGGATCTCGGGATCGGTCGCCGCACGCGCCCGCTCGGACCTATCCGGCTCGACATCGCGGCCCCTCCCGAGACCGTGTTCGATGTCATCTCCGGGCCGTATCTCGGCAAGACACCCCGTGCGATGGCGGAACGGCTCCGCGTGCTCGAGCGCGGATCCGACCTCGTGCTCGCGGCGCATTTCACGAAGGTGGCTCCCGGCCTCACCGTGACGACCGTCGAGACGGTGCGCTTCGAGCGCCCCGAGCGGATCTCGTTTCGCCTCGTGCGTGGTCCCGTGCCCCACGTCCTCGAGGCCTACGAGCTGCGCGAGGAGGACGGGGGCACCGCGTTCGAGTATCGCGGCGAGCTTGGCACCGACCTGTGGGCGCTCGGGCAGTGGTGGGGAGAGCGGGTTGCTCCGGCGTGGGAAGGCGCCGTCGCCGATTCCCTTCAGGGGATCAGGTCGGAGGCGGAGAGAAGGGCACAACGCTCGCCCCGTTAGGCGCCCTCCGCGCGACGAGATGACACTTGACCCCGGTATAGGGGGAGAACTGACCAATGTCTCGGGCGTCAGGCGGCCGCGAGCTGATCGATCTTCGCCGCGAGCACGAAGTCGTTGCGCGTCAGGCCCGAGGCGGCGTGGGTGGTGAGCTCGAACGCAGCACGGCCCCAACCCAGCTCGATCTCGGGGTGATGGCCCTCCGCCTCGGCGACCAGCGCCGCCCGCGCGACGAGGCCGAACGCGTCGCGGAAGTCCGGAAACGAGAACTCGCGGCGAAGGCTGCGGTTTCCGTCGCGCTCCCAGTTGGGGACCTCGGACGACAGCGCCTCCGCCTCCTCCTCGGGCAGAGGCGGCGTGCCCGGCGCGCAGGCCTCGCAATGCGCATTGGCGAGCTCGGTCACAGCCAAAAGCTTCGCACAGGCCGAAGAGAGGCTCAGGGTACGATCGGCCGGTGACCGACCGGCTGTACTTCACGGACTCCGACGAGGCGAATCAGTTGATCGCCTCGGATCCGATGGCGCTGCTGGTCGGGTTCGCGCTCGACCAGCAGGTCCCGGTGCAGAAGGCGTTCAGCGGGCCGCTGGTCCTGCGGGAGCGCCTCGGCGCGATCGATGCCGGCACGCTCGCCTCCGCCGATCTCGAGCCGGTGTTCCGCACCAAGCCGGCGGTCCACCGCTTCCCCGGGTCGATGGCCCAGCGCGTGCACGATCTTGCCGTGCACGTTCTCGACCGCTACGACGGCGATGCGGCGCGCGTGTGGACGGACGCGTCGGACTCCGATCAGCTGCGCGCCAACCTGGAAGCCCTCCCGGGGTTCGGGGAGATGAAGGTCAAGGCGCTTGGCGCGGTCCTCGCCAAGCGCCTCGGCGTGGACGCCGCCCGCGACCTCGTCCCGTGGCACCCGACGCTGGGTGACGTCGACTCCCCGCAGGCGCTGGCCGACTACCAGGCCGCCAAGCGCGCCCACAAGGCCGAGTGGTCGAAGGCTCGGGCGCGGTCCTAGGCCGTTCGTGACCGCCGGCTCCGGCCCGGGAGTACAGTGAGGGACCTGGCCGCCCGCGACTCGTCCGCTGAGAGCCCGCCGTCTCAAAAGCCGGACCGGTCCGGCTGGCGCGTCGATCCGGCGCCCGACGGACGCGGAGCCGCGCCGGAGCGCAAGCCACCGATGATCCCCCGGAGCCGGGTGTTCATCGCGTTCCTGCTCGGGCTGCTGGCGGTGAACCTCGTGATCTCGTTCGTCACGGGCGGCCCCGAGGAGCGCCAGCGGGTGCCCTACCAGCCGTTCTTCGTCAACCAGGTCGAAGCCGGCAACGTAAGCGAGATCAGCTCGCAAGAGGACTCGATCGAGGGCGAGCTGAAGAGCGAAGCGAGCTTCAACCCCCCCGGCGACGCCGAGCCCGTGACCGTCACGAACTTCGAGACCGAGGTCCCCGCCTTCATCAACCTCGCTCAGCTCACCAGGCTGCTCGACCGGCAGAACGTCGTCATCAACGCCGAGCCGCCGGACGAGGGCCGGTCGCTGTTGGTCACGCTGCTGCTCGGCTTCCTCCCCACGATCCTGCTCGTCGCGTTCTTCATCTGGCTCTTCCGTCGCCAGACGGGGGCCGGCGGAGGCGGGGTGCTCGGCGGTTTCGGCCGCTCCACGGCGCGACGGATCAGGCCCGGCGAGCAGGAGCGAGTCAGCTTCGAAGACGTGGCCGGGAT
>OBLS010000599.1_pt1 | contig 13372 bp, 9 predicted proteins | sample 1519901 | NCBI WGS metagenome assembly OBLS01 (sample SAMEA3113585, study PRJEB22503) | soil metagenome
TCTAAGCAGGGGATTCTCCCCGATCAGACGGCAAAACCGCAGGGCGCCCTCGGCAGGATTCGAACCTGCGCACACGGCTCCGGAGGGCGCTCGGCGATCGACACATCGGCGCTGATAGACGTACGCGGCTTCACCGCCGTGCCGAGCTCTCCCCGCGCTCTTCCCGCAGCGGCTGCCAGCTCCAATGATGGGATTCAGTGCTTGCCCTGGTCATCCTCGCTGCCGGGACAATCGTGGTAGCAACCGCCTGCTGTGCGATCACGACGCAGCTGCGGGTCACCGCCGTCGACCCCTGTCCGGACTTACCGCCGATCGCGGACCCGCCGCATAGGCATTCTCGGCAACATTCACCAGGTTGCTCAAGGCGACCTGGTACGACGCGTCCGCCAGGTAGGGATCGTCGTCCGGGTACATCCGGGGAGGGGCCATCGGTCCAGGCTGGGAGGCGCCCGATGACCCGGGTGGCGGTGGGGAGGGTCGTTCGGCCCTAGCCGGGTCGGCCACCGGGGATGACGATGGCGGTGACATCGGGCGCGGAGGTCGCTCATGGCGGTCGTCACGGGACCGGTACACGACAAGCGGACGCTCTGGCGGGGCTTCGGACTGGGTGCGATCGCCGCGGTGGTGGCGATCGCCGCGCTGGCGGCGCTCGTCAACCTGGCGGCGGACGACGGCGGCACCATGCGGGGCTCGGGCGTCGAGGTGACCGACCAGCGGGAGCTGGCGCCGTTCGCGGCGATCGAGCTGGCGGGGGCTAACACGGTGACCGTCCGCGTCGGGCCGGCCCAGGCTGTCGCGGTCACCGGCGACGACAACCTCGTGGACAACGTCAGCACGACCGTGCGCGCCAACCGTCTCCTCATTGATGACCGCGGGGGCTTCGACACCGAGGCGCCCATGAGCGTGACGGTTTCGGTGCCGTCACTCGACGCATTGAGCCTGAGCGGGATGGGCACCGTGACCGTCGTCGGCGTGACCGGCCCGGAGTTCACCGCGGACCTGTCGGGCACCGGGACCCTGGTGGTCTCGGGCAGTGTCGACCGCCTCACCGCCACCCAGTCCGGGTTCGGGACGCTGGAGCTGGGGGGCCTGGCGGCCAGGGACGTGATCGCCCGCCTGGAGGGCTCCGGCGACGTCAACGTCCAGGCGACGTCGACGCTCGATGCCACGCTGACCGGGACCGGTTCGATCGTCTATTCGGGGTCGCCGTCGGTCACGAGGCACAACACGGGCGTCGGGTCCGTCACCGCCGGGTAGGAACCCTGGCGCGGTGACGGTCAGGTGGCCCGTTCGAACAGGGCGTCCGAATTCGATGCGATGCGGGGGATCAGCTGGAGGCCCGACCAGGTGGTCGCCACAACGGGACCTGGCTGGTGGCCCGGGTCTACCGCCATGCGGTGGCTCCCAGCGTCGACATGGCGGCCTCGCGCGGGGAGCGGCCTATGAGGAGCGACCGGCGTGACAACGGCGGGTCCATGGCTCCCCACCTGGCTCGCCCGGGCAGTCCAGGAGGGTGCCGAAAGCGCAGATGACCAAGGGCGTGTGCCGTGAGGGATTCGAACGCCCGACCCCCTGCGCGTCATGCACTCCGAGGCGTCCGTGCGGGTTGGCTGGCGTGTCGTGCTGCCTGGTCGCAGGGGGTCCGATGGCCGAGACCGTTCGAGTTGGTCCCGTTAAGGCCGGCGCGGTTGGGCTCCCCCATCGGCTCCCCGGCCGGCCGGGGCGGACGTGTGGGATTCAGGATCGGCGGCAGGTAGTGCTCGGAGATGGGAGTAATGGTGGGCGCCCGGATTGTTATCGGGACGCCATACACCCACTCCGCCGCGGTTGCCCCCTGAGTTCGGAGGCGTCGCGGCTCACGTTCGATCGGACAAGGCATCTCGCGGGCGCACAGCCCTGTGGGTATGCCTGCTTGTCCGAGCGCGTGTCCTCCTCGTAGATGTAGTGACGAAGTGCTCTAGGATTTTCGACGCTCGTGACCACACGATCGACACGCGGTGACGAACCTGCCCCAATGTGCCCGGGTCGGACGGAGGACGGTATGGGCGACATGGTGATGTCGGCACGTGCAGCCGGCTGGTACCGCGATCCCCCAGGCGGCTACGAGTACGGCTACTGGGATGGCTCCGCTTGGCGGCCGGACGTGTCGGCGGCGATGCACTTGATGCAAGCGAGCAGCATTGAGAAGTACTTCATCGGGCGCAGAGCGCTCGCCAGAATCGGCGAGTTCGTGCCGAGCGACGAGACGGTCGTGTGCATCGGCGCGGGGTCGTACTACTCCTGGGGTAACCGCCCTGTTGCCCTCGTCCTCACGGATCGGCGACTGCTCCTCCTGATCGGTGGCCGTCGACGCGCCGATGTTCGCGGGTACCCGCTCGAGTCGATCTCCTTCGCGGGGTCCAGGTGGGGCGGTCTCACGGTGATCGCGAACGGCAAGAAGTTGCGCATCGAATGCATGAACGTCCACGACCGGGACGAGATCGCGCGCGCGATACGAGACCGCTTGAGCGGCCGTCACCCCGGCCCGGCGCCGGCACCGCGGCGCGTTTGGGACGACCTCGGGAAGATCACGCGCTGGCGTGTGACCGAGGAGTGAGGTCCAAACTGGCTGACGACGGCGCGATCCCTCGCGAGGTGGAGGCGGTGAGGAACCGGCTGGGGGTGGTTGACGCGAAACATCGGCTCCGGACTGATCCGGCCGACGGCACAGCCACATCGCGCGCTCGGCCGAGGACGGCGCCGGAGGCGCCGCCCGCAGGGCGGGCGAGGCGCCGGCGCAGCCGGCGCTCTTGACCCCGTAGAGCCCAATTCGGCAGAGCTGGGCGGGATGGCAGATGGCCTGGAAGGAGGAGTCATCCGACTCCCGTTGCGTTCGTGTCGTCGAACCGTTGGATCAGATGTCGCAATTCACCGGGAGCGACCGGCTTTGACCAGGGTCGTAAGCGCGCAGGCCGGCCGGCATGTCACATCGATGTCACAGCCGGTTGCGTCGGGGGCGTCAAGCCCGTCCTGGACGTCGTCCGGCGGGGGCCTGTGGTGGACCCGTGCCGTCCCAGGGGGAGCCGCCGACCGTGTCGAGTGATGGTCAGGAGTGGTCCCACCGGCGGTGACGAGGGGACAGTACGCTCGCCGCCGTATTACGCCGTGCTTGGCTGAGCTGGAGGCACCGCCGTGTTTACACAATCCCTCCGCGAGGACATGAAAACGATGACACGGGGCTGGGGATGGTTCCTCGCCGCAGGCATCGCCTGGATCGTCTTCGCCTTCTTCTTGCTCTCGTTCAACTACCGGACCGTGTGGGCCATCGCCGTGTTCTTCGGCATCGGCTTCATCGTCGGCGGGGTCATGGAGTTCGCCGTCGCCGCAGTGGCCCCGGGTTGGAAGTGGCTGTACGTCCTGATCGGCATCGTGTCGATCGTTGCCGGGGTCATCGCCCTGATCTGGCCGGGTGAGACGTTCCTGGTGCTGAGCGCCATCGCGGGGTGGCTGCTGTTGTTCTACGGCATCATCGACATCGTCTTCGCGTTCAGCACGAGACACCTCGAAGGTCTCTGGTGGATGCAGCTCGTCTCCGGGATCATCATGGTCCTTCTCGGCTTCTGGGCGATCAGCCCGGACAACGCAACTGTGGCGACTTACCGCGGCGCGGTGCTGCTGGTTGTGTGGATCGGCGTGGCGGCACTGTTCCGCGGCATCTCCGACATCATCGTCGGCTTCCGGCTCCGCTCCGTTCACAGGGAACTCGAAGGTCGGGCTAGCTGACGGCCACCGCCGGTTGTTCAGCATCACCCGCAGTCTGACGACAGGCCCCACTCAGAACTGGCCCGGCTGAGAACGGCGCTGGAGGCGCCGCCCGCAGGCCGGGCCCTTTCGCGCCCGGCGCCAGCTGGGCGCCTTGACCGAGTACAGAGAATCCTCACCGCACACGAGCGACTCATTGCCCGACTCCGCTTGATGGGTTACACCGCGGCTTCAGTTGATGGGTGACACTCGTGCGATTGCCATCAGGCAGACCCCGGTGGCGGCCACGAGCGCTCAACGGCTCTCACGACGGAGCGTGGTGACAGCGGATGGCCCAGCATCGTCGGCATGCCCACCGATCCGGCGTTACGGGACGGTCAGCGACGGGCTTCGAAGATGAATGCATGGCATAGGAGGCACCCGCCACGCCCCCGCTCGGCGTGTGGCCGGCGCGTACTTCGGGCGGCATCGCCATGACGGCCAGAGGCGTCGCGCCGGTTTCGAAGTCAGGCTCGTGCGTACGCGATCCGCTTGGTGGGCCTCGCCCGCCCGCTGTCCCGCTTAGCCTTAGCGGCGGTGATTCCGTCAGCGGACGTGGGAGTCAGCGCTCATCGGCGAGAGCTTGAGCGACGCCGTAGGCGTTCAGATCGGTGAGTCGGTCGATGACGTCAAGGCACTGTGTTCGCGTCCGCTCGTCGCCCTGCCGATAGAGACGTAAGAGGACGGTGATCAGATCGCTCGTCACGGCGCTTCTCGCCGTGCTGATGTCACCCAGCTCTCGGCCGGCGACATCGACGGCGAGCGAACAGACCTGCAGCGTCGCCGTCGGCAGCTTCGAGCCAAGCTTCTCGAGTGCATCGATCAAGTCGTCCATGTGCTCAGCAAATGCGGCGCTCTGCGTGAACCGTGCGATGAGGTGGTCGAGGTCAGGCGGCGATACCTCCGCGATGCTCCGCATGCCCCGAGCAGCCTCCGCCCGTACGTCGGCATCCGCGTCGTCGAAGAGGACCGCCAGCAGCTGCGAGCTATCAGCGACGTTCGCAGCCAGGACCTCTGCCGCTCCCGCCCGTGCTGCCGGCGGCAGAGTTGTGACGTCGTCCGTCACTGGCGGGGTAAGTGCACCTCGGAAGTCGGCGACCGCCCAGACGCGCCCCGCGCGCTTCGCCACCGGTGGCGGCCCGTCGAGGGCGCGCTGGAGCTGGGCCGCGAACCGTGCCGGGGAACGCAGCACCGCGTAGACAAGCAGCCGCTCGATGGTTCGTGCATCAAATATGTCGACCGAGGCGTCAAAAAGCTTCTCGGCCAGTTCAAGCGCCGCTTCGTCGTCGTGGTTCAAGAGCGCGATGACGGCTTCAGCTGCGCAGGTGCGGACAGCCATGAACTCGTCCGTGGCCAGCCGAGTGACTACCGGCTGCAGACGGCCGACGTGTTCATCCCCGGCAAAGAGGATCGACGCAGCGGCAAGCGCGGCTTCGCCCCGCGTCGAGTTGAGACCGGCATGAAAGAGGTCACCGCCGTAGAAGTAATCGCCACTGCCAGCGACGGTGCGCGCCGACTCTCGATCTGGGTCCGTCGCGCCGGAGTACTTTTCGACGAGGGCAACGATCCTGGCGTTCGCAGCGCCGGCTGCTTGCGCAGCGTCGCATACGTCACGGCCGACAGACTCGCCGTAGACAGCGGCCGCATGCTCGCACAACTCGGTGAGCAGCTCGAGATCCACGGCGTCATCGACGCTGCGGACGATCTGTGCCATTGCGGCTGCCGGGATCTCGGCATCGAACCCGAGCGCAAGGCGAGCGAACCGATCGGGGTCTTCCCTGGCGCGCCGACCGAGCACCTGGGCGAGCTGCGACGCGCCGCCGACCGGCTCGTCGTCACGCCAGACGGTCTTCTCGCTGTTGTGCTTGCGGAGCGCACTCATCCAGTTCTCACCGGACATGTGCTTCGAGGCGTCCTCGCCGATTGGCGACCCGACAAAGCCCCCCATGACCGGTCGTAGCTCTGCCGGCGGCCGGTGCGGGAAACGCCGCTCAAGCTCAGCGAGACGACGGCGGGCTTCCTCTGACATCCGCACGCTGTCGAGCGCAGACAGCAGGACGTACTGGCCGTGCCCCCGACTGACCGCACTCTCGAGGGGCGTCGAGTAGGAGAGGATGACAGCCTGGAGCTGTTCGAAGCGCTCGTTCGAGCACTGAGGTGAGCAGGCCTCGATCAGTTGGCGAGACGCCCAGTACGGGCTGTCCGCCCACCCGAGAACGAGGTTGCGTATGTCACTGAGAAGCCATTCGACGGCATCATCGGCGTCGCCGGCGACTGTCAAGGTCCGGCAGCTGAGGAAGCGAAGCTCGTCGCTCTCGGCGTCGCGCAGCGCTGCGACCGCGGCGCGGGCGCGAGCTCGATCCTCCGCGGCGAGTTGACGTAGGGCAGCATCGACCGCGGCGAAGACGATGTCGTCAACGCCGTATTCGGCGTCGCGATGGCGGTATCCCCATCGTGCGCTGGCCGGAAGGATGTTCTCGCGCTGATGCTGGTTGGCGAGCGCGACGTCGACGATGAACGGCAGGACTTCATTGACGAAAGTCGCCGGTGACTTCGCGGCGACGTCGCGGATGACCTTGGCGCTCTGCGAGTGCGTCGCGAGGTGCTCCGAGGCGAACGGATCGGCGGATCCTTCGGCTTGCGCCTTGGTGAGGCCGCGGCGGAGGAACGCTCCGATGACGCGAGCCGCGCCGCGAGGGTCGTCTTCCTTTAGCGCGTAGACGATGGACCAGAAGTCGCTGTTGATCGCGATCGGCCCGCGGGCATCGTCGACCTGGCCGCGCTCGATGAGCTCGACGGTCAGGTCGACGAGCCCGGAGGTCAATGACCACGAGACGAGCGCTCTGAGTCGGAGTCGCCACTCGTCTGTGGTGTCGATGTACGGCCGAACGAGATCGGCGGCGCGTTCGGGACGCTTCCTCGCCGCGAAGACGAGCTGGTGGGCCGCGGTGTCGACGCGGTCACCATTGGCGAGCCAGACCTCCCACCGGCCGAGGTCGTCAGCAGCGTCGAACCAGCCCGGGTCACTTAGGAGCGTGAGGACCTTCCATGCGACCGGCGTTTTGCTCCACGCGACGTCCTCGATCGCAGCCCAGTCAACTCCGCTCGGTTCGATCTGATGGAGGACGCCGACCACGACGTCCTTGAGGTGGGATCGGATGTCCTCGGACGCGAGCAACTGCGCCGCGACCTGGCGGAATGCATGCCGGTCGGTCGCGGCGAGGTGTTCGAGGACCTGACGAGTCTGCGCACGTCGGAACAAGTACTGGCCGGAGCCGGCGAGGAAAGGGTGAAGGTCGCCGCCGCCTTGGACGAAGGCACGAGCGAAGAGGTAGTCGAAGTACGACTCGTGGAAGAACGCGACGCCGGCGCCATCGCGGATGAGCAGCGACTCCGATTCGAGGGCGCTCACCTCTTCGGCCGCAGCGAAATCTAGAAGCGCGGCCGGCGCCGTAAGCGTCTCACGGTCGCTCATGTAAGTCACGAGTGCAGACGAGATCCCGTCCCACTCGAGGCGGCCGGCGCGTTCGGTGACGCGGCGGCGGACTTCCGATGTCAGCTGCGCGTACAGGTTCTGGAGGGTGCGGTACGGCAGTCGGCGGGCGTCGTCGGAGAGGCGGCTGTAGACGGCCAGGTGCAGCGGGGTGCGAAGCAGCTCGACGGTCTCGTCTGCTGGGATGTGCGAACCATCAGCCGCGAGATGCGCCTTGACGTCGTCGAACGCGAGTTTCGCGAGGGTGCGCCTGGACACAGTGTCGTCGCCTTGCAGGAGGCTGCGCAGACGCGGGTCGTTCTCCAGGTCGACGGTCCGGCAGACGAGAAGGATCTTGACGTTCTGGGCGCGGCCGATCTCGCCGAGGATCTCGTCGACGGCGTCGAAGCTGTCCGGCATCCGGCCGCTGAAAAGGCTGACGGCGTCGAGCTGGTCAACGACGAGCAGTCCGGGGGAGCCATCAGCCACGCCTGTAAGGAGGATCGAGGGCGACTCAGCGAGTCCCATCTGCGCTCCGAGATGGTCCGAGGTGGGTGTCGATACGTCGACGTCCATGCGGGCGACGGCGACGAACCAGCCGTCGACTTCGAGGGTCGATGCGACCTCAGCGACGACGGCGGACTTTCCAGCGCCTGCTGCGCCGTCCAGGATCGTCACCTGCGGCCCCTCGGGGTCTTGCAGAACGGCGATGACATCGGCGGACTCGGGACGCGGGATCAGGCCAAAGTCCGGCGCCGCGCGCGAGACGCGCCGCTGCTGGCGTTCCACGGTCCGGTGCAGACGACGGCGCGCGTCGTCGTCGCCAGCGAGGAGGCGATGTCGGAAGCCTTTGCTGTCGAGGTGAGCGGCGACCAGCGGTGCAGTGATGTTGTCGTGGACATGCTCGTCGCAGAACCGCCTCAGCTCCGCAAGCATTAGGTCGGGGTCGTCGGCGTAGAGGTGCTTAAAGGCCATCGTCACGGTCCGCAGCAGCGACTCGATCGGGTGGTGCTCGACCTCGATGTCCTTGAGCACGCGCCATGCATCCTCGGCTGAAACGCCCCAGTGCCGGCAGAGGTCGTCGAAATCCGGGGTCAGCTTCGTTGTGAGGGTCTCGGTGTACTCGGCGAGGTTCTTCGTAGCTCGGGCGCGGGCGGTGAGCGTGGCAAGCGCCGTCGCGGCGGTCGATACGACAAGCCGGAACTTGCGGCCGAGCGCAGCCTGGTCCTTCGCGGCAGCGAGGACCCCCTCTGCCTTGAGCCGCTTGATCGTCCAGGTGCCGGCGCTGTGCTTGGTCTGCTCACCCCAGGTAACACCGGCGACGTCGATCTCGAACTCGATACCGACGCCAGCGCCGCCGGGCGGCTCCAGCCGGATCCGGCTCGCCTGCCCGTCCAGTAGGTCGGCGACACGCAAGGTGGTCCAGAGGTGCTCATAGCGGTTGCCGCCCTTATCAGCGGCGCCGCCGGCCATCGCCGTCATCGGTCTGTCCAGCGTACGCGGCGGCGGCCGTCGTCGACCGTCGCCGCGCGCTTTGAACGAAAGATCTGCTGTGTCACGGCGGCGGCACCCTCGGCCCAAGGATAGGGACGGCGCCCGCGGTGCGGCCGGGATTGCCGCGCCGATCTGCGTACACCGGCGGCGTCGGCGAGCGGGTGGATCGTGCCCGTTCACACCGAGAATCTCTGGCCCGCCTCGGTGAGCCTCTCTGACATGGATCTCGGTGGCGTGGCGGCTGCGCCACACGGGCCGGCTCCGGGACGCGCTCGGGGTGTCGCCGACCGATCCAGACCTGGGGCTACGTCGAGGAACTGGCGTGATAGAGGATCTGGGACGCGAGAGATTCCGTCTGATCAATGTCGTCGCGCGGCTCCGCGTCGGCGGCGACGTGCGGCAGGGCAGCTCTGATCGCGTTGGCGACGGCCGCACCTGGGAACCACATTGGCAGCCCCGAGTACCTTCGCTTCCATCCGAGCAATCGGCTCCAGTCGCGGCTGTCATGCTGCTCGGTCCATTCAGCGCAGCTCCGGATGAGCCGGGGAAGAATGTCAGGCCTTTCGCGAAGCGCAGACTCCAAGTGATCAGCGGTCTGCTCGGCAGTCGTCGTCGCAGCATCGATCGACAACAGGTCCCGGCCGTATACCTCGATCTCCCCCCACAAGCCGACGTCCGCCCAGTCAGCTCGGCGCAGTAGGACGGCAACGGCATCTGTCGCCTGCTGCGCCCTTGCGGCGTGGCCGGCACGCTCAGCGACCGCCGCGAGGTGGCGGGCGACGTAAACGCCAAGCAAGATGGGGCCGGCCATGCAGCGGTCAAGGACCTCACTGATCTCTGTGTCGTCAGCGTTGCGCGCCACGGCTGCGACCAGCCCGGCGGTCGTGTCGAGCCCGTACGGCCACAGAGAGACGACGGGAGGGATGGACGCTGCGAAGGCCGTCGCCTCAAGGAGTCGCATCGCGAGATCTCTCTCATACGGCAACCTCTCCGCCCGCGAGTAGCGAGACGCCCGATCCAGCAACTCGACATGCTCGCGACACCGTCTCGCCTCGTCGCTTTCGACGGCCTCGGGTGGCCGTTCGGGCGGGACCGGCTCAGGGACGTCCTCACCCCGCCACTTCGCTGTGAGAGCGTCCACCGCTCGCTCCAGGTCGCCGAGCGAGTCCCGAAACACTGCGTCGTCCTCGAACGGCGGGGCCTCAGGCCAACGTCGAGCAGCTTCAACCACTCCTTCCACCGCGCGCAGAACAGCGTCACACCATGGCCGCAACTCGACGGAGGTGGCGCGAACCGCGGCGACCTCGACGCGGACCGCTGAGGCGCAGGACGTCGCGTTATTCGCCGCCTCAGCGAGAGCTGCAGCGACAGCCCGGCGGTGGCGATCGGTCTCGATTGCCGGAGGTTCGGCGTACAGCCTCTCACCCGTGTCCGAGTCCCAGGCGATCAAAGACGCACGGGTCCTCTCCCATGTCTGCCGCCACTTGGCAACCTCTAAGGCCACGGTCTTGCGCGACTCGCGGACGTTTGCAGCGAGCTGCGCGGCAGCCTTGGCACCGCCGACGACTGCCGCTGTACGGGACGCATCGCCGGCTTCGGCCACGGCGTCGATGATCAGCTCCTCGAGCCGCTCCTCGGTGAGTCCGCGTAGTCCCTTAAGCGCGTCGATTCTCGAACCCTCCCTGTCTGCCTTCCATTGCTGCAGGTCCGCCACGCTGAATCTGTGGGGGTGCGTCTTGTCGACGAGCGTGTGATGCGGCTTGCACAGCAGCACGAGGTTGGCGAACGCCCGCCGTTCATCGTCGGTCATCGCTGGGTCGTACCGATTGCCGGGCTTGGCGTCACGAATGTGAGCGATCTCGTAGTTGACGTAGGGCTCGTCCTCGATGAACTGGATGATGGGTGTCTCGCAGCCGGGGTAGTAACAGGTTCCCTTCGACAGAGCAGCCAGCGCGGCACGGGTTCCCGCTGAGTAGTCGCGCGGGCCGGTCATTTGCGGCGCCTTTCGGCCGGTGCGCGGCCTTTGACGACCCGACGTACGTCACTCTCTCGATCTCTGGGGTGCCCTGTCGGCGACGAGGGGCCGCTCAGCCCGCCATCTGGCTCGACCGTGTCCAACGCTTGCCCACTCGAACGCTCAGTGACAGTCGCTAGAAGGACTTTCCGCGGCACATCCATATCTTGCCAGCGAGTACGGGAGCACCCGTCCGGACACAGCATCCCCGAAGTGCCGGTGGATGGCGCTTGGCACGGAGCCGATGCGCCGCCCAATGATTACGCACCGTGAGGACGGGGCCGTCAGCGGGCAACCGCTGATGGCCCCACCGGGCAGATGCTCTTGTCCGCCCACACCTGACCTGAGTCCGCACGAATACCAGCCGGCCTCCGGAGCCGTGTGCGCAGGTTCGAATCCTGCCGAGGGCGCCCTGCGGTTTTAGCTTCTGACCAGGCAGAATCCCCTGCCTAAAGCCGCCGACCCGGTGTCTGGTGTGAACCCTGTTGACCGCTGTTAGCGGTTGTTTCCGGGAGGACATTTCCGGGAGGACAACGGGAGGAGAGGAGAAACCCGACTCCCGGCGATGTTGAGTGCCAATTTCGCGGAGCGCAGGCGCTGGCGGACACGTTCCTCGACGCGCGAGTCAGGCGCCCCTGGTGCAACGAACCTCCCCGAGTACGAGTTGGGTTGAGCCGCACGATGACGTCGGCTTCGAGGGTGAGGGTCCCCGGGGGGGCCATCGCTTCGTCGTTCCCGGGCACACCCCGGCGGACTGTCCTGGCGGCGCCTCGCGCCGATGTCTCAGGTGCGCGCCGCCAGTTCGGCGGTCACTCGAACGGAGCGCTGTCCGCGCTGGCCAGGCCCGAGCCGGCGTGGGTGAGCTGGATGCGGACGTAGTACGGCCCCGGATTGGTCGGCACGGGGATCCACAGGTCGAGGGTGGCGGAATCGTGGTCGGTGTTCGGCTCCAGCCGGTAGGCGAGGTTCTCGTTCAACCAATCGTCGTGGAGCCGGGTCGTGCCCTCGTACTGCCACATCTCCCAGGAGAGGAAGACCGGGTCGTCCCTCAGCCCGACCAGCTCCAGGTCCGCCGCGACGACGACGCCGAGCGGCTCGCTCCCGTTAGACCGAGCGTCGCGGAGGATCTGCACCACCCTTTCGGCCGCGACGTCCGGTGGGACTGGGTTCCCGTCGAGGTCGACGGAGGCGGCGACGGCCATGGACTCGATGCCGTCCGCCGACCCGCGGCAGCCCGTCGTGGCGCACACCGCCTGCAATACGGTGGTCGGCGTCGCCCCTGTGTCGCCGTCGACATCCCAGCCGGCGTCGGGGTCGTCCGACAGGTTTGTCGACATTGACGGTCCCGTCGAGGTCGAGGGACCGGTGCTCGTCGAGCCGCCGCTCGTCGTCGTCGGCCGTGTGGTCGAGGGCTGGGCCGTCGACGACGGGTCGGTCGTCGTCGTCGGACCAAGAGTCGTCGGTGGTGCCGGCGCGGTCGTGGGCGGGACCGTCTGCCTGCCGCCGGCGGCCGAGGCCAGCCGGAGCGGCGGCGCCGGAGTCGCGCCGGCGTCCTCGCCGGCCGGGCCGAGCGGGGTGAGCGTCCTCCGCTGCTGGTACTCGCTCAGCGGGACGCCGGGCGTGATCCGCACGGCGGTGAATTGGGCGCGGTCCTCGGGATCGGGCTCGTCGTCAGGCAGGACCCACTGGACGAGCGACACGATGGCGAGGACGGCGACCGCCAGGGCACCGGCGGCGAGGATCGTGGTGTTGACCCGCTTCCACCATGGGGGTCGCGGAGCAGCGGGCGCGTCCGCGCTGCCTGCCACGGGGTGCCCAGCGCCTGCCTCCGCCATGCGACCTTCCCTGGATCTGGGGTCCCAACTTTACCCCTTTGCCCCCGCACAACCGACGAGGCGGTCGCCGTCGTCAGTTGGGCGCGGGCGGCCGGTTGGAGGTCCGGACCCGCTGGTCGTCGGCGCCGATGCGCCGGGGCAACCGGGTCGCCTACCTCGCCCAGGATGGCTGCCGGCTTATCCCAACCGGTCCGAAGGCGCTGTTCATCGGCGGCAGCACCGAGTAACAGGTCGGCCCCAAGGCCTGGGCGCTCGTGGCGGTGGCCAAGCGCCACGAGATGTGAGTCCACATGGGCCAGGGGCCAGCATGCATCAGAGCCCGCGACGGGATGCGCGACGCCCAAGTACTTCAACGGCGGCATCGCGATGCTCTCGCCACCGGCCGGTTGCTCACCACGATCCTGCTCACCTGGCTACCGAATCCCGATCGATTCGCGAGCGCCCGCACGAACCGGCTGCGGGAAGACCGCGGGAAGACGGCAAACGAGCAGACATTCGCCCCCGCACGTCCTGGGCAGGAGCGGTAAACGGTTGGCACGCTCCGGAGCCGTGACGGCACGTTCGAATTCTGCCATGGGCGCCACTGTCGAGTGCGCTCAGGCCGCACGGCGCGGTCTCGGGCGTCGGCTCGCGAGGGTGCCGCAGCACATGCCGATGGGTCCCGCGGGCCTCACTCGTGCTCGTCTGGCACGCTGGCGTCGACGGCCCCGGCGCGCTCGTCACGGGCAGCCCACTCGAGCAGCTCATCGATGGCGAACACGGCTTGGTCGATGCCCG
>OBLS010000601.1_pt1 | contig 13359 bp, 14 predicted proteins | sample 1519901 | NCBI WGS metagenome assembly OBLS01 (sample SAMEA3113585, study PRJEB22503) | soil metagenome
TCCTGGTGATCTCGGGCGACGTGCTCACCGACATCGACCTCGAGGCGATCGTGCGCTTCCACGACGAGCGTGGGGCGATGGCGACCATCGGGCTCACCCCGGTGGAGGACCCGCTCGAGTTCGGCATCGTCATCACCCGCGACGACGGTTCGATCGAGCGCTTCCTCGAGAAGCCGACGTGGGGCCAGGTCTTCAGCGACACCATCAACACGGGCATCTTCGTGCTCGAGCCCGAGATCTTCGACTGGATCGACGGCGGCCGGTCCGTCGATTTCTCGTCCGAGGTGTTCCCCGGCCTGCTCGACGCCGGCAAGCCGCTCTACGGCGCCGTGGTCGAGGGCTACTGGGAGGACGTCGGCACGCTCGACGCGTACGTGCGCGCCCACAAGGACGTCCTCGACGGCAAGGTCGAGCTCGAGATCGAGGGGTTCGAGATCGCCGACGGCGTCTACGTGGGCGAGGGCGCCGACATCCACCCCGATGCCCGCATCGAGGGCCCGGCCATCGTGGGGGACTACTGCCGCGTCGAGGGCGACGCCCGCCTCGGTGAGTACACCGTGCTGGGCACCAACGTGCGGGTCCGGGCCGGCGCCGACCTGCAGCGGGCCGTGATCCACGACAACACCTACATCGGCGAGGGGGTTCGCCTGCGGGGTACCACGGTGGGCCGGGCCTGCGACCTACGCAACGGCGTGCGGGCCGAGGAGGGGGTGGTGCTCGGCGACGAGTGCTTCGTCGGCGAGCACGCCGTGCTCACGTCGGGCGTCAAGATCTACCCGTTCAAGACCGTCGAGGGTGGCGCCGTCATCAACTCCTCGATCGTGTGGGAATCGCGGGGGTCACGCAGCTTGTTCGGCGGGATAGGTGTCGCCGGCCTGGCCAACGTCGACATCACGCCCGAGCTGGCCACCCGCGTCGCCATGGCCTTCGCCACCACGCTCAAGAAGGACGCGACGGTCATCACCTCGCGCGACTCGAGCCGGTCGGCCCGCATGCTCAAGCGGGCGATGATGGCGGGAATCAACGCCGCCGGGGGCAACGTCAGCGACCTCGAGGTCGCGTCGGTGCCGGTCACCCGGTTCGCCACCGCCCGGCCCGACGCCGACGCCGGCATCACCATCCGGCTGGTGAAGGACGACCCCCAGTCGGTCATCATCCGATTCATCGATGGCAAGGGCGCCGACATCGTCGAGACCGCGCAGCGCAAGATCGAGCGGCTGTTCGTGCGCGAGGACTTCCGCCGCGTGTTCCCCGGCGAGATCGGCGACATCGGCTTCCCTCCCCGCCACCTCGAGCAGTACAGCGCGGCGCTCGAGTCGGTGGTCGACATCGGGCGCATCGCCGGCGCCGCCTTCAAGGTCGTCGTCGACTACTCCTACGGGTCGACGTCGTTCGTGATGCCCAACATCCTCGCGAAGCTCGAGGCCGACGTGCTGGCCGTCAACCCGTTCGCGTCGACCCGGGGGATCATGGGATGGGACCGGCACGCGCACGCGGCTACCGTCGCGGGCCTGGTGCGTGCCTCCGGCGCGGCGTTGGGCGCGGTGGTCGACCCCGACGGCGAGCACCTCTCGCTCGTCGACGACAGTGGCCACGTGCTCACCGACGACGAGGCGCTGCTGGCGTTCGTGGCTCTGGTGTCGGGCCACGTCGGCGACCGGCGCATCGCCCTGCCCCTCGTCGCCACGAGCCACGCCGACCGCCTGGCGGCCGAGAAGGGGATCGACGTCGAGCGGACGAAGCTGTCGAACGCCGCGCTCATGCAGACCGCCTCGGCGTCCGGCGTCGGCTTCGCCGCCAGCACCGACGGCGGGTTCATCCTTCCGGAGTTCCTGCCGGCGTTCGACGGCGCCGCGGCGATGGTCAAGATGCTCGAGCTGCTGGCGCTCGACGACGTCCCGCTGTCCAAGGTCGTGAGCGGGCTGCCGGCGGTCCACCTGGTCCACGAGACCGTGGTGACCCCGTGGGAGCAGAAGGGCACGGTGATGCGCTCGCTGGTCGAGCTGTCGAAGGACCGGAAGGTCGACCTGATCGACGGCGTGAAGGTCCACCACGACGACGGCTGGGCGTTGGCGCTGCCCGATCCGGAGGAGCCGGTGACCCACCTGTGGGCCGAGGCCGACAGCGACAACGCGGCCCGCAGGCTTGCCCAGGAGTACGCGCGGCGCATCCGGCAGCTGCTGCGGTAAGCCTCAAGTCTCAACCCGGCATCGAGGCTTGACGCCGTTCGCTAGCGTGTGCGCCCATGGACCTGCCTTCCGAACTCCGCTACTCGACCGACCACGAGTGGGTCCGGGTCGAGGAGGGGCGGGTACGCGTCGGCATCACCGACTATGCCCAGGATGCGCTCGGCGACGTGGTGTTCGTGGAACTGCCCGTGCTGGGGGCCCAGGTGGAGCGGGGGGCGAGCTGCAGCGAGGTCGAGTCGACGAAGTCGGTCTCCGAGATCTACGCCCCCGTGTCGGGCACGGTCGCCGAGGTCAACGCCGAGCTCACCGACAACCCCGAACGACTCAACGACGATCCCTACGGCGAGGGCTGGATCTGCGTCATCGAACCCTCGGATCCCGCGCAGCTCGACGAGCTGCTCGACGCCGAGGGCTATCGTTCGTTGATCGAGGGGTGAGGTCGTGGCCGACGACGTCTTCTGCAACCAGTGCGGCCATCGCAACCCATCGAGCTCCAACTTCTGCTCGTCGTGCGGGGCGCCGTTGGCGACCGCCCGTAAAGATCCCACGACCGTCACCTTCTTCCCCGAGGCGGCCGAGGGGCTCGACGAGATGGCGGTCGAGTTCGGCGACGTGCCGGCCGGCATCGGCATCCTGGTCGTGAAGCGCGGCCCCAACGTCGGCTCCCGCTTCGCGCTCGACAGCGACGTCGTGCGCGCCGGCCGCCACCCCGAGAGCGACATCTTCCTCGACGACGTGACGGTGTCGCGGCGCCACGCGGAGATCGTGCGCGAGGGAGGTCGCTACGTGGTGCGCGACGTCGGGTCGCTCAACGGCACCTACCTCAACCGTGAACGCGTCGAGTCGGCACCCCTGGCCGACGGCGACGAGCTGCAGATCGGCACGTTCAAACTCGTGTTCCTCACAGGGAGGGGAGATGCAACGTGACTCGCGCGCCAACTGATCGCTCCCACCTGTCGATCGGTGAGGTGCTGTCGCTGCTCCAGGAGGAGTTTCCCGACGTCACCATCTCGAAGATCCGCTTCCTCGAGAGTCAGGGACTGCTCGACCCGGAGCGCACGCCGTCGGGCTACCGCAAGTTCTACGAGGGCGACATCGACCGGCTCCGGTGGATCCTGCGCCAGCAGAAGGACCACTACCTGCCGCTCAAGGTGATCAAGGACCGCCTCGACGAGGCGGTGCCCCGCTCGTCGGCGCCAACCGCGGGGGCGGGGGGCACCGCCCGCGAGGCCGCCTTCGGCAACGGCGACGCCGGCGCGGGCACGACGCCGCGCACTGCGGTGGCGCTTGACGAACGGCCGGGGGGCGGCACCACCGGCGCCACCAGAACCGCCGGCACGTCCGGCACCACGGGCTCGACGCTCGCACCGCAGAGCCCGGTGGGGGGCCCGAGCCCCGCGCCCCGACCGTCGGCCGAGGCGGCTCGGCCCCGTCCCATGCCGCCCCCGAGCCCGACCGGCGCGTCCGATCCCGCGCGCCGGTTCGACACCGCAGGCGCCGCGGCGGCGGCCGCCCCCGCTGGCGGCAACCCTCGCGCTCCGGAGGCCGGCTCGGTGAGCCTCACCGCCGAGGAGCTGGCCCAGCACAGCGGCCTGACGCTGCGCGACCTGCGCGACCTCGAGCGCTATGGACTCGTGGAGGGATTCGAGGTGGGCGACGCCACTTACTACGACGCCGACGCCCTGGTCGTGGCGCAGACCGCCGCCGGCTTCCTCCAGCACGGCATCGAGGCGCGCCACATGCGCACCTACAAGGTGGCGATCGATCGCGAGTCAGGGCTGTTCGAGCAGATCGTGCTGCCCCTGCTCAAGCAGCGCAACCCCGAGGCCCGGCAGCGGGCCCGCGAGACCGTGACCGAGCTCATCCGGCTCGGCCAGCAGATGCGGGGCGTGCTGCTGCACCAGGCGCTCCGCGACCACGTCGAGCCCTCGTAAACCGCCGCCGGCGCCGCCCGGTCAGGCGTCGAAAATGCGCGGCCGAGGAGTAGGGTTGCGGGCGATGGCCGTCGAGATGGAACTCGTCAGCGTCGAAGCGCCCGAGCGTCCGACCCGGACGCCGGTGGTCATCCTGCGCGAGACGGCGGGCCAGCGGCGGGTGCTGCCGATCTTCATCGGCGGCCCCGAGGCCCAGGCCATCGCCCTCTCGATGCAGAACATCGAGACGCCCCGCCCGATGACCCACGACCTCATGCGCAACCTGCTCGACGAGACGGGCGCGCAGGTCGAACGCATCACCGTCACCGAGCTGCGCGAGGGCACCTTCTTCGCCGAGATCGTGTTGAGCGCGCAGGGCGAGGTGCGCACCGTGTCCAGCCGGCCGTCCGACGCCATCGCGCTCGCCATCCGCATCGGGTCGCCGATCTTCGCCGAGGAAGACGTGCTCGAGGAGGCGGGACGGGTCGAGCAGCCCGACGAGGAAGAGGCCGAGCAGATGGTCGAGCAGTTCCGGGCGTTCATCGATCACGTGAACCCCGAGGACTTCGCGCTCTGACCGCTCCCGGCCGTGGTGACACGCGGTTGTCCCCCCATGCCGGGCCCGTTGACCCGGTCGCCGCAGGGCCGTACTGTCGGTTTCCGTGACATCGGCGTAATTCCGTCGATGTCACCCCCGGCAGCCAGGCAGGAGACCGTGTGAGCACGAGTTCCAATGCGCCCGTCGAGGAGTTCAGTGGCAAGCGCGCGGCCGACATCGTCGGTATCAGCTACCGGCAGCTCGACTACTGGGCGCGGACCGACCTGATCAGGCCCTCGGTCGCAGATGCCCATGGCAGCGGCAGCCGCCGCCGGTACAGCTACCGCAACCTGCTCGAGCTCAAGCTGGTGAAGACGCTGCTCGACAACGGCATCAAGCTCGAGTCGATCCGTGAGGCGTTCTTCTATCTGCGGGAGCAGCTGGGCGAGGACGTGTCGACCGCCAAGCTGGTGATCGCCGGCAACAGTGCCGTGCTGGTGCGCGAGAACGACGAGCTGATCGACGTCGTCAATCGCTACCAGGGGCAGGGCGTGCTCAACCTGCTGGCCCTCGACGGCGTGAAGGAACAGGTCGACGCCGCGATCGTCGAGCTGTTCCCCGGCGACGGGGCAGGGGGCGGCCCGACCTCGTCGGAAGGTGACGGCCCGGCACCTCGCGCGTCCCGGGGTCGCGCCGCGCGCCGGGCCGCCGACGGCCACCACTGAGCACTCCCGCGGGCGCAACTAGCCTGCCGGGCCGTGACGCTGCACATCTCTCCCCTCGATGCCCGCCACCGCGCCCTCGGCGCCAAGATGGTCCCTTTCGGCGGCTGGGACATGCCGATCCAGTACGCGACGGGCACGCTGGCCGAGCACCGCGCCTGCCGCACCGGGGCCGCGGGGTTCGACGTCAGCCACCTCGGCACCGTGCGGGTCACGGGCGCCGACGCCTTCGATCGCCTGCAGGCGGCGCTGACCAACGACCTCGGCAAGATCGCACCCGGGCGGGCGCAGTACACGCACCTGCTCGACCCGGCCGACGCCTCGGTGCTCGACGACATCATCGTCTGGTGGGTCGACGACGAGCGGTTCGACGTGATGCCCAACGCCTCCAACACCGAGCGGGTGCGGGCGTCCATCGGGGGCGACGACGTCACCACGACCCGGGCGATCATCGCCGTGCAGGGGCCTGAGGCGCGCCGCCGGCTCGCCCCCCTGGCGCCCGAGGCGGCCGAGGTCGGGCGCTTCCGGGTGGCCGAGGTCGACCTGCTCGGTCGTCCCAGCGTGGTGGCCGGCACGGGCTACACGGGGGAGGACGGCGTCGAGCTCGCGGTCGACGCCGACCACGCCGCCACCGTGTGGGACGCGCTCCTCGATGCGGGCGTCACCCCGGCCGGCCTGGGCGCCCGTGACACCCTGCGCCTCGAGGCCGGGTTCCCGCTACACGGCCACGAGCTGGGGCCCGGCATCACGCCCCTGCAGGCCGGCCTGGGCTGGGTCGTGGCCTGGGACAAGGGCGACTTCCGCGGTCGCGCTCCGTTGGCCGCGGAGCGCGAGCGCGGCGTGACACGCCGCCTGCGCGGCCTCGAGGTCGAGGGGCGGCGCCCACCCCGGGCCGACCAGACCGTTCTCGCCGGCGGTGAGGCGATCGGGCACGTCACGAGCGGGAACTACTCGCCGACACTCGAGCGCGGCATCGCGCTCGCGTTCCTGTCGGCCGAGGTGGACGAGAAGAGCGAGGTCGCGATCGACGTTCGGGGCAGCGAGGTGCCGGCACGCGTCGTGCCCTTGCCGTTCTACCGCGCCCGCTCATGACCGCCGGGGTGACGAGAGAAGGTCGTTGACATCGGACCTAGCCTTGCCCCAACAGCCGAGCGAGACGGGGGTTGTGCGATGGCGTTGGCATCGATCGTCGACGACGTTCTGGGAGGCGACCTTCCGCTGGCGGTCGAGGCCTATGACGGCAGCCGGGCGGGCCCGGCCGACGCACCGGCGACGGTCGTCGTCACCTCGCCGGACGCGCTGCGGCGCATCGTCACCGCCCCCGGCGAGCTCGGCATCGCCCGGGCCTACGTCTCCGGCGACCTCGAGCTGAAGGGCTCGATCTGGGCGCTGCTCGACCTCCGCGACCGCCTGCCCAACGTGCGGCTCGAGCCCAAGGCGCTGTTGCGCCTGGTCCGCGAGCTCGGCGGCTGGCGCCAGGTGCGCCCGGTGCCGCCGCCCCCGGAAGAGGCCCGCCTGCGCGGCCGCCGGCACAGCAGGGCCCGCGACGCGGCGGCGATCAGCCACCACTACGACGTATCCAACGCCTTCTACCGGCTCGTGCTCGGCCCGAGCCTCACCTACTCGTGCGCGGTGTTCCACGAACCCACCGACACGCTGGAGCAGGCGCAGGCCAACAAATACGAGCTCATCTGCCGCAAGCTCGACCTGCGGCCGGGGATGCGCCTGCTCGATGTGGGTTGCGGCTGGGGCGGCATGGTGCTCCACGCCGCCCAACACCACGGGGTCGAGGCCGTGGGCATCACGATCTCGACGCGCCAGGCCGAGCTGGCCGAGAAGCGGGTGGCGGAGGCAGGCCTGTCCGAGCAGGTGCAGATCCGCGTCCAGGACTACCGCGACGTGGACGACGGCCCCTACGACGGCATCAGCTCCATCGGCATGTTCGAGCACGTGGGCGAGGCGAGGTTGGCCGAGTACTTCGACTGCCTGCACGCGCTGGTGTCGCCCGAGGGTCGCTTGCTCAACCACGGGATCAGCCGGCCGGCTCGCAGCGAGAAGGCCCGCTTGCCCAACCGCAGCTTCATCAACCGCTACGTGTTCCCCGACGGCGAGCTCCACGAGGTCGGTCGCGTGGTGTCGATCACCCAGGACGCCGGCTTCGAGGTCAGGCACGTCGAGTCCCTCCGGGAGCACTACGCCCTCACGCTGCGGCAGTGGGTCGCCAACCTCGAGCAGTACTGGGACGAGGCGGTGGCCGAGGTGGGGGAGCACCGGGCCCGCGTCTGGCGGTTGTACATGGCCGCTTCGGCGGTCAACTTCCAGGCAGGCCGCAGCCAGGTTCACCAGGTGCTGTCGGTGCCGCGGGCGCCGGGCGGCCGGTCGGGGCTGCCGCTGCGGCCCGTGTTCGAGTAGTCGGCGGCGAGCGGTCGCGCCCGTCGATCAGGCGAGCTGCCGGGCGATCGTGCCGGTGTCGTAGTAGACCCGGGCGCCGATCAGGCGCTCGACCTCGAAGCTGAAGATGATCGCCGTTCGGCAACGGAAGAACCGGCCGGTCGCGTCGAAGTCGTGCCCCGAGCCGAGGTGGGTGCCCGACATCCAGAGCTCGCAGACCACGGCGTCGTCGCCGTGATGCACGTCGATCACGTCGAAGTGGAGGTCGGGGAAGTAGCGCCTCGTCACCTCGTAGTAGTGGCGCACCTCGTCGGCGCCGTCGTAGACGCGGGTGTTGCCGATCAGCTCGTAGCGGGGGTGCGCGAAGCAGGCGAGCGCGGCGTCGAGGTCGCCGGCGTTTTGTGCCGCCAAGAGGCGCCTCAGGACCTCGTCGCGGCGCTGCTGGAGCTTGCTGGCGATCGGCGTGACACCGGCCATGGGCATCGCCCCCGGGTCGCGCCCTACTCGAGCAGGTCGGGTTGGTCGGCGACGATCTTGTCGTAGAGCGGCTGGAAGCTCAGCCATCCAGCCAGGTCGGACCCGACCTGCGACTGCGTGATGCGGGCGTACTCGTCGTCGATCGCCACCGGATCACCGGCGGCGTCGGCCATGAGCTGGACGTGGCACGACCGCTCCATGGTGATGAACCACCAGGCGGCCTCGTCGACCGTCTGGCCGACGGTGAGCAGGCCGTGGTTGCGCAGGATGCACGCCTTGCCGCCGCCGAGGGCGTGGGCGATGCGCTTGCCTTCCTCGACGTCGAGGACCACGCCCGTGTAGTCGTCGAAGATGGCGTGGTCCTCGTAGAACGCGCACGCATCCTGGGTGAGCGGGGCCAACGGCTTGCGCAGCGTGGAGAACGCCCGCCCGTACTGCGAATGGGTGTGGGCCGCGGCGTTGACGTCGGGGCGGGCCTCGTGCACCTGGCTGTGGATGGCGAACGCCGCGGTATTCACCGGCCAGTCGCCCTCGACGACCTCGCCCTTGCGGTCGACCAGGATGAGGTCGGAGGCTCGGATCTGGCCGAAGCTCATGCCGAACGGGTTAACCCAGAACCGGTCGGCGTGCTCGGGGTCGCGGCCGGTGAGGTGGCCGGCGACGCCCTCGTTGAACCCGAAGCGGTCGAACAACCGGAACGCAGCGGCCATCCGCTGCTTCAGGTGCGCGCGGTGCTCGTCGTGCGAGGCGAACTGCGGCAAGCGGGGGGGTCGACGGTCGGACATGACCTGAAGTCTAGGGACGTGCCGCCGACGGGGCCGGTGCGACCTCGTCCCAGAGCAGGCGGACCTCGTGGTCCGGGTCGTCGAGGACCGCCGGCTGGCGGTCGAGGAGGCAGGTGACCCGGCGACCGAGGTCGTACGCGGGCCACGGGAGGTCGTCGTGCTCGGGGCTGCCGGACCGGGCGGCTGCCACCCACGCCCTGGATACTCGATCGGCGAGCCTGCGGGCACCGTCGTCGACGCCACCGAGGAACATGTCGACGCCGCCGCGGTCGAGGTTGGCGAAGGCGAAGGGCACGTCGATCGCGTGGCAGGCGCCGAGCACGCCGCCGAACGCCCTCGACGGGTAGTCGAACCGGTACATCGACACCCGGTCGGCGTGCGCGAGCTGCGCCTCCGCCAGGCGGATGGCGGGCGTGCGGAAGACCCGGTCGGTCATGGCGGCGCAGAACAGCCCGTCAGGGTCGGCGTCGGGTCGGGCGGAGCGGTACACGGCCAATGCGTCGTCGACCCGGTCGTCGCCGACCAGCCGGGCGAACCGGCGCCGGACCTGCTCCTCGGACAGCGCCCCGTTGGTACGGGCCTGGACGTGGAAGAGGTTCCACTCGTCGGCCGTGGTCCCGGCCACGACGTCGACCCCCGCGGCGCTGCCGCCGCGGATCGCCTCCAACGGCGGCCGGGGGAGGATCGTCCCCTCCACCACGGGCTGGAACGCCAGCTGACCGACGGCCGGTCCAACGCCCGGGCGGCCTCCGGTCTCCACCTCGGCTTGTACGGCGGCCTGGGCCCGCAGGATCTCGTCGACCGGGAGGGCGAGCAGCCGATCGGCGGTGGCGGGGGAGAGGGAAAGTGCGGCGAGGAAGCGGTCGGTGACCCACTCGGCGACCTCGCTGTCGTGGCTGTTGGAGGCCGCGCCGCTCTGGGCGATGGCGGCGTGGAACAGTCCGGTGGCCGATGGCGTGCCGAGCAGCGTGCCGACGCTCATGCCGCCGGCCGACTCGCCGAAGACCGTGACGTTGCCGGGGTCACCGCCGAACGCGGCGATGTTGTCGCGCACCCAGCGCAGGGCATTGACCTGGTCGCCGATCCCGTTGGCGCCGGATCCGGCGAAGGCGGCGTCGAGGTGCCCCAGGTGCAGGAAGCCGAGGGCCCCCAGCCGGTAGTTGAGGGTGACCACGACCACGTCGCCGGTGCGGGCAAGGTTGGTGCCGTCGTACCAGGCCACGTGCCCCGACCCGGCGACGAACGCGCCGCCGTGGATCCAGACCAACACCGGTCGGGCGGCACCGTCGGCGGCCGGCGCGTACACGTTCGCGACGAGGCAGTCCTCGACGCCGGGCTCGTTCTGTGCCCCCAGCATCGACTCGAGCGGCGACGGGTTCTGCGGGGAGATCGGGCCGAAGGCGGTGGCGTCGCGGATTCCGGTCCACGGCTCCACCGCTTGGGACGCCCGGAACCGGTGGGCCCGGGCGTAGGGGATGCCCCGGAACTGCACGACGCCGTGCTTCTCGAGCCCTTGGACCTTGCCGGACCCCGTGTCGACGATCACGGCCGCCAGGCTAGCGGCGCCTTGACCGGCGGGTCAGGCAACGGGATGCTCTCGGCTCACCGCCGGCTGGGCGAGGACGCAGACGACGGGTGGGTCGAGGTCGAGGGTCTCGACGTGGGTCTGCGAGAAGCCGGCCTCTCGGAGCAGGGTCTCGATCTCTCGAGCGGCTTTGGCCGACGTCTCCTCGGTGGCGCCCGGGCAGCGGGGCTGTGCGGCGATAGCGATGCGTCCACCGGGCCGGAGCAGGGTGCGTAGCTCGGCGAGCCGCTGCGTTGGCTCTGGCCAGAACCCGAGGGAGTTGACGGCGAGGATCGCGTCGAGCGGCTCCTCGAAGTGGGGCGGCTGCTCAACCGATGCCCTGACGAGTTCTACGTGCTTCGCCCGGATCGCGGCGGCGTTGCGCTTGGTCGCGCGCTGGAGCATCACCTCGGAGTGGTCGATGCCGTAGACCGTTCCACCGGTGGCGCGGCGGCTCAGTTCGGCGATGGCGAGGCCGGGGCCGAAGCCGATCTCCAGCACGCGATCGGTCGTTCGCACGTCGAGCAGGGAGACCACCCAGCGGTTGCGCTGCCGGTTGGACGAGCGATGCGCCATCACCCATCCGGCCAGCCGTCCCCCGATGCCGTGGGGATGACCGAACTGGCGAACCACCGTCCTGACCACCCGCTGTTTGAGCGCCACAACGAACGCTTTCACGAGAGCCAGCCAACGCCTTCAAGTACGCTTGAAGTCAAGATGCCTGATCGACACCTGACCATCGGCGAGCTGGCCAAGCGCACCGGCGTCGCCGCCTCGGCCCTGCGCTACTACGAGGAACTCGGCCTCATACCAACGCCCGCCCGGACCTCGGGTCAGCGCCGCTACCCCGAGTCCGCGGTCGGCCTCGTCGGGGTGATCCTCTTCCTTCGAGACGTCGGCTTCTCACTCCGCGAGTCGAAGGCGCTCCTGGCAGCGCGTCGCCACGCCGTCGACGGCTGGCGGCAGCTCGCCCACCGCAAGCTGGCCGAACTCGACGAACAGATCGCCAAGTCCCAGGCCGCGCGGGAAGCCATCTCACACGCACTGCGCTGCCAGCACGAGGACATCGTCAGGTGCCCGAACTTCGCCAGCGTCGTCACCGCCCGCCTCGCCGGAAAACCGCTGCAAGAAGCCCATCGACACTGAGAGCGGAATCCATCAACTCCACTTGATGCATCGAGCCAGTTTGATGTAACTTGGACGCGTGGGTTCCTCGCAGGTCGAGCGAGATTTGTCGCCGCCAGGGTTTCTGCGGTTGGCGGGGCATCCCCTGCGTTGGCGACTGCTGAGCGAGCTGGCCCGCAGCGATCGGATGGTGCACGAGCTGACGGGCCTGGTGGGCCAGCCACAGAACCTGGTCTCGTACCATCTCGGCAAGCTGCGTGACGGCCGCCTGGTCTCGGCCCGGCGTAGCTCGGCCGATGGGCGCGACGCCTACTACATGGTCGACCTGGCCCGGCTGGGCGCGCAGCTGGCCGCCAGCGGCGCGGCGCTGCACCCTGGCTTGCACCTCGCCCGGCCGCCGGTCGACGAGGGCCCCCGGCCCGGCGCCGCGGGTGTTCGGGTGCTGTTCCTGTGCACCGGCAACAGCACCCGTTCGCAGATGGCCGAAGCCCTGGCCCGGGCGCGATCGGGTGGGACGATCGAGGCGTTCAGCGCCGGGAGCCGCCCCAAGCCCCTGCACCCGCACGCGCGGCGGGTGATGCGGGAACGGGGCATCGACCTGGCCGGTCAGCGGTCGAAGCACCTGGGCGTGTTCGCCGACACGCGCTTCCACTGGGTCATCACGCTGTGCGACCGGGTGCGTGAGGTCTGCCCCGAGTTCCCGGGCGGCCCCGAGGCCATCCACTGGAGCATCCCCGACCCGGCCGCTACCGACGAGGACGACGAGGCCACCTACCCGGCGTTCCAGCAAACCGCCGCCGAGCTGGAGACCCGCATCGGGTTCCTGCTCGCCGTGCTCAGCAATCCGACAACCACCGGCGCCCCCGAGGCGCCATGAGCATCCAGGGAGGAGCGCGATGACGACAACGGACGAGATGGTGAATGTCCGCTACATGGTCGACGACGTGCAGGCCGCCATCGACTTCTACACCAAGCACCTCGGCTTCGAGCTGCGCACCAGCGCCGCCCCGGCATTCGCGGATGTCACCCGCGGCAACTTGCGGTTGCTGCTCAGCGGTCCCGCCAGCTCGGCGGGGCGGCCCATGCCCGACGGGGCCACGCCGGGTCCTGGCGGCTGGAACCGCATCCACCTCATCGTCGGCGACATCACCAGCGAAGTCGCCCGACTGCGGGACGCCGGCCTCGGTTTCCGCAATGACATCGTCACCGGCCCCGGCGGCTCCCAGATCCTGCTCGAGGACCCCTCCGGCAACGTGATCGAGCTGTTCCAACCCGCCGGCACCTGAACGAACACACCGTGCCCGGCAACCGGGCGGTGGGGCGCAGCTGTGGGAGTTGTCTGCCTCCGCCGCCCGCGGCTCGTGCCAGGTGGTGGATTCTGGGCGGTGGGCGCAGTTGTGGGAGTTGTCTGCCTCCGCCGCCCGCGGCTGGTGCTAAGCGGTGGATTCTGGGCGGCCGGCGAAGCCCAGCGGGCGTCCGCCGGCCGCCCAGAATCCACGTTCTGTCAAGTCGGCCCTTACTCCGAGAACGGGCGCTTCTCGACCACCGGGCGGGCCGCGTCGAGCAGCCACGCCACGGCGTCCCGGTAGTCCGCCGGCGTCGGCGAGCCGGCCAGGTCGCGGTCGACGTCCTCGATGGCGGCCTCGAGCACGTAG
>OBLS010000602.1_pt1 | contig 13355 bp, 17 predicted proteins | sample 1519901 | NCBI WGS metagenome assembly OBLS01 (sample SAMEA3113585, study PRJEB22503) | soil metagenome
CGAGCACGACCCGCCCCGGGCGTCGCCGACCGACACCCGCCACCCGGTCGACGACCCCGATGTCACGATCGTCCACGTCACCCGCTTCAACCAGCTCATGTGGGACACGGGGCGCACGCCGACGACGGTGATCGAGCACGGTGTCCAGGTGCCCGACGACGTGCAGTACGACGGGTCTCTCGAACGGGGGATCGCGGTCGTCAACGGGCTCGCGGCGCGGGGACGCCGCCTGGGTGCCGACATCTTTGATGCCGTCAGGACCCACGTGCCGCTCGACCTGGTCGGCATGCGTTCGGAGGAGGCCGGGGGTCTGGGCGAGGTCGAGCCACCCAGGCTGCCTTCCTTCCTGCAGCCGTACCGCTTCTACTTCCACCCGATCCGCTACACGAGCCTCGGGCTGGCGCTGTGCGAGGCGATGGCGGTTGGGCTCCCCGTCGTCGGGCTAGCGACGACGGAGCTGCCCACGGTCATCGACGACGGCGTGAACGGCTTCATCGACACCGACATCGCACGGCTGGTCGACGTCATGCACCGCCTGCTCGACGACCGAGAGCTCGCTCGGCGGGTCGGCGCCGCGGGACGGGCCACCGCGTGCGAGCGCTTCGGCATCGATCGGTTCGTCCGTGATTGGGAAGGGCTCCTCGAGCGGCTGTGCGGCCGCGTCGGTCGCACGGCGATGGCGCGGTCGTAGGCGCCGTGGTGGTCGCCAGGGCAGCCGCTCCGGGAGGGTGGCCGCCGGTGGCCGCCGGTCGGTGTCCTCGAGCAGTCTGAGGGCGCGCTCGACGTGCGGCGGCAGCCGGCGCCGTGCCGCGAGCGCCCGCGGCAGTCGCCGCAGCGCCCCGGCGAGCGCCCGGCGCGCCACTGCGTCGTGTGGCGCACGGCACGCCAGGCACGCGGTCGCCACGAGCGCCCGCCGGGCGGGCCGCCGCAGCCAGAGCGTGAGCAGGTCGTTGCGCTGCACGAGCGCGCGCCGCTCGACGCTCGGTCGGCGTTCCGCCGGGTGGTGGTGGGCCACCACGTCGGCGGCGTAGACGAGATCCCAGCCGGCGGCCGCGAGGTCGAGCGCCAGCAGGCGCTCCTCACCGATGAAGAACAGCAGGTCGCTGAAGCCGCCGGCCCCGAGGTAGGCGGCGCGCCGCACCACCGAGCCGCACGCCACGAACCCCAGCACCAACGGCCCGGGAAGCCACGGCGGCGTGGGCAGCGGGCTGCGCGCCATCTCCGCCGACACCGGGTCGAGGCGGTCGTCCTCACCGACGTGGATGCGGGCCGCGACCAGCCCGAGCCGAGGGTGGCGGGCGAAGTGGTGGGCGGCCCGGTCGAGCGCACCGGGAGCCCACCAGGAGTCGTCGTCGGCGAAGGCGACGATGTCGTTCCTGGCCGCCCGGGCGCCGAGTGTGCGTGCGGCGGACCCCCGATTCGTCGCCAGCTGCAGTACCCGGACGTGCGGGAACGCCCCCCTCACGGCTGCCGCCGTTCCGTCCGAGGAGCCGTTGTCGACCACGATCACCTCGTCGGGCCCGCTTGCCGTCAGCCGTTGGAGACTGTCGAGCAGGCGCTGCCGGCGGTTCCGGGTCGCGACCACGACCGAGACCCGTGCGGGGACCGGGAGTCCTGGCGTCCCAGTAGGGCCCCTACCGGTCCCACTCGCGCGCGGGCGGGGATCACGACGCTCCACGCGGCAGCCTGCGACTGCTAGCCGAACGTCTCGCCTCGGCGGGGCGGAATCACGGGAGAACCCCTCCGGCCGCCTCGCCGTCGGGGCTCGCCACCTGCGCCGCGAGCGTCAGGTCACGCACGAGACCGCGGCGTAGCTGGGACCGCTCCTCGCTGTCGCGCGCCCTGAGCACGGCCGACGGGTGGATCGTCACGACCACCGGCATGTCGTCGGGCCCGTCGAGCACCTGGCCCCGCACCGAATGGATCGTGACGGGCCGCCCCAGCACCGCCCTGGCCGCCGTCGCACCGAGGCACACGACGACGCGTGGGACCACCAGCCGGACCTCTTGTTCGAGCCAGGTGTGGCACGCCTGAACCTCGCCCGCGGACGGGCGCTTGTGGATGCGGCGCTTGCCGCGCTCCTCGAATTTGAAGTGCTTGACCGCGTTGGTCAGGTAGACGTCACCCCGCGCGAGCCCGGCCGCGGTGATGGCCGAGTCGAGCAGGCCCCCGGCCGGCCCGACGAATGGCTCGCCCTCGATGTCCTCACGGTCGCCGGGCTGCTCGCCCACCAACATGACGCGCGCCCCGGCCCTCCCTTGGCCGAACACCGTCTGGGTGGCCCGCCGATAGAGATCGCAGCGCGTGCAGGTCGCCGCCGCTTCGGCGGAGTTCTCGAGCTCGGCAGCGCGGGCGGCCACGGAGCCCGTGCGCCGGTCGGCCGCCCGCCTGAGGCCCCCAGTCGTTGCCATGGCGTCCCTTCCTTCCGTCGCCACATCGCGACTACCCATGTAGGTGGCGCAGAAACGCCGGGTCGACGGTGGGGTTCGACCCGTGGCGGCGGAAGTGGTCGGATAGGGTGAATCGCGGATGGGCGCCGGGGACGACGCGGGGTGACGATGGAAGACGCGAGCCACGACGAGGTTCTCTCGGTGTCGACGCAGAGCGACGACGCCCGTGTCGTCGTTGCGCTCGCCGGCGAGCTCGATCTGCACGAGGCCAAGCGGCTGAGTGCGGCCATGTCCGAGGTTCTCACGGGCCCGATCACCGCCATCGAGGTCGATGTCCGCAAGCTGACGTTCATCGACTCGGCGGGGATCCGGGCCGTGCTCATCGCTCGGGCCGAGGCCAAACGTCTCGGCGTTGCCTTCCGACTGTGGGGTGCGTCCACCGCGGTTGTCAGGATCATGAAGATCGCGGGCGTCGAAGACCTCATGTCGGGCGGGGATTGACCCGCGCATGGGGTGGAGCAAGCCTTGGAGAGGAGAAGGCGCGTGCCATCGGCCGGGGCCGTGGGCGGTGCGCCAAACAGTGCCGCCAGTGACGAACCGACCGAGCATTGCTGATTGAGAGTCCAGCGAAGGGTTACCACCAGGCGTGATGGCGAGGAGCGACCGCTTCCGGCACGAGGCGATCCTGTATGCCGGACCGGACGAGTTCGTGGCGGCCACGGCGCCGGTCCTCCACGCCGCGATGGAGCGCGACGAGCCGGTCCTCGTCGTGGTCGACCAGCCGAAGATCGCGCTGCTGCGTAGCGCCCTCGACAGCAGAGCCGACGGCATCCGCTTCGCCGACATGCGCATGGTCGGGCACAACCCGGCGCGCATCATCCCCGAGTGGCGCGCCTTCGTCGACGAGCATGCCGGCTGGCGCGGGACCATCCATGGCATCGGTGAGCCGATCTGGTCGGGGCGAACCCCCACTGAGTTGGTCGAATGTCGCCACCATGAGGCGCTCCTCAACCTGGCCTTCGCCGACGACGTCTCGTTCTGCCTGCAGTGCCCGCTGGACGTGGCTGCCCTCCCCGCCACCGTGGCGGACGAGGCGCATGGCACCCACCCGTTCCTGTGGCGCGACGGCGAGCTCCGGGAAACCAACGCGCACGCGCGCCTCGATCCGGCCAGGGTTTTCGAAGACCCCCTGTCCGACGCTCCCGGACAGGTCAAGGAGCTGGAGTTCGACGGTCGATCCCTTGTCGGCGTGCGACAGCTCGTGGCCCGCCACGCCGTAGCAGCCGGACTCGACGACGCACCCCTGCGTGACCTGGTACTCGCCGCCGACGAGCTGGCGGCCAACAGCGTGCGCCACGGCGGCGGCTCCGGCACGCTGCGTGCCTGGGTCGATCACGACACCGTGGTCTGCGAGGTGATCGACCGCGGTCACATCGTCGACCCGCTGGTCGGCCGCCGACGCCCTCGCCCGACCGACATGGGCGGACGTGGACTGTGGATGGCCAACCAGCTCTGCGACCTCGTCCAGATTCGGTCGATGCCGGGGAAGACCGTCGTACGCCTGCACAAGCACCGCACGTGATAACGCGGTCGTCTCATGTCGTACTGGTCGGCGGCATGGCGGTCGGCAAGACGACTGTGGGGCGACGCGTGGCGGTCAGGCTCGGGCGCCCCCTGCGGGACAGCGACATCGACCTCGAGGTCGGCCGCGGCACGTCGGGTCGCGAGCTGGCCGAGCGTGACGGCACGGCGGCGCTTCACCGCTGGGAGGCCGACCACCTGCTCGGAGCGCTCGCGTCGCCGGAGCCGGTGGTCGTGGCTGCGGCCGCGAGCGTGGTCGACGACGACCGGTGCCTCCGTGCCTTGGCTGCGCCGTTCGTTGCCTGGTTGCGAGCCCCACCTCGGACGGTGGTCGCGCGCCTGTCGGGAGACGAGCAGCGCCGGCGGCTGGGCGCCGATCCTGCCGCCGCGGTGGGTGGGCTGGCCGCCCGCCGGGCTCCTCGCTACGCGCTGGTGGCCAACGTGACCATCGACGTCGCCCAGCTGTCTCCGGAAGCCGCGGCCGGCATCATCGTCGACGCGCTGGTGAGCGCGTGCGACGGCGTCCCGTGACGGCCGGCCGGCGCCGAGCTCGCTCGGGCCGAACCGCTGTCTTGGTCGTGCTCACCGGTCACTCGCCGTGCAAGAGGTCGAGCAGCGCCCGCATCCAGGGCCCCAGGTCGGCGGGCGTGCGGGCCGTCACGAGGTTGCCGTCGACGACCGTGGCCTCGTCGACCCAGTCGACGCCGGCGTTGATCATGTCGTCGCGGATGGCGCCGACGCTGGTGGCGCGGCGGCCCTTGAGGATGCCGGCCGAGATCGGCACCCAGCCGGCGTGGCAGATGAAGGCGATCGTCTTGGCGTCGCGGTCGAAGGTGCGCACCAGGTCGAGGACGTGCTCGTCGCGACGCAGCTTGTCGGGGGCGTAGCCGCCCGGGATCACGAGCGCGTCGTAGTCCTCGGCGCTCACGTCGTCGGTCGCGGCATCGGCCTCGACCGGGCCGTGGCCCTTCTTGCCGGTCACGGGGTGGCCGCCGAGGCTGGCGAGCGTCACCACGACCTGCTCCTCCCGCAGGCGGTAGAGCGGGTACAGCAGTTCCATGTCCTCGAAGTCGTCGGCGGCGAGGATGAGGACGCGTGGGTCGTTGCGCATGGATCGTCTCCTAGGCGTTCAGGTGCTCCACGGTGCGGTCTCGTGCTCGGCGCCGGGCGCAGGCGCCTCCGCCTGCAGCGGGGTGATGGCGTCGGTGGCGTCGAAGGAGATGAACGCGTCGTAGCGCCCGCCCATCGCGGTGGGGACCCAGTTGCCGCGGGCATCTGCGTTCGGGTGGTACACCACGCCGATGGCCCGGTGCCCGCGGGGCTCACTCAGCCAGGCCGAGCCCCGGTCGTCGGGAAACACGAGCAGGGCCGGTTCGCCGAGCGCCCGGTGCAGGAGGTCCTCGTGGGTGCCGGTCGGCGGGGTGGGCACGGTCATGCGGCGCATCGGTCCGCCCCAGGTCTCGGCCGCGATCACCGCACCGTGGTGGCCGCCGAAGCCCACGAGCACCGTCCCGTCGCCGGCCCGGCGCTGGCGCACGAGCTGGCCGAGGTTGACCATCCCGGCCGCGGCCATGTCGGTGGCGCGGGCGTCGCCGACATGCGTGTTGTGGGCCCACACCACGGCCCGCGCGTCGGGCCCGTGGTGGGCGGCGAGACGGTCGAGGCTGACCGACATGTGCGTGTCCCGCACGTTCCACGACTCACCGTCGGCCCGGACCATCGTGCGGTAGTAGCGCTCGGCCCCGGCCACGACCTCGGCGTTCTGTTCGGCATCGAGCCGAGCCTCCGGATCGTCGTCGCGCGCGATGCGGCGCGACCGCAGGCCGACGAGCAGGTCGACGACTTCGTCCTCGCACGACGCCGGGACGAGCCGGGTGGCCCACGCGTAGTCCTGGGGATCTTCGCCGTAGGGCTCGAAGCAGCGGAAGGCCTGGTGGGCGGCGTCGAGAGCCTCGGGCTGGCTATCGCCGAGGTAGCTCAGCACGGCGCGCAGCGAGTCCCAGAGCGAGTACACGTCGAGCCCGTAGAAGCCGACCTCGGCGCCCGTGCGGGTGTTGTGGTCGCGCAACCAGGTGGCGAAGTCGGCCACCTCGCGGTTCGCCCACATCCAGGTCGGCCACCTCTCGAACCGGGCCAACACGGCGGTCGCGTCGGCAGCGGGCGCCTCGCGGCCCTTCACCCAGCGGTTGATCGTGTAGCAGTCGGGCCAGTCGCCTTCCACGGCCACGAACGAGAACCCGTGCTCGACGATGAGTTGCTCGGTGATCGCCGCTCGCCACCGGTAGTAGTCGGCCGTTCCGTGCGATGCCTCGCCGAGCAGCACGTAGCGGGCGTCGCCGATGCGGTCGAGCAGCGGGTCCAGGTCGCCCCTGTCCACCAGCCGCGTCGCCATGCCGCGGATCTCTTCGATCTCGGGGCTCGTCACGCGGACCGCGGGTGACGTCACGACGTGCCCCCGTCGGCGCTGTCAGGGGCGAGATGGGTCGTGAACCAGCGCTCGGCGAGGTCGGCCACCGCGTCGAGGGCGCCCGGCTCCTCGAACAGGTGGGTCGCTCCGGGCACCACCTCGAGCGCGGCCTCGGCCCCGAGCCGAGCGAGGGCCTGGCGGTTGAGATCGAGCACGACGTCGTCGGCGCCGCCCACGACGAGCAGCGTTGGGCATCGCACCCGGGGGAGCCGGTCGCGGGCGAGGTCGGGCCGTCCGCCCCGCGAGACGACCGCGGCGACACCGGCGGGCTGGTCCGCGGCGGCGACCAACGCGGCCGCGGCGCCGGTGCTCGCCCCGAAGTAACCGATCGGGAGCGCGGCCAGCTCCGGCTGGTCGAGGAGCCACGTCGCCGTGGCCGCGAGCCGGTGGGCGAGCAGCTCGATGTCGAAGCGCAGGTGGCGGGTGCGGAGGTCGACCTGCTCCTCGCCGGCGGTCAGCAGGTCGAGCAGCAGCGTCGCCAGGTCGTGGCGCTGCAGGTGCTCGGCCACCGCCCGGTTGCGGGGGCTGTGCCGGCCGCTGCCCGTGCCGTGGGCAAACACCACGATGCCCCGGCACGCGTCGGGCACGACGAGGTCGCCGTCGATCGTCAGCCCGCCCGACTGGGGGATGCGTACGGCGGTTCCCGGTGTCACGGCGTCACTCCTGCGTCCTGCGGCCCCCTACCTCCTCTAGCGGTCGCACGTGACCGGGAATCAGGTGCGTCGCTGCTCGGTTGGTAGCCGATCCGGCCGGTCCTCGTGCGACCGCTCAGGAAACCTGCGCTCGGCCTCTTCGACGTCGCCATCGGTCTCCTCGAGCAGCTCGTCGACGACCTCCTCATCGCTGGACACCTGCTGTCCGAGCCAGTCGTCCACCGTGCTGTTCGGAGAGTCGACGATCTCACCATGCGCCCGACCGCCCTCCCCGCCGCCGTCCCGCGGGTCTGATCTGTCTCGGTTGTCTTTGGTCATGTGGTCCGGCTTCCCGGCCGGTGGCTGGCCACACAACCGAGTTGCCACCCCGATCCCGGATTGCGTCTGCCCTACGAATTCGGCGGTGCGGCGGAGATGTCGGCCAGCGCGCTCTTCGGGTCCTCGCTCATGGCGAGGTCACCGATCGAGACGATGCCGACGAGCTGGTTGCCGTCCACCACCGGGATCCGCCTGAGGGCCTGCGAACGCATGGTCTCGACCGCCTGCGCAACATCCGCTTGCGATTCGAGCGTGACCAACCCTTCGCTGCACACGTCGCCGACACGCGCGCTTGCGTCGTACCCGGCCGCAAGCCCCCGTATCACGAGATCGCGGTCGGTGACGATGCCCCGCACGCCAGTGTCGTCCACGACGACGACGTCGCCGATGGCTTGGTCGCGCATGAGCTGGGCGGCCTCTCGGATCTCGCTGTCGGTGTGGCAGGTCACCGGGTTCGGCCTCATCACTTCGGCAATGGTCTTGGCCATGACTGCTTCCTTCCGTCTGCACGTCGGGTCTACCCAGGCGGGCGGCGGAGAAACGCTGCCCGCCGTCAAGCGCTCTTGCGCGCTCTGCTGCGGGGCTTGCGCCGGCCGTCGCGCTTGCCCTTGGCCCCCTTGAGGCTGGCCTCGAGAGCCTCCATCAGGTCGACGACCCTGCCCTCGGCCTGCTCCTCGGGCTCGGCGACGATCTCCTTGCCCGCCTCCTTGGCCTTGATCCGCTCCCGCAGCTCCTCGGTGAACGTGTCGTGGTAGCGGCCCGGGTCCCAGTCGCCGGTGAGCGAGTCGACGAGCTGGGTCGCCATCCGCAGCATCTTGGGGTCGGGCTTGGTTCGCCGGTCGGGCACCTCGTCGACACTCGACCGGGGCACGACCTCGTCGGCGAAGCGCATCGTCGACATGGCGAGCGCACCGTCGAGGGGTCGGACGGCGGTGAGGTACTGCTTGTTGCGCATCACCACCGTGCCGATGGCCACCAGTCCCCGATCCTCCATCGCTGCTCGCAGCAGCTGGTACGGCTTCATGGCCTCGTCGCCCCCGGGAGCCAGCCAGTACGTGCGCTGGTAGTAGATCGGGTCGACGTCCTCGAGGGACACGAAGTCGGTGACCTCGACCGCTCGAGTCGAGGCCGGGCGCAGCTCGTCGAGCTCGCCCTTGTCGAAGGTGACGTAGCGCCCCTTGCCGGTCTCGAAGCCCATCTCGATGTCCGCCGGATCGACCTCCTTGCCCGACTTCGCCGCGACCTTGCGGTTCCGGATGCGCGATCCGGAGCGCTTGTCGATCTGGTGGAAGTGGACGTCGTGGTCCCGTACGGCCGGGTACGCCTTCACCGGCACGCTGACGAGGCCGAAGCTGATCACGCCGCTCCATACCGGTCGTGCCATGCCTGGCTCCTACCCGGCGGCGCCCGGTCCCAGCCGAACGGACGCCGATCGGCGGTCACAACCTTGACAATCCGTGCGTGTGGCCCAGCGGTCCCTGGGTTTCGCCCCGCACCGGGGGGTAGATGACGCGACATGGCACGTACCTCCTCCACCCACGGGCCTCGGCGCGACGACCAGATGAAGCACGAGGAGCATGCGTTGCTCCATGGCAGCCCTGACGAGGGACGGACCGAGCCCCGGCGGGGCGAGGCACCGGGCCCGGGGGACGAGGCCTTGCCCGGCGTCCGTGCCGACGTCGACGAGCCGCAGGGAGGGGCCCCAGCGCAGCGCGACGTCGACGCGCGAGCCGCGCTGGCGGCCTCTTTCCGGCCGTCGGTGTTCCCGGCACGCCGTGATCGTCTGATCGAGGAGGCCGAGGCGGGCTTCGCCGACGAAGGCCTGATCGCAGCGCTCCGCCAGTTGCCCGACGGTCTCTACGAGACGGTGGGGGAGGTGTGGGCGGCGCTCCAGCGGAGTGCGTCGGAGGAGGAGCGGTCGTGAGACAGCATGCGCCACCACTCAAATCGCTGGCGAGGCTCGACGACGTGCGTGACCTGGTCGCCGCACCCGGGCCGTTCCTCAGCGTGCACCTGTCCTTCCGGCCGCCGAGCCACGATCTCGCCGAGCGGATCGCTCTCGGCTGGCGCTCGTCCAGGGACGCTGCGGCTGCGGCTGGTGCACCGCTGTCGGTGCTCGAAGCCGTCGACGAGGTCATCGAAGCGGGACCACAACGCCAGGGAGCCGGGCTCAGTGTCGTCGTGACGCCCGAAGGGCGGCGCCTCGTCGACCACCTCACTGTCGCCCCCGATGTGGAACTCGTCGGCTGGGAGCCCGCACCGGCCCTGACGCCGCTTCTGGCCGCTCGACAGACGGCCGTGCCGCACATTGTCGTGCTCGTCGACCGGGCTGGCGGCGACCTGCTCGTGCGCACTGCGGACGCAACACGAGGCGGCGAGGAGATGGCGGTCGAGGGCGCTGAGTCCCCACTGAGGAAGGTCGCAGCCGGGGGCTGGTCACAGCGCCGGATCCAGCAGCGAGCCGAGGACACCTGGCGCCGGAACATGGCCGACCTGGCGCGCCAGGTTGCGGTGCTGGCCAGACGCGTCGACCCCGGCCTCATCGCGGTCGGGGGCGACGAGCGGGCGGTCAATCTGCTGCGCGAGTCGCTGCCCTCCGCACTCCGCGAGCTGACGCGCCCCGTCGACGTGACGCGGGCGGCCGACGGCTCGGCCGACGATCTCGATGTCCACGTGGAACGGCTGTTGCGGGCGCATCTCGACGAGGAGCTCGCGCACACGCTGGGCGTCTACCGTCGTGAGCTTGGCCAGCACGATCGTGCGACCGCGGGCCCTGTCGACACGTTCGCCGCGCTCGGCGCCGGCAGGGTCGCCGTGCTGCTCGCAACGCTGGGCACGAACGACACCCGTCGGGCGTGGATCGCCCCGGACCGGCAACAGGTCGCAATGACTCCCGACGCGTTGCCCGATAGCGCCGAGGCCCGGTCTGCTCCGCTCGTCGATGCCGCAATCGCCGTGGCCCTGGCGACGAACGCGGACGTGCGGATCGTGGCCGAGCAGGATGCACCGTCCGGGGGCATCGGCGCCCTACTGCGCTGGTAGTCGCCTCAGGACTCGTCCTCGACGTGGAGGGCGACCTCCTCTGCCGGGGGCGGCACCCGTTCGGTGGCCACGTCCCTCGTGGTCTCGTCGCCCGTGACCTCGTCGTCAGGCGGCCGGTCCCGCACGTCGGGATCCTCGATCGCCGCGGCCACGAGGTCCTCCTCCTCGTCGGGCCCGTCCTGATCGACGGGCTGCACGACCCGCTCGGATCGACCGCCAGTGGCGTCAGGTTCGGTCGCCTCGGGCTGCTCGCGGCGCACCCGCTCGTCGAGCGGTTCGTCGTAGCGCTGTTCGGCGCCCGTGACGCCGTAGTCGTCGCTGGCCAACAGCTCGTCGGGTGGGTACTCGTCGCTCAGCTTGTCGGTATCGACAGCCTCTGAGCGGTCGTCGTCGGAGATTTCTGGCGCCATGGTCGCCTCCTACCCGCCGCACTGCCCCTGAATCGACTCCGAGGCGCCCGACCGCCGCCTGGCAGCTACTCGCGCGTCGAGGTTCGCCGGCCCGGGGCGGATCCCTGGGTTTCACGGCAGCCAGACGGGAAGTCACAGGCGTGCCGAAGCACCGAGACCAGCAGACGCCGATGGACCCCGACGACCGGAACCGTCTGGAACGCACGCGAGGCCAAGGGACAGCAGGTACCGGCGAGGACCTGCTGCCCGGTGAGGCCGGCGGCCCGCCTGTCCGCCTCGAGGTCACCAGCCTCGCCTTCGAGGACGGCGAGGCGCTGCCCAGTCGATGCGCGCACGACGACGAGAACGCGTCCCCGCCGCTGGAATGGTCGGCGGCGCCCGACGGCACTGTCGAGCTGGCGGTGCTCTGCGAGGACCTCGACGCACCGACGGGCCGCTTCGTCCACTGGGTGCTTTCGGGCATCGACCCATCCGCCACGGGCGTCGAGGAGGGGGAGGTGCCGACCGGGGCGGTGATGGGGGCCAACGGCTTCGGGGAGATCGGCTGGGGAGGACCGCAACCGCCCCCCGGCGACGGCCCGCATCGCTATCTCTTCACGGTCTTCGCGTCGTCGGCACCTCTCGAGCTCGCGACCGGCGCCGGGGCCGACGACCTGCGCGACGCGCTCGAGGACAACGAGCTGGCCCGCGGCGAGTTGATCGGCATGGCGGAGCGGTGATGGGGCCGGTCAGCTGAGCTGCTCGTACCCGTCGTCGAGCTCGAGACGCACGAGGCCGTCGACGAGGCGTGGGAAGTCACGCCGCGCCGCCAGCCCAGAGAGAGCTTCGGCGTCTGCGCCCAGGTCGAGGCGGCGGGCCGCTCGCAGCGATCGGGCATCGGCGATGGGGAAGTGCTCAGTCCAGATCCCCTGGACCTCGCGGGCGAAGATGTCGGCTCCGACCGGGCCGATGCCGGGGAACTCCTGCAGCAGTTCACGCTCTCGGTCAGGACTGCGGTCGGCCTCATCGCGCAGGTGTCGGAGATCGCCGCGCCAGCGCTCCAGGAGCAGTTCGGCGGCGTCCGCGAGCATCCGCGCGGTCCGCTCGTCGTAGCGGGCGTAACCGGCCTCGTTCAGCACCTTGGCTCGCGCCTCCCACGACGAGGCGACCAGCTTGCGCGGGGTGCGCCAGCCTTGGCCGAAGAGGGCCCGAGCGGCGGCGACCGCGATGTTCGATCGAATCCGCGCGCTCAACAGCAGCGACAGGCACAACAGCTGGAAGAGGGGACTGGGCGTATCGCGGAGCCTGATCCCCGCCTCGTCCGCGTAGCTGCGACCAAAGGTGTCGAGAACCTTGCGGGCCGTTTGCTTCCGCGCGGATGCCATCACCATCACCTTGTGCCTTCCCACCGCCGCCGACGGTCAACCCACTCACCGAGCCGTGCGAGCTCGTAGTGCGCCGAGGCGAACTCGTAGCGTCGGCGCCTAGGCCAGGCGGCACAGGATCGGCATCGATCCCGTGCGGTTCTCGTTCATGTTCTTCTGCACGAACGACCAGAAGCTGGCCTTGGTGAACATGCGGAGCCATAGCCGGGGCACGCCATGGTCCCAGCGGGCGTGGTTGACGAACGCGTACTGGCTGTCGCCGGTGGGCTGGAGCACGGTGGAGTTGTCGATGCCGGTCTCGGTCATGAACCAGCCGGCCAGGTGATCCCACAACTTGAGGGCCGCGTCACCGTCCTCGGCCACGAAGTAGTTGAAGAGGAACAGCCCCGGACGGGTCTTGTCGACATCGGCGATGCACTTGACGCACCGGGCCGGCATGGCGTCGACGCGGGATGCCTCGGCGTCGAGCTCCTTGCGTAGCTGCGTGTACGGCTCGCTGGACTCGATCCCGGTGAGCCCGGCGGGGGACGTGGTCTCGACCAGCACGTGCACGTCGTAGCGGGCGGGGCGCTCGGCAGTGCGGGCGTAGCCACTCGGCGGCGGCGCCAGCACGGTGCGGTACACGGTGGCCCGCTCGACGGCATCGAGCCGCGCCAGGTCGGCGGCGGCGGACTTGAGCCGGCCCAACAGTGCGGTCTTCGCCGCCGACGTGCCCGGGAACGGCCGGGGGCCGGTGGGCGGTTCGACGTCGGCGGACAGGAGGAGGTACCCGAAGGCGGGCGGCTCGACGAGCGTCGGCGGACGATACCTCGGCTTGGCGTTGACGATCGTGGGTTCCATCGTGCCCTCCCTTTCATGGGGTGACGCGGCACACCGCGCCAATTAGTGCCGGTACCCCGGGTCGAGCGGGCGAAACGCATGGCGGTTCCCCCATCTCGTCCTATCGTCATGGGTGATGAGCCACACGTACGGCGCCACCGACCCCCGGTCGGGCTGGCCGCCGAACTGGCCGCCCGACGTCCCGCCCACCGTGCCTCCGGGCATCCCCGGGCCCGAGCCGGGTCCCCGGCCGGTTTACCCGCCGGTCCCGCTGGTGCCGATGCCGGGCGAGCCACCGACTGGCCCCGGAA
>OBLS010000603.1_pt1 | contig 13354 bp, 11 predicted proteins | sample 1519901 | NCBI WGS metagenome assembly OBLS01 (sample SAMEA3113585, study PRJEB22503) | soil metagenome
GGACTGCAGCCACGGGCCGGGCGGGTGGTCGTACCACCCGATGATGCCCTTGAGGCGCAGCAGCTCGATGCGGGGGTGATCGGCCGGGTAGCCGCGGGGTGCCGTCTTGAGCTCCTCGTGGGCGCCGACCTCGCCGCCACCGCGGCGGATCTCGGCGACGATCTCCTCGAGCTCGGGCCCCGTCTTGTCGTCGCCGATCGCCGCCCGCAGCCGGGCCAGGTGCTCACCGTCGGGCGTGTAGGCGCCGCCGCCGACCATCAGGCCATCGGCGGACACCTGGAGATAGAGGGTGCCGATGCCGCCGTGGGCCTGGCCGATGACCGCGGCGGCCGCGGTCTTGTAGGGCGACTTGTCCTTCGAGAAGCGCGTGTCGCGGTTGGGCCGGAACACCTTGGCCTCGCCGAACTCGCCGCGCAGGTCCTCGAGCAGGTGCTCCAGAGGCGCCCGGACGTCGCGCTCGTACCGGGCCTTGTTGGCGTGCCACCAGTCGCGCGTGTTGTTGGCCGCGAGCTCCTCGTAGAAGCGGACGACCCCAGCACCGAACCCCTCGAACAACACGCACCGACTCTACGGCCGACGAGCGGCCCACCGCCGGGCACCGGTGTCAGCCGCCGCTCACGGCCTCGAGCTCGTCGGCGACGACGGGGGTCGGGTCGTCGGCGCCCTCGAGCCACCCCTCGGGCAGCGTGACCTTGATGGGGCCCGACGTCTTGCCCCGGGGCTGCGCCGTCGTGCCGGGCAGGGGTGTGAGCGACGGATCGAGCCGGTCGAGCTCGGCCTCGAGGGCGGCGATCGTCGGCGCGGCCGTGAGCCGCCGCCGCACCTCGCCGCCGACGGGATAGCCCTGGAGGTACCAGCCGACGTGCTTGCGGACGTCGCGCACCGCCACCGGCTCGGTGAGCCAGTCGGCCAGCAGGCGGGCGTGCCGGCGCAGCACCTCGCGGGCCTCGCCCAAGCGCGGCGGCGCGGGGACGTCGCGGCCGGCCAAGGCCAGCGCGAGGTCGCGGAACAGCCACGGGCGTCCGAGGCAGCCCCGGCCCACCACGACGCCGTCGCACCCCGTCTCGTCGATCATGCGCAGCGCATCGCCCGCCTCCCAGATGTCGCCGTTGCCGAGCACCGGGATGGTCGTGACCGTGCTCCTGAGCGCCGCGATCGCGCCCCAGTCGGCCTGGCCCGAGTAGTGCTGCTCGGCCGTCCGGGCGTGCAAGGACACGGCGGCGGCACCCTCGCCTTCGGCGATGCACCCGGCGTCGATGTGGGTGCGCCGGGCGTCGTCGACCCCGATGCGTAGCTTGACGGTGACCGGTACCGAGCCGGCGGCCTTCACGGCCGACCGGACGATGGCGCGGAACAGCGCCCGCCGAACCGGCAGCGCGGCGCCGCCGCCCTTGCGGGTCACCTTGGCGACCGGGCAGCCGAAGTTGAGGTCGATGTGGTCGGCCCGCTGGTCGCCGACCAGGAAGCGCACGGCCTCGCCGATCGCATAGGGCTCCGTGCCGTAGAGCTGGATCGACCGCACCGGCTCGTCGTCGGCGAACCGGGCCATGCGCAGGGTCTTGTCGTTGCGCTCGGCCAGGCCGCGGGCCGTGATCATCTCGCTGACGAACAGCCCGCCCGGCTCGAAGGTGCGGCACAGCCGGCGGAACGGTGCGTTGGTGATGCCGGCCATCGGCGCCAGCACTACCGGCGGCCACACCTCCAACGGGCCGACCTGGAGCGGCTCTACCTGCAGCGGTGCGGTCGGGGTCATGGCGTCGCCACCCACAGGTCGGTGATGGCGACGCCGAGCTCGCCGAGCAGGCGCCGCAGGAGCGGCATCGACAGGCCGAGCACGGTGCCGTGGTCGCCGTCGATGCCGTCGACGAACGGCGCCCCGTAGCCGTCGATCGTGCAGGCACCGGCCACCGCGAGCGGCTCGCCGGTGGCGATGTAGGCGTCGAGCTCGTCGTCGGACGGGGCGCCGAAGCGAACGACCGTGCGCGCCACGGCGCAGGCGCGCCGCCCGGTGGCGATGTCGACGACCGCGTGGCCGGTGACGAGGATGCCCGACCGCGCCCGCTGCGTCCGCCACCAGTCCCGCGCCTGGTCTGCCGACGCCGGCCTGCCCCGCACCTCGCCGTCGATCGACAGCATCGAATCGCAGCCGACGACCAGCGGTGCCGGGTCCGTGGCACCGGCGAGCCGGGCGGCGACCGCATCGGCCTTGCGCTCCGCGAGGGTGCGGGCGGCGTCGTCGGCGGTCAGCCCCTCGACGCCGTCCTCCTCGACGCCGCTCGCCATCACGTGCGGCGCCAGGCCCGCGGCGCGCAGCAGCGCCAGCCGGGCGGGGGACGCGGAGGCGAGCACGAGCGAGCGGGGAGGCACGCGTCCAGCCTGGCACGGCGGCCTCGGTTCGCCACCGCTGCCGCCACCGTCGTCGGTCAGGGCGTGGACGCCGCGCCGGACCGTCGCTGCTGCGCCTTGACCGCGTCGCGGAACTGCGGATGCACGTGGTCGAACGTGACCCAGCGCCGCGAACCGTCGAGGCCCACCGCGATCGAGGCCCGCACGATCTGCGAATCGGTGACGAGCACGCCGACAAAGGCGGTGACCGCGACGATCACGAGCACAGCGAGGCCGGCCTGTGCCGTCATGTCGTCGACGTTGACGTCACCTCGCAGGCCCAGTGTTGCCACCAGTCCTGCGGCGCTCAGCGCGATCGCGCCCCAGAGCGCCCACTTGCGGCGACGGAGCGCGTCGACGCGCTGCTGCGCCACCTCGGTCCACGGCACCTGAACAGTCAGGGTTTCGGTCCGGTCGGGCGCGAGCAGGGCCAGTAGCAGCAGGATGCCCCAACCAACCGGGGGAAGGAAGGCGAGCACCAAGAGCCAGGGCGTTCCCACGCGGCCCCATCGACCGATCGGCGACTCCACCGTCAGCCAGCCGTCGCTCGGCCCTCCCGTCTTGGCACACACCGCGGGCAGGCGCCCGCATACGGCATCGTCCACGAACACGGTCACCCCCACCATGGCGGCGCAGCCTAGGGCGCCGCTGAAGGCTGCGCCGCGGGGTCCGCCGGTAGCCTGCCGAGGATGGAGACGCCGCCCCCCGACCCCCAGAAGCTCCTGGCCCACTGGATGGAGTGGGAGCGCGGAGAGACGCCGCCGGGACGGGTGATGAGCAGCCTCAAGACCGGCGGGATGCGCGAGCTGCTCGAGGCCCTGGTGGCGCAGACGGCAGGCTCGGGCGCCGACGCCGGTGCCTGACCGTGCGCCCGTGAACCCCGGCGACCGCTCGCCGCGGAACCCGAGCGACGGCCCGCTCAGCGCCGCCCGTCCGGCCGGCGGCGAGTGGACGGAGTGGCCCGACGGCGTCGTGTCGTCCCGTGCCGCGCTCGAGCGGCGCCTCCCCGGCTGGCCCCAGCCCGGCGAGGAGCCGCCCGGCCCCACCCACCCCGTGCCCCCGGGACGGGGGGGCGCGCAGAACATCCCGCGTCCGTTCAACGCTCGGCCGGGTGGCCCCCCGTCGTGGGCGGACCTGCCGGCGGACCGGCGCCGCCCTGCCGTCGACGACGTCCGGGCCGCCCTGGCGGCCCTCGGCCCGGTCCACCCGTCGCTCCGCGAGCTCGGCGACAGCCCCGCGCGACCGTCCGCCGTGCTCGCCCCGCTCTACGACGATGCCGGCGAGGCCGTGGTCGTGCTGACCCGCCGGACGTGGGGGCTCCGCACCCACCAGGGCGAGGTGAGCTTCCCGGGGGGCAGGGTCGACCCCGGGGAGGCGCCGGTCGACGGCGCCCTCCGGGAGGCCAAGGAGGAGATCGACCTCGACTCGTCGACGGTCGAGATCATCGGCGAGCTCGACCACCTGGCCACCGTCTCGAGCTGGTCGTACATCGTGCCCTACGTGGGCGTGTTGCCCGGGCGACCCGAGACCCGGCCCAACCCGGCCGAGGTCGAGGCGGTCCTCCACGTGCCGTTGCGTGAGCTGCTCGACCCCGAGATCTACCGGGAGGAGCTGTGGACGTTCCCGGGCGACAGCGTGCGCTCGATCTACTTCTTCGAGCTGGTGGGCGACACGGTGTGGGGCGCCACCGCGGCGCTGCTGCGCCAGCTGCTCGGCGTCGTCACCGGCACCCTGGGCCGCGGCGACCTCGACCACGATTGAGCGTGCGCATTCTGGTCACCAGCTCCCCCAGGCGCCGTAGTTGGGCGCCTCCTTGGTGATGGTGATGTCGTGGGGGTGCGACTCGCGCAGGCCGGCGCCGGTGATGCGCACGAAGCGGGCGTTGGCCCGGAGGTCGCCGACGCTGGCGGCGCCGACGTAGCCCATCGCGGCCCGCAGGCCGCCGACCATCTGGAAGATCACGTTGGCCACCGGGCCCTTGTAGGCCACCCGACCCTCGATGCCCTCGGGCACCAGCTTGTCGGTGTCGACCACGTCGCCCTGGAAGTAGCGGTCCTTCGAGTACGACCGGGCCTTCATCGCGCCCATCGACCCCATGCCCCGGTACTCCTTGTAGCGCTCGCCCTGGTGGAGCACGACCTCGCCCGGCGACTCGTCGACGCCGGCGAGCAGGCTGCCGATCATCACGGTGTCGGCGCCGGCGGCGAGGGCCTTGGCCAGGTCGCCCGAGTACTGGATGCCGCCGTCGGCGATGAGCGTGACCCCGTGGCGGGCGGCGGCGGTGGCGCAGTCGTAGATCGCCGTGACCTGGGGCACCCCGACTCCGGCGACGACTCGCGTGGTGCAGATCGACCCCGGTCCGACGCCGGTCTTCACACCGTCGGCCCCTGCGCCCACCAACGCGTCCACCGCCTCGGCCGTGGCGACGTTGCCGGCGATGACGCCCACCTGGAACGCACCCTTGACCTGCTTCACCACGTCGAGCACGGCCTGGCTGTGCCCGTGGGCGGTGTCGACCACCAGCAGGTCGACACCGGCGTCGACCAGGCGTTCGGCCCGCTCGAGCGCGTCGGGCCCCACACCCACGGCTGCGCCGACCCGCAGGCGCCCCTGGTCGTCCTGGGTCGCCTCGGGGAAGTCGATCTGCTTCTTGATGTCCTTGACCGTGATCAGGCCCTTGAGCAGCCCGCGGTCGTCGACGATCGGCAGCTTCTCGATGCGGTGCTTCCAGAGGATGTCCTTGGCGTCCTCGAGCGTGGTGCCCAGCGGCGCCGTGACCAGCGGGGGCCGGCGCATCACGTTGGCGATCGGCTGGTCGACCTCCTCGATGAAGCGCAGGTCGCGGTTGGTGAGCAGCCCGACCAGGTGGCCCTCGGCGTCGGTGATCGGCACGCCGGAGATGTGGTAGCGGGCCATGACCTCGAGGGCGTCGGACACCAGCGCCTCGGCCGGCAGCGTGACCGGGTCGACGATCATCCCCGACTGGCTGCGCTTGACCTTGTCGACCTCGCCCACCTGGTCGTCGACCGACAGGTTGCGGTGGACGATGCCCAGGCCGCCGGCCCGGGCGATGGCGATGGCGAGCCGGGCCTCGGTGACCGTGTCCATCGCGGCCGAGACGATGGGGATGGCGAGGTCGATGCTCGGCGTGATCCGGGTGCGGGTGCTGACCTCGGCCGGGAGCACCGACGACTCGGCGGGCAGCAGCAGCACGTCGTCGAACGTGAGCCCTTCCTTGGCGAACTTCGGCGGGTAGGAATCGTCGGGTTCGGCGGCGAACGGGCTGGCTGGGGCCTCCATGGGTCGAGTCTAGGCGGCGTCCCCGGCGTTGCCGGTGACCCGCCGAGGGCGGCGCCGGCCCGTGGGGTGTCACACCTCGGGCCGGCCGGTTCGTCGTACGGGCTCGTGAAGACGGTCCACATCTAGCTGACGCTCCCGCTCGGTCCGGGAGGCCGCCGCTAGCGTCGCAACCCATGACCGACCCCAGCCCGGCGTCGTTCCACATGACCGCCGACGAGCTGCGGCGGTGGGGGCACCAGGTGGTCGACTGGGTGGCCGACTACCTCGACACCGTCGAGCGGCACCCCGTCGTGCCGGCGGTCGTGCCGGGCGAGGTGCAGTCGTGGCTGCCGCCCTCGCCGCCGTCCCAGCCCGAGCCGTTCGACGCCGTGCTGGCCGACCTCGACCGGGTGGTGGTCCCGGCCACCACCCACTGGCAGCACCCCGGGTTCCATGCGTACTTCCCGGCCAACACGTCGGGCCCGGCGATCCTGGGCGACCTGGTGTCGAGCGGCCTCGGCGTGCAGGGAATGCTGTGGCAGACCGGGCCCGCGTGCACCGAGGTCGAGACCCGGGTCGTCGACTGGATGGTCGAGGCCCTGGGGCTGCCCGAGCGCTTCCTGTCCACCGGCGCGGGCGGCGGCGTGATCCAGGACTCGGCCTCGTCGGCCACGCTCTGCGCCCTGGTCGCCGCCCGCGACCGGTCGATCGCCGGCGGCGCCACCATCGACCGGCTCACGATCTACGCCTCGACCCAGGCGCACTCGTCGCTCGAGAAGGGCGCCCGCATCGCCGGGTTGCGGCCCGACCAGGTGCGCATGGTCGACGTCGACGAGGCCTTCGCCCTGCGGGCCGACCTGCTCGCCGAGGTGGTGGCCGCCGACCGGGCGGCGGGGCGGGTCCCGTGCATGGTGATGGCCACCATCGGCACCACCAGCTCGCTGGCCGTCGACCCGGTGCCGGCGATCGCCGACGTGGCGGAGCGGGCGGGGATGTGGCTGCACGTCGACGGCGCCATGGCCGGGTCGGCGGCGGTCTGCCCCGAGCTGCGGGGCATGCAGGCGGGGCTCGAGCGCGCCGACAGCTACGTCACCGATCCGCACAAGTGGCTGTTCACCACGTTCGACTGCTCGCTGTTCTGGGTGGCCGACCGGTCGGCACTGGTGGGGGCGCTGTCGATCCTCCCGGAGTACCTGCGCAACCAGGCCACCGAGTCGGGCGCCGTGATCGACTACCGCGACTGGCACGTGCCCCTGGGCCGCCGCTTCCGCTCGCTGAAGCTGTGGTTCGTGCTGCGGTGGTTCGGCCTCGAGGGACTGCGGCACCACGTGCGCGAGCACGTCCGCCTCGCCGGCGAGCTGGCCGCGCGCATCGACGCCGATCCCCGGCTCGCGCTGTCGGCACCGCCGCACCTCAACCTCGTGTGCTTCGGTCACGTGGGCCGCGACGGCGTCCCCGCCGACCAGGCGACCGAGGCGCTGCACGGTGCGCTCAACGCCACCGGCCGCGTCTACCTCACGCACACCCGGCTGGGCGGCCGCTACGTGCTGCGCGCCAGCATCGGGGCCTGGACCACCGAGCAGCGCCACGTCGACGCCCTCTGGGCGCTCATCGACGAGCTGGCGTGAACGCCTCGACGAGCTGGCGTGAACGCCTCGACGGCGACCGTCAAGGCTCGAAGGGGAGTCGGACAGCCCGGCCTCAGGCCAGGTAGCCGGCCTGGTGGGCGGCGATCATCGCCGCCGACTCCGCGTATGTCGTGGGCCCGTAGGTAGGGGCCGGCGGCAGGCTGGCCCGGACGGCCTCGACGTCCTCGGGGCTGACGTCGCACGGACCGGTGATCGGTTCGATGCCGTAGAGCGCCGCCGAGTTGAGGCCGAAGATCTTGGCCTTGAGCTCGTCGGTGAGGGCCGGGTAGCCGTGGCGCTCCTGCAGCTCCTCGCTGATCTGGAAGGTGCGCAGCGCCTGGATCTGGTCCTGCGGCGTGCCGAACCAGATCGAATCGGTGCCCCAGACCACCCGGTCCTCGCCGACGTGCGTCAGCAGCTTGCCCAGCGTGTGGGCGGCGACCGTGGGGTCGCGCATCACGAACCACCAGGTGCCACCCAGCTCGGCGTACACGTTCGAGTTGGGCTCCACGCCGGCGTCGTCGAGCGAGCGGATCAGTCGGTCGACGCCCTGGGGCGCGGGATCGTCGGGATCGTACGCACCGACCCCGCCCCCGCCGGGCTCGAACCCCGAGTGGTAGACGACGAACGCCACGTCGGGGTTGCGCGCCGCGGCCGGGCCGATGTCGACGGGCGACGCCAGCTCGGGGGTGGAACCGACGATCGACGAGATGCCCTTGTGCGTGCAGATGATGGGGGGACCGATGTCCCGCACGTGGTCGATGAAGCGCTGGCCGATCTGCGGCCGGTCGGGGTCGTGGTCGTCGAAGTAGAAGTGCGCGTCGGCCGGGGTCATCGTGTAGATCTTCCAGGCGGCGATGTCGTAGCGGTCGCGCAGGTCGCTCATGGCCATCAGCGCGGCGTCGATCGGCCCCCGGTGGGGATAGGCGCCGCCGTGCATCAGCACCCGGCCGTCGCAGCCGATGCGGGTGGCGACGTCGATGGCGTACGCCATGTCGTCGGGCGCGAGGCCGTTGTCGCCCGGTGTCGGCAGGGCCGAGAGGACGGCCATCGAGGTGTCCGAGCGCACGAACATCTCCCGGAAGTAGGCGTCGGCGGTGAAGCACGCCCGGCCGTCGCCGGCATCGGCGCCCTCGGGGCAGCCGGCGTGGGGGAACAGCGTCGTCCACTCACCCTCGGGCGCCGCGAGGTCGTAGTTCACGTAGTGGGTCTGGACGTCGAAGATGAACCCCGCGCCGCCGAGGTCCTCGAGCGCCGCGCTGGTGTCGGTCGTGGCGTCCTCGGACACGTCGAGCGTGCCGCCCGGCGACTCGCCCCGCTCGGCCGCCTCCTCCTTGGAGCACGCGCCCAGCACGAACAGGGTGGCGGCGGCGCCGGTGACGCCGGTGAGGAACTCCCGCCGGGAGATGCCGAGACGGCGGGCGTTGTCGTCGGCCAGCCGGTGCGTCCGGCGGATGACCTCGCGCACGAACGGGCTATGGGGGAGGGGATGGAACTCACCGTTCGACACCGGCCCGAACTTGATCGGCAGCCACCGCTCGTCGTCGAACCCTCCGTTGCGTGATCCCCCGGTCCCCATGGGGCGATGCTAGGACGCATGCACGCGGACCGACCGGCCGGGAGGAGCGACGGTTGACCGCCATGGCGGCTCTAAGCTTTGCCTTTCCCCGCAGGCGAGATGAGGTGATCGATGGCCGAGGTCGAGATCGGCATCGGCAGGACGGCCCGACGTGCGTACCGGCTCGACGACGTGTCGATCGTGCCCAGCCGGCGCACCCGCGACCCCGAGGACGTCGACGTCGCCTGCGAGATCGACGCCTACCGGTTCGAGATGCCGATCCTGGGGGCGCCCACCGACAGCGTGGTCTCGCCGGCCACCGCGGTCGAGCTCGGTCGGCTCGGGTCGGCCGGCGTGCTGCACCTCGAGGGGCTGTGGACCCGCTACGAGTTCCCCGAGAAGGTCTTCGAGGAGATCGCCGAGCTGCCCGACGCCAAGGCCACCCGCCGGCTGCAGGAGATCTACGCCGAGCCGGTCAAGCCCGAGCTGATCGGCCCGCGCATCGCCCAGATCAAGGACGAGGGCGTGACCTGCGCCGTGGCGATCACGCCCCACCGCACCCTCGAGCTGGCCGATGCGGTGCTCGAGGCCGAGCCCGACCTGCTGGTCATCCAGGCCACGATCGTCTCGGCCGAACACGTGGCCCGCACGGTCGAGCCGCTCAACCTGAAGGCGTTCATCCGCCACTACGAGATCCCGGTGCTGGTGGGCGGGTGCACCTCGTACCCGGCGGCGCTCCACCTCATGCGCACCGGCGCCGCCGGCGTGCTGGTCGGCGCCGGGTCGGGCGCCGCCGCCGTCACGCGCGAGGTGCTCGGCGTGGGCGCGCCGCTGGCCACCGCCCTGGCCGACGCCCGGTCGGCCCGCATGCGCCACCTCGACGAGACCGGCGTCTACTGCCACGTCATCGCCGACGGCGGCGTCACAACCGGCGGCGACATCGCCAAGGCCGTCGCCTGCGGCGCCGACGCGGTGATGATCGGCACCCCGCTCGCCGCCGCCACCGAGGCGCCGGGCCGGGGCTGGCACTGGGGGATGGGCGCCGTGCACGAGTCGCTGCCCCGGGGCGAGCGCGTGCGCGTCGAGCCCAAGGGCACGCTCGAGCAGATCCTGCGGGGACCGGCCCACGACGCCACCGGCAGCGTCAACCTCACAGGGGCGTTGCGGCGGTCGATGGCGCTCTGCGGCTACGAGACCGTGAAGGACCTGCAGCTGGCCGAGCTCGTGGTGCTCTCGTGACCGCCCCCGAGCGCGCGGCCGCCCACCCGGTCGACCCCGCCGACGAGTTCGACACGTGCCTCGTGGTCGACTTCGGGGCGCAGTACGCGCAGCTGATCGCCCGGCGGGTGCGCGAGGCCCACGTCTACTCCGAGATCGTTCCCCACTCGATCACCGCCGCAGAGGTGCGGGCGCGGCGGCCGGCGGCGCTGATCCTGTCGGGCGGGCCCAAGTCGGTCCACGTCGAGGGCGCGCCCGCGCTCGATCCGGAGATCTACGAGCTCGGCGTCCCGATCCTCGGCATCTGCTACGGCGCCCAGCTGCTGGCCCAGCAGCTCGGCGGCGAGGTGGCCCGGGGCGGCAAGGGCGAGTACGGGCGCACGACGGTGCGGCTGCTCGACGCCGGCGAGACGGTCGCCGCGTCCCTCGGCGACAGCGCGGCGTCCGCCGGCCCCGCGTCCGCCGGCCCCGCGTCCGCCGGCGACGGGGGCCCCGTGCCCGGCTTGCTCGCCGACCAGCCCCGCGAGCAGACGGTGTGGATGTCGCACTTCGACGGCATCGCCCGGGTGCCCGAGGGCTTCGTCGCCACGGCCACGTCGGCCGACGCCCCGGTGGCCGCGCTCGAGTCGCCGAGCCGGCGCATGTGGGGCGTGCAGTACCACCCCGAGGTGTCGCACACGCCCTACGGGCAGCAGGTGCTCCGCCAGTTCCTGCACCACCTGGCCGGGTGCCGGCCCACGTGGACGATGACGTCGATCATCGAGCAGCAGGTGGCGGCCATCCAGGCGCAGGTCGGGGGCGACCGGGTCATCTGCGCGCTGTCGGGCGGCGTCGACTCGGCGGTGGCGGCGGCGCTGGTCCACAAGGCGGTCGGTCCGCAGCTCACGTGCGTCTTCGTCGACACCGGGCTGCTGCGCCAGGGCGAGGGCGAGCAGGTGGTCGAGACGTTCCAGCGGCACCAGCGCATCGAGCTCATCCACGTGCGGGCCGCCGAGCGCTACTTCGAGCGTCTCGCCGGCGTGACCGACCCCGAGGACAAGCGCAAGATCGTGGGCGAGCTGTTCATCCGCATCTTCGAGGAGTCGGCCGGCGGACTGGAAGACGCCCGGTTCCTGGTGCAGGGGACGCTCTATCCCGACGTGATCGAGTCGGGCGGCGGCGACGGGGCGTCCACCATCAAGAGCCACCACAACGTGGGCGGCCTGCCCGAGGACATGACGTTCGAGCTGGTCGAGCCGCTGCGCAGCCTGTTCAAGGACGAGGTGCGGCGGGTCGGCGAGGAGCTGGGCCTGCCCGAGGAGATCGTGTGGCGCCAGCCGTTCCCCGGGCCGGGGCTGGCCGTGCGCATCATCGGCGACGTCACGCCCGACAAGGTGGCCATGCTCCAGCACGCCGACGCCATCGTGCGCGAGGAGCTGCGCAAGGCCGGGCTCGAGCGCGAGATCTGGCAGTCGTTCGCGGTGCTGCCCGACATCCGGTCGGTGGGCGTGATGGGCGACGAGCGCACCTACGCCCACCCGGTCATCATCCGGGCCGTCACCAGCGAGGACGCCATGACGGCCGACTGGGCCCGCCTGCCCTACGACGTCATGGAGACGATGTCGAGCCGCATCATCAATGAGGTGGCGGGCATCAACCGGGTGGCCTACGACATCACGTCGAAGCCGCCCGGCACCATCGAGTGGGAGTAGGCCGGCCTACGCTGGGGCGGTCACCCGGGAGGACACGATGGACGACACGCTCACGACCGCCACTGCCACCGCCGCAGCTGAGGGCACCACCAAGCCACGGGCGGCGTTCCACGCGATGACCGAGGGCACCAAGGCCGATTGGGAGATCATCGCCGCCGAGCAGATCCACCTGGCGATCGGCCTGCCCGACCGGGTGCTCGACCACCTGCGGCTGCTCGGCGGCGACTTCGGCGGCTTCGCCGTCGACCGCCTCGAGCACTCGCTGCAGACCGCCACGCGCGCCTACCGGGCCGACCGCGACGACGAGTACGTCTACTGCGCACTGCTCCACGACATCGGCGACACCCTGGGCTCGCTCAACCACGCCGACGTCGCCGCCGCGATCGTCAAGCCGTTCGTGAGCGAACAGAACCACTGGCTGGTGGAGCAGCACGCCATCTTCCAGGGCTACTACTTCTTCCACCACCTCGGTCTCGACCGCGACATGCGCGAGCAGTTCCGCGGGCACGAGTGGTTCGACTACACGGCCGAGTTCTGCGCCGACTTCGACCAGCCGGCCTTCGACCCCGCCTACGACACGCTGCCGCTCGAGCACTTCGAGCCGCTGGTGCGCGAGGTCATGCGGTCGCCAAAGCGCAGCATCTACAAGGCGTAGCCGGGGCGGGGCGGCCGTTGGCCGGGTTTGGTGGCCGATGCCCGACCCGGTCCGGCGCTTCGCTCAGGCGAGCGGGCGACCGAAGGGCTTCTCCTTGGTCCAGGTGGCGAGGTTCCCCTCGGCCCGCTGAGCGGCGGCCAGCCACAGGCCGGTGCCGTGCTCGGCCACCTCGATCGTCGCGTCGCGGATGCGCTGCACCGGATCGCCGCCCTCGGGATCATGGGCGGCGAGCAGCGGCGCCGCGGTCGACAGGAAGTCGGGGATGACCACCCGGCCCGCCTTGCCCAACACGGCCAGGGCTCGGGCGGTCACGGGCACGGGGGAGAGCGGCACGACGGTCGTCGCCCTGACGGCCTCGGCGGTCGGGTGGTCGAGCACGCCCGCCTTGCCGGCGACGAACAACACGTCGCACTCGGCGTCGAAGCGAGGATCGGCGACCGTGGCCCCGGCCTCGGCGAGCTGGCTGGCCGCGGCGTCGGCCACCGGACCCGCCCCGACCACGGCGGCCATCCGCCCGTCGAGCGGCCCGGCCACCCTGGCGGCGGCCAGGGCACCGGCGGCGAGGAGCGCCGGATCGGGCTCGGTCCAGCCGAGCGGGGAGAGTTCGTCGGGGGAGACGCCCAGCGCCGGGGCGAGCACGAGCCGGCCGGACTCGGCGAGCGGGCCGACCTCGTCGGCGAACGCCTTGACCGCCTCGTCGCGGGCGTCGGGCTTGGCGTTGATCGCCGCCGACGCCCCACCGTGTCCGGCGACGCCGAACGAGGCGAACGTGTAGGTCACCGAGCGGGCGAGCAGGACGGCGCCGTCCTGCAGGACCTTGGGCGCCGACCGGGCCACGCCGACCGACGTCGTCGCCGCATCGAGGTCGAAGACGATGAACCCGTCGGTCGAGGTGAGCCGCTGGACCTTCACGAGCGGCGATTCTCGCCCACGGCCGTCC
>OBLS010000604.1_pt1 | contig 13335 bp, 13 predicted proteins | sample 1519901 | NCBI WGS metagenome assembly OBLS01 (sample SAMEA3113585, study PRJEB22503) | soil metagenome
TTCGTGCCGATCGGTCATACCGGGACCCTCGTGGCTCCATTACGGATGGTCGGCTTGCTGTCCCCCGTCATAGGGGGCAGTACGCCTCCGGCCGCCCGTTTCCTGATCTCCACCCGGATGCTCGGGGTTACGAAGCGGCAGCTCGCCGGCGAGGGCGTGACGCTGTTCGGCGTCTTGGGTCGACGCGGAGTCCGAAAGTTGCCCAGAAGTACGAAGGCGGAGATCTGGGCAACTTTAGGTTCAGTGCCAACGTTGGCACTGCGCCCCTGGGGTTCTGGCCCGTTGACCACTACTACTCGCGGTCAGCGGCCAGAACGTGATGCTGCTGATGGCGTTCGCGCTTCCGCTGCTCGTCGCGGCCCGACTGGGGCCGCGCGGCCGGGGCGTCGCGCTCCTGTGTCTCGTGGCGCTCTACGTCCCGCTGGCGGGCGCCGGGCCCTCGCTCCAGCGCGCCGGGGTGATGGGCGCAGCGGGAATCGCGGCGATGACGTTCTCGCGACCGTCGTCGCGCTGGTACGCGCTGCTCCTCGCGGGGGCGGTCACGCTGGCTCTGAACCCGCGCGCGTGCGGCGACCCCGGCTGGCAGCTCTCGTTCATCGCGGTCGCGGGCATCCTGATCGCCGGGCGGCCGCTGGCCGCGCGGCTCCGCGTGATCGCGCAGGAGCTGGGCGGCCCGCCGAGCCGCGCGGGGCCGCTGGCCCGCGCCGCCGTCGACGGCCTCTGCGAGGGCATCGCGATCACCGTCGCTGCGACGCTCGCCACGGCGCCGCTGCTGGCGTACCACTTCGGGTCCGTCCCACTCGCCAGCCTCCCGGCGAACCTCCTGGCGCTTCCGGCGGTCGCTCCTGCCATGTGGCTCGGGATGGTCAAGGCCTCGCTCGGCCTCGCCGCACCCCTGCTTCCCGGCGCCGACGAGCTCGCCGAGGCACTCGGCCCGCTCACGCGCGTGCCGATCGGCTACCTCGACGGGCTGGCCGAGCGCTGCGCGACGCTCCCCGGCGGGCGGCTCGAGCTGCCGCTGGACTCAGCGCTCGCGGTGGTGTCGGCGTACGCGGCGCTGACCGCACTCGTGTACGGCCCGCGGCTGGCGCGCCGACTGGCCGTGAGTCGGGCGAAAGCGCCCGCGGGCGCCGGGAGAGCACCTGCGTCGGCGGCCCCCCGGGGCGGGCGCTTCTCCGGCCCTGGTGCGCTCGAGCTCGCGGCCGCCTGGCGCCGAAGCCCTCGTTCTCTTCGTGCTGGAGCGGTCGCTCTCGTCGCGGTCCTGCTGGCGCTTGGTGGACGCGCCGTGCTCGCCACCCCCGCGGCGCCTGAAGCGCTCACCGTCCGCTTCCTCGACATCGGTCAGGGCGACGCGACGCTGATCCAGGACGGCGCTGGTGCCGCCGCACTGTTCGACGGCGGTCCGCCGGAGGCGCGCGTCTACCGGCAGCTGCGCGCGGCTGGCGTGCGGCGGCTCGACGTCATGGTCGCCACACACCAATCGCGTGACCACGTGGGCGGCCTTCACGAGGTGCTCGCGCGCGTCCCGACCTCACTGCTGCTCGAGAACTCCGACGGGACAAACGATCGGGATTTCAGGCGCCTGCTCGCCGAGGCGGACGCGCGCGGGATCCGTCGCGTCGCGGGGCGGGCCGGCCAGGTGCTTCGGGTCGGCCGCCTGAGGATCGAGATCCTGTCCCCGACGCCGCTGCCGCCTGGCACACCGCCACCGGAGGACCCGAATCCGCGCGGCGTTGCCGCCATCGTGAGCGCCGGCGACTTCGACCTCTGGCTCAGCGCAGATGCCGAGTCGGACGCCATCCTGCCGCTCCCGCTGCGCCCGGTCGAGGCGATGAAGGTGTCCCACCATGGCAGCGCCGACCCGGGACTCCCGGAGGTCCTCGAGCGCCTGCAGCCCGAGATTGCGGCGATCGAGGTCGGTACCGGAAACTCGTACGGGCATCCAACGCCCGAGACCCTCGCCGCCCTTCGAGCGGCGGTTCCGCACGTCTACCGCACCGACCGTGACGGGACCGTGACGCTGTCGGTGCGGGACGGGCGCATCGAGATGACTACGGAGCACTGAAGGCGGGGGTCCGGAGCCGACCGGACATCGAGTGTCGACTCGTTCAGTGCTGGGTTGACCGGATCGACAGTGGACGCGCGGCGGAACGCGCCGGCTCGGAGGGACCGCCTCGCTCGTACGTAGACTGGCTCGCGTGGCCGAGCTGAAGCCCGCCTACCTTGTCTGCGGCGACGATGACGCCAAGATCGACGCTTGGCGGGCGCGTGTGCGCCGCCGGGCCGAGGACGAGCGTGGGCCCGGTGGGCTCGAGTCGTTCGACGCCCGCCAGAGCGATCCGGGCGAGGTGGCCGGCTCGCTCGCGATGCTGAGCTTCGAGACCGGCACCCGCTACCTGCTGGTGGATGACGCCGGCGCCTGGAAGGCCAATGAGCTGGCGCCGCTCGAGGCCGCGCTCGCCGAACTGCCGCCCGAAACCGTGCTGGTCATCATTGCTCGCGGTAAGGCGCTCAAGCAACTGTCGCAGGCAATAGAAAAGGCCGGCGGCGAGGTGCGCGAGTACGCCGCGCCGAAGCCCTGGGAGCTGCCCAAATGGTGCGCCGGGCACGCGCGCGAGCTCGGCTTGCAGCTCGACGGCGAGGCGGCTAAGGAGCTGGTAGCGCGCGCGGGGACGAGCCAGCAGCGGCTCTCGCGCGAGCTCGAGAAGATCGCGCTCGCCCTGCACCCCGAGACGAACGTGACCTCGGCGGACGTCGAGCAGCTCGCCGCCGCTGACACGGCACCCGGCGCCTACGACCTCGCCGACGCGCTCGTGGCCGGCGACCTTCGCGGCACGCTTGCCCTCGCCGAGCAGCTCGACGAGCACGGCGAGCGGCCCGGAAAGCTCGTCTGGCCGATCGTGCGCAGGCTGCGCGAGGTACACCAGGCCGCGTCGTTGCTGAGCGCCGGAATGCCGGACGCCAAGGTCGCCGCGGCGCTGAAGGGGCCCCCGTGGGCGAGCAAGAAGGTGATCGCCCGGGCCAAGAAGGCCGACGTGGCCACGCTCGAGCGGGCGCTCTGCGTGTTCGCCGACCTCGAGGTGGAGCTGCGCGGCGGCAGCGACCTTCAGCTCGGCGAGGACACCGCGTTCTCGCTGGCGCTGGCCCGCGCCACAGGCGCCGGCTAGCGGCGATCGCAGGTTCTGTTACCGCCCTACGAGAGGCGGCTGCGGATGCGGGCGGCGCGTGACTTCTTGCGCGCGCCGTTGTTGCGGTGCAGCGCGCCGGACTTCACGGCCTTGTCTATGCGCGAGACCAGGTTGCGATGCTCGTCATCGGCCTTCGCGGCGTCGCCGTCGCTGACCGCCGATTCCAGGCGGCGGAACCATGTCTTCACCTGGGAAGTGCGGCGCCGATTCTCGAGGCGCTCGCGCTCCGCCCGATGAATCCGCTTTTCTTGTGAGGCGATGTTGGCCATAGATGCACCGAAGCCGCACCCGGACCTGCGGCGCGGCGAGCCGGAAGTGTAGCGGGCGCCGCCCAGTGGCGACCGACGCACCCGGCCTGCCCGGACAGGCACGGCGCCTCGCGCGCAACACCGCGTTCTTCTCGTTCGCGACCGGACTTTCGCGCCTGCTTGGCCTGGCCCGCGAGGTGGTCGCGGCGAGCTACTTCGGCGTCACGGGCGCCATGTCGGCGTTCACGATCGCCTTCCAGGTGCCGAACCTCGTGCGCGCGCTGTTCGCCGACTCGGCGCTGCAGGGCGCGTTCGTGCCCGTCTTCAGCGAGCTGCTCGAGAAGGGGGAGCGAAAGGAGGCGTTCCGCGTCGCCTCGAGCCTGTTCTTCCTGATCTGCCTGGTGCTCGCCGCCGTAACGGCGCTGTTCATCCTCTTCGCCGAGCCGCTGATGAGCCTGTTCGCGCCGGGCTTCGACGACGACCCGGCGCTCAAGGAGCTCACGGTCAACCTTGCGCGGCTGATGTTCCCGATCGTCGTGCTGCTGGCGCTCTCCGGCCTGGTGGTCGGGATGCTCAACTCCTTCGAGCACTTCGCCGTGCCGGCGCTGGCCCCGGCGGCCTGGAACCTCGTGATCATCGCCGCGCTCGTCGGGCTGGTGCCCGTGCTGCCGGAGGACGACGAGATCTACGCGTACGCCATCGGCATCCTCGCGGGCACCCTCGTCCAGTTCCTGCTGCCGCTGCCGTGGCTGCGCGGGCGCGGCGGAGGGCTCACCTTCAGAATCGACTGGCGCGACGAGCGCGTCCGGCGCGTCCTCAAGCTGATGCTGCCCGTGACGATCGCCCTCGGGCTCATCAACGTCAGCCTCCTGATCAACTCGGTGTTCGGCACGCTCGTGTCCGACCAGGCGCCCGCGGCGATCGACAAGGCCTTCCGGATCTACCAGCTGCCACAGGGCCTCTTCAGCATCGCGGTGGCCACGATCCTGTTCCCGACGATGTCGCGCTTCGCGGCGCGCGGGGCGCGCGACGACCTGCGCCGCACGATGGGCACCGGGGTGCGCCAGATCTGCCTCCTTCTGATTCCGAGCGCGGTGCTGATGGCCGTTCTCGCCGAGCCCATCACCCGCCTCGTGTACGAGCGCAATGCATTCGGCCCGGAGGCGACCGACCTCACCGCGACCGCGCTGCTGTGGTGGTCGATCTCACTGCCGTTCCAGGGCGTGAGCCTGCTCTTCTCGCGCACGTTCTTCAGCCTCCAACGCCCGTGGGCCACCACCGCCCTGGCGGGCGTCAACCTGGTGGTGAACGCGGCGCTTGCCGCAGCGCTCTACGGCCCGTTCGAAATCGCCGGAATCGTAATTGGGACGGTCGTCGGCACGATCGTCATGTGCGTGGCGCAGGGATGGATTCTCCGCACGGAGCTGGGCGGGATCGAGGGGGGGCGGCTGCTGTCCGCGTCGGTGCGAATGCTGGCGGCGGGCGCGCCGCTCGCGGCGGTGTCCTACCTCAGCTGGTCGGGCCTCGACGACCTGGTGGGAGGCTCACTGGCCGGGCAGGCTGTGTCCGTCCTCGGCGCGATCGCAGCCGGTTCGGCCGTCTATGCGGGCGCCGTCTGGGTCCTGCGCGTGCCCGAGGCGAGGCAAATCCAGCGCCTGCTCGTGAGTCGCGGCCGATCTGAGGGGTAGAGGCTGCCCATGGCCGAAGAGATGATGGATGTCGAGAAGCAAATCGAGTGCCTCAACGCGGCGCTGCGCCTCCAGCACCGCTCGGTGCTGCACTACTCGCTCGTCGCGGGCAGCGTGATCGGGCTCGAGTATCAGGCGCACGCGGAGAAGATGCGCGAGCATTCGCGCTCCGAGCTCGAGGACGCGACGCGCCTCGTGGAGAAGGTCGCCGCCCTGGGCGGCGAGCCGACGACCGATGTGGCTCCGATCGAGTTCGTGGCCGACCCAGCCAAGGCGATCAACGGGTTGATCGACTGCGAGTCGGAGACGCTCGAGGCGCTCCAGGCCGCCATCGAGCCGACCGGTCGCGAGGCTGCGTCCGAAGCTGTCGAGCACCGCCTCGAGCACATGATCATGCGCAAGCAGGAGCAGGTGGACTACCTGCTGCGAGCGCAACGGCGTCCCTAGTCGCCTGTGGCCTCCAGGGCGGCGATCGCGTCGGCCGCCGAGGCGTACACCCGCACGTACACGACCTTCCCGTCGCGGACCCGCCAGACCCACCCGGTCGAGCCGCTGACGGTACGGCTGCCCGAGCGCGCGGAGACCTTTCCGGTCACGAGGATCAGCCGTCCGACTTCGCGAAATTCGCGCGGCGTCAGGCGCAGCTCCTCCCACACGCCGGCCACGTCGCGGAAGTAAGCGCGCAGGCCGTCGTGGCCCCGGTAGGGCTCGGTTCGGCCGGCGTGCTCACCGGTCACGGCGGTGAACTCGATGTCCGGGTCTGCGAGGGTCAGCACCGTCTCGAGGTCACGGGCCGCGAAGGCGGCGAACGTCGCCTTGACGACTTCGATGTCTGTGGCGATCACGAGCGAGGCGAGACTATGGCTGATCGCCATACTCGTACGCCGCAGTGGCGTCACCCGCACAGAACATCCGCAACTTCTCGATCATCGCGCACATCGATCATGGGAAGTCCACGCTTGCCGACCGGATCCTCGAAATCACCGGGGCCGTCGACGCACGCGACCACAGGCCCCAGCTCCTCGACTCGATGGATCTCGAGCGGGAGCGCGGGATCACGATCAAGGCGCAGGCCGTCCGCGTCGAGTACAAGGCAGGTGATGGGCAGCTCTACCGCCTGCACCTGATCGACACGCCCGGTCATGTGGACTTCACGTACGAGGTGTCTCGGTCGCTCGCCGCCTGCGACGGCGCGCTGCTCCTCGTGGACGCCTCCCAGGGCGTGGAGGCGCAGACGGTCGCCAACACCTACCTGGCGGTCGACTCCGGCCTCGAGCTGATCCCGGCGATGAACAAGATCGACCTTCCCGGCGCCGAGCCGGACAGGGTGGCGGGCGAGATCGCCGAGCTGATCGGCGAGGACGCCGGCGGCGTGATCCGGATCTCCGCCAAGACCGGCCACGGCGTGACCGACCTGCTCGAGGCGATCGTCGCGCGCGTGCCCTCGCCCGAGGGCGACCTCGACGCGCCGGCCCGGGCGCTCATCTTCGACTCCGAGTTCGACCAGTACCGCGGCGTGATCGCGTACGTCCGCGTGGTCGACGGCACGCTCCGCAAGGACGACCCCATCGTGGCGATGCAGGCCGGCACGCAGGCCGAGATCGACGAGATCGGCTTCTTCGGCCCGCAGATGACGCCGGTGGACTCGCTCAGCGCGGGCGAGGTGGGCTACGTGATCACCGGGATCAAGGACGTCTCGCAGCTCCGCGTGGGCGACACGCTCACCACGGAGAAGGGCGCGGCGAGCGAGCCGCTGCCCGGCTACCGCGAGATCAAGCCGATGGTCTTCTGCGGGCTGTTCCCGGTGGAGACGAACCAGTTCCCGGAGCTGCGCGACGCGCTCGAGAAGCTGTCGCTGAACGACGCCGCGCTGACGTGGGAGCCCGAGACCAGCGAGGCGCTCGGCTTCGGCTTCCGCTGCGGCTTCCTCGGGCTGCTCCACATGGACATCGTGCGCGAGCGCCTCGAGCGCGAGTACGACCTCGAGCTGCTGGCCACGGCCCCGACCGTCGAGTACGACGTCCGGCTCACAGACGGAGCCGAGGTGGTCGTGCACTCGCCGTCCGACATGCCGGACCGCGTTGAGATCGCCTCGATCGAGGAGCCCTATATCCGGGCCACGATCCTGATGCCGAAGGAGCACGTCGGGGCCGTGATGGAGCTGTGCCAGGAGCGGCGCGGCACGCACGTGGACATGACGTTCCTGTCGCAGGAGCGCGTGCAGCTCCACTACGACCTGCCGCTCGCCGAGATCGTGCTCGACTTCTTCGACCAGCTGAAGTCGCGCACGAGGGGCTACGCCTCGCTCGACTACGAGCTGATCGGCACGCGCGAGGGCGACCTCGTGAAGCTCGACATCCTGCTGTCGGGTGACAAGGTGGACGCGCTCTCGATGGTCGTGCACCGCGACAAGGCCTACCCAGCGGGCCGCGTGCTCACCGAGCGGCTGCGCAAGCAGATTCCGCGCCAACAGTTCGAGGTGGCGATCCAGGCCGCGATCGGCGCGAAGATCATCGCCCGCGAGTCCGTGAAGCCGATGCGCAAGGACGTGATCGCCAAGTGCTACGGCGGGGACATCAGCCGCAAGCGCAAACTGCTCGAGAAACAGAAGGCCGGCAAGAAGCGGATGAAGCAGGTGGGCCGCGTGGAGGTGCCACAGGAGGCCTTCCTGGCCGTGCTCGAGCTGTCCGGGGACGGCAAGGGTTGATCGTCCTCGTCCACTCTGCGATCGCAAGCCCTGAGATGTGGGACGGGTTCGAGCTGCCTGGCGACGTTCGGCGGCATCAGCTTTCCGAAGCCTTGTCGGTGGACGCGCCGGCCGCACTGGTGGGCGCGTCGTACGGCGGCTTGGTCTGCCTGGACTTCGCAGCACGGCATCCGGAGCTGGTGACCGACCTCGTGCTGTTGGATGCCCCACTCCCGGACCATGAGTGGTCGGATGAGGTCGTCACGTACGCGGACGAGGAGGAGCGGCTGCTCGAGGCGGGCGATTTCGATGCCGCCACCGAGCTGAACCTCGCGTTCTGGGCGCCCACGGTGGCAGACCGGCTGCGTCCCATGACGCGGTGGTCACTGGAGCTGGAGATCGACGAGATCGAGCGGGTCGATCTCAGCGCTGTGCGCGCCCGCACGCTCGTGGGCGTGGGGGAGCACGACAAGGCCGATTTCCAGCTGATCGCTGAGCGCCTGGTGCGTGAGCTCCCGAACGCCGAACACGCGCTCATACGTGACGCTGGTCACCTGCCGGCGGTCGAGCGCCCGCAGGCAACCGCAGCCCTCGTTCGCAGCTTCCTCACAGGAAAAGCCGCCCATTTAGGTGTCCCTTAAGGGACGGTCGTAAGTTGCCGCGCGATGAGTACCGACACGCTGACGCCCACGGCGCCCGACCCCACGCTGGACTCGCTCCAGCAGTTCCTCGACGGCATCGCCAAGACGCCGCTCCTGACCGCTGATGAGGAGATCGCGCTGGCGAAGCGCATCGAGCGCGGCGACCTCGTGGCCAAGGACCACATGACCCGCGCGAACCTGCGGCTCGTCGTCTCGATCGCCAAGCGCTACCGCAACCAGGGCCTGCCCTTCCTCGACCTGATCCAGGAGGGGACGATCGGCCTGGTGCGTGCGGTCGAGAAGTTCGACTACCGCAAGGGCTACAAGTTCTCCACGTACGCGACCTGGTGGATCCGCCAGGCGATCTCGCGCGCGATCGCGGACAAGGGCCGGACGATCCGGATCCCGATCCACATCGACAACATCCTCAAGAAGCTCGACGGCGCCCAGCGCAAGCTCGAGGCCCAGGGCGACCGCGAGATCACCATCGAGGAGATCGCCGCGATGGCGGGCGTGGACCCGGTCGAGGCGGACGTGATTATGCGTGCGGCGCAGCAGCTCGTGTCGCTCGACAAGCCCGTGGGGGACGACTCCGACGCCGCCCAGTTCGGCGACCTGATCCCGGACGAGTCATCCGCTTCGCCGTTCGACGAGGCGGTCGAGTCGATGCGCGAAGAGCGGCTGAAGGCCTGCCTCGACAACCTGCCCTACCGCGACAAGCGCATCCTCGAACTGCGCTTTGGGCTCGGCGGCGAGGCGCCGCAGACGCTCGACAAGGTCGCCAAGCTGTTCCAGCTCACGCGCGAGCGCACCCGCCAGATCGAGGAGGCTGCCCTGCGCAAGCTCTCCACGCTGGCCGAGGCGCAGGGCTTGCGCGAAGCCGCGTAGTCGGCAGCGGCCGCTAGGCCTCGGCCATCACCGCCGGCTGCAGCGAGCGCCGGCAGCGCGACCGCGAAGCCGGCCGCGCACGCGATGCCCGCGCTGGGAGCGCCCACACGCTCACGTTCTCGGCGAGGAGCCCGGCCGTGAACGACCCGGCGGCGCCCACGCCCGGCTCGGCGGGGCGCGCAGCGATGCCGTTTAGACTGCCGCGCCGTGCCAGTGAACGCAGAGGCGACGGGAAAGACCTACCCGCCGTTCGAGTACGAGGTGGGCAGGGAGAAGATCCGCGAGTACGCGCACGCGGTGGGGGAGGACAACCCGATCTACTTCGACCGCGCAGCCGCGACCGACGCCGGCTTCCGCGACATCGCGGCGCCGCCGATGTTCGCGGTCGTCTACGCCGCGGGCTCGTTCGCGCCGGCGCTGTTCGACCCCGAGGTTGGCATCAACTTCGCGATGATGGTGCATGGGTCACAGGAGTTCGAGTGGGACGAGCCGGTCTGCTCGGGCGACGTGATCAGCACCGTCACCTCGGTGAAGGACATCTCCGAGAAGGGCGGGATGGGCTTCTACGTTTTCGAGACGGTGTCGACGAACCAGGACGGCCAGGAGGTCGTGCGCGGCACGTGGACCAACATCGTCAGGGGGGTGTCATGAAGGTCGAGCTGAAGGTCACGCCGGACAAGTACCTGCCACACCGCTACGCGGGCGCATCCGGCGACTTCAACCCGATCCACATCGACGTGGACTTCGCGAAGCAGGTCGGGCTGCCGTCGAACATTCTGCACGGCCTCTACACGATGGCGCAAGTGGCGCGCGCGAACGTGAACGCCGTGGGCGGCGACCCGCGCAGCCTGAAGCGGCTGTCCGTGCAGTTCCGGGGGATGGGCTTTCCGGAGCAGGAGATCACCGTGACGGGCAAGGTCAAAGAGGAGCGCGACGGCCGCGTCGTCGTCGCCACCGAGGCGGCGCAGGGCGGAAAGCGCATCATCCGGAACGCCGAAGCCGAGCTCGAAACCGGCTGAGCGCCGACGGTCGCCACAATAGGGGCGTGGAGATCACCCCCCGTCAGAGCTTCCTCCTGCGAAAGCTGGTCGAAGCGCACCGCGACCTCGAGCAGCCCGTGGGCTCGAAGTGGATCGCCGAGCAGGACGACGTGCCCTGGGGCCCGTCCACGGTGCGCGCGGAGCTGGCGAAGCTCGAGGAGACCGGGCTGCTCGAGCACCCGCACACCTCGGCGGGCCGCGTACCGACCGACCGCGGTTATCGCGTCTACGTCGACGAGATCATTTCCGCGGGAAGGTTTCCCGTGCCGCGGAAGCCGCTCGAGCTGACGACCATGCGTCGCGAGGTCGACGAGGCCATGCGCGCCACTAGCGAGCAGCTCTCCCAGGTGACCAACCTTCTGGCGCTGGTCACCGCGCCGCCGATCGAGACGGCGACCATCCGCCGCGTGGAGGTGCTGCTGCTTCAGCCCCAGGTGGCGATGGTCGTGGTGATCACTTCCACGGGCGGCGTCACTAAGCGAGTGATCTCCTACGACGTCCCGGTGGACCCTGGACTCGTGGACTGGGCGGGCAGCTACCTGAACGAGGCACTCGGCGGGCTCGACGTGGGCTCGCGCATGCTGCAGTCGCGGTTGGCCGGTCCCGAGCTCAGCCAGCCGGAGCAGGACTTCCTGTTCACGCTCGCGCCTGCGTTCACGGAGCTGGAGGACACGGCTGAGAACACTCTTTTCGTCGAGGGGGCGGCGCGGCTGCTGTCGGAACACCGCTTCCAGGAGCTGTCGCAGATCGGCGCGCTCATGGACGTGCTCGAGCACCGGCGTGCTTTGCTCGGCGTGCTGAGACAGTCGCTGGCGGAGCCCAACGTGTACCTCCGGATCGGCAGCGAGAACGCCGCACCCGAGCTGCGCTCGCTCAGCCTCGTCGCGGCGAACTACGGCCTGGCGCGGCGGAACCTCGGCTCGGTGTCCGTTATCGGGCCGCTGCGCATGGACTATCCGGGTGCGATCATCGCCGTCCGACAGGCGGCGAGCGAGCTGTCGCGCTTCGTCGCCGAGGTGTATGACGAATGAGGCGGGATCCGTACGAAGTGCTCGGCGTCGCGCACGATGCCGACGAGAGGGAGATCAAGAAGACGTTCCGGCGCGTGGCGCGCGAGCTTCACCCTGACGTGAACCGCCACGATCCCGGGGCGGAGGAGAAGTTCAAGGAGGCGGCCGAGGCCTACGAGATCCTCTCGGATGCCGAGCGGCGCGCGACCTACGACCGCTATGGGTTCGAGGGGCTCGACTCGCGCGGCTTCTCCTCGCAGTCGCACGGCTTCGGCTCCTTCGCCGACATCTTCGACGCGTTCTTCGGCGGCGACCCCTTCGGCGGCGCCTTCGGCCGTGCCGGGGCCGGGCGGATCCAGGGCGGTGACCTCGCCGTGGAGGTCGACATCTCGCTCGCCGAGGCGGCGGCGGGCAAGACGGTGGACGTGGTGTACGAGCTGGTCGACGCGTGCGAGCACTGCCACGGGAATGGCGCCGAGCCCGGCACGCCGATCGAGACCTGTCCGCAGTGCGGTGGCGCCGGGCGGGTCCGCGCGGTCACGCGCACGGCGTTCGGTCAGCTGGTGCGCGAGCAGGCATGCGACGCGTGCGGGGGCGAGGGCCGCATCGCGTCCGAGCCGTGCCACGAGTGCCAGGGCCGCGGCCGGCGCGCGGTGCGCAAGTCGCTCCAGGTGGACGTGCCGCCGGGGATCGCCGACGAGCAGCGCATCCGGCTCAGCGGACGCGGCCACGCGGGCGAGCGCGGCGGCCCCCCCGGCGACCTCTACGTGGTGGTCCGCGTGAGCGAGGACGAGCGCTTCCTGCGCGACGGCAACGACCTCGTGACCGTGGTCGACGTGCCCGCGCCCGCGGCGGCGCTCGGCACCACCGTCTCCGTGCCCACGCTCGAGGGAGACGAGGAGATCGACGTGCCGGCCGGGACACAGCCCGGGACCGTGGTGACCCTGCGCGAGCGGGGCATGCCCACCATCGGCCGCGGACGCCGAGGCGACCAGCAGGTGGTGCTGAACGTGGTGATCCCGCGCAACCTCAGCCCGCGCCAGACCGAGCTGCTCGAGGAGCTGCGCGCCTCGCTCACCGCCGAGAACCTCGAGGAGCAGGCCGACGAGTCGCTGCTCTCGAAGGTCAGGCGGGCGCTCCGCTGATCCGCCTCGCCATACGGGCACCGGCTGAGCATGCCGAGCTCCTGCTCGCCGAGCTGCTCGAGCTGGCGCCCGCGGGTCTCGAGCAGGTGGACGGCGGCGGCTTCGTGGAGTTCGCGCTCTATGGCGCGCCTGGGGAGCTGCCGGACCTCCCGCCGGGCGCCGCGCGCGTGGGCTCGACTTCCGTCCACGTCTCGAGCAGCCGCGTCGGCGACGATTGGGCCGATCGTTGGCGGGAATTTCACAGGCCCGTGCAGATCGGTCAGCTCCGCGTGCGCCCGCCATGGTGCGAGCCGCTAAATGACTGCGTTGACGTGGTGATCGATCCTGCCCAGGCCTTCGGCACGGGGGCGCATCCCACGACGCGGCTCTCGCTCGAGCTGCTGCTCGATGCCGCGGCCGCCCGCGAGGCCTCTCCGCCGCCGCTCGTGGACCTCGGCTGCGGCTCCGGTGTGCTCGCCATCGCCGCCGCGAAGCTCGGCTTCGCGCCCGTCACCGCGCTCGATCACGATCCTGCCGCCATCGACGCCACGCTCGACAACGCGCGCGCGAACGGAGTAACACTCGAGCACGTCGAGCGCTACGACGTGCGCGAGCAGCCGGTGCCCGTCGCGCCCGTCATGACCGCCAACCTCATGCGCCCGCTGCTGCTGCGCGTGGCGGAGCTGTTGCCCGAGCAGCCCGAGACGCTGATCGTCTCGGGGCTGCTCGAAGGCGAGGAAGATGAGGTGGCGGCGGCGTTCGCACCCTTACGCGAACGCCGCCGCCTACGACTACAGGGGTGGAGCGCCCTCCTGCTGACCC
>OBLS010000605.1_pt1 | contig 13332 bp, 14 predicted proteins | sample 1519901 | NCBI WGS metagenome assembly OBLS01 (sample SAMEA3113585, study PRJEB22503) | soil metagenome
GGGCGATCGGGAGCGTTGCCGATGAGGTGTTGCCGTAACGGTCGATGCAGTTGATGACACGCTCGCTGTCGAGGCCGAGCTTCTCGCCCACCGCGGCAAGGATGCGGGCGTTCGCCTGGTGGTAGACGAACAGGTCGATGTCGTCGAGGTCGAGCCCCGCTCGGCGCGTGGCCTCGAGGGACGACTCGGACATCCGAAGGACCGCCGACTTGAAGGTGTCGTGGCCCTGCATCTCGATGATCTGGTCCTCGTGGGAGGCGCGGATGGAATCGGCTCCGCGGGCGTCGCAGTTCAGGACGATGTGCCCGATGTGGCCGCCGCGGCCGTCGGCCGGCGTCACCAGCGCGGCACCGGCTCCGTCGGCGAACAGGGCTGCGGTGCCGCGGTCGGTCCGGTCGATGAAGCGGCTGAGCACGTCGGCGCCGATCACGAGCACGTTCTCGCCGCGGCCTCCCTCCACCTGGGCGGCGGCAAGCGCCAGCGCGGAGAGGAAGCCCGTGCAGGCTGCGCCCAGGTCCATCGCGCCGGCCCGCGTCGCTCCGAGCTCGCGCGCCACCAGCGGGGCGGCGTTGGGCAGGATCTCGTCGGCGGCCACCGTTGCGACGAGGACGAGGTCCACGGCCTCGGGCGCCACGCCTGCCTGGTCGAGGGCGGCCCGGCCCGCGCCAGCGGCGAGGTCCTGGAGGCGCTCGCCCGGTGACACGTGACGGCGCTCGTGCACGCCCGTGCGGTGAACGATCCACTGCTCGGTCACGCCAGCGCCCTCGGCAACGCTCTCGTTGGTGACCACGCGCTCCGGCACCGCCATGGCAACGGACGCCAGGGCGGCCGCGCGCTGCTGGCGGTCCCACGGCATGGGGGTCGCCGTCGCCGCCGCTGCGGGGTCGGAGGCGGCGGCATCGCGCACGGCCGCCCTGGCGTCCGACAGCAGGAGGTCGGGGCTACGCACGGGCTGCCTCCAAAGCGAGCGACTTCTTCACCAGGTTGGTCAGCACCTGCCCGGGACCGCTTTCGACGAAGTAGATCACTCCACGAGCGTCGAGCGCCCGCATCACGTCGAGCCAGCGCACCGGCTCGGTGATCGCGCGCACGAGCAGACCGGGAATGTCGTCGAACGGCTCGGCGGTCACGCAGGAGTACACGGGCACCGCCGGCTCGCCGAACTCGGTCTCGTTCACGAGCGCGCGGAACGGCTCCACGGCGGGCTCCATCAGCGGCGAGTGGAACGCGCCGGCCACCGGCAGCCGCTTGGCGCGGACACCGCGCTCCTTGAGCTGCGCCTCGGCACCGTCGAGCGCGCTGAGCGCGCCGGAGAGAACGAGCTGATCGGGGGCGTTGTCGTTGGCGATCGCCACGTTCGCGGCCGCGGCCACATCGGCGATCACCTCACGGTTGCCCTCTCGCGCGCGAACGGCCGTCATGCCGCCGTCGCCGGTCTCCTCGGCGGCCTCCTGCATCAGCCGCCCGCGGGCGGCAACCAGCCGGAGGCCGTCCTCGTCGCTGATGGCACCGGCGGCCACGAGCGCGGTGATCTCCCCGAGGGAGTGACCGGCCATCAAGTCCGGCTCGACGCCGTCGCGCAGCGACTCCCAGCCCGCAAGCGCCGCGCAGAAGATCGCGGGCTGTGCCCAGCGGGTGCCGTCGGCGGCGCGTTCGAACAGGTCGGGACCGACCTCGCGGTGAGCGCGCTCGAGCAGGTCCGGGCGGTGGCGCTCCACCGTCTCCCGCATATCAGCTGTCTGGCTGCCCTGCCCAGGGAAGAGCAGCGCAGTGCGTTGGTCGCGAGCCATATATGAACCTTCTCTGTGCAGGCCGGTCCGTTAGCGCGGCGGGACACAGTACCCCCCGGTCGGGGGGGTCCCCCGGAACGGCCGGGGGGGTACACCGAACGGGCAGACGGCCGCGCGCGAATACCCTGCCGATGATGCTGCGTCTCTTCAGAGCGCCCTTTTCGACCAATGTCGAACGCGTCGCGCTCGCGTTGGCCCACAAGGGCCTCGAGGTGGAATCGGTCGAGATCTCGTACGACGACCGCTCCCCGGTCATCGAGGTGAGCGGCCAGCCGCTGGTGCCGGTGCTCGTCGACGGCGACCAAGTGATCCCGGACTCCACGCGCATCCTGGGCCACCTCGAGGAACGCTGGCCCGACCCGCCGCTGTTCCCGCGCGATCGGGCGCGGCGCGCGGAGCTGGATGTCTTCCTCGAGTGGTTCGACGAGGTCTGGAAGGTCGCGCCAAACGCGATCGAGCAGGAGCTGGAGAGCGACAAGCCCGACCATGGCCGGATCGCCGCCTTCAGCGCGCGCATGCGCGGGTCTCTCGACGTGTTCGAGGAGATGCTCTACGGCCGCGACCACCTCTTCGGCGACTTCTCCGCGGCCGACTGCGCGGCCTTTCCGTTCCTGAAGTTCGCAAGGCTGCGCGACCCGGCCGACGACGAGCTCTTCCACCGGATCCTCGAGGACAAGCTGCGCCTCGACGGGGGCCACTCGCGCCTGGCGGCCTGGATCGAGCGCGTGAACGAGCGCCCGCGGGCGTGACCGCAACACGAAAGGAGCACAGATGGACTGGAAGCTCGAGGTCGTGCCGATTCCCGTTTCCGACGTGGATCGGGCGAAGGCGTTCTACACGGAGAAGGCCGGGTTCAACGCGGACCATGACCACGCGGTCAGCGACGAGATTCGGTTCGTCCAGCTCACGCCTCCTGGTTCGGCCTGCTCGATCTCGCTGGGCAAGGGAATCGTCGACACGCCGCCCGGATCCGTCCAGGGCCTGATGCTGGTCGTTCCGGACGTTCGCGCAGCGCGTGCCGAGCTCGCCGATCGAGGCGTGGACGTGAGCGACGTCCAGGAGTTCCCGTGGGGCTCGTTCGTGTTCTTCAGCGACCCCGACGGCAACGGCTGGTCCGTGCAGCAGCTACCCGACCGGGATTAGCCGGCGCGGTACCTTGTGGCCACGGATGGCCAGCTGGGCTCAATTCGAGGCCGCGGCGCCGGAGCTTGCCGAGCGGGTGCGCTCGCGACTTGACGCGCACGTCCACAAGACGCTCGCCACCGTCCGCCGCGACGGCTCGCCGCGCATCTCCGGGACGGAGACGCGACTGGTGGACGGGGAGCTCTGGATCGGCTCGATGTGGCAGGCCCGCAAGGCGCTCGACCTGCAGCGCGATCCGCGCTTCGCGCTCCATAGCGGCTCCGACGATCCGTCCGGGTGGAGCGGCGACGCCAAGCTGGCCGGCGTCGTAGAAGAGGTCACCGACCCCGAGCGAGTGAGGGAAATCAACGGCGAGGCCGCGGCCGGCGGGCCCAGCCACCTGTTCCGGCTCGACCTGCGCGAGGTTTCGACGGTGGGCCTCGACGACGAGCGAAAGGCACTCGTGATCGACGTCTGGACGCCGGACGCCGGCGTCCGGACGATGAAGCGTTAGCGCGTGAGCGAGCGGCTGCGATCGATCGTCGAGAGCCTCGACATCCGCCCGGGCGACCGCGTGCTCGAGATCGGATGCGGCCACGGAGTGGCGGCCACGCTGGTTTGCGAGCGCTTGGATGGTGGGTTTCTGACCGCCGTCGACCGCTCGCCCAAGATGATCGAGGCGGCGAGCCGCCGGAACGCCGAGCACGTGGCCGCCGGCCGGGCTGAGTTCCTCGTCGCACCGCTCGAGGACCTCGGCCTCGGAGACCGCCGCTTCGACAAGATCTTCGCCATCCGGGTCGGCCTGTTTCACCGCGACCCCGAGCGCGCCCACGGCCTCGTGGGGCGCTGGCTTTCCCGCGACGGAGAGGTTCGGGCGTTCTTCGACGAGCCGGGTTAGGCGGTCAGGCCCAGCCGCTCCGCGCGCTGCACCGCCTCGGCGCGGTTGCGCACTCCGAGCTTGCGGTAGAGCGTGCTTGTGTGCTCCTTCACGGTGTGCGGCGAGAGGAAGAGGCGCTCGGCGATCTCCTTGTTGGTCGCCCCGCTCGCCATGTGGGTGAGCACCTCCCGCTCGCGCTCGGACAGGGGGGCGGACGGTTGCTCCGCGCGCGGAGCGAACACCGTCATCCCCTTGCCCACCATGCGGACCGCCATCGCCACGTCGTGCGCGGGCCAGTCCTTCGACACGAAGCCCGCGGCGCCCGCGGCCTTCGCCGCCTGCGGCGAGATCCAGCCGGCGCCCGAGATCAGCAGCACGCGCGTGTTCGGCGACTCGCGCCGGATCGCCTCGCACAGCTCCGCGCCGGACTCCTCGCCGAGGAAGAGGTCCACGAGCGCCACGTGCGGCTCGTAGCGGCGCGCCATCGCGAGCGCCTCCTCCACGCTTGACGCCGTCAGGCAGCGCTCGACCCACGGCTGCTCGGTGAGCAGCAGCCGGAAGCCCCAGTGCACGACGTCGTGGTCGTCCACCACCAGCACGCGCAGGTTGCGGTCGGGGCTCACTCCGGTGAATCCTCCTCCACCGGCACCACGAGGCGCACGCGCCAGTCCGCCCCCTCGAGCCCGAACTCCACCAGCGCGCCGCGCTGAAGGGCCTCGAATGCGGCGAGGCGCAGGCCCATGCCGGTCCCGGTTCCGCGCGACCCGGGCTGCGCGCCGTCGTTGCGCACCTCGAGCACGAAGGTGCCGTCCACCCGCCCCACCTGCACCCGAACGGAGCTCGGCCGCGCGTGCTTGCGGGCGTTGCGGAGCGCCTCCGCCAGCACCGACTGCGCGAGCGCCTCCACGTCCTCGGGCACCTCCACGCCCTCCTGCCAGTCGAGCTCGAGCGGCAGGTCCTTGTAGTGGCGGCCGAGGCGGGCGAGCTCCTCGCGCAGTGTCGCGCCGGTGTCGAGGCTCGGCGGCGCGAGCGGCCGCGAGAGCGCCTCGCGCAGGTCGGCGAGCGCGGCGTGCATCTCGCTCGCGCAGCGCTGACGGGCCTCGTCGCTGAGCTCGTGCTCCGACCCGAGCACGAGCGAGACGCCGAACAGCCGCTGCACCACCCGCTCGTGCAGCTCGCGGGCGAGGTCGATACGCGCCTGGAGCAGCCGGGCGCGGCCCTGCTGGCTGGTGGCGATGCGGACGCTGGCCGCGAGCGCGGCGGTCTTGCCGAGCGTCCACATGGCGTGGCGCTCGTCTTCGGTTAGCTCGAAGCGTGTGCCGCCGCGGTCGGCGAAGATCACTCCGAGCCAGCGGCCGCCGGCGGACACCGGCACGCAGGTGAGCGTCTCGACGCCGCCGAGGCGGGCGTAGCGCTCGGGCACCCAGCGCTCGAGCTCGCCGGTGACCTCGACGACCCTGTCCTCTGAGAGGGCCGCCTGCGCGATCGGGGTCTCCTCGAGCGTTCCGTAGACCTCCGCGAAGAGGCCCGGCTCGAGACCGTGCCCGCCCACCGGCACCACCAGCTGGCGAGCGTCGTCGTAGAGCAGCAGCCCGGCGCGCTCCATCGACGCCACGCGACAGCACGCCTCGCACAGACGGTCGTAGAACTCGCGGCCCGAAGGGCCATGCGCCCCGTCCATAGCGCCAAGCAGCTCGACGATCACATCGAGCGCATCCGTGCGCGGGGAGAGGGCCGGGCCGTCCGCCATCGCCTTCTCTACCTGCCCCGGGCCGGGATGGTTACAGCATGGCTGCGCGCCCGGCCAAGCCGGCCGCTTGCCCGAACTACGCGTGTTCCAGCGAGAGGCGCAGCGTCTGCTCGGAGGTCAGCGAGACCTCGCGCACGTAGCCGCAGCTCCGGCAGCGGCACTCGACCTCGCCGTCGAAGTCGTCCACGCGCAGCGACCATTCGACCTCCCCGGACAGGCACGCCCGGCAGGCGAGCGCAGCGGCCACCAGGGACGGGTCGTCGTCCCCTCGGAAGATTGCGAGCTCGAGCGAATCCTGCACTGCGTCTACCGTTCCGAACTCGTCCAGTGAGAACCACAGACAGGGACGGTAAACCCCCCAGCCGGGGGGTCACAAGCTGCCCGCCGGCCGCACCGGCTGATCGCGCACGGCGTCGAGCTGATCTGCGAGGGGCGTGCCGTCGGGAAGCGCCAGCTCCGGATCGAGCTCGACCAGCGGCTCGAGCACGAAGCGGCGGCTCGTGACCTCCGGGTGAGGAAGCGAGAGGCGCTCCGAGCGGAATTCGAGCCCGCCGAGCAGCAGCACGTCGATGTCGATCGGCCGCGGCCCGTGGCGCACGCCGCCAGGCTCGCGGCCGAGCTCCCGCTCCACCGCCTTGCCGGCGTCGAGCAGCTCCTCCGGGCCGAGCGCCGTGCGGACCCGCAGGCAGGCGTTGAGGAAGTCCGCCTGGTCGGTGACCTCGCCCTGAGGGGCGGTCTCATAGACGGAGGAGGCCGCCAGCACCTCCACCCCCCGCCCTCCGAGGGCGTCACGGGCGGCGCGCAGGTTCCCGAGCCGGTCTCCCTCGTTGGAGCCGAGCCCGAGGTAGCCCGTCAGCACTAAACTTCCTTCCACACCTCGACCGAGACCTCGTCGACCGGCAGCGGGATCGGCGGCTCGGGCTTCGTGGCCTTGACGCGCACCGACTCGGCGCCGAAGCGGTCGATCAGGCGGTCGGCGACCGCGGCACAGAGGCGCTCGAGCGTCTTGTAGTTGCGCTCCTGCGCGCCCAGAGCCACCTGCTCGCAGACCTCGGCGTAGTTCACCGTGTCCTCGATGCGGTCGGTGACCGTGGCGTCGCAGTCGTCGAGCTCGAACGAGATGTCGAAAACGAGCCGCTGGCCCAGCTCGCGCTCTGCCTCGCCGACGCCGTGGTGCGTGTAGAGCGAGAGGCCCGTGACCTCTATCGAGACCGCGGGTGAGGTTGCGGCACGATCGTCGCCGAGATCGTCCTCGTCGATCTCGTCAAAGTCGTCATCGGGCTCCCTCTCCCACATCACGGCTGAAAGTAGCAGCGGCCACCGCCAGGGCATCGACGTTCTGGGCAACGTCATGTACTCGGAACACGCTCGCCCCGCGCTCGAGAGCCAGCACGTTCGTGGCGATGGTGCCCGGGAGGCGCTTGCCCTCGGGCTTGCCGCCGGCGAGCTTGCCGAGGAAGCTCTTGCGCGAGGTGCCCACCACCACCGGTCTTCCGATGGCCACGATCTCCTCGAGGCGGCGCAGCAGCTCGAGGTTGTGCGCGACGGTCTTGCCGAAGCCGATGCCCGGGTCGAGCCAGACCTGATCCTCATCGATCCCCTCGGATACCGCGAACCCAAGCCGCTCCTCGAGGAAGGCCTTCACCTCTGAAACCACATCGTCGTAGCGGGGATCCGTCTGCATGGTGCGCGGTTCGCCGAGCATGTGCATGAGGCAGCAGCCTGCGCCGGTCTCGGCCACGAGCGCCGCCATCCCGGGGTCGAAGCGGAAGGCGGACACGTCGTTCACGAGCGTCGCGCCGGCCCGGAGCGCAGCACGGGCCACGCCGAGCTTGGTGGTGTCGATCGAGAGGCGGGCGTCGCCCCCCTGCGCCAGCCGCTCGATCACGGGCAGCACACGCCGCCGCTCCTCGTCCTCGCTAACGGGCTCGGCGCCAGGCCGCGTGGACTCGCCACCCGCGTCGAGGATGTCCGCGCCCTCGTCCAGGAGGCGCAGGCCGTGCTCGACGGCGGCGTCGGCGTCGAGGAACAGCCCACCGTCTGAGAACGAGTCGGGCGTGACGTTCACGACCCCCATGATCAGCGGCGTTCGCACCCGCGGGAGTATCGCTTGTGGTCGTCCCTTCTTCGGTACCGGCCGCCGGCATCGCAATTAGAAAGGCCGGGCTTCGTCGGCATCGTGCTGGCCATCGGCTACGACAGCGACGGCGGCGACGCCGCCATCGACGCGCTCGACGCGCAGGCGCAGCCGGCGCCGTCGGCGGCCAAGGCGGGCGCTCGACGGCGGCTCAGCCGACGGCGAGCTCGCTCGTCACGTTCGTGAGCGCCTCGTCGATCACGGTGATGGCGAGCTCGACCTCGTCGTCGCTGACCGTCAGCGGCGGGGCCATGCGCAGGCAGTTCGCCGAGCCGGCGCTCTGGCCGCGAACGAGGTTCATCGACAGCCCGCACCGCAGGCACTCCTCGGTCAGGGCGCGTCCGAGCGCGTCGGCCGGCGCGCGCGTGTCGCGGTCCTCGACCAGCTCGACGCCCACGAGCAGGCCGAGCCCGCGCACGTCGCCGACCGACTCGTGCCGCTGCTGGAGCTCGCGCAGGCCGGCGAGCAGGCGGTCGCCGCGCGCCTTGGCCGCGGCCGGGAGATCCTCGCTGATCACCACGTCGAGCACGGCCTCGGCCGCCGCCGCGGGCAGCGGGTCGGAGACGTGCGAGGTCACGTGCGTGAAGCCCATCTCGAAACAGCGCTCCTCGATGTCGGGCCTCGTGACCAGGGCCGAGACCGGCACGCCGCCGCCGAGCGTCTTCGACAGCACGAGGAAGTCCGGGACCACGTCGTAGATCTCGAAGCCGTACATCGAGCCGAGCCGGCCGAGCCCGGTCTGGCACTCGTCGAGCACGAGCAGCATGTCGCGCTCGGCACACAGCTCGGCCATGCGAGCGAAGTAACCAGCGGGCGGCACGATCACGCCGCCCGCGGAGAGCACCGGCTCGGCGAGGACGGCGGCGGGGGCACCCACGCTGGCCTGGTCGAACAGCTCGAAGCCGGCCTCGAGGCAGGAGCAGTCGCAGCTGCCGTCACAGTGGCGGATCGGGCAGCGGTACTCGTACGGCGCGGGGATGGCGAAGGCGCCGGGCGTGGCCGGCCCGTGCCCGCGGCGCCCGCCGGCGTGGGTGTGCGCCGAGGCGCCGGCGGTCACGCCGTGCCAGCTGCGGGTGAGGGCGACGACCTCGAACCTGCCACTCGACAGCTTCGCCATCCGCAGCGCCGCCTCGTTGGCCTCGCCGCCGGTCGAGAGGAACATGGCCCGCTCGAGCGGCGCCGGCAGCGTCTCGATCAGGCGTTCGGCAAGCGAGATCACCGGCGGCGACAGCGACCACGAGTTCAGGTGCATGACGTCGCGGCAGGAGCGCTCGATGGCTTCGATCACGCGCGGGTGGTTGTGGCCGATGGTCGCGCAGATCTGGCCCGCCGTGAAGTCGAGCACCCGGCTGCCGTCCTCCATCTCGATGAACGAGCCGGACGCGGACTTGACGAGGCCGGGCGCGAAGGGCCCGCCGTAACGGATCAGAAGGTCGCTGCTCATTCGCGCATAGTGCTGCGCGGGGCCGTTCAGCACAAGCGGCCTAGGGCAGGATCAGGTGAACGTCGCCGAACTCGTGGAAGCGGTAGCCATGGGTTTGGGCGGCTTCGTACGAGCGCCGTAGGAGCTTTCGGCCGGCCACCGCCTCAAGCATCTGCAGATGTGAGGAGCTCGGTTCGTGCCAGCCGGTGAGCAGGCCGTCGAGGGCGCGAACGCCACGCTCAGGTGTTATCACGAGGCTGGTCAGGCCCTCGCCCGCGCTGACTGTTCCGTCGGGTGCGCTCACGGTCTCGAGCGCGCGGACGACGGTGGTTCCCGCGGCGATCACCCGCCCGCCCCACTCGTGCACGGCGTTCACGAGCCGCGCGGTCTCGGCGGGGACGCGGTAGCGCTCGGGGTACGGACTCTCGCCGACCTCGAGCGACGACACTCCGGCGTGAAGCGTCACCGGGGCGAAGAGGACGCCGCGAGCCACGAGCTCCGTCACGAGATCGACGCTGAACGGCCGCGCCGCACTGGGCATCTCGACGCTGCCCGGATGGAGGGCGAAGATCGTCTGGTAGGCGTCGAGTGGCCACTCGTCGGGCGTGTGGCGGTACCGGATCGGGGCTCCATGACGGCGCAGGTAGTTCACGACCGGCTCGTCGAGCGAAAGCCGAGCCACGAACAGGCGGTTGCTGCCGAGGTAGGGCGCCAGCAGCTCCGCGTGGGCGCCGCCGGGCAGCCCGAGCCGGGCGCCGGTGCGCGCGGGACCGAACGGCAGCCGCTCCGCCGTGCGCAGCTCGACCACCCAGTTGGACCCGTCAACGGGGGTTGAGAGATGCAGTCCCAGCTCTTCGCCATCGAGGCGCGCCGGGAGCGCCGCCGGCAGGGTGGCCGAGGTGTTCGCGACGAGCAGGTCTCCTGCCCGGATGAACCGCGGCAGCTCGCGGAAGCGGGCGTGGACGAGAGAATCATTGCCTCGGCTCGCCACCAGCATCGCCACGTCGGCACGGTCGGCGCCGCGAACCTCGGCCGGCTCGACGGCCTCGAGCGGCTCGGCAAGGGCCGGCTCGATCATGGCGTCGCCGCGGCCAGCTCGCCGGCGCGATAGCGGCCGCTCGGCAGGGAGCCCTCGATCAGGGTCAGCAGGCCCGGCACGCTGTCCTCGGGCGGCGGGCGATCCGAGATGTCCTCGCCCGGGAAGGCGTCCTGGTGCATCTGCGTCCGCATGTCGCCCGGGTCCACCGAGTAGACGCGCAGGCCGGGATGCTCGGCGCCGAGAATCGCGGTGAGCTGCTCGAGCGCTGCCTTCGACGAGCCGTAGCCGCCCCAGCCCTCGTACGGCTGGACCGCGGCGTCGGAGGTGATGTCGAGGATCGCGGCGCCCTCGCGGAGACGCGGCAGCGCGAGTTGAACGAGCGCGAGCGGCGCAAGGACGTTGGTCTCGTACACAGTGCGCAGCTGATCCAGAGGGTAATCGGCGAGCGCCGGCTGCGGGCTGGGTCCGAGCAGGCTGGCGTTGTTTGTGATCAGGTCGATCTCCTCGCCGGCCGCCTCCACGAGCGCCCGCCGGTGCTCGGGATCGGCCACGTGGCCGGCGAGCGCCGTGACGCCGCTGAGTCCGGCCGTGGCGTCGGCGAGCGCCTCCGCCCCGCGCGCGTCCACCACCAGCCGCCAACCGCGCTCGTCGAGCGCGCGGGCTAGCGCGAGACCAAGACCGCGCGAGGCTCCGGTGACGATTCCGACGGGCATGCCGAGCATGATGCATCTTCAAGTGCACTTGAAGTCAAGCCCGGGCGAGCATTCCGGCGGGCGGCTGCCCTACAGGCGCGCGCTTTGTCGCACGGCTCCTGGGACACCGCTCAGCCCCGGCAACGGCTGCCGGGAGTCGCGGACACGCTCAGTTCGCCGATCGCAGTTAGGAGGCCGCCTCGGACGGGACGGCAACGCGGCTCCCCGCGCCCGCCGTTAGGGGGGCGGGCAGCAGCCGCCCGCTGGCCATCAGGCGCGCCGCGAACACCCCGAGCTCGTAACCCACGACGGCGCCCACGAGCACGTCGAGCGGGAAATGTGCGCCGAACGTCACGCGCGTGAGCGCCACCATCGCGACGTACACGAGCAGCGGGTGGCGAAGCGCCGGCACCCCGGTGGCGGCCGCCGCGGCCATCGCCGTCGTGACGATCAGGTGGCCGGACGGGAACGAGGCGAGGTGCGCCCAGCTGCGACCGTGCGACAGCTGGATCTGGCCCCCGAGAACCTCCTCCGGCCTGGCCCGCTCGATGAAGAGCTTCACGACCTCGAGGACCGCTCCGGCGAGGTAGGCCGCGAGCACCACGGCCAACGCGGCGCCGAGCACGTGGCGTGGCCGGCGTAGGCTCACGGCCGCCGCCACCACCGTCGCGGACAGCAGGAGGATGTAGTTGCGCGTATGCGGGTCGAGCGCCTGGTAGAGCCACTCAGGCCCGTCGCCGAGGCCGTTGATGGCGAGCATTAGGGCGTTGTCGAGCGGCTGGACCACGGGCATGGCGGCACCGAGCGCGATTACGGCCAAGATGAGCGCGCCGAGCCGCGGCGCCCAAGCGCGCAGCACCGCGAACGCCTCGGGGGCCCCACCTGCGCTCGGCGCGTTGCGCGCGGGCGCAATCAACGCACGCGCCACGCGCGCCGTGTCGAGCACCGGGTGGAAGTGGCTCGGCTCGCCGTCGTAGAGGGTTGGGATCTCGACGGATTCGAGCTCGCGGCCGGCCTTGACCAGCCCGCGCAGATGCCGGCTCTCGGCGTCGTACCCCCCTTCGGGAAGCGGCAGCGCCGCCAGCACGTCGCTGCGGAAGAGCCGCATGCCGTTCTGGCTGTCTGGGACCCAGGCGCCGGTGCCCGCGAACAGCGCGACGCTCGCGGCGCGGTTGGCGATCCTCCGGGCCAGCGGCATCGGGCTGCGCTCGCGGCGATTGCCGATCACGAGGTCGGCGCGACGGCTAGCCTCGATGAAGGCCGGGATGCGCGAGGGCGCGTGCTGGCCGTCTGAGTCGAGCAGGACGATTGCCTCCGGCGGCGTCGGCTCTGCGAGCAACAGGGACACGCCCGCTGCCACCGCGCTCCCCTTGCCGCCGTTCGAGGGGAGGCGGATGATGCGCACTCGACCATCCTCGGCGAGCCCGTCGACTGAACGCGAGATGGGGGTCGGGGCGCCGTCGTCCACGAGGACGATCTCGTCGACGAAGGTGAGCGCGCTCCTGGCTACCTCGACCGCGCGGTCGGAGGCGAAGACGGGAATCACAGCGGCGACGGTCGCTGGTCGCGGACGCAACGCCCGCCCCACCGAGCCCGCGTGACCGGGGACTCGCCGCTGGGCGGCCACGAGCGGCACCGCTGCCGCGAGGGCGACTATGCCGAACCAGAGCACCGCTCGATAGCTGCCACTCAGCTCGACCGCGAGTCCGGCAAGGGGCAGTGCGCCTGCGGCGGCGACCGCGCGCCCCGCGAAGAACACGCCGCTGTAGCGCCCGGCCTGGCCGTCCGGTACGAAGCGGGCGAAGTACGGGAAGCCGAGCGCGGTCACGATGCCCGCGCCGACGGCCGCCACTGCGAATGCGGGCGCGGCCGCGGGCAGGCTCGTCGCGGGTGCTGCCCCCAGCAGTCCAGCGCCCAGCAAAGCCGCTCCGGCCACAAGCAGGCTGTGCACGCGCTCCGCCGGGGCTCGCGCCCCGAGGACCATGCCGAGCGCCGTGAGGACGCCGAACCCGAGCGGTAGCGCGCCGGCCGCCGCCACGCCCAGGCCGAGGCTGTGCTCCGCGTAGAGCACGAAGAAGGCGGGCAGCGCCGCGTAGGCGAAGACCCACATCGTCTGAGCCAAAAGGACCTCGCGAGCTCCCGGCCTGCGAGCGAGTTCGCGCAACCCGGCCGTGCGCTCTCCTTGCTTGGCGTCTGCTGCACGCTCGCCGAGGCGCAGCCGACGCGTAACCAGGGCCGTCGGCACGGCGGTGAGGGCAAGCACGACGGCGGCGAGGGCAAAGGCGGCGCCGGGGGCGGGCTCGATGAGCGCGCCGCCGATCGAGATCGCGATCACGGCTCCCACGAGGCCGGCGATCTCCTGAGCGCTGGTGGCGGCCGGCCGACCGCTGTCCTCCACGTCGTCCGCGACGATCGCCCGGTGCGCGGTTGTGAGGGCGTTGAGCCCGGTGTAGACGATCCCAGCCGCCAGGCCGAGCGCGACGTAGGAGGTGCCGTTCCCTA
>OBLS010000606.1_pt1 | contig 13320 bp, 9 predicted proteins | sample 1519901 | NCBI WGS metagenome assembly OBLS01 (sample SAMEA3113585, study PRJEB22503) | soil metagenome
GTTTTCTGAACCATGGCGAACAACTGAAAACACGTCGCTTCTGACTACGAATCAGGAGGTTGCAGGTTCGAGTCCTGCCAAGCGCGCCACAAAAAGCCTCGTTTTGCGGGACTTTTGGCTCTATCCGATGGGCCGACCGTCTGACGTACACCACTCGTTTACCACTTATGGTTTCCGCGGCGACCCCGCAGGACACTGATCGGTGCAGCCGATCCCTTGGTCCATGGTCACCTAGAGCGATCTACGAGTATGGGTCTAAAGACCGTTATGAGCGTCCGGGACGGTTCTTGGGCCAATAGCCGAAGCGGCCGCAATCGGGGTTATTAGGCGCCTTTTCTCCGTCTCTTGGCAGGCAGCAATCGCCTGGCGAGGCAAGGCTTGAGGCTCGACTGTATTACCGAAAGCAACGGGGCGCCCTCCCGTGAGCCTCGCACCCGCCGGATTGATCTTGAGATGTGATTCATTGCCTCTTTCGGGAACAGATCATGGTGTGGTCCGGACAAGGTACCTATTGGCCGCAGGGTTCGTATTCGGGGCCTTGCCAGAGTACCAGCGCCGTGCGCACTGGGCCTGAATACAGGCTGCGAAGAGCCCACGCATGGGTCGAGGCGGCAAAGGAAGGATCGTCAGATGTGTAAGGCCCCGACTTGCCCAGTCGGGGCCTTACAAAGGGTCGCATACCGTGCCAGATAATTGTGAAGGCTCTCTTCTTCAAGCCAAAGTGGTGCATGCAAGCCGATGACGCCCGATTCGTCGTGCCAGAAAGTGACGCTTATCTGGCCAACTGGCTGCGATACCGTGGTGGTGATCTCGGATCGAGGCGCTCACCACTCGAAGCCTTGATCCCTGGCCCAGGGTTCAGAAGCGAACGAGGACAGCCTCACACACCTCCCTCGCAAGCCGGTCGGGGTCGTGACGGACGCTCGCACCGATCTCGTACGGAAGAAGCCCGGCCTCGTGCAGCCGGACGCCCACGGCCGCGATCTCCTCGCGGTCCACCTCCACCAGCGCGGCCCCCTCCGCCGCGTAGCGGGCGACCAGCTCCTCGGGCATCCCGCCGGCGTGCACGAGCACGTCGGTCACGACCGGCCCGGCGTGGTCGGCGAGTGCTCGCAGGTGATCCGAGACGGAGAAACCGGCGGTCTCCCCCGGCTGGGTCATCACGTTCGCCGCGTACACGACCGGCCCGGAGAAGGCGGCGAGCGCCTCGCGGACCCCCGCGCCGAGCAGGGCGGGGATCGTGCTCGTAAAGAGACTCCCCGGGCTCAGGACCACCACGTCGGCCGACTCTATGGCGGAGATCACACCGGCGGGCGCCGCGGCCCCGGCGGGCTCCACCGAGACCTCCGAGACTGCCTTGCCGATCTCGTGCACCATCGACTCCCCCCGGGTTAGCGTGCCGTCGGCGTAGCGGACCACGAGCGTGAGGCTCTCCATCGCCGCCGGGTAGACGCGCCCTTTGATCCTCAGAAAACGCGCCGCCTGCTCCACGCCCTCGCAGAACCCCCCGGCCATGTCGGCGAGCGCCGCGATGATGATGTTGCCGACGCTGTGGTCGGAGAGGTCGCCCCCGCCCTCGAAGCGGTAGTTGAAGACCTCGGCCAGGTTCTTGCGCCCGGCGAGGGCGACCAGGCAGTTGCGCACGTCGCCCGGCGGCGCCACCCCGAGCTCCTGCCTCAGCCGGCCGCTCGAGCCGCCGTCGTCCGCCACGGTGACGACCGCGGCGAGGTCGCCGACGCGATCGCGCAACCCTCGTAGCAGCACCGGAAGCCCCGTACCGCCGCCGAACGCCACCACCCGCAACTTGTCGTTCCCACCCATGGACTTTCAGTATATCCTCGTCCGGCCCAGGCTGGCAGTCCGAAGTCGCCCGCTTGGACTCGCCGACGGATCACTGAGGAGATGCTTGGTCCTGCTCGAGATTAGGAACGGCTTGCGCCACTCAGGCTTCGTAGCATCTCACCTCCCTGCTTCTAATCCTCAAGCCGCGGTCCGGGGACGCAACCCGCCCTCGGACCTGCAAAACTTGTTCAGGTTGCGGACTACAACTTCTCACCCATGTACTGCGCCAGGTCCACGGTGCGGTTCGAGTAGCCCCACTCGTTGTCGTACCAGCCGAGCACCTTGACGTTGTTACCGTTGGCCATGGTCAGCGCAGGGTCGAAGATGCAGCTCGCCGGGTTGCCGACGATGTCGCTGGAGACGACCGGTGCGTCGGAGTACTCCAGGATGCCCGAGAGCTCGCCGTCGCCGGCCTGCTTGAATGCGCCGTTGACGTCGTCCACGCTCGCCTCGGTGTTGAGGCGGGCGACGAAGTCCGTAATGGACCCGTCGGGCACCGGGACACGCATCGCCATGCCGTCCACCTTGCCCTGGAGGTCCGGGTAGATCACACCCGCCGTCCGCGCGGCGCCCGTGGAGGTCGGGACGATGTTGTTCGGAGCGGACCGGGCGCGCCTGGGGTCCTTGTGCGCCGCATCGAGGAGGCTCTGGTCGTTGGTGTAGGCGTGCACGGTAGTCATATACCCGGACTCTATGCCGAAGTTCTCCTGCAGGACCTTCACCATCGGGATGATGCAGTTGGTGGTGCAGCTCGCGTTGGAGACGACGTTGTGCGATTCGGGGTCGTAGTCTTCGTGGTTGACCTTGAAGACGAAGGTGGCGTCGACGTTCTTGGCGGGGGCGGAGATGATCACCTTCTTCGCGCCGCCCTCTATGTGCGCGGCGGCCTTCTCGCCGTCGGTGAAGACGCCCGTGGACTCCACGACCAGGTCCGCGCCCACGTCGCCCCAGGGAATCTGGGCCGGGTCGCGCTCGGCGAAGGTCTTTATCTCGCGGTCGCCGACCCTGAGGATGTTACCGTCGAGCTGTACGTCCTCGTGCCAGATCCCGTGTACGGAGTCACGCTTGAAGAGAAGCGCCAGGCTCTCCATCGGCATCAGGTCATTGATCGCAACGATCTGGATGTCGTCGTCGCTGCGCTCTATCGCGGCCTTGGCGGTCAGCATCCCGATCCGTCCGAACCCGTTTATGCCTACTCTTACGGCCACTCTTTTCTCCTGTCTGTCGGTTGCAACCATCATTTTTATTGTGCCCAGACCTCCGGGCGACAGCACAGGCCGACCTTCGAGCGCTACAGGCGCACCACCAAGCGCGCGACGGCGCCGCTCGAGGTGCGGAAGGTCACGCCCCGGGCGTCCCAGTCACCGGCGGCATCCACCAGCTCGGCCAGCTCCGCGCGGTCGGTCCGCCGGCGGCCGGAGGCGGTGCCGGTGGCGAGCTGGCGCCGCACTTCAGAGGCGAACGAGGACAGCCTCGCACACCTCCTTGACCAGCCGCTCGGGATCGTGCCGGAGTCCAACTTCGATCTCCTACCAGGCTGCACGTGGCCAGCCGAGGATCGACCCGTCAGAAGCCAGCAGCCACTAGGTGGTCGTGAGCAGATGGCCCTCCTCCTTGTAGCGCTCGGCCATCTCCTCCAGCGTTATCGGCTCGTAGTCACCGGCGTGGCCGGCCTGCCCAAAAGCCTCCATACGGTCCCTGACGACCCCCTTCATCGCCTCGCGGGCGGGCTTGAGGTAGTAGCGCGGGTCGAACTCCGAGGGGTCCTCGGCAAACGCCTTGCGGATCGCGCCAGTGGCGGCCAGCCTCAGGTCGGTGTCGACGTTGATCTTCCTGACGCCGTGCTTTATGCCCTCCTGGATCTCATAGACCGGCACGCCCCACGTCGGCCTTATCTCTCCCCCGTAGCGGTTGATTAAGTCCACGAGCTCCTTGGGCACGCTGGAGGAGCCGTGCATGACCAGGTGCGTGGTTGGCAGCCGCTGGTTGATCTCCTCGATGATGTGCATAGCCAGCACCTCGCGGTCGGGCTCCTTGGTGAACTTGTAGGCCCCGTGGCTCGTCCCTATGGCGACCGCCAGGGCGTCCACCCCGGTCCGCTCGACGAACTCCACCGCCTGATCTGGCTCCGTCAGGTGCACCTCGCCGCTCCCCACGTCATCCTCGATGCCGCCCAGAGTCCCCAGCTCGCCCTCGACCGTCACGCCCCGCTCGTGAGCCATCTCGACGACCTCGCGCGTTACCCGGACGTTGTACTCGAAGTCCGCCGGGGTCTTGGCGTCCTCCATCAGCGAGCCGTCCATCATGACGCTCGTGAAGCCGAGCTCGATGGCGCTCTTGCAGGTCTCAGGATTGTTGCCGTGGTCCTGGTGCAACGCGACCGGTATCTCCGGATAGACCTCGGTGGCGGCCTCCATCAGGTGGTAGAGGAAGCGGTCGTTGGCGTACTTGCGCGCCCCACGACTGGCCTGGATGATGACCGGAGAGTTGGTCTCTTGGGCGGCCTCCATGATCGCCTGCACCTGCTCGAGGTTGTTGACGTTGAAGGCTCCGACGCCGTAGCTCCCCCTGGCGGCCTCGTCCAGGAGCTGGCGCATCGTCACGAGCGGCATGCTGATCAACCTCCTATCCTCGCTTTTGCAGCTCATTCCCCAATACATAGCTTCATGAATACGCTCGAGAAGACCCTCCTTCGATAGCATCTCCGGCGGTCTCATCGCGGTCTTCTTCAAGGGTTGACCGGGCATCGCCGGCAGTTTCCGGTGTCCAGATAAATGCGTCCCCGACACCGGAGACGACTCCGCAATCTCCAGCGTCCGTCCATTTCTGTCCCGCCAACGGACTTTCGTAGGCCGTGTTTGGGAAATCGAGCATCACAGGGCGAAGGTATGGCGCTCGCCGGCTTTAATTTCCTGGATCTGATTGCCAACGCCGACCTTGATGGGCTGGCTGAAGCCGTCGCTCTGCGCGGCGACCGTCAGCTTGTCCCCTTCGAGCTTGACCTCCAGCGGCATCCCGCGGAACCGCATGGGGAAAGATAGTCCGTCCAGGTTCCCCACCGGCTTCGGGTCGAAGTAGAGTACCCCGTCGCGGATCTCGCTGCCCATGTAACCGCGCTGTATGAGGTCCAACGTTCCGGCCATCGCCCCCATGTGGATGCCTTCCTGGGTCGTGCCGCCCTGCACGTCTCCGACGTCGCTCTCTAAGGCCACCATGTACCTCTCCCAAGAGCTTTCCGGATCGAGCTTGGCGAGGATGCCTGCGTGGGCGATGAAGCTCAAGGTGGAGCCGTGTGAGGTCCGTTGGTCGTAGTAGGCGATGTTCTTGCTGACCGTATCGGGCGCCAGGTTGTAGCCGAGCCGCTCGAAGATCTGCTTAAGCTCTCCCTCAGGGAACAGGAAGAACAGCAGCACGGTGTCGGCCTGCTTTGCCAGCTTGTAGCGGTCGGGGTCGTCGCCCTCGGCGCGCAGGATCCGGTCGAGCCGCTGGATGTTGCCGTACTTGGCGCGGTAGGCGTCCCAGTCGAGCTCTTGGAGGTCCTCGTAACCCTCGAACTGGCTGATTATGCCGTCGTCGTGGAACGGCACGAACATCCTTTCACTCATCTCCCGCCAGGTCTCTATCTCTTCGTCGGTGAGCCCGAGCCTGGCGCACAGCGACCGGCGACGCCGCTCGGGGAGCAGCTTGAGCACCTCCTGGATCGTCTCACAGATCCAAGCCACCATCACGTTGGTGTAGGCGTTGTTCCTCAAGCCCTCCTCTTCTGAATCGGGGTACTTCTCGTGGAACTCGTCCGGGCCCATGACGCCGTGGATCTCGTAGCGGTCCCTATTTGGGTTGAAGTGGGCGATGGAGGACCAGAAGCGGGCTATCTCCAGCATCATCTCTGCGCCGTAGTCCAGTAAGAACTCGAAGTCGCCGGTCGCTTGGTAGTACCGCCAGATGTTGTGGAAGATGGCTGCGCTCACGTGCCGCTGGTTGTGGGAAAGGTCCGGCTCCCACTTGCCCGACTTAGGATTGAGATGCACGACCTGCGTCTCCTCCGTGCCGTCGGAGCCACTTTGCCACGGGAACATGGCCCCCTTGTAGCCGGCATCTTTGGCTGCCCTGCGGGCCTCGTCCAACCTCCTATAGCGGTACATAAGGAGCTCGCGCGTGATCTCGGGCAGCCGGAAGTTGAGGAATGGGTAGATGTAGAGCTCGTCCCAGAAGATGTGCCCGCGGTAAGCCTCGCCGTTCAGGCCGCGCGCCGGCGCCCCCGTGTCGAGGTCAGCCGTGTGCGGGGAGCAGACCTGCAGGATGTGGGAGATGTGCACACGCAACAGGAGTTGAACCCTGTCGTCTTGGGGGACATGCACGTCGCAGACGTCCCACAGCTCGTCCCACGCCTGGACGTGACGCTCGAGGGCTTCTGTGAACGTCGGGTAGTAGCCCACAGCCCTTCCGGCGCTGCCCAGCGGCTCGTTTATGGCGTGGTCGCGCGAGGTGTAGAAGGCTACCATCTTCTCGACGCGCACGGGAACCTTCTCTTCGACCTCGAAGGAGTGCACGTGGTGGATGTAGTCCTGCATCTGGTAGAGGCTACAGTTGGCGTCGATTCGCTCGTCGCCCCTATAAACGCGGGTGCGGGCCGCCTCGGCGACGTAGATGCGCGACTGGCGGGTCCGCGCCACGAGAGCGATGACCTCGGGACCAAAAGTCCTGGGCGAGACCGGGTCGAGATGACGGCCTTCGAGCTGCCGGTAACGGGCGACGCCCCTGTTTGTAACCCGGCCGTCCAGCGCCGTTATCACCTCCACGTTGCCCGACCAGTTCTCCGGAACGATCTTCCACTCCATGGCCGCTTGGTGCATGTCGGCCATGCTCACAAAGCGGCGGGTATCGAGCGTCGTCTCGCGGCCCGCCCGGTCACGGAACCTCGTGATGCGCCTGAGCAGAGCGTACCGGGCGTCGTACTCGTGGCGGTAGGAGAGCAGCTCGACGTTATCCATGCCGACGGCCTCTTCACCCTCGATCCGCAGCTCCAGCAAGAGCCAGTTGGGGAGGTTGACCAGATCCTCGTTGAGCACCGGCACTCCGGCCATGATGGTCGTCTCCCGGTTGTAGCCGCCGGGGGTGTAGGTGCCGGGGTAGCTCACGCCATCAGCCTCGGCCCACGCCAGCGCCCCCCGCGTGCAGAAGTAGCCGTTGCCGGTGGAGGTCAACGCTTCGCGCAGACCCTCCTCCTCGGGATCGAAGGAGTCGTAGGCGAGCGTCCAGTTCGTTCCTGTGGTCTCTCTCTTCTCTTCCAGCATGTCTCTTGCTCCTTAAGACGTTATCGACGGTTGTCAGCGCGCAAGCGTATCCAAGAATCTTTCCACCTCCGGCACGTCGTGGAGGACGTAGTCGGCTGCGGTCGTTCGCCCGGCAACCTCGGGATCGTCGGCGCGACCGACGAAGATACCGATGCCCTTCGTTGCCAGTGCTTCGAATGCGTGCTCGTCGGTTATGTCGTCGCCCAGATAGATGGGCACCACGTCGTCGCGGTCGAGGTCGAGTGCTCCGAGCAAATACAGAACGGCCTTCCCCTTGTCCCAGTCGATGTTCGGCTGGACCTCGTAGACCATCTTGCCGGGCGTCACCTTCAGCCCGTCTGGGTGTTCGGCGAGGATCTTCTCGACGACCCGTCCCACCCTTGGCCGCTCGTCCTCCGAAACGAGCCGGTAGTGGGCGGCCACAGAGGACTTCTTCGGCTCGACGAGGGCGCCCTCGATCCCGCCCAACTCCTCGCGCAGACGCGCCTCCACCCCTTCGAGCAGTCCCCCGAACTCCTCGCCTTCCTCGCGCTGGATCTCACCGCCCGCGGGGCTCCAGATGTCGAAGCCGTGGCTGCCGGCGACGATCAGGTCGTCTACGCCCATGAGCTCCTGTACCACTCGCCTATCGCGCCCGCTGACCACGCACACGGGGCAACGTTTGGCCAATTCGCGGACGGCGTTGCGCATGCTCTCGGAGATGACCGCGTCCTCGGGCCGGTCCACTATGGGCGTCAGCGTGCCGTCGTAGTCGAGGAACACGGCTGGCCGTCTTCCCGCCAGGCGTTGGGCCAGCTCGTCGCTGTGCTCAACCGCGTCCGGTAGATCTCTGATGTTTTTGGTCATCTCCTCTCTCTTTCATGCAGACGCTTTGTCGTAGCGGATGAAGTATTCGAGGTCCGGGAAGATCTCGCTGGTCGTGACTGCCTGGCGGGAGAAACGGGCGAACGGCTGCTCTCCTTCACCCGGATGCCGGAGATTGACCAGGACCTTCTCCGAGTCGAACTCGATGACGTTGTAGGATGGGGCTATGCTTCCGCGGACCCTCATGCTGGAGACGGTCCCGGAGTGGATCACCCTCACCCCGGAGATGCTCCAGACGTAGGGGACATGCTTGTGCCCCGAAAGAACCATGTCCACTTTCAGGTCTCGCAGCACGGCCATCATGTCCCCTGAGTCACGCAAGTTGTTCCGGTCGCGCCCGGTGCCGGGAACGGCCAGGAGGTGGTGGTGGACCATCACGATCTTCGCCCCCCTCTCCCAGTCTCGTAACTCGGCGTCAATCCACCCGTAGTTCTCCCGTCCGACCTCCCCCTCAGCCAGGTCCGGCTTTGAGGAGTCAAGCGCCACCAACTTCACCTCTCCCTCGGGAACCGAAAACGTCACCGAACGTGCCCGCTGGCCGAACAGGTCTTCGAAGTGCTGGTAGCCGACGTTCTTGGCATCGTGGTTGCCCATGATCACGACCACGTTCTCACACTCAATCTGGTCCAGGTAGCTCTTGGCCTCCTCGAACTCCCACCGGTAACCCGCGGTGGTGAGGTCTCCGGCCACGGCCACGAAGTCCGGCGCGTAGGCGTTGGTCTCCTCTATGGCCGCTTTCAAGAAGTCGGGCCTGAAAAGCGGTGTTCCCACGTGGATGTCCGACAACTGAACGATTCGCATCTTGCGTCCTCCTAAGGTCTAAGTCGAGTGGATCGCTCCTCTCCGTATTCCCAGCTTTCCTCCGGTGGCGGGCCCATCACGATACCCACGCTGTCAGCCGGCCCAGACCGCCGCCCACGTCTTCGTCAAGGTGAAAACGGATAACCCTCCGCCCAGCGTCCAGCAGCGCCTGGCGGTCGCCAAGAGCCTGGGCCTCCTTAAGTACGCCGAAGGTGAGGGACGAGGCGGCCGATCCAGCCTCGTCCGGAATTGGCGCGTCCCGCTCGTCGTCGGCGGTGAACTGGACGAACAGCCCGTTTCCGGCGTCGCCTTTGTGTAACTGACCCGTGGAGTGTAAGAACCGCGGCCCATAGCCCACCGTGGTCGCCAGCCGCAGCCGGTCTCGCAGCCGGAGGCGAAGCCCTTGGAGGGAGCTGGTCGTCTCCTCCGAGGGTTTTACGTAGGCCTGAAGCGCCACGTAGTCTCCGGGACGAGCCCGCGACAGGAACTCTTCCAGCGCCTCCGCAGCCGTCTTCGCCTCGCCGGAGCCGTAGACGGTGATCCTGTGCTCTTGCAGCGTCGGCTGTAGCCCGGGCAGACTACCCTGTTCCTGGTACTCCGCCACCATCTTCCTGGCAAGCACCTTGGCCGACTCGACGTTCGGCTGGTCGAACGGGTTGATGGCAAGGATGTGCCCGGCTACGGCGGTCGCCATCATCCACCGGAACATCTCACCGCCCAGATCGTAGGGTTCCCGCGCCTCTATCCGCACCACGGCATTCCCGGCCTGGGCCAGGTCCTCGAGCCTGCCAGCAGAGTCTTCGCCGTCGCTACCGTCCGCGCCCCTGTAGACGAAGAGCCGGTCGTCTCCGTAGACCTCCGGCGCGCCGGGTGACTCGCTTCCCACGGGAACTATGCCCTTGCCCTTCTTACCGGTGCTCTCGGCTACGAGCTGCTCGATCCAGACCCCGAGCGGAGCGAAGGTCGGCCCCCCGACCAACGTGAGCTTGTCGCGTCCGACCGAGTTGGCAAGCTCCCCCATCGCCGCCCCGAGCCACGCGCCGGGGTTCTCCTCGACGCCGCTCTTGCCGCAGGCGCGCGCCATCTCTGCCGCGCCGTCGAGCAGCCTACGGATGTCCACGCCGATGAGCGCCGCCGGAACCAGCTCGTAGAACGAGAGCGCCGAATAGCGCCCGCCGATGTTCGAGTCGTTGAGAAACGTCGCCCGGAACCGGTACTTCTCAGCGATGTCCTGCAGCCCGCTGCCGAGGTTGGTGACCGCGACGAAGTGTTCGCCGGCCCGATCCTCATCGAGTGTATCAGAAACCCGGTTGTAGAAATACCTGAAGAAGGAGAACGTCTCGACCGTCCCGCCGGACTTGGTGGAGACGACGAACAGGGTGCGCGAAAGGTTGAGCCGGTCAGCGTGTTCCAGGACGGCGTCGGGGTCGGTGCTGTCTAGGACGGCCAGGTCCAGGTGTCCGTCCGCAACACCGAAGACGTTGCGATAAACCTCCGGGGCCAGGCTGGATCCACCCATGCCGAGCAGCAGGGCGTGGGTGTAGCCTTCGTTGCGCACAGCCTCGACCAGTGCGGAGATTCCCTCCAGCTCCTCCCGCATGACCTGCGGGCTCTTGAGCCAGCCCAGACGGTTCGCTATCTCCTCAGGCTTCAGTCCCCAGACGGTGTGGTCACCGGCCCAGATCCGCTCGACCACCCGCTCCTCCTTGAGCCCCGCCAACGCGATCTCCACAGCGTCCTGGTACTCACTGAAGTCCGCGGTGTGTCGAGCAACCATCGCCTTACTCCCTCCGCAAGAGCGCCTTCACCGGACGCTCACGTGCTCTAGGCGACCTTCGGCGAGTGCATCGAGGGAGACGTCATCGAGGGTCGTGACGACCAAATCCGCGTTCGCCTCTTTGAGCAGGTCCTCGTCCTCGGCCCGCGCCAGCCCCAGCGCCGCCATGTTGCCTGCCTTCGCCGCCTGCACCCCGTTCGCGGCGTCCTCGACGACGAAGCACTCTTCCGCCGGGAGTCCTAGCTCCTCGGCCGCCGTCAGGAAGATCTCCGGATGCGGCTTGCCCTGCTCGAAGTCTCGTCCGCTCACGTTCGCGTCCAGGATGCCCAGCAGGGTGTAGCCCGGCTCCACAAAGCCGTAGCTCAGGCCCTCTTCCTCGACGAACTCGTCCAGCCTTATCCTCTCCAGGAATGCGTTCGCGTTCTTCGAGGAGGAGGCAGCCGCTATGTGAAGCCCCGCATCCTTGACCGCGAGGACAAAGCGCAAAGCGTCCGGGTAGGCGTGGAACTCGCCGGCCTCGATCAGCTCGACTATCATCACTTGCTTGCGGTCGCCGTACTCCAGGGCGCGCCTCTCGGCGTCGGGCACCCCGAAGTGCTCCAGCGCGGCCTGCGCGCCCGCGTAGCGCGGCTTGCCGGACATGACCCGCTGGTAGACCTCCGAGGTGAACCTCTCGGGAGCGTAAGACGTCTGGCCCTGGATGTCGCTCCACTCGTTTTCCATCAGCTGGTGCAACCCCTCGCGCCAGGCCTGCTCGTGCGGCGAGTCGACCAGCACTCCGTCCACATCGAAGATAGCACCACGAAAACCCATATTCTCTCCTTCTCGCCTCATGCCAGAACCGGGCGTGGATCTCTCTGGCTACTCCTTCACGCGTTTTCCTCCAGCCGCCTCTATCCGCCGGCGCACCACGGCAGGTAGCGTCCGGGGATCCTCCACTACCCGTTGGGGGTCCAGAACGCCCGACTCGCGGAGCCCCCGGCGGGTGAGGGTGGTAGCGACGGCGATAACCACCATCCCGGCCGCCAGCGCCGCCTTGACGCCAGCGGGCGAGTCTTCGATCACCAGGAACTCCTCCGGCGGCACACCCAGCTTTCTCGCCGCGAGCAGATCTATCTCCGGGTCGGGCTTGCCACGCCGGACGTCATCCCTTGGCACGACCACGTCGAAGGCGTCGGCGAGGCCGAGCACGGAGAGCACGCGCCGCACGTGGTGGCGGTGGGACATCGTCGTCAGCGCCGTCGGATAACCTTGGCGCCGCAGTTCATGCAGCAGCTCGATGTTGTGCGGGTAGCGCTGTTTCAGGAGCAGCTCGGGGTCATCGAGCAATCCCTCATAGATCCGGAGCCGGACCCCCGCGAAGGCCTGCCACGGCTCGTCGGCTTCGAACTCGTGCATGCGCTCCCGAGCCGCCCCCTCCAACCCGAAGCGCCGCATCAGGGCGCTGGCGACCTCTTCACGCGAGAGGCCCACCAGGTCGTCGAAAGCCGCGAGCACGTCGGTCTCGCGGACGTGCTCGGGCCGAAGTTCGACGGCTGCGCGGGCGTAGGAGAGGGCTTTGAGCTCCTCCGTCTCCAGCAGGGTGCCATCCATATCGAAGAGCACGGCGGAGACCATCTCAGGCCCGCCCGATCCATGTTCCACTCACGGTAGCCCCTACCTCCCACTCCACGCTCTAGCAAGGGGGCTGGGGACCGCAGTACGCTACCATCGTGCGTCGCATTCAGACTGGTTGTCTCGTGGTCGATCGCTCTTTCAGGGCGGCTTGCGCGGCGGCGAGGCGCGCCCCGGGCACCCGGAACGGCGAGCAGGAGACGTAATCGAGGCCCGCCTCGTGGAAGAAGGCGACGCTCTTGGGATCGCCACCGTGCTCCCCGCAGACCCCGAGCTTGAGGTGCGGGTTCGTCTCCCGCCCCCGCTCGCGGGCCATGTGGACCAGTTCGCCCACGCCGTCTCGGTCGAGGGTCTCGAAGGGGTTCTCCTGCAAGATGCCGCTCTTCAGGTAGTCGGAGAGGAACTTCTCCTCGGCGTCGTCGCGGCTTATGCCGCAGACCATCTGGGTCAGGTCGTTGGTACCGAAGGAGAAGAAGTCGGCGGCGCGCGCTATCTCCCCGGCCACCGCGCAGGCCCTCGGCAGCTCGATCATGGTCCCGATGGGCACCTCTTCTCCGGTGAGTTCTTCCAGGATCAGATCTCGCATCCGCTCCAGCTCGGACGGGAAGCCGACGAGGGGAATCATTATCTCGACCACCGGGTCGCCCCCGTCTTCCCGAACGGCTTTTGCGGCCTGGGCTATGGCACGCGTCTGCATCAAATAAACCTCGGGTCGCAAGAGCCCGAGCCTGCATCCCCGCAACCCCAGCATAGGGTTCCTTTCCTCGAGGTTCTCCGCGACCCGCAACTGCCGCCTCTGCTCTTCGGTGCTCTCTCCCCGCGCCTCACGCTCGGCTATCTCCTTGGCCAGGTCCTTGGGGTCGGGGAGGAACTCGTGCAGCGGCGGGTCCAGGAGACGCACGGTAACGGGCAACCCGTCCATGGCCCGGAAGATCCCCTCGAAGTCCTCGCGCTGCATGGGTTCCAACAGTACCAGGGCTTCTCGCAACGCTTCGTCGCTCTCCGAGAGGATCATCTCCCGCATTATCTGGAGCCGTTCGCCCTCCATGAACATGTGCTCCGTGCGGCACAGCCCGACGCCCTCGGCCCCGAGCTCCCTGGCCCGCCGGGCGTCTACCGGCGTATCGG
>OBLS010000607.1_pt1 | contig 13319 bp, 15 predicted proteins | sample 1519901 | NCBI WGS metagenome assembly OBLS01 (sample SAMEA3113585, study PRJEB22503) | soil metagenome
GACGACGCGGCGGCTGCGGAAGCCGACCCAGACGCGGGCGTAGTACCAACGCGTCCTGCTCTTCCCGACCGGGCGGCCGAGCTTCGCCGCGACCTGCGTCGGGGTCATACCGAGGGCGACCCCGGACATGCCCCGGGCGGGCTTGATCGTGGCGGTGGCGGCGGCCGCGAGGATCAGGGCGGCCAGCGCCGCAGCGGCGAGGCAGCGCATCTCGTGCTGATCGGCGCGAACTGCTTCTGGGCGGATCCCTTGTTAGGTGGATTCGAGCAGTTCGACGCCCGAGCCCGGATGCATGGCTTCCCAGACCCTGAGGTAGAGCGAGACCTCCATGCGGGCCTGCTGGTCGTCGTATGCGCGGGGAACCTCCACACGGACCGCGATCCCCTCGGCGTGAGCCTGGACGTCGCCGACGTCGGCGATGCAATCGGCACGCCGGAGGAAGCCGAGGAGCTCCTCTGCCAGACCGGGATCACTGATCCGCACGCGCATCATTCTCACTCTCTGTGACGTGCGCGAAAGGCACAAGTCCGGACCTTCAGAGTCCGATCGCATGGATAGGCTGATTTCCGTGGCGCTGCTGACGTCGCAGGTCGAACGCGAGTCCGAGTCTTTCGCGCAGCGCCGCGACCGGATGGAGGCACTCGTCGCCGAGCTGCGCGAGCGCACCGGTCAGGTCGGGCGAGGCGGCGGCGAGAAGGCCGTCGAGCGCCACCGGTCGCGCGGGAAGATGACCGCGCACGAGCGGGTCGACCGGCTCGTCGACCCCGGCACCGCCTTCCTCGAGCTCAGCGCGCTCGCAGCCTGGGACCTCTACGAGGGTCAGGCACCCGGCGCGGGAATCATCACCGGGATCGGCGTCGTCGAGGGACAGGAGTGCGTGGTCGTCGCGAACGACGCCACCGTCAAGGGAGGCACGTACTTCCCGATGACGGTGAAGAAGCACCTTCGCGCCCAGGAGATCGCCGAGCAGAACAACCTGCCTTGCGTCTACCTCGTGGACTCGGGCGGTGCCTTTCTCCCGCTCCAGGACGAGGTCTTCCCCGACCGCGAGCACTTCGGGCGGATCTTCTTCAACCAGGCGCGCATGTCCGCGAAGGGGATCCCGCAGATCGCGGCAGTGATGGGCTCGTGCACCGCCGGCGGCGCCTACGTGCCTGCGATGAGCGACGAGACGATCATTGTCCGCGGGACCGGGACGATCTTCATCGGCGGCCCCCCGCTCGTGAAGGCGGCGACGGGCCAGGAGGTCTCCGCGGAGGAGCTCGGCGGGGCCGACGTCCACACGCGGCGCTCGGGCGTGGCGGATCACTACGCGACGAGTGACGAGCACGCGTTGGCGATCGTCCGCTCGGTCGTGCGGAACCTGCACCGGCGGAAGGAGACCCCGTGGGACGTGGCTCCTGCGGAGGAGCCCGTCGCTGATCTGTCAGAGCTGTACGGGCTGATCCCCGAGGACTTCCGCCAGCAGGTCGATCCGCGCGAGCTGATCGCCAGGATCGTGGACGGGAGCCGGTTCCACGAGTTCAAGGAGAACTACGGCGAGACGCTCGTGTGCGGCTTCGCCCGGATCGAGGGCTTTCCGGTCGGAATCCTCGCCAACAACGGCGTGCTCTTCGCGGAGTCGTCGCAGAAGGGCGCGCACTTCATCGAGCTCGCGTGCAAGCGGCGTGTGCCCCTCGTCTACCTGCAGAACATCACCGGGTTCATGGTCGGCGTCGAGTACGAGACGGGAGGGATCGCGAGGGACGGCGCCAAGCTCGTCATGGCGACAGCCTGCGCGGAAGTACCGAAGTTCACCGTCGTAACGGGTGGCTCGTTCGGCGCCGGCAACTACGCGATGTGCGGGCGGGCCTACGGGCCACGGCAGCTCTGGATGTGGCCAAATGCGCGGATCTCTGTCATGGGCGGCGAGCAGGCGGCGACCGTGCTGACGATGGTCGGCGACGCGGACCCCGACGAGATCCGGGCGAAGTACGAGGCCGAGGGCAACCCGTACTACTCGACGGCGCGACTGTGGGACGACGGGATCATCGACCCACTCGACACGCGCCGGGTGCTGGCCCTCGGGATCTCGGCAGCGCTGAACGCGCCGATCTCGGAGACCCAGTTCGGCATCTTTCGCATGTGAGCGGGCGACAGGAGCTCGAGCAAGCCTTCGCGTACGACCGGAAGGGCTTGGAGGCCGAGGCGATCCCGCACTACGAACGGGCGATCGCGGCCGGGCTCGACGACGAGCAGCTCGCCAAGGCGATGCTCGGGCTTGGGAGCTCGCTGAGGAATGTCGATCGGTTCGACGAGTCCGTCACGGTGCTCGAGGACGCCGTGGCTCGCTTCCCCGACCACCAGTCGCTGCCGGTCTTCCTCGCGTTCTCCCTGTGGTCGGCGGGGCGCGGCAACGAGGCGCTGGCGCTGCTGGCGCGGCGGCTCGGGGACGGGACGGGCTACGAGCGGGCGATCGGCGAATACGCGGACGACATCGCACGTTCAAGAGGCTGATGGCCTACACGTTCGTCGACGTCGACACCCTGGAGGGCGAGGGCCCCGGCGGCATGGTCAGGAAGACTCGCCGGGCGACCGGAGCCCGGGCCTTCGGGTTCAACTACTTCACGCTTCCGCCCGAAGCCGAGGGCCGGGAGCATCACCACGTCGACTCGAACATGGAGGAGGTCTACTTCGTCGTCCGCGGCGGAGGGACGATGCGGATCAACGGCGACGAGATCGAGCTCAAGCCGGGACGCTTCGTCCGCGTCGATCCAGGCTCCACGCGGGTTCCTGTCGCAGGCGCCGACGGCCTCGAGTTCGTGACGTTCGGCGCGCCGCTCGATGGTGGGTACGAGCCGCCCGACTGGGGTTAGTCTCACTCCATGCACACGATCGAACTGAACGACGAGGAGCTGCGGCTCGTGCGCCACGCGCTGCAGTCCTTCCTCGAGGACTTCGGCCATGACGAGGCCGACGTCCTGCGCAGCATCAAACAGGTGCTGGCAAAGCTGCCCCAGCCGTCCTAGCGCCTCTCCAGGCAATGCACGCCGGCTTCTGGCCCTCGATCACGCTGCGCCAGAACTCACAACCCAGAAACGGGGCAGCATCACCCGAAGAGGCACTAGTCTCTCCCGGTGCGCCTCTTCCGCCGGAGGTCCGACGTCAGGCTTCACGAGATCGGCGAAGCCGAGGCGTATGGGCGCTCGTATGGCGACCAGACGGGCCTGGTGAAGGTCGTGAAGGTCGAGCCGCGGCGGCCGCGCCACCAGCTGAAGGTGAGCGGTGAGGCGCTGCGCGACGCCTTCCTCGACCGGTTGAACCGCCGCGAGCCGGCCGACCGGCCCGACCAGGACGAGTGATCGTCCGCCTCGTCCTCTGGAACCTCGCCGACTCGCAGATGACAATCGAGGAGCTGCGCCGCTACCTCGTCGACGAATCGGTCGACGAGTTCGAGCAGGTCGAGGGCCTGCGGCTGAAGCTCTGGCTGTCGGACGAGACGACGGAGCGCTGGGGCGCGGTCTACGTCTGGGAGACGCTCGAGGCCGCCCGGCAGGATCTCCCCGGCCGCGCGCGCGAGCTGATCGGCAAGGAGCCCGACATTGCCGAGGAGTTCGACGTCGAGGCGACGATCGAGGGCCGGTTCGACATCGAGGAGCTGTCCCGCCTCGGCCTCGCCTTCGAGGGCTGACCTGTCCCGCCGGGACATGACGAGTGTCTGGCACTCGTCGTGTCCTCAGAGGACGAGGGTCTCGGGGAAGATCTCGTCGCCGGAGAAGCGCTCGCGCCGGTACGGCGTCAGATCGAAGGTCGGTTCGCCCTCGAGGAGCTCCTCCGCGACCGCCTTGCCGACGGCCGGGGCCTGCATGAAGCCGTGGCCCGAGAACCCGCACGCGGCGTAGACGCCGTCCGCGACCCAACCGATGATCGGATGCGCGTCGGGCGTCATGTCGTAGAGGCCGGCCCAGGAGCGCGCGACCGCCACGCCGGCGGCAGAGGGATACCGAGCGACGAGCCGGCCGAGCCAGTCCTCCACCAGCCGTTCGTCGACCTGCGCGTCGGTGCCCCAGCGGAGCTGTGGCTCGCCCATCGCCAGCCGGACCCCACCGTCGACCCGGCGGAAATGGAAGCCGGACTCCGCCTCGACGACCATCGGGAGATCCTCCGGCAGACCGTCGATCCGACGCGTGTCCGTGAGTTGCCGGACAAGCGGCCGAACCGGGACGTCGACGAGCTCGGGCGAGGCCGCACCGCAGGCGACCACGAGCACATCCGTGTCGAGTTCGCGTGCGTCCGTGAACTCGCGCAGTTCGACTCCGCGCTTCCTGGCCTCGTTGACGAGGCGGCGGGTGACCGCCGCCGGATCAGCGATGCCGTCCTCGCGGCAGATCACCGCGGCGCGGACGTCATCGACGCGCAGGCCGGCGACGGAACCTGGATCGACGTCCTCCACCGGGACCCCCAACTCTCGCTGGAGGCCCGCCCGTCGTCCGAGCTCGGCCGCCCCCTCCTCGGTCGTCGCCAGGAAGAGGTAGCCGACCTGCTCGAAGAGCGGCGGTTCCAGCCCGGCGAAGAACCGCGCGCTGGCCTGGGCGAGCCGCACCTCCGGCGCGGTCGTGAACTGCTGCCTGACCCCGCCCATCGCCTTGCCCGTCGCGCCCGACGCCACCTCCGCGCGGTCGCAGAGCACGATTCGGTCCTCCGTGCCCCGTAGGGCGAGGTGGTAGGCGATGCTCGCCCCGATCGCGCCGGCGCCGGCTACGACGATTCGAGCCACTGCTCCACCTCGGCGCGCTCTTCCGGGGCCAGACCTCGTAACGGCGGACGCACGACTTCCTGGATCGGGACTCCCCGAAGAGCGATCACCGTCTTCAGTGCCGCCTGGAACGGGAAGCGCTCCAGAAACACACGCTTCGAGGGATCCGCCCCCTCCGGGAAGGCAGCCGCGAGGCCGGAGACGCTTCCGGCGGCCCCCCGCTCAACCCCGGCGTCGACGAGCGACTCCGCGCCGATGAACACGTCAAGCCCCTCGAGGAGGTACGGCTCGACCGCGTCAAGCGGCTGGTTCGAGACCTTGAGCCCCGCCACCCGGTCGCCGAGCCGCTCGACCACCGGCAGCGGGATCGAGTAGCCCGCCCGGCCCTTGAACTCGTAGAGGTAGAACGGGAGCGGGCCGCTCGCCTCCGCAGCCGCGGCGAAGTGGCGATAGAGCGCTTCCTCGTCGTAGGCGAAGTACGGCGGGCCGATGACCGCGACCGCTCCGGCGCCGCGGTCGGCCGCGTGGGCGGCGAGCTCGACGGTGTCGGCCGTCGTCTGGGCGCCTGCGTGGATCGCGACCTGAAGCCGGCCTCGCCCTGCCTCGATGAAGCGCTCGGCGACCCGCTTGCGCTCGTCGACGGAGAGGAGGATCCCCTCGCCGGTCGTCCCGAGGGCGAGGATGCCGTCGAGCCGACCCGGCCGGGCAAGGAAATCGACGTAAGGCCCGACGGCGTCTTCGTCGAGCGCGGCGCCGCCGTCACTGAGCGGCGTGACCACCGCGGCAAGCGAACCTCGGAGCATGGCGCGACTTTAGAGTCCGGCTCCATGGCGGGGCTGCGAGTGGAGCGCGACGGGCCGATCCTGCGGGTGACGCTCGCCAAGCCCGACCGCCGCAACGCCTTCGACGCCGAGCTGATCGCCGAGCTCCACGAAGCAGTCAGGGATGTGGGAGATGCGCGCGTCGTTCTGCTCTCGGGCGAGGGGGAGAGCTTCTGCGCCGGCGCCGACATCGAGTGGCAGCGATCGGCGATCGACCTCTCCTTCGACGAGAACGTCGAGGACGCGATGCGGCTCTTCGCGATGATGCAGGCGATCGACGGGTCTCCTGCTCCGGTCGTGGCGCGGATCCAGGGCTACGCGCTCGGCGGCGGGTCGGGCCTCGCCGCCGCGGTGGACGTGGCGATCGCGTCGAATGACGCGGTCTTTGGTTTTTCCGAGGTCAAGCTCGGGATCATCCCGGCAGTGATCTCGCCGTTCGTCCTCCCGAAGATCGGCGAGGGCGCCGCGCGGCGCTACTTCCTGACCGGAGAGCGCTTCGACGCGCGGACGGCGCTTCGGATCGGGCTCGTCAGCGAGGTGGCCGACGACCTCGACGACGCCGTGGACCGGGTTGTCGCGGATCTCCTGACGTCAGGGCCGCAGGCCGCGCGCGAGGCGAAGCGCCTGGTCCGCACCCGGCCTCAGGGCGAGGAGACTGCGCAGTGGGCGGCACGGATGCGCGCGAGCGACGAGGGCCAGGAAGGCCTACGCGCCTTCCTGGAGCGACGAAAAGCCGACTGGCCGGACTAGGAGGGCTTGGCGAAACGTGGTCTATGCCGTCGGAAGCGCGCTGCTCGCCCCGATGCGGCGTCCTCAGTCGCCTCCGTATCAGCTGGATACGGAGGCTCCCTGCGTCCTTGCATCAGAACGACCATCGCGTTCCGACGACGAGCAACGTTCCACCAAGCCCTCCTAACGCGTGCGGCGCCTCCTGCTGCTCGTCGGCGGCATCGTCTTCGTCGACACGATGTTCTTCGCGGCGCTGACGCCGCTTCTCCCGGAGTACCAGGAGGAATTCGATCTCTCGAAGGCCGGCGCCGGGCTGCTCGCCGGCGCCTACCCGCTCGGCGCACTCGTCGGCAGCTTGCCCGGGGGGATCGCGACCGCACGGTTCGGCGCTCGCGCGACGGCGATCGCCGGCTTGCTGACGATCGCGGTGACGACCTTCGTGTTCGCGACCGGCGACTCGATCGTCGTGTTGGACGTCTCCCGCTTCGTCCAGGGGTTCGGGAGCGCACTCGCGTGGACCGCGGGCCTCGCCTGGCTCGTCGGCGAGGCTCCCGCCGAGCGCCGTGGACAGACGATCGGGACAGCGATGGCCGCGGCGATCGTCGGGGCCCTCTTCGGACCAGTGCTCGGCGGAATCGCCTCGATCGTCGGCCAGGGGCCGGCGTTCGGTGCCGCCGGCCTGATCGCTGTCGGCCTCGCGGTCTGGGCCGCCCTCACCCATGCGCCGCCTCCGACCTCGCCCCAGCCGCTCTCAGTCCTGGTTCACGCTGTGCAGAACCGGCGGGTCGCCCTCAGCATCTGGTTCGTCGTCCTCCCCGCGCTCCTGTTCGGGGCGCTCGGCGTCCTTGCACCGCTGCGGCTCGAGCAGCTCGGCTTCGCCGCGGTCGCGATCGGGGTCCTCTGGCTCTGCACCGCCGCCCTCGAGGCGATCGTGAACCCGGTGATCGGTCGCGTGTCGGATCGCATCGGCCGCTTCGGGCCGATGCGCGCGTCCGTCTTCCTGTCCGCGATCGTGGCTGCGTTGCTGCCCTGGCCCGACAGGAGCTGGCTGCTCGCCGCGCTGGTCGTGGCCGGGGGCCTCGCTTTCGGCAGCTTCTGGACGCCAGCGATGGCGCTCCTCTCGGACGAGGCGGAGGCCCGCGGGCTCGGGTACGGGTACGCGTTCGCGCTCATCAGCCTCGCCTGGGCTCCAGGGCAGGCAGTCGGCTCGTCCGGAGGCGGCGCCCTGGCCGAGGTGACGTCCGATGCGATCCCCTACCTGCTCCTCTCCGGCGCGTGCCTGATTACGTTCGTGATGCTTTGGCCGTCCAGAAGCTCCTCGTAGCAAACCGCGGCGAGATCGCGCTGCGGATCTTCCGCGCGTGTCACGAGTTGGGGATCGAGCCCGTCGCCGTCGTCGCTCCGGATGACCATGGGTCGCTGCATGCGCGCTCCGCCGGCGAGCCGGTCGAGATCCGCAGCTATCTCGACTCGGAGGAGCACATCCGAGCCGCGAAGGAGTCCGGCGCCGACGCGATCCACCCCGGCTACGGGTTCCTGGCCGAGAACGCCGACTTCGCCGAGGCCGTCGACGCCGCCGGCCTTGTCTTCGTCGGCCCGAGCCCCGAGGCGCTCCGATTGGGCGGCGACAAGCTCGAGGCCAAGCGGATCGCGGCCGAGGCCGATGTCCCCGTGGTGCCGACCGGCGAGCCCGACGAGGTCGGCTTCCCGGTGATCGTCAAAGCGGCGGCCGGCGGAGGCGGGCGCGGAATGCGGGTCGTCCGTGACGAATCGGAGCTCGAGGAAGCACTCCAGGCCGCAAAGCGGGAGGCCAAGGCGGCCTTCGGCGACGACCGGGTCTTCTGCGAGCGCTACGTCGAGCGGCCGCGCCACGTCGAGATCCAGCTCCTCGGCGACGGCGAGCGTGTGATCGCGCTCGGCGAGCGCGAGTGCTCGATCCAGCGACGCCATCAAAAGGTTCTCGAGGAATCTCCCTCCACCGTGCTCGACCCCGGGTTGCGCAAGGAGATGAGCGAAGCCGCCGTCCGGTTCGCGGAGGCGATCGGCTACGCGAGCGCCGGCACGGCCGAGTTCATGCTCGCCGGGCGCGACTTCTACCTTCTGGAGCTGAACGGCCGGATCCAGGTCGAGCATCCGGTCACCGAGCTCGTGACCGGCGTAGATCTCGTCGCCGCCCAGCTCAGAATCGCGCGCGGCGAGCCTCTGGAGTCAAGTAACAGTCTGTTACAAGCCCGGAGGGGCGCTCCTGGAGCCGGGTCGGAGGCAAGTAACAGTCTGTTACTAAGTGGTCACGCGGTCGAGGTGCGGCTCTACGCCGAGGATCCGCGGACGTTCCTTCCCCAGGCGGGGCGGCTCGAGCGGCTCCGCCTTCCGGCCGGAATCCGCGTCGACGCCGGGGTCGAGGAGGGCGACGAGATCGGCGTCGGCTACGACCCGATGATCGCGAAGCTGATCGCCCACGGCCCAACGCGGGCGGAGGCGCTGGCGCGGCTCGCAGACGCGCTTGCCGAGACCGAGGTCGCCGGCGTCACGACAAACCTCCCCTTCCTCCGTTGGCTCGTCGCGCACCCGGCCGTGCAGGCAGGTCGGACGACGACCGCGTTCCTGACCGACCATCCGCCGCTCTCCGAGCCGCCGGTGCGGATGCCCACCGGCCCGTGGGACGGGGCGTGGCGGCTGAACCTGCCGCCGCCTCCACCCCACTCGCCGCCGGACGTCGACGAAGCAGCCCACACGACGGGTCCGGGCGGCGCGGTCGAGAGCTCGATCACCGCGCCGATGCCGGGAACCGTGATCCGGGTCCTGGCAAAGCAGGGCGACCGCGTCGCACATCGCCAGCCGCTGCTCGTCCTCGAGGCGATGAAGATGGAAACGCCGCTCGTCTCGCCGTATGACGCCACGGTCAAGGCCGTCCACGTCCAGGAGGGCGACCGCGTCGCAGGCGGCGCGCTTCTTGTCGAGCTGGAGGAGTAGCTATTCGCTAGCGGGCGCCGGTCCACCGGCGAGCTGCGCATTCAAGCCGTTCCGCACGAGCAGCGCCGCCAGTGCCGCGAAGGCAAGCACGGCGATCCAGAGCGAGGCATCTCCCCACTCCGGCTTCACCGCCATGTCGAAGATGATCAGGAAGAGCAGCATCAGGTCGGCTCGTGTGAGCGCCAGCAGTCGCCGCAACTTCTCCTGAACCGCCGGCGAGGTCGGCCCCTCCGCCTCGACGAGCTTGCCGAGCCGGCCGGACTCGGGCCCGAAGAAGAGCGCCCCGGCGAGGAACGTGATCGCGAAGAGCACGAGCCCGATGACGATCCAGTCGTCGCCGAAGCCCCAGAACTCACTGTCGATCACCAGCAGAACGCCGGACACGACGGCGAGAGCAGACGCGGGAACGAGAACCCGACTGCCGATCCACTCGATGTCCTGACCGAGCTGCGCCAGGCGCATCGGGTCGGGCGCATTGATGGCGCGCAGCCCGAAGAACTGGAGCATTGCGCCTCCGCCTACCCAGATCGCCGCCATCGCGATGTGGGCGAAGAGGAGAAACTCGTACCAGGTCATCCGGTGCTCAGAACAGACGTGAAAGCTTCATCGCCGCGCCCATGTCGCCGCGAACCTTGAGCTTCCCGGTCATGTAGGCCGTGGTCGCGTTCAGGTCGCCGGACGCGATCTGCTGGAAGGTCTCCTCCGACGCGGCGATCGTGGCGTCGGCGTCGGCGTCGCCTCCATCCTCGGCCACCTTGACCGTCCCATCGTCCACGTCGACCCTCCACGTGCCTGCGCCGTCGATCTCGAAGACGTAGGAGTTCGTCATCCCCGCCGTCTTGGACGGATCGAGCCTGCCCTCGAGGCCCTCGAAAAACTCGCGTGCGCTGGTCATGCGGCGGCGAGCCTACACCACCGGCTCGGGGGCAAGCTTGCGCCTACCGCCACCGCGCGGCGACGGCAGCAGAAGCGCGAGCGGGATCGCGAGCGCCGGGACCGTGGCGCTCACATACAGCGCTGCCTCGAGGTCGACGGCGTCGGCAACGGCGCCGAGGGCAGCAGCCGCGACACCTCCCAGTCCGATCGCGAAGCCGATCGAGATCCCTGACGCGAGCCCGAGACGGTTCGGCATGTACTCCTGCGTCATCACCTGGATCAGGCCGAACGTGCCGACGACGCAGACGCCCACAAGTGCCAGCGCCACTACGCCGACCGTCCCGCCGAGCGCGACGTACACGAGTGTGAGCGGCGGGACGCTGACGACGCTGGCCAGCAGTACCGGCCGTCGCCCGATGCGATCGGCGATTGGTCCGACGGCCAGCGTTCCCGCGCCGCCTGCGAAGAGCATCAGCGCGAGCAGGTTGCTGCCGTAGCTCTCCGAGCGTCCGAGCTCCACTGCCCAGAGAGGTACGAACGTGAGGAGCCCGAACCAGCCGACGGTCCGAGCGGTGACGACGCCGAGGAGGAGCGCGAACGCTCCGGGGCGGTCCTCGCCGACACGCGTCTGCCCGGTCCGCCGCTCCGGCGCGAAACTCTGGAGGTAACGGAGCGAGCGAAGCAGCAATACGGCCACGACGACGGAGGGCACCGCCAGCAGGAGGCCGCCCCAGCGTCCGAGGAGGAGCATCACCGGCGCGGCCGATACGGCACCGAGCGCGACACCGAGGTTCCCGCCGATCGAGAAGAGCGACATGCCGCTGGCTTTACGGTGGCCGCTGACGTACGAGGCAAACTTGGTCCCCTCGGGGTGATAGGCCGCCGTCCCGAGCCCGGAGACGACGACGAACAGAACACACACCGAGTAGGACCCGGAGACCGCGGCGAGCGCCATGCCCGACCCGGCCAGAAAGACGCCCGTTGGCAGCAGCCATACGGCGCCACGCCGGTCGGACCAGTGGCCGAAGAGCGGCTGCACGAGCGAGGACGCGGCGGCCGAGGCGAAGACCAAGCCGCCGGCCTGGAGGTAGCTCAGGTCGAAGCGCGAGACGAGAAACGGGAGGAGCGCCGGCAGGACGCCGTTCGCGAAGTCAGTCGCGAGGTGCCCGGCGGAGAGTGCCGCGATCGCCTTTCTGTCCACCTCGCGCCGCACGCCCGCAGGCTAGCCATCCCTCGAAAGGGGGACGCCTGTGCGTCGGTCGAGCGCTTCAGTGAGCCGAGAGGACCGACCTGCGGAAGAGCTGAGGAGGCCAATCGCGATGGCGTTGCTCAGCAGGCTGGCTCGCATCAGCCTGCTCTGGAAGTTCGCGCTCGTCAATCTGATCCCGATCCTCCTGCTCGGGCTCGTCCTCCAGCACTACCTCTCGAGCCGGGTCTCGGAGCGCGCGATCGCTGACGCGACGAGGCACGCGCTCTCGATCTCGCGCTCCGAGGTCGAGCGCTTCATCTCCGAGCACGACCTGCGCTACGGCCTCACGCAGCCCGAGATCCTGGCGCTCGACGAGACGCTCGACCGGCCCGAGAACCGGGAGCACGTCCAGGGAATCACGATCTGGAATCGCTCGCTGAAGGTCGTCTACTCACCGAGGCGGAGCGAGATCGACCGCCGGGTGCCGCTGTCGAACGACGTCCGCCTCGCACTGAGCGGCCGGGTCCTCGCCCACCGCTCCGGCAGCAGTCTGGCCGTCTATGTCCCGCTCTGGCTGGAGTCGCTCCGGCGGCCGGCGGGCGCTGTCGAGATCTCCGTCGCCTACTCGCGGATCGAGGCCGGCGTCCGCGACCGGACGAAGAGCTACTCGCTCCTCATCCTCCTCGGGCTCGCCGTGCTCTACGGCGTCCTGTTCCGGATCGTCGCCCGTGCCTCGAAAGCGCTTCAGCACCAAGCGGAGGTCAACGAGCACCAGGCCCTGCACGACTCGCTCACGGACCTCCCCAACCGGACGCTCTTCCACGACCGCGTCCGTCACGCGCTTGCCTCGGCGCGCCGCGACCACGTTCCCGCGGCCGTGATGATCATGGACCTCGACCGCTTCAAGGAGGTCAACGACACGCTCGGCCACGCGAGTGGTGACGAGCTGCTGAAGCAGGTCGGCGCTCGGCTCTCGGAGAGTGTCCGCGAGAGCGACACTGTCGCGCGCCTCGGCGGCGACGAGTTCGGCGTCCTCCTCCCGAAGGTGGTCGACGCAGAGGCCGCGGTGGCCGTCGCCCGGAACCTCCGCACCACGCTGGAGGAGCCGTTCACGATCCACGGCCTCGCACTCCAGATGGAGGCAAGCATCGGCATCGCGCTCTATCCCGACCACGGCAGCGACGTCCAGAGCCTCCTGCAGCGCGCCGATGTCGCGATGTACGTGGCCAAGGAGCACCCGGCCGGCTGTGAGGTCTACACCCGCGAGCGGGACGACTACAGCCCGGACCGCCTGACGCTCCTCACCGGCTTGCGGCGCGCGATCGACCGCGGAGAGCTCCTGCTCCACTACCAGCCGAAGGCCGACCTCCGTACGGGCGAGATCCTGGGCGTCGAGGCGCTCGTTCGCTGGCGCCACCCCGAGCGCGGGATGATCCCGCCCGACGAGTTCATCCCGGCGGCGCAGAAGACCGGCGTCATCGGGCCGCTGACGATGTTCGTCCTCGACGAGGCGCTGCGCCAGTGCCGCACCTGGTTGCTTCAGGGCCTCGAGCTGTGCGTCGCCGTGAACCTCTCCACGCGCAACCTGCTCGACCTTCACCTTCCGGAAGCCGTCGCCGAGCTCCTGGCCCGCTGGGAGGTCCCGGCCGGCCTGCTCGAGCTCGAGATCACCGAGAGCACCATCCTCGCCGACCCCGTGCGGGCGATGCAGATCCTCTCGCGCCTGGACGAGATGGGCGTTCGCCTCTCGATCGACGACTTCGGCACTGGCTACTCGTCGCTCTCGTACCTCAAGCGGCTTCCGGTCGACGCGCTGAAGATCGACAAATCGTTCATCCTCGGGATGGACGAGAGCGAGAACGACGAGGTGATCGTCCGCTCGACCATCGACCTTGGACGGAACCTCGGCCTGCGCGTCGTGGCCGAAGGCGTCGAGTCTCCGCAGGCATGGAGCCGGCTCGCCCAGCTCGGCTGCAACGTCGCGCAGGGGTACTTC
>OBLS010000608.1_pt1 | contig 13301 bp, 14 predicted proteins | sample 1519901 | NCBI WGS metagenome assembly OBLS01 (sample SAMEA3113585, study PRJEB22503) | soil metagenome
GGGCGCCATAGCCGCCCAACCGGCGGTCATCAACGCGGTTATAGACGCGCTCTCGGATGAGGGCGTCACCCACGTAGACATGCCGGCTTCCCCCATGCGGGTGTGGCAGGCTTTGCAACAAGCCCGAGGCCAGCGAGCCGGCACGCGCGACGCCGACCTCTCAGGACGCCCTTCGCTGTCGGGGAGGACGGAGCAAGACAATGTCGATAGTGTTTAGCCTGGGGACGAGGTAGGTTCATCCCTGGTCTTCGGCGCCAAAGGCACCCAAGGGTGTTTGATTCCAGCGCCTCCGGGTAAGTAACGAACATTCCCGGGATGAGGAGGAACAGGTGGGTAGACGAAGCACGAGCGGCCGGCGCCCTGACCGATGACAAAGACACCAAAGCCGAGGGCCGCGCGGACCAACGCCGCGGAAAAATGAAGGAGAAGAAGGGTAACCTGAAAGACCTTCTGAAGTAGGTTTCAGACTACAGCCATCAGGCTTCAGGTATCGGTTAGGAGAAGCCGATCGACAGGCGAAAGGGCCGGGGTATCTCTCCCCGGCCCTCTCTATTGTTAGCCGCGTTTGTGTTCGCGTCAGTTTCGCCTGGGTCAAGACCCGACGGCTGAAACCTGTTGCCTGAGGCCTACTTACGCGGAAGCGGCCTTGAGCTTGCGGTCGAACTGCTCGATCAGGGTCTCACGGTTCTTGTTCCGCTTCTCGTACTCGCGGACCGTGCGGATCTCCGCAGCGCTCATGCCGTCAAGACGGTCACCGATCTCCTTGACGTTCAACTCGTCGTAGCTAGTGATCGGGAACCCTGCACCCTCGCTCTCGACGAGGCGCAGACCCTGCTTGTAGTAGGCAAGGGGCGCGTACAGCAAATCCGTGTAAGCGTCGACCGACTCGCCAACCAGCGTCCGGAAAGCGTCGCGCTGCATCTCGGCCCGCTCGACGAGCTCCCTGGTGAGCGCCCTGTTGCTCTCAGCCTGGTGCCTGATCTCACGCACCGTGCCGCCAAACATCTCCTGCGCGAACCTCACATTGCGCTCCTGCCGCGCTACCATTTGGTCTACGACCATCTTGTAGGAGTCGGCGCTCGTCTTCGCCAGGCGCTCCGCAGTCCTGTTGATCCGCTTTGTAGTATCCACTCTTTGCCTCCTCTTAATAGACATCATATATGTGCAGTGTACACATATATTCAGGTATGTCAAGATTGATATCTGTCGCAGGCAAGAATCGGTTGTGCCCATGGCTCTGGATCCTGACCTTTACACCCGGGGTTGCAAACCTTAATATGACCGTCCGGCAGAGCGATCCAGGCGTGGCTGGCATCGTGGCCGTGGATTGAGAGGTCTCTTGCGGTGAGGCTTGTAACGGATGTTTGGTCTAACTGTTACGGCCTTGTTATCGTGGATGTGTATGCTCTCTGAGCACGGCGTCTGGTGGGGACAGCGAGAGGTGATGGGATGCGTTTGAGAGATCTGGTGCTGATATTAGTGGCACTGACGGTGGTGACGCTGGCCGCTTGCTCCTCATCGGGCCAATCCTCCGATGAGGGAGGGAAGGAGCAAGTGGGGAAAGATGCCTCTAGGGAGCAGGCACAGAAGCAGAAACCTCCCGAGAAGGCGACCGACGGCAAGAAGGAGCCTGCCAAGAAGGACACTCCCAAGAAGGAGCCTCCCAAGATGTCGAAGGAGGCGAAGAGCAAGCAGATCGCGCCGAAGAAGGGTAAGGCTCAGCGTAAGGTAAGCAACGCGCTCGAGCCCCCCAAGGACAAGACTCTCAAGCTCACGATTCCCGAGATGAAGCAGATCGAGGACGACACGATTCCGACGGGTAAGGGCACCAACGAGGCGCTGTTCCGGGATCACGCCGCTGTCCATCTGAGGGACACGGGTTTCCCTTGGCAGAGAACTGCCAACGTCTACATAGCGGGACACCGCATCGGGTTCCCTGGGACGGACAGCAACCTGGCCTTCTACGATCTCGAGGACCTGAAAAAGGGCGACAAGGTTTACCTCGAGGACGCGGAAGGCAGAGAGTACACCTACCAGGTCTTCCGCAAGCTCGTCGTCGAGCCAGCCAATCTCTCCGTACTGAGGCCGATCAAGGGCAAGAACATCGTCAGCCTGCAGACCTGCACGCTGCCTGACTACACAAACCGTGTTATCTACCGGGCCGTGCTCAAGGACGTCAAGACGTAAGCCACGGACAAAGGCGACGATGAACCCACAATAGGAGGCGCAGTCCCGCCGCCAGTGTGCTGTCGGGGCTGTGACGTATCCGAGCAGGGGTCGGGGAACAGAAAACGGAGGAAAGATGATGGCGCTCTCAAAAGATGGTGGTCCGGCCTTCGGTGCCCATGCCTTTATCTGGTCGGATGAGTGGACGCCCGAGGGTGCCGAGCGTGTGATCTCGGGCGCCGCCGGGGTTGGGCGCGCCGTGGTCGGGGTCACCGACGCCCTCGTTCGGGACGGGCTCGCCTTCCTGCGCGCGAGGGGAAAAGAACATGGTGTGCTCTGATGAAGGAGAACCGTTCGTCCCAGGGACAGGGATAAGACTCCCCGATGCTCCTCGGCCTCGACCTAGGGACGAGTTCCGTCAAAGCGCTGCTAATGGCCGAGGGTGGCGCCATTCTCGGAGAGGGCTCCGCCTCCTACGCGGTGCGCGCGCCACGTCCGGGGTGGGCTGAGTCTACTCCGGAGGACTGGTGGGCGGCCGTTGTGGAAGCGACGGGCGCTGCCGTAGGCCGGCGCGGAGCGAGGGTGACGGTCCTCGGGCTCTCGGGCCAGATGCACGGCGTTGTCCTCGCGGACGAGCTTGGCCTTCCCCTGCGGCCCGCCGTGCTATGGGCCGACGCCAGATCCGGTACAGAGCTGGCAGCCTACGGGAGGCTCGATGAGGATCTGGGCCGGCGGCTCGCAAACCCGCCGGCTGTAGGCATGGCAGGACCGACCCTCCTGTGGCTGCGAGATCAGGAGCCCGACGCGTATACATCCGCAAGGTGGGCGTTGCAGCCGAAGGATTGGCTCCGCATGCGTATGACGGGGGAGGCCGCCACAGAACCATCGGATGCCTCGGCCACCCTGCTCTACGATCTCCTCGCCGATGACTGGTCCTACGCGGTGGTCGAGGATCTCGGCCTTCGCACGGAGCTTCTGGCCCCACTGGTTCCCTCCGCCTGCGTCGCCGGGAGGCTAGAGGGAGAGGCCGCTGGCGAACTCGGGTTACGGCAGGGACTGCCTGTGGCGGCGGGAGCAGCCGACACCGCGGCCGCCATGCTCGGCGCCGGACTGGTGCGGCCAGGTCCCGTGCAACTCACGGTTGGCACGGGCGGCCAGGTCGTGACGCCGAAGACAGTGCCTGAACCCGACCCGCATGGTCGCACCCACCTGTATCGGGCTGCCGTACCAGGGCTCTGGTACTCGATGGCGGCGATCCAGAACGCAGGCCTAGCCCTTGAGTGGGTCCGCAAAGTACTGGGCGTCTCCTGGAAGGATGTCTACGAAGAGGCCTTCGCGGTGCCTCCAGGCTCAGGAGGCGTCACGTTCCTGCCTTACCTGAGCGGAGAGAGGACGCCGCGCTTCGACCCTGGCGCCCGTGGCGCCTGGACCGGCCTCGGCCTCGACCACACGCGCGGCCACCTCCTGCGCGCCGCCCTCGAAGGCGTCGCGTTCGCCCTGCGTGAGGCGCTCGAAGCGCTGGAGGATCAGGGGACCATCGCCCCCGAACTGCGGCTCGCCGGAGGTGGAACCGGAGGAAGTTCGGGCGAGCCCTGGCGGCAACTACTGGCCGATGTGCTCGGCCGCCCTTTGTGGCTGTTGCCCGATGAGATATCCTCCGTCGCATCAGCCCGCGGCGCCGCTTTCCTGGCCGGCCTCGCCTCAGGTGTCTACCCCGCGGCCGAGGATACGCTCCCCCTTACCCCCGGACCCGAAAACCCGATACGACCCGGCGAGGCTGCCTACGAGGCGGCCTACGAACGCTACAAGGAACTCTACCCGAGGCTGTACGGTTGAGTCCTTGAAGTCAGAGCGGTTTGTGGAGGTATCGACCCGCCGCGCATTCGGCTACGAGCGAATATAAAGTGCTGACCAGCTGAAGTGCTTGTAAGTGTGAGCGAAGCCGCTAAACCGCTAGATACTCCTTGCTACACTACACCCTGAGATGATGAGGCGGCATAGATCTTGTTGAGCAGGGAATACACCGGCCCCTTTGGGGAGAACGGCGCGGCCACCGATCTCCGCTGGCTGCTGGCCGACCGGGTAAGCCGTGCGCTCTCAGATGCAAGACTGGAGAGCCTCGCGGACCCGGTCGAGCGAATCGCGCGTCTCGCCGTACCCGCGGGCCGGGTAGACCCTTTCAGGTGGCTCTCAGAGCAGCGGATGTTCCCGAAGGTCTACTGGTCGGGGCGTGAAGGCCGGGCCGGCGTCGCGGCCGTGGGGATCGCGGACCTGCGGGAGGCGGGCGTCTCTGAGGGTCCTGGATCTCTGTCCAAGCTGCTCGCGTTGCTGCCGGACTCAGGGGTTTCAGGGGCGCGCTATTACGGCGGAGCGCGCTTCGATCCTCTTGGCCAGCCCGATGAGGAATGGGCTGCGTTCAACGCTTACCGGTTCGTCCTGCCGCGCTTCGAGCTGCACGCGGGGGAGACGATGCTGGTCTGCAACCTGGTGCTCCCCAGGGACATGGATGACGCCTCGAAGATAGTGCAGGAGATCGAAGACCTGTCGTTGCCTGATGGTGCGTCCGGAGCTCTGTTGCCGGCACCGATGTTCCGTGAGGACAGCCCCGACTTTCAGGGTTGGAGAGAGAACCTCGAGCGGGCTCTTTCGGCGTTTTCGGAAGGTCGTCTGGGGAAGGTCGTGCTAGCCCGCAGGGCTGAGTTCGGCTTCTGTAGGAACCTGGACCCCACGCTGCTACTGGAGAGCCTGAAGGCGGCTACGCCTGGCTGCTTCCATTTCTACGCCGAGCCCGAGAGTGGGACAGCATTTCTCGGGGCTTCTCCCGAACGTCTCTTCCGCCGTGAAGGGCGCTCGGTGGAGAGCGAGGCTGTGGCGGGGACAAGGCCGCGCGGAGTGTCTTCGATGGAGGATGAAGGGCTGCGCGACGACCTGTTGCACAGCGCTAAAGACCTCTCCGAGCATACTTACGTGAGCAAAGGTATAAGGGAGGCGCTGGAGCCGCTCTGTGAAGAGCTGGAGATCGAGGACCGTGTCTCTGAGATGAAGCTGGCGCGGGGAAGGCACCTCAGGTCGAAGGTCCGTGGGACGCTCGAGGATGGTGTGACTGACGCCGCACTGCTCGACGCAATGCATCCTACGCCCGCCGTCGGCGGGCATCCGCGAAGTGAGGCGCTGGAGCAGATACACGCCCTCGAACCCTTCGACCGGGGCTGGTACGCCGGCCCTGTCGGTTGGATCGGGCAGGAAGCCTCCGAGTTCGCCGTTGGTATCCGCTCGGGGCTGGTGCGGGGAAGGACGCTAGCCCTCTTTTCGGGGGCCGGGATCGTCGCCGGCTCCGTGCCTGACGAGGAGTGGGCCGAGATCGAGCAGAAGATCGGCGACTTCACAGGGATGTTCGGGCTTGAACAGGGACACGCCGCGAGCTAATCGCCTCTGGGCGTACCTGATCGTCGAAGAGCTTCTCCGCTGCGGCATAGACTTTTTCTGCGTCGCCCCTGGCTCGCGCTCGACGCCCCTGGTCGCGGCGCTCGCCGCGAACGAGAAGGCCCGTAGCCTCATTCACTTCGACGAGCGTGGGACCGCCTTCGCAGTCCTCGGCTACGCTCGCGCCACAGGACGACCTGCGGCCTGGATCACGACCTCGGGCACCGCGGTAGCCAACGGTCTTCCGGCCGTCGTGGAGGCCGCGACCGACGGCGTGCCCATGGTCCTGCTAACCGCCGACCGTCCTCCCGAACTCCGCCACACCGGCGCCAACCAGACCATAGACCAGCCTGACATCTTCGGCGACTACGTCCGCTGGCGCTTCGATCTGCCGGCACCCGACCCCGACATCGACCCGGCCATGGTCCTGACGACCGTAGATCAGGCCGCCTACCGCGCGAGCCGAACGCCACAGGGCCCCGTCCACCTGAACCTGATGTTCCGCGAGCCTTTACTCCCCGATCCGGGGGAGGAGCCCGTGCTATCCGGACCATCCTCCTGGACGCAGAGCGACGAACCGTACACCCGCTACGCCGCGACGAAACCCGCTGTAGACGAGATGGAGATCCACCGCCTCTGGGAAATGCTTCGCCCCGTGAAACAGGGTCTCGTCGTCGCAGGACGACTGGCCTCCCGCAAGCAGGGCGAGGCGGTTCTGCGGCTCGCCGACACTCTAGGCTGGCCGTTACTACCGGACATGGGTTCCCAGATCCGTCTCGGTACAGAGGGCCTCGCCGCCCACTACGACGCGCTTCTGGCTGGGGACTCGTTCGCAGAGACGCACGCGCCCGAGGCCGTGGTCCATGTCGGAGGAAGGGCTCTTTCCAAGCGCCTGGAGCAGTTCCTTGCCCACAGTCGCCCCGACCCTTACGTCGTCGTACGCGAGAACCCTTTCAGGCTCGATCCAGCCCACCGCGTTACCGACAGCGTCGAGGCGAACGTCCTTGACTTCTGCTCCGCGCTGGTACGGGCCGCTACCGAAGATCCACCGGCGATGGATTCTTCATGGACGGCGGGCTGGCAGGAGGCATCGGAGGAGGTAGGTCGTTATCTGGATGGGATCTTCTCCGGAGAACCTAACGAGCCGCTCGTGGCCCGGTTCGTATCGCGGAACGTACCCCCGGACCACGGTCTCGTCGTCGCCAGCAGCATGCCCGTGCGGGACCTCGATACCTACGCTGCGGCCGGCGGCGCGCCCGTCACCGTCGCCGCCAACAGGGGCGCAAGCGGCATCGACGGCACCGTCGCCACGGCGGCAGGCTTCGCGAGGGGCCTTGGACGGCCTGTTACGCTCCTCATCGGAGACCTGGCCCTGTTGCACGATCTCAACTCCCTCGCCATGCTGCGGGACGTACACGTCGTCGTCGTGGTGCTGAACAACGACGGCGGTGGTATATTCTCCTTCCTACCCATCGCCAGGCACGAGGAGTTCTTCGAGCCCTACTTCGGCACGCCGCAGGGCGTGGGCTTCGAGCCAGCGGCTAAGATGTTCGGCCTTGCCTACGAGCATCCCGGCACGATCGAGGACCTCGTCGAAGCGTACGGCTCCGCGTGTGCCCGCAACTCTTCGACCCTGATCGAAATAGAGACCGACCGCGGAGAGAACGTGGCGCTGCATCGCAGGCTGCTCCAAGAGGTGGCGGACCGGATAGAGAAGGCGTGATGGTCGCTGTTCTGAACCACGAGGTCTCTGGCGACCGCCGGTCTCCTGCTGTCCTCTTCCTGCACGGCTTTATGGGTTCGTCCGCCGACTGGCGAGAGATAATGTCGGTGATTGGAGATCAAACCTTGCGCATCGCCGTGGACCTGCCGGGGCATGGCGCATCACTGGGGCTGCCGCCTGATACGTATACGATCGAGGGCGCGACACGGGCTGTGATCCGTACCATGGACGGGCTCGAGGTCACCCGTCCTGTAGTCGCCGGTTACTCGATGGGCGGGCGGCTCGCCCTATACCTCGCGCTGCGTTACCAGGAACGGTGCACGGGGCTCTTCCTGGAATCAGCCTCGCCCGGCCTGGAGAGCGCCGGAGAGCGAGCAGCGCGCCGCGCTGCGGATGAGTCGAAGGCAGAGCGCCTGGAATCGCAAGACTTCGAGACGTTTCTTCAGAACTGGTACGGCCAGTCACTCTTCGCGCCTCTGGCGCGGGACGAGGACCTGCTCTATCGGACCATCGAGGCGAAGCGACGCAACGATCCTGGCGAGCTTGCTCGATCTCTTCGGGGAATGGGGACGGGGAGCCAGCCGTCGATGTGGGGAGAGCTGGAACATCTCTCTGTACCGACTCTCGCTGTCGCAGGAGGCTTGGATGAGAAGTACGCCGGGATCTCATCGCGCATGGCGAGCATGAACCCACGACTAAAGTCCGCTGTCGTCCCTGGAGCGGGACATACCGTGCACGCCGAGACCCCGGCGGCATACACCTCCTTGCTCTGGCGTTTTGTGAATGGACTATAGTTTGCTCTGGGTGAGACTAAACCAGTTCCCTGAGTTGTCTTTAACGATGGCCTCTGTGCCGTAGAACCGTTCCTGGGGTGGCGACACGAACTCGACACCCTGGCTGCTCAAGCGCTCGTAGTCGCTTTGGATGTCGTCTGTCTCGAAGACGCCGATGCCGAACGCGCCCCTCTCGACCAGCGCTCTCATCTCTTCGGCCGTCCCGGCGTCGAACATCGGTCCGGAGGTCACCTGGGCCAGGATCAGCTCGAGGTCGGGCTGGCCTTTCGGATTCAACGTCAGCCAGCGAAGCCCCGAGTCATCCATGGGCATGTCAGTGTTTACCTCGAAGCCCAGAATGTCGCGGTAGAACCTGAGGGCTTCTTCCTGGTCGATCACGTAGATCGTAGAGTGGCTCTGGCGTTGGATCACGGCTTACCTCCCTGTCTAGGTGCTCTGGCCCGAAGATACCATCGTCTCTAGCCTCCCAGCTTCTCGAATATTGCGCTCTTCTTGAGTCCCGTACAACATGGTGAAAAAGCACGAAGGAACGAACAGCGTCCTGACCGTAGACGGAACAGAGATCGTCGAGCGAGCGTAGCGTCTGTACTCGGAGGGAGATAGACCCACGCGATACGCGAACAGGTTACTGAAGCTGCCCAGGCTGGAGAAGCCAACCTCGAAGCAGGCTTCGGTAACGTTGTGACTCCCTCTCGCCAGCAGCGTCTTCGCCCTCTCTATGCGCAGGCGCGTCAGGAACTCGTGCGGTGTCTCCCCGTAGGCCCGCTTGTAGACGCGCAGGAAATGATAGGGGGAGAGGTTCGCCTGGGCCGCGACTTCGGGTAGAGAGATAGGACGCCCGTAGGTGTGACGCATGAACTCCCTGGCCTGGGCAAGACTCCTGTACGTCTGAGGGTGCATGGTAAAGCAAGGGTACAGGAGGTCGTCCAGGAGCCAACGGCATTATTGGCGAGGAGTTCCTGTTACTAGATCGTCTCGGCGTGGAGCCTCTCCTGAGAACCTCCTTGATCATGTTATGTTTTCCCGCTTGTCACCGAATTGCTCGTCTCTTCGACCGTGTCGATGACCTTGGTTATGGGACCGTGGATCAGCTCGTTCACGAGCGAGCGGCTGAGGTGTTCGACGGCTTCTGCTTGCTTGCCCGAGAGGTCTAGTGTTCCGTCACGAAAGGTTCGGGCCATATGACAAACCAATCATGTCAGAACACTAGGGTGCACCATAAAGCGCAAAGAACTCGATCACATCCGCCTCGATCGTCTCCACCCCTTGATAGCGGGCAACGCTGACGCGGTGGTTGCCGTCCTCGACGAAGTAAGAGTCCCCAATCTTGTACAGCCTGACCGCTGGCAGCTCTAGCCCGAGGTGGAACGCTCTATCCACCCTCTTCCACCTCTCCGCAAGGCTAGCCTTCGTGGGCATGAAGGCGCGATCGAAGGCCTCGTGGCGGCCCACGCTGCCTACTATCTTCGACAACTCGACGACTCTCAGACCCAAACCACGCCTGTTGTGCGCCAGGGGCTCCTCTTTAACCTCATCGAAGGCCACCAGCCGAGTGCATTCACGCCGCAAACGGGCTGCCACTCGCCCGAAGAAGGCCCGACGCCGGGCGCGGTCGAAGTCCGCCTCGGCCTGTACCTCAACGCTCATGAAACCGATCACCGCTCGGCCTCTCCCTTCTTGTCAGCAGAATGTAATTGGCTAATGGACTCGATAGTACCGGCAAAACCGGATACGATCATTCCTGATTGACCAGGAAAAGGGAAGATCGAGAAGAGGGGCATTGACAATAATATAGAGTGTCTGGGTTCTTGGGCTTACACACGACTTCCAAGCACTCCGTACACGCGAATTACCCTGTTATGCTTCTTGGGCTGGGTGCGAATCGCAAGCGGTGTGCGTAAAGGGAGGCTTATCATGGGCAAGCTGATCTACTCGATGATTACGTCGCTCGACGGTTACGTTGCCGACAAAGACGGCAACTTCGACTGGGCCGCGCCGGACGAGGAGGTGCACACCTTCGTCAACGACCTCGAGCGGCCGATCGGCACCTACCTCTACGGGCGCCGCATGTATGAGGTGATGCGCTACTGGGAGACCGCGCACGCCCTCACAGACCAGCCGTCCTTCATGCAGGACTTCGCAAAGATATGGCGGGCGGCCGACAAGATCGTGTACTCCAAGACGCTTGAGACGGCATCCAGCGCCAGGACCCGGATCGAGCGAGACTTCTACCCTGACACCGTTCGACGGATGAAAGCGCAAGCGGAACGCGACATCAGCGTGGGCGGGCCCGACCTCGCCACCCAGGCGTTCAAGACCGGGTTGGTAGACGAGTGCCACCTGTTCGTCACGCCCATCGTGGTGGGAGGCGGCAAACGGTCCCTCCCCAACGATGTCCGCCTGGAGCTCGAACTGCTGGACGAACGCCGTTTCGAAGGCGGCGTGGTTCACCTCCACTACGGCACCAGAACCTAAGCGGTCCGCGACGCCACACGGACCAACTCAAGCTCCGAACAGCCTACGCTACTAGAACCGGGGCTCTCCGAGATACCGCCTTCCACTCCCCAAGGGGTGGTTCGAACACTGCTCGTGGTCGAATTGGCGTGTTGGAAGGTGCGACATGCACTCTTGCCGGGAACGTTACACTTTCATGCGGGGCATAATTAATGGGTTGGGCCGCTGGCTGCTATCTTGATCGCCCCAATGGATCTCCCGCTGGACGGGGTGTTGACCTTCGTTGGCGCCTCCGTGGCCGTTATGGCGGCGATCATGACGGTGGTGCTAGGGAGCGATGCACACGATGAGGCGCTCCTCGGTGGTGGTCACCACTACTCCGGGTCTCCTCCCGACCGAGTTGGCGGTTGCGGAGGGAGGGGATCTAGGCCAGGGCTTTATGACCCGGCCCTTATTCACCGAACCTCATAGAAGGCGCTCTCGGAAGATGAACGGCTTAGCCGAGTCTCCTGAGTATCCCCGACATCTCTTCCTCATCGTACGCCCGGAGCGTGGTGGTTCGCACGTTGCCCAAAGAGCCGATCTCCAGGAGGTGGGCGCTCAGGGCTTCGTCGTCCGGTGCCTCGAAGACGGTGACCATGTCGTAGGCTCCTACCGTCCAGTAGGCCTGCTCCAACTTCAACCCATGCTTCTCGGCGATCTCCCCGCCGTGGTCGGTGCGCTCGGCGGTGTGCTTGACATTCCTTATGCCTTGGTCGGTCCAATTCACTAGGACCACGTAACGGGGCATGTGCCCTCCTCCTCTCTCCCGCCTGAAAAATAGGCGGGTCTTGACGCTTCCTGCCTCAACCATAATGCCAGTGGGTGAGAACCCACGCATCCGTCGAGACTCCATTCACCCTACCTCGTAGAAGGTAAATCCTCCGAATTCTATCTAAGAATAGCTCGAATGGGGGATGCGTCGCACCTCTCTTCGGTGGCAACATGCATGTGGTGTAAAGGGTTATGGTGTGCTCTGGTTCTGAGCGAGCGGAAGGAGGACAACAGATGGAGATGACAGGCCAGTCCTACAGCTCGGGCGAGTGGTCGGTTAGGGCGGGCAGCGAGGAGGAGTTCGTCGAGAGGTGGACCACGTTCATCGAGTGGTCGTTGGATAACGCAGAAGGGGCTGTCTCCTTCGTGTTGGTTCGGAGCATGGAAGAGCCCAGGAAGTTCCTCTCTTTGGGGGCTTGGGAGAACCAAGCGGCGCAGGAGGCGTGGCGAGAGATGCCCCGGATGCAAGAATTGCTCGGCCAGTGCCGGGAGCTGTGCGAGGAGTTCGAGTTCCACCCATACACCCTGGCTGCTAGTCCGAGCCGGTAGATGAGGGGGGCTTGGGTTTCGGGCATCGTACGCTCGTAGTAGCCATGCCTCCGTCCTACACTACATCCGGTTTTGTTAGACGTGCTTAGTCCCATATAATCCATTGCATGACGACGATAGAGTGGGAATCGGCCGGAGAATTCGAGGACATCAGGTACGAGAAGGCGGAGGGGATCGCGAAGATCACCATAAACCGCCCCGAAGTCAGGAACGCCTTCCGTCCTCTGACGGTCATCGAGATGCAAAGTGCTATCGAAGACGCCCGTGAAGACCACGAGACCGGGGCCATCATCCTGACCGGGGAGGGACCGGAGGCCTTCTGTTCGGGGGGGGACCAGAAGGTGCGCGGGGATGCCGGGTACCTGGAAGACCCTGACTCGCCGCGTCGCACCCCGGGAGGAGAGTCTGTCGGGCGCTTCCACGTCACGGATCTGCACGTCCAGATCCGGCGCTGCCCCAAGCCCGTCGTTGCGATGGTGGCGGGGTACGCCGTCGGCGGCGGCCACGTCCTGCACGTAGTATGCGACCTCACCATCGCCGCTGACAACGCGAAGTTCGGACAGGTCGGTCCTAAGGTCGGCAGCTTCGACGGCGGATTCGGCGCGTCGGTCCTCACCAGCCTCGTCGGGCCGAAGAAGGCGAAGGAGATGTGGTTCCTCTGCAGGATGTATTCCGCCAAGGAGGCGCTAGAGATGGGGCTCGTCAACACGGTCGTGCCGCTCGCCACGCTCGAGGACGAGACCGTCCGCTGGTGCAGGGAAATGCTGGATCGCTCGCCGTTCGCCCTGCGTCTGCTGAAGACCAGCTTCCACGCCCACGAGGACGGTTATGCCGGCATCCAACAGCTCGCCCACGACGCTAACCTCCTCTTCTACGGTAGCGAGGAGGCCCAGGAAGGCCGCGACGCCTACAAACAGAAACGCAAACCCGACTTCTCGAGGTTCCCCCACCGTCCCTGACCACGCCCCCGGCATCCTCTGCAAGGGAGATATCCACTGCAATTCGTTATACCTGTACCCTGATACCCGGCGTGTGGAAGTCTCAGCCCTTCCGCAAACTGCTTCGAGGCAGATCTTCGCCTTCTGCCTCGGCCCTCGAAGGTGCCAGATGGCTAGATCCGATCACCGCCACCAGTACTACGATTAGCAGTCCTGCCAACACCAGCGCGGGTACGAGGAGACCGACAACGCCGACTGTGACGCAGGCCAGCGTTCCAAAAACCTTCGTCTTGTACACCACCCCCGTCAGCCTGTATCCGAAGAGGGTGTGGGCGAAGAGGTACACGGCCGGCCCGGCCGTCACCGTGGCGACCTCGTAGGGAGGCAGGATCTCCGTCGGATGGGCGATCACCAGCTCGTCTCCCACCGCGGAGAGGATGA
>OBLS010000609.1_pt1 | contig 13297 bp, 20 predicted proteins | sample 1519901 | NCBI WGS metagenome assembly OBLS01 (sample SAMEA3113585, study PRJEB22503) | soil metagenome
GGAGTCTCGCCGGGCCCGCGTCGCCCGCAGCCGCGGCGAGGCCGCCGCAGCCGAGCCCGAGGCCGGGGCCGAAGACGTGGCGGTCGACGAGGTCGAGGCCGGTGGTGAGCCGACCGACGAGATGGTCGAGGAAGCCGTCGAGGCGGCGGAGCCGACGAGCGACGAGCTCGCCGCGGACGAGGCGACCGAGCCCGGTGACGCCGAGCCCCCCGAGGAAGACGAGCCGACCGAAGAACGAGGCGTCGGAGACGCCGACGCCGAGGAGACCAAGTAATGGGCCAGAAGGTAAACCCCTACGGCTTCCGGCTCGGCGTCACGACCGACTGGAAGTCACGCTGGTTCGCCGACCGCGACGAGTACAGCGACAACGTCATCCAAGACTGGAAGATCCGCGACTACCTGATGACCGAGCTGCCCCACGCGGCCATCAGCCGCATCGAGATCGAGCGCACCCGTGACCGCCTGCGCGTCGACGTCCACACGGCCCGCCCGGGCATCGTGATCGGCCGTCGGGGCAGCGAGGCCGACCGGCTGCGCGCCGGCCTGGCCAAGATCACCGGCAACGCCAAGGTCCAGCTCAACATCCAGGAGATCAAGCAGCCCGAGCTCGACGCGGCGCTGATCGCCCAGGGTGTGGCCGACCAGCTCGCGGCCCGCGTGGCCTTCCGGCGGGCGATGAAGCGCGCCGTGCAGAACGCGCAGAAGGCCGGCGCGCAGGGCATCCAGGTGCAGTGCTCCGGCCGCCTGGGTGGCAGCGAGATGGCACGCACCGAGAGCTACCTCGAGGGCCGCGTGCCGCGGCACACGCTGCGCGCCGACATCGACTACGGCTTCCGCGAGGCCCGCACCACCGCCGGCCGCATCGGCGTGAAGGTGTGGATCTACAAGGGCGACGTCCTGCCCTACACGCGTCAGAGCGAGGACAAGATCTCCCGCGAGGCCGCCATGGCCGTGGGTGAGACCTCGGGGGCGGGCGCGCCGCCCGCAGGGCAGAAGCGCGTCGTGTCGTCGTCGGCCGCCGGCCGGCGCCGGGCGGCCGAGAGCGCCGAGCCCCAGGAGCCGACCGAGCACGAGCCCCTCATCAAGGAGGCCGATCCCGAGCTCGAGCGCTTGCTGGCCGAAGAGGAAGAGATCGAGCGCCGGGTGCACGACCACCACGAGACGCCGCACTTCCGGCCGGGGGACGAGTGACATGCTGATGCCGCGCAAGGTCGCGCACCGCAAGCACCACCGGGGTCGCATGACCGGCGTCGCCAAGGGCGGCAGCGAAGTCAACTTCGGTGAGTACGGCATCCAGGCGCTCGAGCCGGGGTGGGTCACCGCCCGGCAGATCGAAGCCGCCCGTATCGCCATGACCCGCCACATCAAGCGTGGCGGCAAGGTGTGGATCAACGTGTTCCCCGACAAGCCGGTCACCCAGAAGCCGGCCGAGACCCGCATGGGCTCGGGCAAGGGCAACCCCGAGATGTGGGTGGCCGTGGTCAAGCCGGGCCGGGTGCTGTTCGAGCTCTCGTACCCCGACGCCGCCGTCGCCCGCGCCGCCATCGAGCGGGCCATCCAGAAGCTGCCCATCAAGGCCCGCTTCGTCACCAAGGAGGAGGCTCTCTGATGGCGAAGCAGAGCTTCCACGACCTCGACGACCGCACCCTGGTCGATCAGGTGCGCGAGGCCAAGGACGAGCTGTTCAAGCTGCGATTCCAGAACGCGACCGGCCAGCTCAGCAACTACGCGCGCCTCGGCCAGGTGCGTCGCAACATCGCCCGGCTCGAGACCGAGCTCCGGGCCCGCGAGATCGCCGCCGCCGAGGCGCTCGAACAGGAGAACGCCTGATGGCAGACACCACGACCGACGCGCGAGCTGCGCGGAAGGTGCGAGAAGGCGTCGTCGCGTCCACGTCGATGGACAAGACCGCCGTCGTGGTCGTGACCACGCGCAAGCCGCACCCCCTCTACAAGAAGACGATGGTCCGCACGAGCCGCCTCTACGCGCACGACGAGAACAACGAGCTGCGCGAGGGCGACCGCGTCCGCATCGCCGAGACGCGCCCGCTGTCCAAGCAGAAGCGCTGGCGGCTGGTCGAGATCCTGGAGCGCGCAAAGTGATCCAGCAGGAATCGCGACTGCGCGTCGCCGACAACAGCGGCGCCAAGGAGGTGCTCGTGATCAAGGTGCTCGGCGGTTCGCGCCGGCGCTACGCCTCGATCGGCGACATCTTCGTGGCCACCGTGAAGGACGCCATCCCCGGCGCGGCCGTCCGCAAGGGCGACGTCGTCCGCTGCGTGGTCGTGCGCACCAAGAAGGAACGCCGCCGTCCCGACGGCAGCTACATCCGCTTCGACGAGAACGCGGCCGTGCTCATCACCCCCGAGCGCAACCCCCGCGGCACCCGCATCTTCGGCCCGGTGGGCCGCGAGCTGCGCGACAAGCGGTTCATGAAGATCGTCTCCCTCGCACCCGAGGTCGTCTAGTAATGGCTGGACTGAAGATTCGCAAGGGCGACCGGGTCCGTGTGCTCACCGGCAAGGACCGCGGCAAGGAGGGCGACGTCATGCGCGCCATCCCCGCGGCCGGCAAGGTGATCGTCGACGGGGTCAACGTCGCCCGCAAGCACCAGCGCCCCACCCGGGCCACCCAGCAGGGCGGCATCATCGACAAGGACATGCCGCTCCCCGTGGCCAACGTCGCCCTGGTGTGCCCGTCGTGCGGCAAGCCGACGCGGGTGGGCTACAAGGTCGACGCCTCGGGCCAGAAGGTCCGGGTCTGCAAGAAGTGCGGAGGTGAGATCGCATGAGTACGGCAACCGAGACGGCAACGACCGAGCGAGCCGTGCCGCGGCTCAAGGTCCGCTACAACGAGACGCTGCGCTCGCAGCTGCGCGAGAGCCTCGGCCTCGCCAACGTGATGCAGGTGCCGCGGCTCGAGAAGATCGTGGTCAACATGGGTGTCGGCGCGGCCGTGGGCCAGGCGTCGCTGCTCGAGGGCGCGGTCAAGGACCTCACGGTGATCACCGGCCAGAAGCCGCTGGTCACACGAGCCAGGAAGTCGATCGCAAACTTCAAGCTGCGTGAGGGCAACGCCATCGGCGTCAAGGTCACCCTGCGGGGCGACCGCATGTGGGAGTTCCTCGACCGGCTCATCTCGATCGCGATCCCCCGCATCCGCGACTTCCGGGGTCTCAATCCCCGGAGCTTCGACGGACACGGCAACTACACGTTCGGCCTGACCGAGCAGCTCGTCTTCCCCGAGATCGACTACGACAGCATCGACCAGCCCCGTGGCATGGACATCACCATCGTGACCACGGCCAACACGGACGCCGAGGGAAGGGCGCTCCTGTTGTCCATGGGCTTCCCGTTCAAGCGCGAGGGTCAGTAGAGCAATGGCAAAGAAAGCGCTCATCAACAAGCAACAGGCCAAGCCGAAGTTCAAGGTGAGGGCCTACAGCCGGTGCCGCAAGTGCGGTCGCCCGCACTCGGTCTTCCGGAAGTTCGGCCTCTGCCGCATCTGCCTGCGCGAACTCGCGCACGCGGGCGAGCTGCCCGGCGTCACCAAGGCGAGCTGGTGAGGGGAGGCGACACATGACGATGACCGACCCCATCGCGGACATGCTCACCCGCATCCGCAACGCGAACATCGCGATGCACGACGAGGTGCGCATGCCGTCGTCCAAGCTCAAGGAGGCGCTGGCCGGCGTGCTCGAGCAGGAGGGCTACATCGACGGCTTCGCCGTCGAGGAGACGCCCGACCGCCCCGGCCGCACGCTCCACGTCACCATGAAGTACAGCCCCGAGCGCGCCCGCACGATCTCCGGCATCCGCCGGGTGTCCAAGCCGGGCCTGCGCGTCTACTCCAAGTCGACCGAGGTGCCCCGTGTCCTCGGCGGTCTCGGGGTGGCGGTGCTCTCGACCAGCCAGGGTCTGCTGTCCGACCGCGAGGCGCGCAAGCGCCGGGTCGGCGGCGAGGTCCTGTGCTTCGTCTGGTGAGGCACGACTGACATGTCCCGCATCGGCAAGGCACCCATCCCCGTCCCCGGCGACGTCGACGTGACGATCGCCAACGGCCACATCAGCGTGAAGGGCCCGAAGGGTGCGCTCGAGCGCGACATCCCCGGCGCCATCACCGTCCGGCAGGACGGCGACACCATCGTGGTCGAGCGGCCCGACGACGAGCGGCAGAACCGTGCCATGCACGGGCTCGTCCGCTCACTGGTCAACAACATGGTGGTCGGCGTGACGCAGGGCTTCAGCAAGGAGCTCGAGATCGTCGGTGTGGGCTACCGGGCCACGGCCAGGGGCCCCGGCGCACTCGAGCTCGCCCTCGGCTTCAGCCATGCCGTCAACGTCACGGCGCCCGACGGCATCAGCTTCGAGGTGCCCACGCCCAACCGCATCGTCGTCACCGGCATCGACAAGGAGTCGGTCGGCCAGGTGGCCGCCGACATCCGGGCGTGGCGCAAGCCCGAGCCCTACAAGGGCAAGGGCGTCCGCTACCTCGGCGAACACGTCAAGCGCAAGGCTGGCAAGGCAGGCAAGTGATGAACAGCGCCAAGCACAAGCGAGACGCACGCATCAAGCGTCACGCCCGCGTGCGGAAGCACGTCCGGGGCACGGCCGAGCGGCCGCGTCTCGCCGTGTTCCGCTCCAACAAGCACATCTCCGCCCAGGTCATCGACGACGTCGCCGGCAGCACGCTGGCGTCGGCGTCGACTCACGAGTCCGACCTGCGCACCGGCGGCACCTCCAACAAGGACGCGGCAGGCCGCGTCGGCCGGCTGCTGGCCGAGCGCGCCCGCGCCGCGGGCGTTGAACGTGTCGTCTTCGATCGAGGCGGCTTCCTCTACCACGGCCGGGTCGCGGCCGTGGCCGAGGCGGCACGCGAAGCAGGACTGGAGTTCTGATGCCCAACGGCAGCGGCAACCGCGGACCCCGCGGCCCCCGAGAGCGCGAGCCCCGCGAGAACCCGCGGGCCTCGAGCGACGCGACCTTGCACGAGTCGCGGGTCATCAACATCAACCGGGTCGCCAAGGTGGTCAAGGGCGGCCGCCGCTTCTCGTTCACCGCACTCGTGGTGATCGGCGACGGCAACGGCCGGGTCGGTCTGGGCTACGGCAAGGCCAAGGAGGTGCCCCTGGCCATCCAGAAGGGCACCGAGGAGGCCCGGAAGAACCTGTTCAAGGTCCCGCTCGCCGGCACCACCATCGTCCACCCGATCATCGGCGAGACCGGTGCCGGCCGGGTGTTCATGAAGCCGGCCGCCCCCGGTACCGGCGTCATCGCCGGCGGCGCCGCCCGCGCCATCCTCGAGGAGGCCGGCATCAAGGACGTGCTCTGCAAGTCGCTCGGCTCGTCCAACCACATCAACGTCGCGCGCGCCACCATCGCCGGGCTCAAGGGGCAGAAGCGCCCCGACGAGGTCGCCAAGCTGCGGGGCAAGTCGCCCGAGGAGCTGTTCCCCGGCGCCCTCGTGCAGGCCTACCGCGACAGCGAGCGCGACCGCACCGAGCAGCCCGAGGCGGTGCGATGATGGCCGACATCCGCGTCACCCAGATCCGCTCGTCGATCGGTACCAAGCCCAAGCACCGCGGCACGCTCCGGGCGCTCGGCCTGCGGGGCATCGGTCAGACCAACACCCTGCCCGACCGACCCGAGATCCGCGGGATGATCGCCAAGGTGCCCCACCTCATCCGGGTGGACGAGACCGCCGGCGAGGAGAAGTAGCGATGACCATAAAGGTCCACGATCTCAAGCCGGCGCCCGGGTCCAACAAGAGCCGCAGGCGCGTCGGGCGCGGCATCGCCGGCAAGGGGGGCAAGACCGCCGGCCGCGGTACCAAGGGCCTGAAGGCCCGCTCCAAGGTGCCCGCGAACTTCGAGGGCGGCCAGATGCCGCTGCACATGCGCGTGCCCAAGCTGAAGGGCTTCAACAACCCCTTCCGGGTCGAGTACCAGGCCATCAACCTCGACACCATCGAGACGTCCGAGCTCGACGAGGTGACGCCCCAGACGCTGCACGACAACGGCCTCACCCACAAGGGTGCCCTCGTCAAGGTGCTGGGCCGCGGCGAGCTGACCCGCAAGGTCACCGTGAAGGCGCACGCCTTCTCCAAGGCCGCCGAGCAGGCCATCACCGCCGCCGGCGGCTCCGTCGAGGTGCTCCCCAAGCCGTGGGGCGACCGTCGGCCGCCGGCCAAGGGCAACCAGTTCGCCAACCGCTGACCCAACGCACACCCAGCCGATTACGTGTGGCCCGCGTCGACGGGCCACACTGGCGTACTCGGCATTCCGCTGAGCCCGCCCGCGCTCGGCTGACGTCGCTCAAGGGGAGAAACCGACCGTGCTGTCCAGCCTGCGGAACATGTTCAGGGTCGCCGACCTGCGGAACAAGATCCTTTTCACGCTGGCGATCATCGCGATCTACCGCTTCGGGTCGTACGTTCCTGCGCCCGGCATCGACCTCGACGCCGTCGAGTCGCTCAAGCGGCAGGCCGAAGAGTCGGGCGGCATCTTGGGTTACCTGCAGCTCTTCTCGGGTGCCGGCCTCACCAACTTCGCCGTGTTCGCGCTCGGGGTCATGCCCTACATCACGAGCTCGATCATCATGCAGATCCTCACGGTGGTGATCCCCAAGCTCGAGGAGTGGCAGCAACAGGGCGCCATCGGGCAGCGGAAGATCACGCAGTGGACCCGCTACCTCACGATGGCGATCGCGATCCTGCAGTCGACCGCGCTGGCGTTCCTGTTCCACAACGGCGGCGGCGGCCTGCTGGGCGGCGCCAGCAACCCCACGGGCATCGACGTGCTGCCCGACTTCACGGCACCCCGCGTGTTGCTGGTCGTGCTGGTGCTCACCGCCGGCACGGCGATGCTCATGTGGCTGGGCGAGGTGATCACGCAGCGGGGCATCGGCAACGGCATGTCGTTGCTGATCTTCGCGAGCGTCGTCTCCAGCCTGCCGTCGCAGTTCGCCCAGATCAGGGCCGAGAAGGGCTGGACCCTGCTCGTCCCGCTGGTCGTGCTGTTCCTCGGGGTGCTGGTGGGCATCGTCATCGTGGAGAACGGCCAGCGGCGCATACCCGTGCAGTTCGCCAAGCGGGTGGTGGGCCGGCGCATGTACGGCGGCCAGAGCACCTACATCCCGCTCAAGGTCAACCAGTCGGGCGTCGTGCCGATCATCTTCGCCAGCTCGGTGCTCTACCTGCCGGCGCTCGCCACCCAGGTGCTCCCGTCGAGCGAGGGCAGCTGGGGCGTGGGCGTGCAGCGCTGGGTCGACGACCACGTCATGGCCACCAACGCCCCGCTGCACATGGTGTTCTACGGCCTGCTGATCATCGGGTTCGCCTACTTCTACACGGCCATCGCGTTCGACCCCCACAAGCAGGCCGACACCATCCGCAAGCAGGGCGGCTTCATCCCCGGCATCCGCCCCGGGCCCCAGACCGAGCGCTACCTGTCCAGGATCCTCACGCGGATCACACTGCCCGGCGCGCTGTTCATCGCCGCCATCGCGTTGCTGCCCTCGTTGTTGCTGGCGTTCGCCGACGTCAACGCGTTCGCCTTCGGCGGCACGTCCATCCTCATCGCCGTGGGCGTGGCCCTCGAGACGATGAAGCAGATCGACAGCCAGCTGATGATGCGCAACTACGAGGGGTTCCTGCAGTGATCACGCGGGTGGTGGGAGGACCGACTCGGTGACCCTCGGGGTGCGGCTGGTCATGCTGGGACGGCAAGGGGCGGGCAAGGGCACCCAGTGCGTCCGGTTGTCGCGCCACTACGTCGTGCCCCACATCTCCACGGGCGAGATGCTGCGCGCCGCCGTGAAGGACGGCACCGCCCTCGGGCGCAAGGCCGAAGAGCTCATGGCCGAGGGCGAGCTCGTTCCCGACGACCTCATGATCGGCATCGTCGACGAGCGGCTCGACCACGACGACACGACGCGCCGCGGCTATGTGCTCGACGGGTTCCCGCGCACGGTGGGCCAGGCGGTGGCACTGGCGGAGATCACGGCCGCCCGTCCCCTCGACCTGGTCATCGACCTGGATGTCGCCAAGGAGGGTGTGCTCGAGCGTCTGGCCAGTAGGCGCGTGTGCGTCGACTGCGGCACCAACTACTCGATCGATCGGCCGCCGAAGTACGGCTGGGTGTGCGACAACTGCGGTGGCGACGTGGTGCAACGCGACGACGACAAGCCGGCGGCCATCGAGAAGCGGCTCGACGAGTACGAGCGCGAGACGGCACCGCTGATCGACTGGTACCGGGACCGCGGCCTGCTCGAGGTCGTGGACGGCCTGGGCACCACCGACGAGGTGACCCAGCGGCTGTACGACGTCATCGATCGACGCCGCGCCGCGTAGCGGTGATGGGCCGGCGCTCCACCGACGAGATCCGCACGATGCGGCGGGCGGGCCGCGTGGTCGCCGAGATGCACGACCGCATCCGGTCGGCGCTGCGACCGGGGGTCACGACGTTGCAGCTCGACGCGATCGGCCGCGAGGTGCTCGAGCGGCGTGGTGCCCGGTCGAACTTCCTCGGTTACCACGGCTATCCGGCGGTGATCTGCGCCAGCCCCAACGACGTCGTGGTGCACGGCATCCCCGACGGCCGGGTGCTCGACGATGGCGACATCGTCTCGATCGACTGCGGCGCGATCGTCGACGGCTACCACGGCGACGCCGCCTTCACGGCCGGCGTGGGCACGATCGACGCCGAGGCGGAGCGGCTGGTCGACGTCACGCGACGGGCGCTCGAGGTGGGCATCGCCGAGTTGCGGCCGGGCGGCCGCCTGGGCGACCTCGGCGCCGCGATCGAGGCCACCGTCGGGCGGGCCGGGTTCAGCGTGGTGCGTGACTACGTGGGGCACGGCATCGGCACGGCGATGCACGAACCGCCCGACGTGCCCAACTTCGGCAAGCCCGGGCGAGGCAAGAAGGTGACCGTGGGCGACGTGTTCGCGGTCGAGCCCATGGTCTGCGCCGGGAGCGACGCCACGGAGGTGCTCGACGACGGGTGGACGGTGGTCACCGTCGACGGTTCGCTCGCCGCCCACTGGGAGCACACGGTCGCCGTCACCGACGACGGCCCCGAGATCCTGACCCTCCCTTAACCCCTCGGGGGTGGGTCAGTCGTCGTCGTTGCCGGAGCCCTCGTCGTCCTCGTGGTCGGCGCTGGAGCCGACGACCTGGAAGCTCTTGTCGAGCTGCACGTCGACCTGGCTGCCGTCCTCGAGGGTGACCTCGACCTCGTAGTAGCTCTCCTCGTCGCCGACCTCGGTCTCGGTGACGCGGCCCTCGCCGGTCTCCTCGAGCGCGGCGGCGCTGGCCTTGTCCAAGGCCTCACCCGTGATGGGCGCCTCGTCGTCGTCGCCACCGCCGGCGGCGGCGATGCCTGCGCCCGTCCCGACGGCCAGGGCGGCGACCGCGCCGGCCCCTGCGATCAACTTGGTCTTGCGGTCCACGATTGCCTCCTCATCTCGACCCCACCAGGATCGCACGGCGCCGCTGAATCCCCACTGAACGCGACGCAGCGAGCTGGTGTTCTCACCCTGCGCGGCTGTCCGGGCGGGGGAACCGCACCTGGACGCGCGCCCCGCCCAGGCCGCTGTCGGAGATCGTGATCGCGCCGCCGTGAGCGGAGACCACCTCGGCCACGATCGCCAGCCCGAGGCCGCTGCCTCCGCGGTCGCGGGCTCGGGCGTCGTCGAGGCGGACGAAGCGCTCGAACACCCGCTGGCGGTCGTCGGCGGGGATGCCGGGGCCGTCGTCGTCGACGTCGAGCTGCACCGCGCCGTCGTGCTCGCCGAGGGCGAACGCCACGTGCCCCCGGGCGTGCCGGGCGGCGTTGTCGCCCAGGTTGCGCAGCACCCGCCGCAGCGAGGCGGCGTCGCCGCTCACCCGGCCGGCCGACACGGCGGTGGTCTCGATCCGCAGGTCGGTGGCGTCGCGCAGGCGCCGGGCCTCGTCGAAGACCAGGTCGTCGAGGTCGACGGGGCGCCGCCGGAGCTGCAGGGTGTGCTCGTCGGCCCGTGCCAGCAGCAGCAGGTCGTCGACGAGCCGCTCGACGCGCCGGTTCTCGGCGTAGACCGTCTCCGAGAGCTCGCCGACCGACGTCAGCTCCGGGTGCGAGATCGCCACCTCGGCGTGCTGGCGGATCGACGCCACCGGCGACCGCAGCTCGTGGGACGCGTCGGCGATGAAGCGGCGCTGCCGGGCCTGTCCCTCCTCGAGGCGCCCGAGCATCCGGTTCATCGTGGCCGCCAGCCGGGCGATCTCGTCGCTGCCCGCCGGCGCCGGCACGCGCCGGTGGAGCTCGGCGGCCGAGATCTCGTCGACCTCGCGGCGAATCGACTCGACCGGTGCCAGCGACCGGCCGACCACCGCCCATGTGGTGGCGGCCACCACGACCAGCAGCAGCGGCAGGCCCAGCGTCAGCAGGTCGGTGACCACCTCGGTCGATTCGTTGACCGCGTCGAGGGTGCGGGCCGCGATCACCGAGAACCGGCCGTCGTCGGTGTCCGCCTCGGCGGCGACGGCCAGGAAGTCGTCGTCCTCGGCCGGAGCGGAGACGCGCGCCGAGGCGCCGGGCTCGAGCTCGGCGACGGCCGGTTCGCCGGCGACCAACGGGCTGGAGGCGACGACCTCACCCTCGTCGTCGACGATCTGGATGAACAGGTCGTCGTCCTCGCCGGCCTGGTCGACGGCGACGAACGAGGGGTCCGTCCCCGCCTCCAGCGCCGCGGCGGTGTCGGTGGCCCGCACCCGGGCGGCGGACCGTACCTCGTCGGTGAGCGTCTCGCGCATCGCCACGACGAGGGCGATGCCGCCGATCAGGAGCGCCAGGCCGACGACGGCGGTGGCGACGGCGGTGGTGCGAACCCTCACGGTGCCGGCCGACTCCCGCAGCCGAGACACCCACGAAGCGCCCTCAGCCATCGGCGGCCAACCTGTAGCCGGCGCCGCGGACGGTCTCGATGGCGGCGCGGCCGAACGGCCGGTCGAGCTTGTTGCGCAGGCGGCGCACGTAGACCTCGACGATGTTGGGGTCGCCCTCGAAGTCGACGTCCCACACGTGCTCGAGGATCTCGCGCTTCGACACCACGTCGCCACGTCGGCGGAGCAGGAACTCGAGCAGGGCCAGCTCCCGTCCGGTGAGCTCGATCTCCGTCGGCCCGCGCCAGGCGCGACGGGTGGCAGGGTCCATCCGCAGCGTGCCGGCCTCCAGCACGGCGGGGCGCTCCCGGGCCCCCCGCCGCAGCAGGGCCCGCAGGCGCGCCACCAGCACCGCGTGCGAAAAGGGCTTGGTGAGGTAGTCGTCGGCGCCGGTGTCGAGGGCCTCGACCTCGTCCCACTCGCCGTCCTTGGCCGTCAGCATCAGGATCGGGGTCCAGACGCCCTCGTCGCGCAGGGTGCGGCAGACCTTGAAGCCGTTGGTGCCCGGCAGCATGATGTCGAGCACGATGGCGTCGTAGGGCTCCTCCCGGGCTCGCCACAACCCCGTCGTGCCGTCGAGGGCGACGTCGACCGCGAAGCCATCGGCCTCGAGCCCGTCGCGCAGACCGGCGGCGAGCCGTTTCTCGTCCTCGACGACCAGCACCCGCATCAACCGGAAACCGTACGCCGCCCCGACTGAATCGGCCCTGAACCCCGTCTCACCGGCCCGCCCGCCGCGTCGCCGCTGGTCCATCGTTGCCTCGGCGCCGAGTCGAGGTCATAGCGGTCCGAGGGGTCGGTCATTGCCTCGACCTCGCCGCCGAGGTGGTGGTTCGCAGTGCGGCCGGGTCAGCCCTCCTGCGCGCCCAGGACCCCGGCCTCGACGGTCCAGGTGGTGCCCGTGGACACCGGTGACTCGGGCTGCAACACCGAGGCGACCTGCTGGAAGCGCGCCACGAGCTGGTGGCGGTCGACGTCGCAGCGGGTGTAGCCGCGGTGGCGGGTGTCGGCCCAGCGGACGTGGGGGAGCGCGGCGATGAGCTGCTCGGCCACGTCGGCCAAGGTGGGCTCGAAGCTCGAGCTGATCGACGTGCCCACCAGCTCGGTGCCGCGCACGACGTCGCTGGGCGAGCGGTCGGGGTTCTCGTCGACCAGGTCGGCGACGCCGGCGGCGTGGATGTCGCCGGTGATGACGATGGGGTTGGCCGTGCTCGCCGCCGTGAGCTGGTCGAACAGCCGCGTACGGGCCGCGGCGTAGCCGTCCCACTGGTCGAGGTTGTAGATGGCCCCCGCCAGCGGCATGGCCGTGGCCACCACCTGGTTGGCGAGCACGTCCCACGTCGCGTGCGACTTGGCCAGGCTGCGACCCAGCCACGCCTCCTGCTCGGCGCCGAGCAGCGTGCGCTCGGGCGCGGTGCGGGCGGCGCAGTGGCCGCCCAGGTCGGACGTGCCGCAGGGCTGGTCGGCGCGGTACTGGCGGGTGTCGAGCACGTGGAACCGGGCCAGCCGACCCCAGTCGACCGAGCGGAAGATGTGCAGGTCGGGACCGGTGGGTGGTGCCATGCGGACCGGCTGGTGCTCCCACCACGCCTGGTAGGCAGCGGCGCGGCGGGCGGCGAAGCCGGGCGCGTCGGCGGGCTCCTGGGGCACCAGGCCGGCGTAGTTGTTCTCGACCTCGTGGTCGTCCCAAGTGACCACCCAGGGACAGGTGGCGTGGATGCCCTGCAGGGCGGGGTCGCCCTTGTAGAGGCCGTAGCGGTTGCGGTACGCGTCGAGCGTCGTGATCTCGGGGCTGTTGTGCTGGCGGGCGCCGCCGGCGCTGGCGGCGCCCTCGTAGACGTAGTCGCCCAGGTGCACGACGAGGTCGGGGTCGTCCTGCGGGGCGAAGGCCCAGGCCGGCCAGAACCCGTCCTGCCAGTCTTGGCACGACGCGAACAGGAAGCGCAGGTGGTCGCCGCGCCCCGGCGCGGGGGCGGTGCGGGTGCGACCGACGGCGCTGACCTGGTCGTTCACGATGAACCGGTAGTGGTACCAGGCGTCGGGGCGCAGGCCCTTGACGTCGACGTGGACCGAGTGAGCCCAGGCCGGCGAGGCCGTGGCGGTCCCCTTGCGGACGACGTGGCCGAAGCCCTCGTCGGTCGCGACCTCCCACCGGACCGGCACATCGACGGCCGGCATGCCGCCGCCCGCGAGCGGCGCCGGTGCCAGCCGCGTCCACAGCACCACGCCGTTGTGTACGGGATCGCCCGAGGCCACGCCGAGCGAGAAGAGGCCGTCGGGCAGCGTGGGGACCGGCGTGGGCGCACTGGCATATCCCGCCTTTTCCCACCCGACCAGCGGCACGGTGGCCGCGGCCGCCAGAGCGCCTGCGACGAACC
>OBLS010000610.1_pt1 | contig 13289 bp, 11 predicted proteins | sample 1519901 | NCBI WGS metagenome assembly OBLS01 (sample SAMEA3113585, study PRJEB22503) | soil metagenome
GGCAACGACCTGGAGAGCGTCGCCGGGCAGGTCGCCTCTGGGGCGAACATGATCTTCTTCACCACGGGCAACGGCTCCATCACCAACTTCCCCTTCGTCCCGACCATAAAGTTCGTCACCACCACAGGCCGCTACGAGCTCCTCTCCAAAGACATGGACGTTAACGCCGGCGCCTACCTGGACGGTACCCCGATGGATGAGCTGGGCCGCGAGACTTTCGAACGGACGCTCAGGGCCGCCTCGGGCGAGAGGACCGTCGGAGAGCGTGCAGGCCACTCCCAGGTCTCCATCTGGCGCGACTGGAAGCAGACGAGCGGCGAGAACCTGGACCGGCTCAGAAACCAACAGGAACCGGACGGCGAGCCGTTGTCCGTGCAGGGCGGCGCTCCTGAAGTCGAGTTCTCCTTCGAGGCCATAAAGAGCGGGCGTGGACCGGTCCTGGATCAGGTCGGGCTCGTCATGCCTACGAGCCTTTGTTCGGGTCAGATCTCACGCCGCATAGCCAACCGGCTGAACGAACGCGATGCCACCCTGGGCAAAGTGACCCGCTTCGTCGCCCTGCCCCACACGGAGGGCTGCGGCGTCTCCGCCGGCTCGGCCGAGACCATCTACTCCCGCACCGTTCTAGGACACCTCGCCAGCCCCACCGTGAGGTTCGGATTGCTCCTCGAGCACGGCTGCGAGAAGACCCACAACGACTACTTCCGGAACCGCCTCGAAGAGGCTGGCCTGGATCCGGATCGCTTTGGGTGGGCGAGCGTCCAGCTCGATGGCGGTATAGACAGCGTTGTTGCGAAGGTGGAGGACTGGTTCGCCGAGACCCTGGATAACACCGAGGAGCTGGAGTACGAGGGCGTAGGCCCGGAAGCCTTGCGGCTAGGGCTATACGCCTCCGGGCATATTACGGAAGAGGCCGCCATGAGCCTCGCGGAGATAACGCTTGCTGTTGTCAATTCGGGCGGTACGGTCGTCATCCCCGAGAGGTCTGCTGTTCTCTCTTCGCCGACATATCTGGAAGCCGTACTAGGCGATCTTTCTGTGGAGAACACCCTCGCTTACGGGCAAGCGGTCCCTTCTGGCAAGCCTGGGTTGCACGTCATGGAGGCACCGACGGACCACTGGGTGGAGACAGCGACCGGGCTGGGGGCGACAGGCGTCGAGGTCATGCTCGCGCACGTATCTGGGCATCCTCTGCAGGCGCACCGCATGATCCCGCTCGTACAGGCCTCATCCGACCCCGAGACGTTGGACAAACACGCGGAAGACCTCGACGTGATCCTGGAAGATGACGTATCCGAATGGACCGAACAGATGCTCGAAGCCGTCGCGGCCGTGGCCTCGCGCGAGTACGTCCCCAAACTATTCGAGGCTGGCAACACCGATTTCCAGTTCACCCGAGGGCTGCTCGGGATCTCGATGTAGTCTTTAGCGTGCCAGCCAGCCACCGTCTACGGGCACGATCGCGCCGTGCACGTAATCCGCGGCGTCCGAGGCGAGGAAGACCGCGGCGCCCTTGAGGTCCTCGGGCTCGCCGAAGCGTCCGGCCGGAAGGCGGGCAAGCAGGGCCTCGGACCTCTCAGTGTCCTCGCGCAGCGCGCTGGTTAGCTCTGTGGTGAAGTAGCTCGGGGCGATGGCGTTGACGTTGATCCCCAGAGGCGCCCACTCGTTGGCGAGGGCGCGGGTAAGGTTCGCGATTCCCGCCTTGGACGCGGAGTAGGAGGGCACTATCATGCCGCCTTCGTAGGAGAGGACCGAGGCGGTGTTGATGATCTTGCCTCCCCGGCCTTCCTCGACGAAGTGCCTGGCGGCGGCCTGGGAGAGGTAGAAGGCGGCGCTCAGGTTGATCTTTATGACGGCTTCCCAATCGTCTTCACCGAACTCAAGCGCCGGGGCTCGGCGGATGATGCCGGCATTGTTGACGTGTATGTCGAGACGACCCAGTTCCGAGACGCACTCTTCGACGACTTCGGCGGCGAGCTTCGCGTCGGACTCGAGCAGATCGACGTTCATGGCGTGGAAGCGGCGGCCTTCGTTCTGGACCAGATCTCCGGTCTCATCTACAGACACTATATCCAGGGCCGCTACGTCTGCGCCGGCTTCGGCAAGGCCAAGGGCGATACCCTGGCCGAGGCCGCGCGCCGCTCCCGTTACCAGCGCTACCTTGCCATCGAGGCTGAAGTCGTCGAGGACGCCCACTAGTAGCGGAGGTCCTGGGGTTCGATGCCTTGCTCGTCGCAGAACTTCAGGTAGCGCTCCAGCTTGGAGAAGACGTCGTCCTGGTAGATCAGGTCGTCGTTGTCGTCTATGTACTGGACGGTCCCTTCGAGGATGAAGAGAGTTTGCATCTCCTCTACGCCCTCGTCGACGACGAGCGTGTGGATGTCGCCAGGCGGCTCGTAGACGAGCGTGCCAGGCCTCGCGACCCAGTCGCGCTCCAGGTAGTGCCAGGAGCCTTGTATGCAGAAGCCCATGACCTGCCCGCCCGTGTGGCGGTGGCGGTTGACCCTGCCGGAGCCCTGGACTTTGAGGATGTTGATCCAACGCCCCGTCGCAAGGTCGAACCTGAGGGGCTTGAACCAGACCCGCTCGCCTTGCGGCACCCACGGCAACTCGTCGCTCTGTATGGCCTGATCCGGCAGCCCGAGATCGGTGATGACCTGCTCCGTACGCTCCTGCGTCATAGACTTCTCCTTCTGTTCGTGGCCTGACGTTCTGCTATTCAGCGCTCCGACCCATTGAAGTACAGGACTGCGTCCGGGTCGCCGCCGATCTTCTGGATCTCCGGTATGACCTCGCGGTCGAGCGTCGTGACATCGGGCCAGTTGACCTCGACAAGGTTGCCCGCAGGGTCCCGCAAATACATCTGGACAGCCCCGTCTGGCAGCTCCCTGACTGTGGAGTAGCGCCCGCCGTCCCTCACGCCGAGTTCCTCGGCCTTCGTGTACGCGGTCTCGAAGTCGTCAACGTCGAGCGCGAAGTGATGCCGCTCCGGAGCGGGATCTTCGTCCAGGAAGAGGTGGAGTTGCAGATCACCTACCCGCAGCCAGCGCACAGGCCCGGAGAAGTCGGGCGAGGGGACCTCCTCCATCCCGAAGAAGTCCGTGTAGAAGCGGACCGACTCCTCCAGGTCGGTGGCGCTGACGCTGACGTGGGTGAACCCTCTCGTCCTCACGCTGACGCTCCCTACAGCGGCATGATGGAGACGGTCTTCCACGACGAGTAGAAGTCCAGGGCCGCCGGCCCCTGCTCCCGTCCGCCGACGCCCGACTCCTTGTTACCGCCGAAAGGCACCTGGAACTCCAGGCCGGCCGTAGGCAGGTTGACGTTTACGAGGCCAGTCTCCGAGCGTTGCATGAACTCGTGGGCGTAGCGCAGAGATCTGGTCGCTATCCCCGCGGTCAGCCCGTAGCGGGTGTCGTTGGCGAGCCCGACGGCATCGTCGAAGTCGCGGGCCCTTATAACGGCGAGGACGGGGCCGAAGATCTCCTCCTGCGCGGTCTCCGAACGGTTGTCCACGTCGGCCACGATGGCCGGGGCGATGTAGTAGCCATCGTCCTCAGAACCGGTAGCTCCGCCATCGAGCACCACGCGCCCCTCGTTCTTCGCCGTCTCCAGGGCATCGAGAATACTGTCGTACTGGCTCTTGTTGACCACGGGTCCTATGTCCGTATCCTCTTCGAGCGGGTCGCCGACCTTCATGGCCTCGGTCGCGCTCTTGAGCTCTTCGATGAACTCGTCGTAGACCTCCTCGACGACGATGGCCCGGCTCGAGGCCGTGCATTTCTCGCCGGCGTATCCGAAAGCACCAAAGGAGACCTTGGCCGCGGCGTCGGAGAGATCGGCGTCCTCCATCACGACGTAGGGGTTCTTGCCGCCCATCTCGAGCTGGACCTTCTTGCCCACGGCCCTGCCCTGGATGCCGAGGCCCACGCTCGTCGAGCCCGTGAACGAGATGCCCTTGACGCGCGGGTCGGTAACGAGCGCGTCGCCTACAGCTCCGCCCGGTCCGGTCACCATGTTCAGGACCCCGTCTGGAAGACCCGCCTCGGCCAGGATGCGCACCAGGCCTGCTGCGTTAAGGGAGGCGTTACTCGCCGGCTTTATTACGATGGTGTTGCCACAGATCAGGGCCGGCGCTATCTTCCACGACGGTATCGCCAGCGGGAAGTTCCACGGGGTTATCAGGCCGACGACCCCAAGGGGCTCCCTTATGGAACTGTGGGTCACGCCGGGACGCGCGGAGGGCGGGGCTATGCCTGGCATGCGCCAGCCTTCGGAGCCGTAGTAGCGGAAGATGCTCGCCGCGCGTCCCACCTCCATGCGGGCTTCCTTCATCGGCTTGCCTGCTTCCAGCGCCATGAGCCGCGCCAGCTCGTCCTCGCGCGACTCGATAATGTTTGCGGCCTCCATCAGGACGGCGCCGCGGGCAGGGGGCAGCGTGTCCTTCCAATCGGGCAGGGCTTCGGCCGCAGCCTCTATGGCCCGCTCCGTCTCCGCCTTGTCCGATTTGGGGGTGGTCCCGAGGACTTCGGAGGGGTTCGAGGGATTAACTATCTCTGAAGTCTCGCCCGAGTCCGCGGGGACCCACTCGCCGCCGATAAAGTTCAGGGATTCTATCTGCGATTCGATCAAGGTCTTCCTCCTAGATAAAACGCCTACCTCTTCTCTCTACCCGATCCTCGCCCATTCTATGAGCCGACCTACGCCACCTCGTTCTCCAGCACGAGATCCCCGACCGAGATCCCGACCAGGTCCCCGGGCACTAACGTGAAATCGTCTTCGGGTACTATCCCCGTTCCTGTCATCAGGAAGGCCCCGCCGGGGAAGGCTAGCTCCTTGCCCAGATAGGCCGCAAGTTCTTCGGGGGAGCGCTTCATCTGTGAAGTGTTTATGTCGTCCTCGAAGAGGATGGCGTCACCGCGCCGAATGCTCATGGTGATGCGGAGGTCCAGCATCGAATCAGGATCGGAGATCACGATGCCTGGCCCCAGAGAGCAGGCGCCGTCGTAGACCTTGGCCTGCGGAAGATACAGCGTGTTCTCGCCTTCTATGTCCCGCGAGGACACGTCGTTGCCCGCTGTGTAGCCGACGATCTCCATCCCGCTGTTGAGGACCAGGACTAGCTCGGGCTCGGGCACGTTCCAACGGCTGTCCCCGCGGACGCGTACCATGTTGCCGTGGCCCACGACCCGCCACCCTAAAGCCTTGAAGAAAAGCTCGGGCCGCTCGGCGTCGTAGACCTTCTCGTAGGCGTCGGCGTCCGTCGACTCCAACTCGCGGGCCTCCCTGCTCCGCAGGTAGGTCACCCCGCTGGCCCAGACCTCGTGTTCAGGCTCGATCGGCGGTAGGAGTGGGTCTTCGGCCGACCCTTCGGAACCCAGATCCTCCAGGAAGCCTCGAACGCCTGCGGTTGGTATCTCCAGAAGCCGCTCCAGCGTGAACCCTGAAGGGACGTAGCGTCCTTCCAGCGCCCAGCGTGGGCCTTCGGCGGTCTGATGATGGGACAGATACATGGTGATTGGGCCTCCTCTCCTCACAAACACAACCTAACACGATCTCCGCGTCGTTGCGCGGGACACGGGGGGTGGTAATGTGGTGCCACCAGCGTCTTCCGAGGAGGATGGGATGGAGATACTGCCGGGGATACACCGCATCGAGTCGGACCTCGGGGAGCGGTTCATGTGCCAGTACCTGCTCGTCGGGGAGGAGAGAACGGTCCTCGTCGACACGGGCCTCGCAGGGACGCCCGAGGAGGTCATCGTCCCCTACCTGGGGGAGATCGGGCTCGGCGTCGAGGACGTGGACGAGGTGATCATAAGCCACGCCGACGTCGACCATTGCGGCGGCAACCGTGCCCTCAAGGAGATGAATCCGGAGCTCAGGTTCTCGTGCGGCGAGGCCGACAGGGCATGGGTGGAGAGCACCGGGCGGATAGTGGCGGAGATCTACCTCTGGTCAGAGCCATACGGCTTCGGCCCCGACGAGGAGTCAAGAGGCTGGATTCGCACGGAGCTAGGCGGCGACTCCCCCGTTGACGTGGGCCTGCGCGGCGGCGAGACCTTGCGGCTGGGGCCCGACTGGCGAGTCGAGTTCCTGCACCTTCCCGGCCACACGCCAGGCCACCTCGGCATCTGGGATGCGAAGAACGATGCAGCCATCATCATAGACGCGGCGCTCGAGAAGGGTATCTACGACCGTGAGGGCAGCCTCCTGCAGCCGCCGCGCTACTTCGACGCCACCGCCTACCAGAACACCATCCGCAAGCTCCACTCCATGCATCCGGGCCATCTCCTCACAGCCCACTACCAGCCCATGCGAGGCAAAGAGGCCCTCGACTTCCTCGACCGCTCACTCGACTTCACCATGCAAGTCCACCGCGTGGTTGGCGAAGGGTTGGAGAACGGGATGACAGATCTTTGGAAGCTCACGAAGCACGCCGACGCGGAGCTCGGCCCGTACCCGGCGTTCATGGTCGAACTAGGGGCGGCCGTCCGGACGCATCTTGGGCTGCTTGGACCAAACGGGTAGCGCTAGCCCTCTGATTCTTTAACGCACTAAGATAGTTCGCCACGACGTAGCAGGGGAGGGGCCACGGTTGCCAGATAACCTCGACGTGATCACAGCGGGCGAGACGATGGTCCTCGGCGTTCCTCCGCGGCCCGGGCGTCTGCGCCACGCAGGTAGCCTGGAACTCAAGATCGGAGGCGCCGAGTCGAACCTAGCCATTGCCCTCTCCCGCCTCGGTCTCTCCGCCGGATGGGCCGGCTACCTCGGCGACGACGAACCTGGTCAACTGGTACTCGACCGCATCCGCGCCGAAGGTGTTGACACCTCCCAGGTGCGCCGGGTAAAGGAGCATCCGACCGGCCTGTATCTCAGAGAACAGGTCGGCGCGGACGTCCGGGTCTACTATTACAGGCAGGGGTCGGCCGCCTCGACCATGCAAAGAGACGTCTTCGACGCGGATTACCTCTCGGGTGCGAAGTTCGTGCACTTGACGGGCATCACGCCTGCCCTCTCGAAAGACTGCCGCGCCTTTGTCCTGTGGGCCGCCAGGGAGGCAAGCGCCTTGGGCACACGCGTCAGTTTCGACGTAAACTACCGCTCGAAGCTGTGGGGGACGGAGGAGGCCCGAGAGTTCGTCGAGGAGATCCTGCCCGATGTCTACCTGCTCCTCACCGGGGACGAGGAAGCAACGGCGCTCTGGGGCCGCGACGACGAAGGATTCGTGCGGGAGCTGGCACAGAGAGGCCCGGAAGAGGTAGTGCTCAAAAAGGGCAGCGTGGGAAGCCTGGCCCTGGTCGATGGCGAAATCCTGGAACACCCCGCCTTTACGGTGGCGGAGGTAGACCCCGTGGGAGCCGGCGACGCCTTCGCCGCCGGATACCTGGCCGGCCATCTGTGGAACATGCCTGCAGAAGAGCGCCTGCGTGTGGCGAACGCAATGGGCGCCCTTAGCGTCGCGACGCTCGGCGACTACGAGGGCCTGCCCGACCGAGACGAACTGCGGGCCTTTCTCGATGATGAGAGATCTCTGGGGAGATGATACGGAATTGTGAAGTTGGAATTGTGAATTGGGAAAGGGCCAGCTGATGGACAACTCCAAGTTCCTAATTCTCAATTCAAAAGCAGGAGGTGAGAGGATGCAGGATATAGGAGGCGTCTACGTCGCCAACGTGACGCCGTTCAGGGATGACGACTCCCTCGCGGTCGACGAGGAAGCATACCTGGACCACGTCGCCTGGTTGACCGAGATGGGTGTGCGGGGCGTCGTGCCTTTCGGTACCAACGGCGAGGGTCCTTCGGTGACGCTCGGTGAGAAGCTGCGGGTTCTCGAGGCGCTATTCGGGCGCGGGTTCCCACTCCAGATCATCCCCGCTGTTATGCAGAACAACCTGCCCGAGACCCTACAGATGCTGCGCGTCCTCGAGAACTATCCTGCTACCGCTGTGCTCGTCCTGCCACCCTACTACTTCAAGCCCGTCGAGCCAGAGGGAATGGTGCGCTTCTACGAGATGGTGCTCGAGGCGACGGGCCATACCGCCATCGTCTACCATATTCCCAAGTACGCTGTGCCTGTCCCCGATCGGGTCGTGAAGCAACTCCCCGTATGGGGCGTGAAGGACTCGGGCGGGGAGGAAGCCTACGCCAAGGCCGTTCTCGAAGGCGGCAAGGGTGTGCTACTCGGTACGGAGGATGACCTCTGGCGGAGGCTCGGTACGGGGGCCCAGGGCGTTATCTCCGCCCTGGCCAACTTTATCCCTGAAGAGGTGCTCGAACTATGCGAAAAGCATGAAGATGGCGACGAGGTAGGAAGCATGGCCCTCTCCGAGAGGCTCCAGAAGGCGCGGGCGATGACCAAGGAGTACGCCTCTCCAGCGGTCCTCAAGAAACTTGCTCAGGCACGGCACGGGGCGGGGATGGGAACCGTCCGACCGCCCTTCGTTCCCGTTCCGGCGGACTACGATCCCACCCCCGCGCTACAAGCCGTCAGTCACGGAGCAGGCAGGTGAAGATCTCGGACATAAGAACGATCTGCACGGCGCCGGAGGGCATAAGGCTCGTGGTGGTGAAGGTCGAGACCGACGAGCCCGGGCTCTACGGCCTCGGATGCGCCACGTTCACCCAGCGCCCGCTGGCCGTCGTCACGGCCATCGAGGAGTACCTGAAGCCTTTCCTCGTCGGCCGCGACCCGGACGAAATCGAGGATATCTACCAGTCAGCCTACGTAAGCTCGTACTGGCGCGGCGGCCCTGTCCTGAACAACGCCCTGGCAGGCGTGGACATGGCACTGTGGGATATAAAGGGCAAGAGGGCCGGGATGCCTGTACATCAGCTCTTCGGGGGCAAGTGCCGCCGGGCGGTGGCTCTCTACGCCCACACCGCAGGTAGCGACTTCAACGAGGTCGAGGACGAGGTCAGGAGGTACATGGAAGACGGTTACCGCTACGTGAGGTGCCAGATCTCCGTGCCGGGCTACTCGACGTACGGGTCCACGATCTCAGCAGGACCGCAGACGCTGGGACTGGGAGACGACCCCTGGGAGCCGACACCTTACTGCCGCCTGATCCCTCGTCTCTTCGAACACCTGCGCAACGCCCTCGGGGAGGAGATCGAGCTGTTGCACGACGTGCACGAGCGCATCCCGCCGATCCAGGCGATAGGCCTTGCCAGGGAGCTCGAACCATACCACCTGTTCTTCCTCGAAGACCCTTTTGCCCCCGAGGACGCCGAGTATTTCCATCTCCTGCGCCAGCGGACCGCGACGCCGGTCGCCATGGGGGAGCTGTTCGTCAACCAGGCCGAATACGTGCCGCTGATCCGGGAGCGTCTGATCGACTTTATCCGCGTGCATATCTCGGACATCGGCGGCCTGAGCATGGCCCGCAAGCTCGCGGCGTTCTGCGAGTTCTTCGGCGTGAGGACGGCGTGGCACGGGCCCGGCGACGTCTCCCCCGTGGGCCACGCCGCGAACCTGCACCTCGATCTCGCGTGCCACAACTTCGGGGTACAGGAACAGCACGTCTTCGACGAGCGAACCCGCGAGGTCTTCCCCGGATGTCCGGAGATCCGGGACGGTTACATGTGGCCTTCCGAATCGCCCGGGCTCGGCGTGGATATAGACGAAGATCTCGCGGCCAGGTACCCGTTCCCTGAAGACCCGCTGAACGGGGGCTGGCCGCCCGTCAGGCGTCTGGATGGGACGGTGATCCGGCCGTGAAAGAACACGAATGAGCGTGGAACTGCGCGGCTGCTACCCGATCCTGGCCACGCCGTTTCTCCCCGACGGCGAGATAGACGAGAATGGCGTGGTCCGGCTCGTCAGGCACCTGAAGACCTGCGGGCTTCCTGGTTTCACTATGTTCGGGCTTGCGAGCGAGTTCTACAAGCTCTCCGACGCCGACAGGGACGCCCTGATCGAAGCCGCCTTCGATGCCAGGGCCCCAGACCAGACCGCTATCGTCTCCGTGACGGCCCACAGCCACGAGGTCGCCGTAAAGCAGGCCAGGCGGGCCGAGGTAGCAGGCGCCGAGGCGCTAATGCTCCTCCCGCCCTTCTTCCTCGGTCCTTCCGAGGAAGAGATCAGGAGGCACGTCCTCGAGGTTGCAGAAGCCACTTCGCTGCCTGTCGTGCTCCAGTACGCCCCTGCCCAGACGGGCATAAAGATGTCCGCGGAATCTTTCCTGGAACTCAACCGGCGGGCTCCGAACGTATGCTACGTCAAGGTCGAGAGCGCGCCGCCAGGGCCCCTTATCTCCTCCATCACCGAAGGTTCCTCTGGTGAGATCAAATGCCTAATCGGACACGGAGGACTACAACTCGTAGACGGGTTGCGACGTGGAGCGGTAGGCGTCCAGCCGGCCTCGGGCGTGGCTGACTACTACCCTCACATCCTGAGGGCCTTCGAAGGCGGCGACCTCGAAAGGGCCTACGCCCTGCACGCTGACCTCCTGCCGCTTGTCAACCTGCTGATGCAGGCCATAGAGCCGCTCAACAGGATGGAGAAGATCGTCCTCGTGAAACGCGGCATCATCGCCCACGACTACTGCCGGGCCGCAAGCTACGAGCCAGACGACCTGATGCTCACCGAGCTGGATCGCTTCATCGGACGTATCGCTGGCAGGCTGCACCCTTCCGCGCCGTGGCCGACCGTCGAAGATGACTACCCTCCTTCGAAAGAAAATAGTGGGACCTACGCCTGAAACCCGTTGCCTGGGAGGAGACACTGGCGCGCACGCCTTACGAGTGTCGCGGCGCCTCCAATCTCTCCCAAACGGCCCGCCAGGTCTCTTCCTTCTCCAACGCCACCGCGATCTGGAACATTCTCCTCGCCGCCCGCGCCCTTAGCGTGGTCCAGGCCGCCTTGTGGGGGGCCTGCCGCGCAAGCCGCCGCTCCTCGGCCTCCGCCAGAATCCTTGCGTTCCTCTCCCGCGCGAGTTCCACAGCCAACCAGTCGTTCACCGTACATCTCCCTCACTGGCTTACCGGATGAGAGTACCTGCGAAAGCGGTCATAATCCTTCCTGATAACCTGTAGAAGAGCGAAGTTTTTCGGAGGTAACAGGGTGTACGGCTACCGTCCGACAACGAGGTTGCTCTCGATGCTGGAGTTGCTCCAGGCGCGGGGGAGGATGGGTGGTCCTGAGCTGGCCCGTAGGCTCGAGGTCGGCGAGAGGACCGTGCGCCGCTACGTGGCGATGCTCCAGGAGATGGGCGTGCCCGTGGAGGCTGAGAGGGGCAGGTATGGCGCCTATGCCCTGAGGCCCGGCTTCAAGCTGCCGCCGATGATGTTCACTGACGAGGAGGCGTTGGCGCTGGCCCTGGGGCTGCTCTCGGCGCGCAGGCTCGGTCTATCGGGAGCCGCCCCCGCCGTCGAGGGCGCACAGGCGAAGCTGGAGCGGGTAATGCCGGAGGGGTTACGCGAGCGGGTGCGGACCTTCGAGGAGGTAGTCGTCCCCGCGGCCGCCGCCCCGGCGCGTCTCCCTGCGGGCGAGGTCGTCGTTACCTTGAGTGCGGCCGTGCGGGAGCGGAAGCGGGTAGAGATGCGATACCGGTCAGGTGATTCGGGAGAGACACAGAGAGCCGTGGATCCCTACGCCGTCGTGCAGGGGGATGCCTTCTGGTACACCTTCGGTTACTGCCACCTGCGGGAAGGAAGACGCCTCTTCAGGTTGGACCGGGTACTCTCGGTGAAGAGGCTCGACGAGTCGTTCGAGCTCCCGCCGGGCTTCGATACCCCCCAGGGGGTGTTAGGGGCGCTTGCGGAGATGCAGGAGGACCGCTGGTCTGTGGAGGTGTTGCTTGAGACCACGGTGGGAGAGGCGCGCGGGCAACTGCCCAAGATGGGCGTCTCGGTTGAAGAGACATCCCAGGGTGTCGTTATGCGCTCCTCGACCTCCGACCTCGCGTGGATGGCGCGGGTGCTGGCGGGGCTCTCATTCCCCTTCGTGGTGCGCACGCCGCCCGAACTTCGCGAGGCGCTGCGACGTCTCGCTGCTGAGATCACGGCTCTCGCGGAGCGTACCTAACCCCGGCCGTTCAGCCGAACCTCGCCATAACGTGCTTGATGGCTGTGTAGTCTTCCACGGCGTAAGCGCTCAGCTCTTCTCTCTGTCTACAGGTACGTTCTACTTCTCGCTACCCGCCCATCATGTACGCTTGTCGGCCCCGCTTCAGTAACCCGCGGGCGATTATGGACCGCTGTATCTCGCTCGTGCCCTCCCAGATGCGATCGACCCTGAGCTCGCGGTAGTACCTCTCGGCAGGGTTCTCGGTCATGTACCCGCGGCCACCGAAGATCTGGACCGCCCGGTCAGCCACACGGCCCGCCATCTCGGAAGCGAACAGCTTCGCCATCGCCGTCTTCCCGTGCAGGATGCTGGGGGCTTCTACATCCCACACTCCAGCCACGTGATACACCATCAGCCTGGCGGCGTTCAGCTCGGTCGCGGAGTCGGCCAGCATGAACTGGATCGCCTGGTACTCGGAGATCTTCTTTCCCGACGCCTGGCGCTCCAGCGACCACGAACGGGCCAGATCTATGAGCCTCTCGGCAGCCCCGCAACAACGCGCCGCTATCATCAGCCTCTCCAGCGAGAACCAGCGCTTGGTCCCCTCATCCCCTCCGCTTCCCAGCCGCGCGCCATCAGGGATCCGGCAGTCCTTCAGCCGCAACTCGACGTGCTTGGAGGCGTAAGGGTCATGCATGAAGACCGGTGTGCGCACGAACTCCAGTCCGGGCGTCTCGCGCTCCACGAGAAAGGACGCCTGCTCCTCGCCGGCCCACGCCAGCACGATAAAGAAGCCGGCCCGCTCACCGCCGGTCACGAACCACTTGTCCCCGTTCAGAACCCACCCGTCCCCGTCTCTTTTGGCGGTGGTCTTTATGTCCTTTATGTCCGAGCCGGCCTCGGGCTCGGTGATGGCCCACGCTTCCCGCGTCTCGCCCCGCAAGACGGGCATGACGTAGCGCTCTATCTGCTCGGGGCTGGCCAGCTCCAACAGCTCCCGCGGTCCCCTGTCGGCGACCATGTACCCGAGGCCGTTGGTCACCTTCCCTGACTCCTCCTCCAGCGCCACGAGCGAGACCATGGACAGGTCCATGCCGCCGTACTCCGCGGGCATGTTGAGGTTGCTGAACCCGGCCTCGCGCGCCTTGTTTCGCAACGCCCGCACCTTCTCCTCGTCGATCTCACCGCGCTCGGCGATCTCCGCCTCGAACGGATGAAGCTCCTCCCTCACGAACTTGGCGATGCGGGCCTTCAACGCCTTTACTTCTTCCGGGATCTC
>OBLS010000611.1_pt1 | contig 13288 bp, 11 predicted proteins | sample 1519901 | NCBI WGS metagenome assembly OBLS01 (sample SAMEA3113585, study PRJEB22503) | soil metagenome
TGTATTGGTACTGCTGCGAGACAGTTCCGGAAGGCGCGCCCGCCCCGGAACGACCACGAGATGAGTTCCTCCGCCGCTACGGCGCTTGGTTCGACCCCATCCCGGCGCTGATCGAATCGACGGACCCCAAGGTGATCGAGCCGACGTTCACCTACGACCGGCCGCCGCGTCGCACCTGGGGCCGAGGTCGCGTGACACTGGTCGGCGACGCCGCGCATCCGATGAAGCCGAACATCGGGCAGGGAGCCGCGCAAGCGCTCGAGGACGCCGTCGTGCTCGGCTCCTGCATCGCGGGAGGCGGTGATCCGGAAGAAGCCCTTCGGGCATATGAACGCCGGCGCGTGCGACGGGCGAACGCCGTCGCTCGCGCCTCGCGCCAGGCCGGACGAGCCGCCGAGGTTCGCTCACCGCTCGGCGCGCGTGTGCGCGACGCCGTCATGAAGGCGCTACCCGACCGCGTCGCGATCGCACGACAGCGACGAATCGCTGAGTTTCGCCCCTAATCTCAGGCCGAGCGACGCCGTGCGCTCCGCCCGTTGCGAACGGCTCAACCGTCCCCGTGCGTCCCCCCGAGTCCCCGCCTGCTCACGGATCGCACCCAGGAGATCGTCGGTTCGAGTCCGACTAGCTCCACCTCAACAGGAACTGTCGCGTATGAGCAGGTCCGTTACGCGGCGTTCGGCTGCTGGCCGCCGCTAGGGCGTCCTGCCGAAGGCGATCGGCGACGCGTTACGACGCCGAGGCGACGAGTGACACCCCTGAGAGTGCGATCCCACCCGCGCTACGGAAGGACGCCACCCGCTCGGAGACCTGCTCGCGGACGCGCCCGAGCTCGTCCTGGTCGAGCCTGCCGAGGACCATTGCGATCGCCCGGCTGCGAACGTCAGGAACTCCCAGTAGTCGGTCGCGTCGGCGAAGCGAAACGTGAACGCGACCTCCTCGATCTGCAGGTCGGAGAAGCGGGCTCCCGCAAACAGGCGGCGGAGGCGGTCGCGGTCCGCGAGCGCAAGAATCCCTGGAGCGCCCGCCCTCCGGCGGCAGCATGTGTCCGCGCTCCTGGAGCACGCGCGACGGCAGTGCGGCCCACGGGTTCTGCTCCGGCCCCGCGAACACGGTGCAGGAGAGGCGTCCGCCCGCGCGGAGCACGCGGCGCGTCTCTGCCAGCGCTGCCGCGGGGTCCGCCATCAGCATGTATCCCCACCGGCAGAGGACCCCGTCGAACCACCTCATCCGGAATATCGAGCTGCTCCGTGTCGAGCACCCGGAACTCGACGTTCTCAAGCCCGAGCTCGGCCGCGTGGCGCTCCGCCGCCGCGACCATCGCCTCCGAGAAGTCGCTAACGATCACGCGGCCGCCCGGTCCGACGAACGCGGCAGCCGCGAAGCCGGCAACGCCAGTGCCCGCCGCCAGTTCGAGAATCGTCTCCCCGCGGGCCGGCGCGAGCCGCTCGAGCATCCGTTCCGTCACTGGCCGCGCCGTCTCCTCGAAGTAGGCGTGGCGATCGTCCCATCCCGGGGCCATCGCCTCCCACACGGCGTGACTCGCGCCTCTGAACTCGATCGCGTCCGTTCCGCGCGAACGCTACCGCGTATCGGTGACCAGCCATGGCCGGCTGTCTGGCCGCGTTCTTCGTCCGTCGCAGCTCCGCTGACTCCGCGAACGCGGCGCCAGCGGTGTCGAGGCGGGGCAGCGGTCAAGCGAGGCTGATCGGCTCAACGGCGAAGGTCACCCGGTTTGCGCAACGTTCGGTTCTGCCCACCTTCCGGAACCTCCTGATTTGCAGGAGGTTCCTCAATTTTCGGTTCGACCGCTCGCGGCAAACCGGCCGCGGAAGCGTCCCCGTGCGAGCGCGGTGCGAGCGGACCGAGCAACTCATCGTCCAAGCGCTCCGAACCCGTGCTTTAGCAGCCTCAGCGGGGGCGTAAACTGGCCGTCATGCGTGGGTCGGTTGCGGTTGTCATCCCGTGTTTCGACGACGGTGGCACGCTGGAGGCGGCCGTGGGCTCCGCGCAGAGCCAGGACGTGCCCGCCGAGATCATCGTCGTCGACGACGGCACGACGGATTCGGCGACCGTGGCCGTATACGAGCGCCTGGAAGGGGCCGGGATGCGCATCATCCACCAGGTCAACCAGGGCCCGGCGCCGGCACGCATGACCGGCGTTCGCGCCACCGGCGCAGACTACGTCTTCCCACTCGACGCCGACGACCTCGTGGCCGCGGGCGGCCTGAGGCGGCTGAGTGACGTCCTCGACCGCCACCCCGAGGCGGCCGCGGCGTGGGGATCGGTGCGGAGCTTCGGGGAGCTCGAGTACATCCAGCGAAGTCGGCCGTCCCTCGATCCGTGGCAGGTCAGTTATCAGAACCACCTCCCGGTGGGCTGTCTCTACCGGCGCTCGGCCCTGATCGAGGCGGGCGGCTGGCAGCTCCCGGGCGGGTACGAGGATTGGGACCTGTGGATGACGCTCGTGGAGCGCGGATGGAAGGGCATCGGCATTCCGGAGGTCACCATGCACTACCGCGTGCAAAGCGGTCGGCGCCTCTCCCGCTCCTCGCGACGTCACGCCGAGCGCTACGCCAGGCTGCGCGGCCGCCATCCGAGCCTGTTCGCCGAGCGCAGCCGCAACTGGCGGTCCTCGCCCGCGCCGCTGCTGCTCAAGCTGGCCCTCCCTGCGATCGACGCTCTTCCGTTCAGCCCAACGCGCAAGCGCCTGCTGGGCGGCGCAATCACCCACATCGCCTACCGGAACGGCTGGCGGACGCTGGTCGCACGGTACCGCGCACATCGTGTCCTGCGCCGTGCCTAGCCGTTCCGGAGCGTGCGCCGGGGCTGTGAAGACGCTCGCCAACCCGGTTGCGCTGCGCCGCGCAATGATCGCCATGGGCGACTCGCGTGTGCTCCTTGAGCGGATGGTCTAGCTCGGGGCCCGTCCGGAGGCCAGCGTGCTGGTCAACTGGGGCGTGGACCTCGAGTTGTTTCTCGCACGCAAGGGACCCGGGCCGAGGTGCGCGAGCGGCTCGACCTCGGCCCCGGCCGATGATTCTGAGCCCGCGCTCGCTCACCTCGGTGTACAACCCGGGCACGGAGCGCCACTCTGGGTTACTGGGTCGCAGAGCGGCGCGGCGCCGGCGCTTCTGCTCTGGGTGATCGGCCGCCGGCGGGCCGTTCGGCTTGATCGCCTCAGTCGGCTGCGCGACCCCGGGAGAGCTCTCGCGCGAGCAGCGCGCCTCCGACGGCAAGGAAGGCCGCTGCGCTCGCCCGTGCGTGCCAATCGAGAGGATCGACCCGTCGCTTCCGATCGAGAGGAGCGAGTTTCTGGAGTCGAGCGACCACTTCGAGTTCATGGTTTCCAGATAGCCCGTGCTCGACGATGACGACCTCCCCCTGCAGGACGCACGGGATCTGGTCGGCATTGTCGTGGCGATGGAGGGGGCGCTTACGCCGGGGGGTCGAAGGGTATCCTCGGCCGATGGACGAGGCCCTGGAAGAAGCTCGGCGGTATGTTCGCCGCAAGCGGATCTTCTACACGGTTCTGGGGATCTGGATCGCCCTCAGCCTGGTGTGGTTCGCCATCGACATGCTCGATGACACCAGCTCCATGTGGTTCTACTGGCCCATGCTCGGCACGGGCATCGGCGTGGCCATTACCGGAATCGTGCTCCTAGGGATCGGCGGACTCCTGGGCGTCGATTGGGAGCGCCGGGAGATCGACAAGTATCTCCGCCGCCGAGGGAACGAGCCAGGCGGTTAGCTCTGAGAGCGGGAGATCGCCTGGAGAGCCGACGGGCTGCTCCGGGTCCTTCCAGCCACGCCAGCGGTCGTGATCGGGCGAAGCTACGGCGGCGAGGTCGCGCTCGACTTTGCGCTCCGCTACCCGGAACGCGTTCGCGCGCTCGTTCTTTTGGAAGCTGCTCCCGTGAACCTGTCGCCGGCGGCGGACGCCTTTCTCCGGGGGGTCGCGGAGCGGGTATTCGCCGCCGCTGAAGAGTCGGGCCATGGCGCCGCCGGCGAGGTGTTAGTCCGGGAGGTAAGCGGCGAGTGGGAGGCGCTGCCAGAGCCGCTGCGAGAGATGATCACGGCGAACGGCCCGGCGATCCTCGCCGAGTTCAGGGGGAGCTTCCTGCACGATGGCTCCTTCAAGGCGGATCAGGAGTTGCTCGCGATGATCGAGGCACCCACTCTCGTCGTCAGCGCCGCCGACTCCCGGCAAGCGTTTCGGCTGGCGGACGAAGTTCTCGCCGCGTCACTCCCAAACGCGCGCCGCACGCTCGTCGAAGGCGGGCATTTGATCAGCCCGACTGATCCGGCCGTGATCCAGTTCGTCAAAGAGGCGCTGCGTCCCCTTGACTGAGCACGCCTCGGCGAGCTGGTCGTGGCGCGGCAAGCTGCCGTATCGGTATCTCGAACCGACCCGCTAATCGAGCTATGGAGCCCGAGCCCCTCAGAAACATCGCCCACGCGCTGGAACAGGGCCGCTGGGATGGCGACTGGTCGTCCGCCTGATCCTGAACCAAGTTGCCTGACGCACTCGATTCTGAGTGGCTCGCCAGAGACGAGCTGGTTTGCGCAACGCCAGGTTCTGCCACTCCGGCACGCAGCGTCGACGGGAGTAGGCTCGCCGCGTGGACGACCTCGAGCGGATCGAGCTGTCGGCGGTCCTCGACTTCTTTGCTGCTGCCCCGCCCGACGTGGCGGAGGTCTTCGACCTCGCCGTGCTCCAACTAGGCGGTCCGGCGGCGTTCTCCATCGGCGCGCGTCCGACCATGCTCTTGTTCAACCGCGTGCTCGGCCTGGATGACGACGCGCGGCTTCCGGATCTCGAGGCGTGGTTCGGCTCGCGGAGGTGCGCGTTCGCGATCTCGGTTCGGCCCGGAGCGGACCTCGAGGGAGCCCTCGTCGCGCGTGGCTATCGCCGGGGGCGCGCCTTCATGAAGTTCCGTCGCGGCGTGGACGAACCAGCCGAGCCCGAGACGTCCTTGCGGATCGAGCGGATCGTTCAGGCGCGAGCGGACGAGTATGGCGCGGTCGTCGCGACGGTGTTCGGCATGGACTCGCCGCTGGATCAGTGGTTCGCCGCGCTGTGTACGCGCGCGGGCTGGGCGTGCTTCGGCGCACTCGACGGCGATCGCCTCGTCGGCACGGGCGCGTCATACGTGGCGGGCAGCCTCGCATGGCTCGGCGCGGCGGGGACGCTCGCGGAGGCACGCGGCCGCGGCGCGCAGTCGGCGATCCTCGCGACGCGAATACGTGCCGCGTGCGACGCGGGCGCCCGGGTGCTCGCGGCCGAGACGGTCGATCGCGTGGACGGTGAAGCGGAGCCGTCGTTTCGCAACCTTGTCCGTGCCGGGTTCGAGGGGGCCTATGTCCAGCAGTGGTGGGTTCGGCCCGAGTAGGCGACCGTTGTAGAGGCTGCAGCCACGTTCAGATCCGGAGCGGCGGCGCCTTCACTTGGTTTGCGCAATGTCCGGTTCCACCCATTCGCCTGAACCTCACGCGCGAGTCGTCGTGATGTATGTCCAGCAGCAGCTGAAGGTCGGGCGGCCGCCGAAGATGACGGCGAGGGAGTCGTGGAGCAGGCGTAGCCGGTCGGACGCTGCTTCTTCCGACGCGGGTGTGCCGTCGACCTTGGCCGACCCGCCGACCCAGCCGAGGACGGCGTCGGCATAGGCGGCGAGGAACTCGAACCACTCCTCGACGTCGGCCTCGATCGTTCGCTCGGTCACCTCTTCGAGCTCGAATCCCGCCGATCCCAGCGCGTCCAGGTAGTACTCGAGCGGCCGCGGCGCCAGGAAGATGCGGTCGCGGTAGTCGAGGTAGGCGCGCATCCGCTCGGCGTCCTCGAGGACTGCCCGGTAAGCCGCATAGCGGTCGTCGGTCCGGACGATCCCGGTTGCGACCTCGTGGATGACGTAGACGGTCTCGTCGATGATCCACTCGTTCTCGCCCGCCCTCGGATTCCGCAGGTTCCCGGAATTGATCCGCACCTTCGCTCCGGGCCGGAGGACGCGCGTCCAGGCGCGGAGGGTGTTCTCCAGGTCGTCGTAGAGATGGATTGCGTTCGTCGAGACCAGCGCGTCGGCGACGAATCCCCGAGGGACGACCTCGTCGACGTACTGGAGCCGCTTCTCGTCCTTCAGGTAGCGCAGACGGCGGAATGCGACCCGCCGATCCGACCGGAAGCGATCGAGCGCGACGCGCAGAAACTTCGGCGAGCTGTCGACGATGAGCATCCCGGCCTGACGGTCGAAGATCCGCAGCCGCAGGCGGTCGAGCAGGATACCCGTCCCGCCCGAGTAGTCGATCAGGACTTGCCCCTCGTGCAGGTCGCCCGCGAGCTGCTCGACCGTCAGGTTGAGGTTGCGGTACCAGCCGTGGTTCTCGACCGTGTCGTAGTGGAGGCCGAAGGCATCTACCGGCTGCTCGACCCAGTCCTCGGCGGGAACCCGCTCGAAGTCACCCCAATCGAAGGCGAAGTCACGGCGCCGGTTCGGGTCCGCGACCGGGCGACTCAGCTCCGCATGCGCCGAGACGAGCTCTGGCAAGAGCCGGGGTGGCAGCCTGCCCCATCCGCAGGGAGTCGCGAGCCCGAACTCGGGCACAACGGAACTCGCAGCCTCGATCCGGCGGCGGGAGGTCTCGGACGTCTCACCGGGGTGGATCGCTCCGACGTAGAGCTCGGTCTCGGGGTGGAGGCGAAGGTGCCGGAGCGGCGCGACGAACTCGCCGTCCGTGGGATCGCGCGCCAGCGGCAGATGGATCCAGTTGAGCGGGCGGTCGAGGCTCGCCGCGAGCGCGTTTGCGATTTCCACCATCCGCCCGGCGTCCGGCGGAGGGTGGCGCTCCGCCTGCTCGTCGTGGCCGAGGCAGAAGTGGAACCCGAGCTCGACCTCCGACGGCACGACGTGGCTGATGCGGATCAATCGCTCGAGGATCCCCGCCTTCACGTCGGGGAACCAGACGGGGAGGTCGCCCTCGAGCATCCCGAACTCGACGTTCGTGTCCCACTGCAGCGCGAGCTGGTCGTGCGGGATTGCCTCGAGGATCTGCTCCAGCTCCGTCATCATCGCCGCCTCGTATGCCTGCTCGACAACCGCCTGGTCTTCGACCGCGACGAAGGCGCTGACCGGGGCGAGCGGGGTCGGAAGGCAGACCTGAAACCGGCAGCCGGAAGGCACGACGCCGTCGCGCTTGAGCGGCCCGAACACGCTGTACGAAGCGAACGCGGCCTCGGCGTAGCCGAGCGAGCCGAAGCGGAGTTCGTCGGCCTCGCGTTCCGACCGGAGCCTCAGGCGCGGGAGCGCCCGATACGAGCCGGGCGCGGGCGGCGCGACCTCGAACTGGGGCCGCGAGCTGAGGACCGGGTACTGCCAGACGATCCAGTCGGCGCGTGGCCCGGTCTCGCCGTCCGGGAGCCGCCGCACCCGCTCGCCGAGGCGCTCGCCCAGCGTCCGGAAGACCTCGTCGGCGCTGCGCAGGGGAACGCTGCCGACGAGGTGGACACCGAGCGGGACGTAGCCGTCGCCTGTGTTCTCCATGCGAACACGAAGGCGGTCTGCGCACATGCGGTGATTAAAACGTGTTAGGACTAGGGATCGTGTCGGCTCCGGGCGTAGCGTCCGTCGGCAGCGTCTCGCGGGAGACGCAATCGCGTCTCGGGACCGTCGCCGCGCGCCTCGTGCCTGCGCTCGCCATGCTGCTCTCGGTCGCCGCTTTCCTGGCGCTCTGGCAGTTCGTCTCGCGTGCCGGCCTGATCTCCGAACAGGACCTGCCGGCGATGTCGACGACGTTCCGCGAGCTCTGGTCGATGATGCACACGCGCGACTTCTGGGCCGCGTTCGGCCAGACCGTGCGCGGCTGGGCGCTCGGCCTCGGCATCGCCACGGGGCTTGCCGTCCCTCTCGGAATACTTCTCGGCTCGAGCCAGTTCGCCCTGCGAGCGTTCCGCATCCCGATCGAGTTCCTTCGCCCGATCCCGTCGGCCGCCTTGATCCCGTTGCTCTTCCTGACGCTGGGCACGACCCTGAAGAGCGAGGTCTTCCTCGCCGCCTTCGGCGCCTTCTGGCCGCTTCTCGTCCAGACGATCTACGGCGTGCGCGACGTCGACCCGGTCGCGATCGACACGGCGCGCTCGTTCGGAGTCGGGCGCTTCGAGCGCCTGTACCGCATCAAGCTGCCGAGTGCGATCCCGTACATCGCCACCGGGCTTCGCATCTCCTCGGCGGTCTCGCTGATCCTCGCCTTCACCGCGGAGCTCTTCATGGGCACGGGAGGCCTCGGCCAGATCATGAACGTGTCGGAGTCCTTCGGCCAGACCGTCCAGGTGTACGCACTGGCGCTCGCCACGGGGTTCCTGGGCCTGGCCATCTACGTTGTCTTCGCCGCAATCGAGCGGCGGGCGTTGCGTTGGCATCCGTCCCAGCGGGAGGCGGCAGGATGAGCCGGCGGGTGTACCACTCGGCGGCAATCGCGGCGGAGATCGCGGCGCCGGTCGCCATCCTCGCCGCGTGGCAGCTCTGGACCGTGCGGGCACAGGACCCGAAGTTCCCGCGCCTGTCGACGATCCTCGTCGAGTTCCGGGAGCTGTGGCTTTTCTCCCAGTTCGAGCTGCACGTCGTTCCGAGCTTGACGCGAATCGCGCTCGGCTTCGGGATCGCCGTCGTCCTGGGCATCCTCCTCGGCATCCCGCTGGGCCTCTCGCGCTGGGGCCGGATCCTGGCGATGCCGCACATCGAGTGGTGGCGGGCGATGCCGCCGCCGGCCCTGCTGCCGATCTCGATCGTCCTGTTGCACTCGATCGGCGATCGGCAGAAGGTCTCGTTCATCGCCTTCTTCTGCCTGTTCCCCATCCTGCTGAACACGATCGACGGCGTCCGCGGCATCGATCCGGGGATGATCGAGACGGCGCGGTCCTACGGTGTGCGCGGCTTCGAGCGGATCAGGAGAATCGTGCTGCCGGCGGCCTTGCCACAGATCTTCGCGGGGATGCGCACGAGCCTGTCGCTGGCCGTGATCATGATGGTGCTGACCGAGTACTTCTCCAGCACGAGCGGCGTCGGCTACGTCCTCTTGATCTCGAAGAACACCTTCCAGCTCGCGCCGATGTGGGCGGCGATCGTGCTGATCGGCCTCCTGGGCTACCTGCTGAACCTGCTCCTGATCCTCGTCGAGCGCCGCGTCCTCGCCTGGCACCGCGGCTGGAGGGCGGCGACCGCGCAATGAGCACGAGCGGCGGCCACCTGCTGGAGATCAGGAACGTCGGCAAGACGTACGGCACCGGCGCCAAGGCGACACACGCGATCGCCGACGTCTCGTTCGCCGTGGACGACCGGGAGTTCGTCTGTGTCGTGGGCCCGTCGGGCTGCGGGAAGACGACCCTGCTCAAGTGCGTCGGCGGCCTGTTACGCCCGAGCCGAGGCGAAGTGTTCCTCCGAGGGAAGCGGGTCACGTCGCCGCCCGAGGAGATGGCGCTCGTCTTCCAGGAGTACGGCCGCTCGCTCATGCCGTGGGCGTCGGTCCGGAACAACGTGCTGCTGCCCCTGAGGCACAAGAGCCTAGGGAGGATTGAACGGAAGTCACTCGTGGAGGAGGCGCTCGACGCCGTCGGTCTGACGCGCTTCATCGACCACTACCCGTGGCAGCTCTCCGGCGGTATGCAGCAGCGTGTGGCAATCTCGCGGGCCCTCGCCTACCAGCCGGCGATCCTGCTGATGGACGAGCCGTTCGCGTCGGTCGACGCGCAGACACGCGGCGACCTTGAGGACCTCGTGCTTCGCGTCCGGGAGGAATTCGCGGTCACCATCCTCTTCGTGACGCACGACATCGACGAGTCCGTCTACCTCTCGGACCGCGTCGTTGTTTTAACCCACGCACCCACGGAAGTGAAGGAGATGATCGACGTCGACCTCCCGTTCCCGCGTGACCAGATCGCCACGAAGGAGCTCCCGGAGTTCACCCAGTTGCGAGGACACGTCTACCGCCTGATCAAACGGGAGCTGGTCGAGCCGAGCGAGGAGCTAGCGACCGCGACAACCGCGACGAAAGGAGATTCGAGATGAGTAGGAGAATTGGCGCGGCCACCGTCGCCGTCGCAATCGCCGGGCTGGCCGTTTTCGGAGGCACCGCGGCGAGCGCGCCGAGAGCGACGGTCGAGGTGAGGGTCGTCACGCTGCCGATTGCGAACGGGCTTCCTCTCGACCTCGGGATCAGGAAGGGGTTCTTCGCGCAGCAGGGGATCGAGATCAAGAAAACGACCCTTCAGAGCGGAAACGACGTCGTTCTCGCGCTGGCGAACAACAACGGCGACATCGGCTACCTCGGCTTCGTGCCGATGTACATCGCCGTCACGAGCGGGATTCCGATGACGCTGGTGGCCGCGAGCGAGGTAGAGGGGACCTCGGTGGCGGACAACTGGCAAAACATTCTCGTCAAGGGATCGAGCTCGATCCGCACTCCTCGTGATCTCGCCGGGAAGACGATCGCGGTCAATGCACTCAAAGGCGTCGGCGAGGTGATGATCAAGGCGGCGATGGAGAAGGTCGGCGTCAGGCCGACCGCCTTCCGCCTGACCGCGCTGCCCTTCCCGCAGATGCGGTCGGCGCTCAACAACGGCCAGGTGGACTCCATCTGGACGCCCGAGCCGTTCCTCTCGCAGGCCTTGAACATCGACAACGCGAGGAGCGTCATGGCACCGGGGCCGGTGCTCGGGCGGTACTTCCCGATCGGCGGCTATGCCGCGAGGCAGGCCTGGTACTCGAGCAATCCGGCGCTCGCGCGGCGCTTCAGGACGGCGATCAACCGCGCGCTGTCCTACGCACAGGGGAACCCGGCCGAGATCCGGGCGATGTTGCCTTCCGGCACGCAGAACGTGCGTCTGCCGATCTGGAGCCCGCTCGTCAACCGGACAACCCTGCTGAGGCTCGCGAACTACACCCGCAAGTACGGCGTGATCACGAGGCTGCCGAACATGCGCCAACTGGTGCCCAACAGCGTCGCGAGCGGGCTCGTGCTGCAGGGGACCGTCCAGGGGCGGCGGGTGTTGCTGCGGCTGGACGGCAGGCCGCTGACGCGGCTGAACAACCCCGGGCCGTACACGTTCGTCGTCAGCGACAACTCGCGACTACACAACTTCACGCTGAGGGGGCCGCGCGTGAACAGGCAGACGAGCATCAGGGGCAGGGGCCGGAGCACCTGGACCCTGAACCTCCGCAAGGGCACGTACCGGTACTGGTCCAGCGCCCGCCCCGGGGTGAAGAAGAGCTTCCGGGTCGGCTAGGGCGCAAAGGTCGGAGTCGGAGCAATCGCCACGTCCAGGAGCAACGGCTCCTGGCGCGTGGCGAGCTCCGGCACGACCTCGTCGAGTGCCGCCAGAAGGTCGTCGTGCTCGGCGATGCGCCGCCCCTCGCAGCCCTGCGCCTGCGCCATCGCGGCGATGTCGACGTCGAAGCCGGGCCAGGGCCCGGCCTCGCCGCGGCGCTCGGCGAGGCGATCCATGATCGCGTAGCCCCCGTTGGAGAGGATCACGAAGAGCGTGCCCACGCGGTAGTGCGCGGCGCTCCAGAGCGCCTGGATCCCATAGAGCGCCGAGCCGTCACCGACCACCGCGACGACCGGCCGCTCGGGGAGCGCCATGCGCACGCCTGTCGCCCCTGCGAGGGCGAAGCCGAGCCCGCCCATCGCCGCGCTCAGGTACCCGAGCGGCTCGCGCGCGAGCAGGCGCTCGTGGAGCTCGGGCCGGTCGACGGGCACCTCCTCGACGACGACGGCCTCGCGCGGGAGCCGCTCGGCGAGCGCCGAGAGGACGTGGCCGGCCTGAAGCGGGTCGCCGGGCGGGGGCAGCGCGGGGGCGGGTGGCGGCCTGAACGGCTCCGGGGCCGGGCCCTCCCTCTGCGGCAGGCGCTCCGCGAGCTCGCGGCAGACCGCCGCGGGCGGCGCGAGCACGGCGAGCTCTCCCGGGCTCCGATGCACTTCGTCCGGGTTGTCGCCGACGACCGCGACCTGCGTCCCGGGCTCCGTGAGCCGCCCCGGTGCGTACGGCGACTGGCGGAAGACCGGCGCGCCGACGACGAGGAGCGCATCGTACGGCGCCAGCTTCTCGCGCAGTCGAGGCCGGTCGGCGGGGAGGACGCCCGCGAAGAGCCGGTGATCCTGGGGGAAGCCGGCGCGGGCGCCGAAGGACTCCTGGAAGACCGGCGCGACGAGCCGCTCGGCGAGCTCGACCAGCGCCGACCAGGCTTCGCGGCTGTCGGCGCCGGCGCCGACCACGACCGCCGGCGCCCGCGCGCCGGTCAGGAATGCGACGAGCTCGTCGACCGTCGCCGGTCCGGCGCCGGCCGCTCGCCGGACTTGCGCCGGCGCCGCCTGCTCGCGCTCCTCGTCAGCCGGGGCGTCCCAGTCGTCCATCGGCACGATCACGATCGCCGGTCCTCGGTGGGTCTCCGCCTCATGCGACGCGCGCAGGATCGCGCCCGGCACATCCTCGGCTCGCACGGGCTGGCCGACCCAGACGGGATACTCGCCGGCGAGCCCCTCGAGGCGTCCCGCGAGGAACGGCTCGAGCGCCAGGTGGCGCCGATCCTGCTGGCCGACGAGGACCACAACCGGGGCCCGGTTCACCCGCGCCGTCGCGAGCGCGCCGACGGCGTTGCCGAGGCCGGCAGTCGTGTGGAGGAGGGCACACGCAGGTTCCTCTCGTGCGATCGCCCACCCCGTCGCCAGCCCGACGACGGGGCCCTCGTGGAGCGCGAGCACAAAGCGAAGGTCATCGGGGAATCCGGCGAGGAACGGGACCTCGGTCGAGCCCGGGTTCCCGAAGATCGTCGTCAGTCCGCGTTCGCGGAGGACGTCGAAGGCCGCGTCCCGCACCGTCGTGGTCACGAGCCGGCCAGTATCTCGCAAGGCAGAATGTTCGGTATGAGAACATCCGTTCACATGCTGGATGGGGCCGAACGACGCAACCCCGACTACGTTCAGTCGCTCGAGCGAGGGCTCGCCGTCATCCGCGCCTTTGGTGCCGAGAACCCCCAGCTGAGGCTGAGCGACGTCGCAAGGGCGACAGGGCTGACGAGGGCGGCGGCCCGCCGCTTCCTGCTCACGCTCGTCCGGCTGGGCTACGTGCGGCAGGACGGCTCGAGCTTCTCGCTCCGCCCGCGCGTGCTCGAGCTGGGCTACGCGTACCTGTCTGCCTTGAGCCTGCCGGAGGTGGCCCAGCCGCACATGGAGACGCTCGTGGGAGAGGTGAACGAATCGTCGTCGGTCGCAGTGCTCGACGATCTGGACATCGTCTACGTGG
>OBLS010000612.1_pt1 | contig 13264 bp, 11 predicted proteins | sample 1519901 | NCBI WGS metagenome assembly OBLS01 (sample SAMEA3113585, study PRJEB22503) | soil metagenome
TCTCACGGATCTCGTCAGCGGTTTGGCCGCTCACCAGACCCCTCTCTCGGGCTTCGTCCACGGCTCTGTCTATGAGACCCTTCTCTCCCTGCTCTCCCTCCGCCCGAGCAGATTCCGGTTGCTCTTCCTCGGCTCGGAGTGATTCTTCTTGCTCCGCCGCCCGAGGGGCCTGCTGTTGCTCCTCCTCTGCCCGACCGGCCTCCTCGGGCTCTCCGCTAACCGGCCTCGCCAGTTGCGGTTCGTTGACCGGTCTCGCCAGCGGCCGATCTCTCGCGGTAGACCTGTTCTCTTCGGACACGGGCTCCTCCTTCCTCCCGCTTCCCCGGCGGGCCCTACTCAGATAGCACCCGAATCATACCCCCGGCGAGTACCCGGCGCACCGAGTGGGGGTGTTGGTGGATCTCCTACCTTCGAGACGACCTGGCCTCCGCTACATCCTTGTCTGTTCCTTGCTTTGCGTACAAATCGTAAACGTCCGGGGAATTATGCGAGGGATCTACCGGGCGGATGGGGGATTGCCGTTCACCTATGGGAACACTCGGTAGAGTAACGCGGATGGGGGATTGCCGTTCACATACGGGAACACTCGGTAGAGCCACGGGTCAACCGGTACGCGTCGCGAGGGTTAATGGATTACCCTTCTGGGTGTAGAGCCGCGATGTGGCAGGTTCGAGAGGAGGAGAGGGATGGCCGACAGGATAGGGTTTATTGGGCTGGGGATCATGGGCAAGCCGATGGCCTGGAACGTGATGGAGGCTGGCTACGACCTCGTAGTCTACAACCGCACCAGGGAGAAGGCCGAGGAGATATCCGGGGACGGGGCTACCGTCGCCGACAGCCCGAGAGAGGTAGCAGAAGGGAGCGACGTCGTTATTACCATGCTCCCGGACTCGCCCGACGTCTGGGAGGTTGTCAGCGGGGAGAATGGGGTGCTGGAGGGGATCGAGGAGGGCGCCCTGCTCGTGGACATGAGCACCATCTCGCCCGTGGTCACCCGGGAGCTCGCGGAGGAGGCTGAAGGGCGCGGGGCTTCGATGCTCGACGCGCCGGTCAGTGGGGGGGACGTGGGCGCACAAGAAGGCACCCTCTCCATAATGGTCGGCGGTGGGGAGGAGGACTTCGAGCGGGCGAGACCGCTCTTCGAGGTCATGGGCCAGACCATCACTCACGTCGGCCCTTCGGGGGCGGGACAGACGGCCAAGGCGGCCAACCAGATCGTGGTGGCGCTGACGATTGAAGCGGTCTCGGAGGCTCTGGTCCTGGGCTCCAAGGCCGGGGCCGCGCCGGAGAAGATACTGGAGGCGCTCTCCGGGGGACTGGCGGGCAGCAAGGTCATGGAGGCCAAACGGGAGAAGTTCCTTTCACATACTTTCGATCCCGGCTTTAGGGTAGAATTGCACCACAAGGATCTGGGGATAGCCCTGGCGGCGGGCAGGGAGTACGGGGTGCCGCTGCCGGTCACGGCGATAGTGGACCAGATGTTGGGGTCATTGAAGGTGAAAGGAAAGGGCGACAAGGATCATTCGACCATCCTGACCCTTATAGAAGAAGGGGCGCAGCACAGGATAGGCGAAGGGGTCTAGGTCTCCCCAAGGAGGAGTTTATGGAGCGCGAGCAACTCGTAAGGGCGATGCAGGAGATCCTCGGAACAGAGGGGGTGATCTCCGACCGGGAGCAGCTCAGGACTTACGAGTGCGACGGCCTGATGGATTACAGGGTCATCCCGGACTTGGTCGTCCTACCCGAGAGTGCCGAGCAGGTCCAACAGGTCGTCAGGCTCTGTTACGAGCAGGGAATACCTTTCGTGGCGCGGGGCTCGGGGACCGGGCTCTCCGGTGGGGCGCTTCCGGTCGAGTCCGGGGTGCTCATCGTGCTCGCCAGGATGCGCCGCATCCTTGAGGTAGACATCGCGAACGAGCGGATCGTCGTCGAGCCGGGCGTAATAAACCTGCACGTCACTCAGGAGGTGGCCGACGAGGGCTACCTGTACGTCCCCGACCCCTCCAGCCAGCTCGTCTCCTCTATCGGCGGTAACCTGGCGGAAAATAGCGGCGGGGTCCACTGTCTGAAGTACGGATTCACTACCAACCACGTCACCGGCGCCGAGGTCGTGCTCGCGGACGGCACGATTGTCCACATCGGTGGCCAGAAGGCGCCGGATGCTCCGGGTTACGATCTGCTCGGCACGCTGGTCGGCTCAGAGGGGACTCTGGGGATTGCGACCAAGATCTGGCTGCGCGTCGTACGCGAACCGGAGTCGGTGCGCACTTTGCTCGCAGCGTTCGAGGACACCGAGCAGGCCGGGGACGCGGTCTCGGGGATCATCGGGTCCGGTATCGTGCCGGCTGGCATCGAGATGATGGACAAGCTGTGCATAGAGGCAGTCGAGACGGCTGTGCACCCGAACTTCCCCGACGCGGAGGCGATACTCATTGTGGAGCTCGACGGTCCGGAGGCGGAGGTCGCCAACGAGTTCGAGAAGGTCAAGGAGGTTTGCGAAAGGAGCCACGCCTCAGAGATCAGGGTCGCCGAGACCGACGAGGAGCGGGCGCTCTTCTGGCAGGGGCGTAAGGCCGCGTTCGCGGCGATGGGTAGGATCGCCAACGACTACTACGTCCAGGACTCGGTTGTCCCGCGCACGGAGCTCGGCGCGGTACTGAAGAGGATCAGCGAGCTCGGCGAGGAGTACGGGCTGCGCGTGGCGAACGTCTTCCACGCCGGGGACGGCAACCTTCATCCGCTGGTCCTCTACGACAACGACAACGAGGGCGAGGCAGACAAGGCCCACGACCTTGCCGGCGAGATCGTGCTTGCATGCCTGGAGGCCGGAGGCTCCCTTACGGGTGAGCACGGTGTCGGTCACGACAAGAAGAAGTACATGCCCAAGATGTTCAGCGAGGACGATTTGAACACCATGCAACTCCTCCGGTGCGCCTTTGACCCACACTACCTGTGCAACCCTGGCAAGATCTTCCCGACCCCCCGCCTGTGCGGCGAGAGGCCCGGCCCGTACCACGCCCACGCGACCGAAAAAGCCGGCGTGGCCGAGAGACTGTAGCAATGGACGCCACGGGTACGAGGGTCTCCCTGGAAGACCTGCAAAAGATAGTCGGCGAAGAGCACGCGCGAGAGGCCAGCGAAGCTGGCGAAGACGCCGTAGATGGCGTCTCCCCATCTTTCGTGGCCGAGCCGGGTTCGGTCGAGGAGATGAGCGAGCTGATGAAGCTCGCAAGCGCTGAGGGCATCTCGGTGGTGCCGCGAGGTGGCGGGACGAAGATGCACCTCGGAAACCCGCCACGGGAGGTAGACCTCGTCCTGAGCACTGCCCGGATGAACGAGGTCATCGAGCACCTTCCCGGCGACCAGGTGGTCAGGGTCCAGGGCGGGACGAAGCTAGAAGATCTGCAGAGCCAGCTCGCTGGAGAGGAGCAGATGCTCGGTATTGACCCGCCGGAGGAGGGGGCGACCGTGGGCGGTATCGTTGCGTCCAACGCCTCCGGCCCGAGGAGGCTGCGCTACGGTCTCATAAGAGACCTCATCATCGGTATCGAGGTCGTGCTCTCAGATGGGACGGTGGCGAAGGCGGGCGGCAAAGTCGTCAAGAACGTAGCCGGCTACGATCTCTCCAAGCTCTTCACGGGCTCTCTGGGTACGCTGGGCCTTATAGCGACGTGCAACTTCCGGCTGCACCCGAGGCCCGAGGCGGCCCGCACGGTGGCCGTGGAGCTCCCGGACACCGTCTCGGCGGGCGAGGCCGCACAGACCATCGTGCACGCCCAGCTCGTCCCGAGCGCCCTGGAGCTGCACTGGAGCGACGAGACCAGGCTTCTTACGGTCCTCGTCGAGGGCATAACCCCCGCCGTCGAGGCACAGACGGAGACGGCCGACTTCCTCCTCAGGTCCTTCGGCGAGACTAGAACTTTGGGCGATGAAGAGGCCGACTCTTTGGGGCCCCTGACCCGTCCCGGTGCACCTGGGACGGAGGACGAGGTGTCGATAAAGATAGGGGCTCCCCCAGCAGAGCTCACGGGTGTCCTGGACTCAGTGCTCGGGGCCTGCTCGCGCAGGGAGATAACGCCCCGCGTCTCGGGTCACGCCGGGACCGGCGTTACCTTCGTGGCTCTACCTGGTGGTGACGAGGAGGCGCAGGCCGGAGTCATCGAGGAGCTAAGGGAGATCTGGGTCAGGAGGGGTGGGAGCGTGGTCGTGCCCAAGGCTCCCGTCTCTTTGAAGAAGAGGGTAGAGGTGTGGGGGCCGGCGGGGGATCACCTCGGCCTCTCACGCAGGGTAAAGGAGAAGTTCGATCCCCGGGGGACCCTGAACCCGGGCCGCTTTGTGGGAGGTATCTAAATGACCGAGCAGAACGGGTCCAACGAGACCCCGGGAGGGTCCCCGGACCCGCGCCAGACCAGCAACCGCTACGATGCGACCGCGGCCGCCGAGCGTCGGCGAGACCCCTCGGGTGGACCGTCGGACCAGGCCGACGCGGCGGCCATAGGCGCCGGTAGCCCGCAGGACATCGGCCAGAGTACCCGCGCCTCGACTCATGGGCCCATAAAGCAGACCGTGGGCGAGGGCCGGCCCGAGAGCGGGGACGTGACGTTCCCGGCCTTCGACGACCATCACCCGCCAGACAAGGGTCTCATCGACGACTGCGTTCACTGTGGCTTCTGTCTGCCGACCTGCCCGACGTACGTGCTCTTCGGCGAGGAGATGGACTCCCCGCGCGGGCGCATCTACCTCATGAACAAGGGCCTCAACGAAGAGTCGATGAACGACACGATGGTCAGGCACTTCGACCTGTGCCTGGGGTGCATGGCCTGCGTGACCGCCTGCCCGTCGGGTGTACAGTACGACAAGCTCATAGAGGCGACTAGGGCGCAGGTCGAGCGCCGCTACGAGAGGCGGCCCGACGACAAGGCTTTCCGGGAGATGATCTTCAAGTTCTTCCCCTACCGCAGCCGGCTCCGGTTGGCGGCGGGCCCTTTGCGCCTCTACCAGCGCCTCGGCCTCGACAAGAAGCTCAGAAAGGCCGGGGTCATGAGCCGCTTCCCGGCGCGTATGCGGGCTATGGAGGCCCTCATGCCCGCTTTGGGGAAGGAAGAGAAGATCCCCGAACACACCTCCCCCACGGGCGAGAAGCGCAAAAGAGTCGGCGTCCTCACCGGCTGCGTGCAGCAGGTCTTCTTCTCTCAAATCAACTCTGCCACCGTTCGCGTCTTGGCCGCCGAGGGCTGCGAAGTGGTCGCGCCCAAGAACCAGGGCTGCTGCGGCGCTCTCAGCACGCACGCCGGGCGCGAGGAGGAGTCGCTCGATTTTGCCAGAAAGACCATAGACACCTTTGAGAAGGAGAACCTCGACAACGTGGTTGTCAACGCCGCCGGGTGCGGCTCGACGATGAAGGATTACGCTTACCTCCTTCGCGATGACCCCGAATACGCCGAGAGGGCGCAAGCGTTCTCTGACAAGGTCAAGGACGTCTCGGAGTTCTTGCAGGAGTTGGGGACGGTCGCCGAGCGGCACCCGTTGCCGGTCAAGGCGGCGTACCACGACGCCTGCCACCTCGCGCACGCCCAGGGGGTGCGCCAGCAGCCGCGGCAGGCGCTCAAAGCGATACCGGGGATAGAGATCAAGGAGATACAGGAGGCCGAGGTCTGCTGCGGCTCGGCCGGAATCTACAACATGGTTGAGCCCGAGCCCGCCGCGGAGCTCGGCGAGCGCAAGGCTAATAACATCCTCAAGACTGGGGCGCAGCTGATCGTTACCTCCAACCCCGGCTGCACGCTCCAGCTACAGGCCTCCCTTAAGAAGATGGGCCACGACATGCCCATCGCCCACCCGGCGGCGGTCCTCGACGCCTCCATCCGCGGCGAGCCCGTGGAGAGCCTGCTCGGGAGTTAGGAGCAAGGAGGTGAGGGTCTGTCGCTCCGTGCTGGCCGTCCCCGCCTCGAAGTGGAAGATGGTAGAGAGGGGTCCGCTCTCCAGGGCGGACCTCTTCTTCCTCGACCTGGAGGATGCGGTGGCGCCGGATTCGAAAGCCGATGCCCGGAAGAACGTCGTCCGCGCCGTAAAAGAGCTCGACTGGCAGGGCAGGCCGACCCTCTACCGCATGAACTCCCTCGACACCCCTTACTTCTACCGGGACGTCATCGAGGTCGTAGAGGAGGCTGGAGATAGGCTCGACCTGATCCTGGTTCCAAAAGTAGAGCGTCCCGAGGACCTCGCCGCTCTAGACACTCTCCTGACGAGCGTCGAGCTAAACACCGGCCTCGAAAAGAACAAGGTAAAGCTCGAAGCCCAGATAGAGACCGCCCTGGGCCTTACTAACATAGACGCGATAGCCCGAGCGACTCCTCGTCTCGAAGCCCTCCATTTCGGCCCCGGCGACTACGCCGCGAGCATCAGGATGCCGCAGATCAGCATCGGCACGATGGACGAGTGGGACGAGGCGTACCCCGGCCACCGGTTCCACTACGCCATGCACCGCATCGTCGTCGCCGGCCGGGCCAACGCCCTACGTGCCATAGATGGCCCAGTCGCCGACTACCGGGACGAGGAGGGCTTGCGCAAGAGCTGCCTGCGAGCACGCTCTTTGGGGTTCGACGGCAAGTGGTGCATCCATCCACAACAGGTGGAGATCGTCAACGAGGTCTTCTCGCCTACCGAGGGCGAGATCGAGTGGGCAAAGAAAGTCGTCTCTGCCTACGAGGAGGCTAACGCTGCCGGGAGTGGAGCGATCAGCATGGACGGCCAGATGATCGACGCCGCCTCTATAAAGATGGCCCAGAATACCCTCGACCTTGCCGAGGGGGCAGGAACAGCCCAATACTGACAACCAGCCCGCTTGGCGTAGAATAAGCGACCGGAAGACGGTTCTATCTCGAAGGGAGTTCATGCCGGACGTTACGGTTATAGGTGGCGGTCTCGCCGGGAGCGAGGCGGCCTGGCAGGCGGCACGGATGGGATGCTCAGTAGAGCTTTGGGAGATGCGCCCGGTGAAGGAGACCCCGGCGCACTACACTGACCAGTTCGCCGAACTGGTCTGCTCGAACTCGATGGGCAACCTCTCTCTGGAGACAGCCTCGGGGCTACTCAAAGAGGAGCTCAGGCGTTTGGGGTCTGTGATCCTGCACTCGGCTGACGCGAACAGAGTTCCGGCGGGCGGCGCTCTGGGAGTTGCCAGGGAAGGCTTCCCTCGGGCTGTCACGAAGACGCTGCACCAACACCCGAGCATAGAGGTAATCCGCAAAGAGGTCACGGAGATACCGAAAGGCCCGACCGTCATCGCCACCGGTCCGCTTACCTCGGATGCGCTGGTGGAGAAGATAGAAGCCCTCTCCGGCGAGACGCTCTACTTTTATGATGCGGCCTCTCCGATCATCCATCGTGACTCTTTGGACAACGAGGAGATCTACCTGGCCTCCCGCTATGGCAAGGGCGAGGCGGCCTACCTCAACTGTCCCATGAACGAGGAGCAGTACTACGCCTTTATAGAGGACCTCGCGACCGCCGAGCTCTCCCCGATAAAGAACTTTGAGGAGGATATGTACTTCGAGGGCTGCCTGCCCGTGGAGACTATAGCCCGCCGCGGCCCCGAAACGTTGCGCTTCGGCCCGATGAAGCCGGTCGGATTGCCCGACCCGAGGACCGGCAGAGAGCCCTACGCTGTCGTGCAGCTCCGCCAGGACGACGCCGAGGGCCGCCTCTTCAACATGGTCGGCTTCCAGACGCGCCTGAAGTGGGGAGAGCAGAAACGGGTCTTTCGGACCATCCCCGGTTTGGAAAAGGCCGACTTCGCCCGCATGGGCGTCATGCACCGAAACACCTATCTCCCCTCCAACCGGATGCTCGAAGCTACCATGAGGATCAGGACCGGCGACAAGCCTCTGTTCTTCGCCGGCCAGCTAACCGGCGTGGAGGGCTACGTCGAGAGCACCGCGATGGGTCACATCGCCGGCGCCAACGCCGCCCGCATCGCCCGTGACGAGGAGCCCATAGAGATGCCGCGCGACACGATGATGGGCGCTTTGGCCCACTACATCACCACCAAGGAGGGCACCCTACAGCCCATAAACTCCAACTGGGGCCTTGTGCCTCCAGTCCCGAAAAAGGAGAACGGCAAGCGGCTCTCGAAGCCCGAGCGGAGGCAGCGGCAGGCGCGGACTGCGCTCGCTGTGTTGGAAGAATTCGTTGGGGCGAGAATCAGGGCGGCCGGCTAACTTCGGGCGCGAACTTCACGAGAGAGCCATAAGCCTCGCGCCGGCCGGATGCGGGCCCGCAGCGCTCGCACAGGCATCGTCTTTTGCTATAATTGATTCAAGAAACCCTATCCGTACCGGATCGGGTCAGTGAGTGAATTTGGGGAAGGCGGTGGTGTCTATCGGGATGGGATCTGTGAGATGGTTGACGAGTCCCGCGGTGGTTTGGCCCGAGGGACGCAAGCGGCCTCGGCTCTGCGCGCCGAGCATCTGAGAAGGAGGTCAGGGAGAGATGCCCCTGTACATGACGCAGTTCGCCTATACCACCGAGGCCTGGAAGGCGCTCGTCAAGAAACCCGAGGACCGAGGCAAGGTCTTTGGCGAGTTGGTCGAGAAGATGGGCGGAAGCTTTGTCTCCATGTACTACTGTATGGGCGAGTACGATGGGCTGGTCATCTACGAAGCCCCCGACGAATCCACAGCCGTGGCGATGGTCCTCTCCGCCATCTCGCCCGGACACCTCCGAGCGACCAAGACGACCGTGCTCTTAAGCGTCGAGGACACCATGGAGGCTATGAACAAGGCAAACGCCGAGGCTTATCCAGGGCCGAAGCTCTGGAGTCCGATGCCCAGCTAAAGGCTACAACTTCGCCGGGGCTTCGGCCTGAAGGGTTGCGTCCAGGATCGTCTCGACAAGCTCCTCGAAGGAGATGCCGGCGGCCTCGGCGGCCAGAGGCAGGGTCGAGGTCTCGGTAAAGCCGGGAATGGTCTTTACGTCGAGGACCCAGGGGATGTAGCCCTCGAGGATGGTGTCTACCCGAGCAAAGCCGGAGCAGCCGAGAACCTCGTAGGTCTTAAGGGCGATTTCTTGGAGACGGGTGGCGGTTTCGGCGGGGATCTCGGCTGGAATGGCGAAGTCGGTAGCGCCGGGGGTGTACTTGGCTTCGAAGTCGTAGGCGCCGTCACGCGGGCGTATCTCCACTAGCCCCAAGGCACGCGGGCCTTCCCCGGCGGACTCGAGGATGGGGACGGAGATCTCGGTCCCCGAGACCCAGCGTTCGAGGATTATCTTGGCGTCGTAGCCGAAGGCCTCGTAGACGGCCTCTATGAGGGTCTCGGGCTCCTCCACCCTCGTGAGCCCGAAACTAGAGCCTTCGCGGGCGGGCTTTACCGCGAGCGGATAGCCGAGGTGCTCCGCCGCCGGTCCCAGGGCCGCCGCTGCGCCCATCTCGTTCATCGCTCGCCTCAAGAAAGTCCTCATGGGCGGGGTCGGTATGCTGGCGGCTCTTATGGCCCGCTTGGCGTAGTCCTTGTCCATACAGCGGATCGAGGAGAGCGGCCCGCTCCCAGTGTACGGTATCTCTAAAGTTTCCAGCAACGCCTGTACCGTCCCGTCCTCGCCGCCGGGGCCGTGCAGGCAGATAAAGGCGGCGTTCGGTTTGATCTCCACGAGCCTCTCGGTCGTGCTCTCTTCGATGTCCAAAGAGTGAACCTCGTGGCCGAGGCGTTCGAGGGCGTGGGCCACCCTGCGTCCCGTGATGAGGGAGACGTCCCTCTCCATCGAGTGACCGCCTCTCAGGACCACCAGGCGCGCCACGGGAACCTCCTAACGCTCCGTGCTGCCGACAGCTGAGCGCGAGCCTCCCAGTTGAGAGGCCCGCTCCATGTCGCTCCGCAGCTCCATCCGTTCACGGATCACCTCGGAGAGGAGTTCGATGCCGCGCCGGATCTTCCCTGGCTCCACAAAGGAGAAATTGAGGCGCATGCAGTTCTTGCCCGAGCCGCCCGCGTAGAACCCCTCGCCCGGCACGTAGGCGACGTTCCGGGAGATCGCACGCGGCAGCATCGAGGTCGCGTCGACGTAGCTGGGTAGCGTCGCCCACACGAAGAGCCCGCCCTCCGGGTGGGTCCAGTGGACCTCCTTCGGCATGAACTCCGCCAGGGCGTCGAGCATTGCGTCGCGTCGCGTCTTGTAGAGCGACGTCAGACGCCTTACGTAACCGCTCCAGTCGGCGTGCTTGAAGTACGAGTAGATCATCATCTGGGCCAGGTTAGACGAGCAGAGGTCCGCACCCTGCTTGCCGATGTTGAGCTTGTGTAAAATGCCCGGCTGGGAGTGTACCCACCCGAGCCTCACCCCTGGTGCGAAGATCTTGGAGAACGTCCCCAAATACACGACCCGGTCCGTCCCTCCGTCGGTCTCCTGCTCTAGAGCGGCTATGGCTGGCAGCGCCTCCCCCTCGAACCTGAGCATTCCATAGGGGTTGTCCTCCAGGATGACCAGGTCATACTCGCGGGCTATCTCCAGAAGCTCGCGCCGGCGCTGTACGGCCAGGGTGACCCCGGTGGGGTTCTGGAAGTTGGGGACGGTGTAGATGAACTTCACGTGGATGCCCTGCTTGCGGGCCTTGTTCAGAGCCTCGCGGGCGACGTTCGGCATCATGCCCGCCCGGTCCATCGGCACGTGCAGCACCCTGGGCCGGTACGCCGCGAAGGCGTTCAATGCCCCCGCGTACGTCGGTCCCTCGCACAAGACGGCGTCCCCCTCGTCTAAGAAGACCTTGCCGACGAGGTCGAGGCCCTGCTGGGCGCCGGTGGTCACAAAGACGTCCTCTTGGTTGGCGCGCGTGCCCTCGGAGGCCATCACGTCTACGATTATGTCCTTTATCCCCTCTAGCCCTGCGGTCGGGCCGTACTGCAGGGCCTGGGCCGAGTCGGCGGCCACGTTGTGGGAGATCTCTCGGAACGCCTCTTCGCCGAAGGCCCGGGTATCCGGGAAACCACCAGCCAGAGAGATAATGCCGGGCCTTGAGAGGGTGGCCATAAGGTCCCGAGTCGCCGCGCTCTTCATCCCCTTGACCCGGTTGGCGTACAGAAAATCGAAGCGATCTAGATCTACGAGCGGCATTTGGCTTATCCCTCTCTTCCGTGGTTGCTATCTACCGACGCCACGGGTTCTACGTTGTCCCAACCTTCTTCCGTGAGTACCTGCCAGAGCTCGGGTGCGAGCTCGAAGCGGCTCGACGAGCACCGCCTCCCCCGGACAGAGAGCGCCTTCAAGCCCTCTCCTCCGGCGGCGAGAGCCTCTTCCTCCGCCACCGCCCCGACGAGGTACGCCCCTTCGACGAAACCATCCTCCTCCAAAGCCGTCCTGAGCCGGGCCACGTGCTCCGCTCGTACCACCGGCAAGAAGAGGTAGCCGATCGTTGCCGCGAGCATCCCCGCCGGGCGCTGCACGAGGTCGAACTGCTGATCAGAACCCTCATTGCCGCAGGGCACCTCTTCGAGGACGGTGGCGAACGAGTTCTCGCGGGCGTAATCTTTGAGCCGCTGCTTCAGGGCCAGGAGCTCTTCTAGCTCTTCGGGTGTGGGTTCCTGGGGAGAGACGGTCTCCGTGAGCGCGCTCTCCCAGACCTCGCGCGGGAAGACGAGCGCGAGGTCCCCAGAGTTGGCGAGTATGCGAACCTCACCGCCTGTTGCCTCCAGCCTCTGGAGGCTCGTCACTCTCACCTCGCGCATGCGGGTGACTCTAACATAAGGAGTGTGCGGATTATAGACTCCATGGTGTGGAAGCCCTGTTCGTAACCTCCAACCAAAACAAAGCTCGGGAGGCCGCCGAGATCCTGGGTGTAGAGCTGCGCGGCATCGCCCTCGACCTCCCTGAGTTGCAATCCCTCGACTTCGCGCGGGTCGCCGTAGCCAAGGCCGCCGCCGCCCGCGAGGTCCTGAACAACCCGGATTCCCCCATACTCGTCGAGGACTCGGGACTCGTCTTCGAGGCCTGGAACGGTCTGCCGGGGGCGCTGACCAAGTGGTTTCTGGGGAGCATCGGGAACGAGGGGCTTCTGAAGATGCTCTCCACCGAGAGCAACCGCTCGGCCCGAGCCGTCTGCGCCGTCGCGGTCGCCGCCGCGGGCGGCTCCGTGAGGGCGTTTGTCGGCGAGGTGGAGGGGAAGATATCATCTGAGCTCCGGGGCGAAGGAGGGTTCGGGTGGGACCAGATCTTCATTCCTCAAGGTCATACAGCGACCTACGCCGAGCTTGGCGCGCGGAAGCATGAAGACTCCCACCGCACCCGCGCTTTGGACGCCGCTCGTGAGGCGCTACTCGGCGGACTAGAGGTTCCGCCGGTGGGATGATAAAACGCTGCGGCGATACGTTTCAAGGACATTCGACGTGTTTAGCGAGACTCTGGCGCGTGTTATTCTTCTGCGAAACGTACCTCTGTGAGAGAAGGGGGCCGCAATGACGGCAGAGAACGAGCGTACGGGGGATGGGAGCGTGGAGACGCAGGAGGAACCTCGCGAGGAGACGAGCGCAGAATCCCGCGACGGCACGGTAGCCGTAGACGACGACCACCTACTGGACCTGTACAAGAAGATGGTCCTGATCCGGGTCTTCGAAGAGGCCACCCAGCGGGGTTTCAGGCAGGGCAAGATCGGGGGCTATCTCCACGTCTACACCGGCCAGGAGGCGGTCGCGACAGGCTTTATCGACGCCCACCAGGAGGGCGACAGGGTCATCACCGCCTATCGCGACCACCCCTTCCCCCTCCTCCTGGGGTCGGACCCTAAAGAGGTTATGGCCGAGCTCTACGGTAAGGGGACCGGCATCGTCAAGGGCAAGGGCGGCTCGATGCACCTCTTCGACGTCGAGCGGGGTTTCTATGGTGGTTACGGCATCGTCGGCCAGCACATACCCCTAGGGGTGGGCATAGCCTATGCCCTTGCCTACAAGGAGACCGGCGAGATCATCCAGCTCTACCTCGGCGACGGGGCGATGAACGGTGGGCCCTTTCTCGAGGCTGCCAACCTCGCCGGCCTATGGGGTAAGGACGGTATGTGCCCGTGCCTCTTTATCGTGGAGAACAACCAGTACGGTATGGGCACATCGGTGGCCCGCTCCACGGCCATGACCGACCTCGCTGCCAAGTTCGACGCCTTCGGGGTCGAGCACGAGAAGGTGGACGGGATGGACCTGGAGGCCGTTCTGGAGGTCGCCCACCGGGCGACCGAGCAGGTCCGGGAAACCGGCAAGCCCTACGCCGTTGAGGCGCTCACCTACCG
>OBLS010000613.1_pt1 | contig 13263 bp, 14 predicted proteins | sample 1519901 | NCBI WGS metagenome assembly OBLS01 (sample SAMEA3113585, study PRJEB22503) | soil metagenome
ACATCCGGGCCGTCACCGACCGGCTCTACGGCGGCGACGTCGAGCACCGGCTGCGACAGGAGATCCTGCTTGGGATCGGCGGGGTGCAGGCCCTGCAGGCGGTGGGCGTCGGGGCGCAGGTGTTCCACACCAACGAGGGCCACGCCGGCTTCCTCGGGCTCGAGCGCATCCGCCAACTGGTGACCGACCAGGGCCTGAGCTACCCCGAGGCGATCGAGGCGGTGCGAGCCGGCTGCATCTTCACCACCCACACGCCGGTGCCCGCCGGCATCGACCGCTTCCCCCGCGAATTGATGGACAAGTACTTCAGCGCCTGGTGCGCCGAGGTGGGCGTCGGGGTCGACGACCTGATGGCGCTCGGCCACCGGCCCAGCGAACCGCCCGACGAGCGGTTCAACATGGCGGTGATGGGCCTGCGGCTGGCGGGCCAGTCGAACGGGGTAGCGCAGCTCCACGGCGAGGTCAGCCGCGAGATGTTCGCCGACCTTTGGAGCGACCTGCCGACCGACGAGATCCCGATCACCTCCATCACCAACGGCGTCCATGCCCACACCTGGGTATCGCCAGAGATGGCCGACGTGTTCACGCGACACGTGCTCCCCGACTGGGACGAGGCCGGTCCGGCTGCCTGGGAGCAGATCTTCGAGATGCCCGACGACGAGCTGTGGCGCGCCCGGGAGCAGGGCCGGGAGCGCCTGGTCACGTTCGTGCGTAGGCGTTTGAAGGAGGGCGCCCGGGCCCGGGGGCTGGCAGGCTCCGACGTGGCCTGGGCCGACGAGGTGCTCGACCCGCGGGTCCTGACGATCGGTTTCGCCCGCCGGTTCGCCACCTACAAGCGGGCGACCCTGCTGCTCTCGCAGCCCGATCGGCTCAAGGCGCTGCTGCTGTCGCCCGACCGGCCGATCCAGCTCGTGTTCGCCGGCAAGGCCCATCCCGCCGACGAGGCGGGCAAAGAGATGATCCGCCAGATCGTGGCGTTCTCGTCCGACGCCGAGGTGCGCCACCGCGTCGTGTTCGTCGACGACTACGACATCGCCGTCGCCCGCGCCCTCTACCAGGGCGCCGACGTGTGGCTGAACAACCCCCGCCGTCCCCAGGAGGCCTGCGGCACCTCGGGCATGAAGTCCGCGCTCAACGGCGGGCTCAACCTGTCGATCCTCGACGGCTGGTGGCACGAGATGTTCGACGGCGACAACGGCTGGGCCATCTCGTCGGCCGAGGACGTCGACGACATCGAACGCCGCGACGAGCTCGAGGCCAGCGCGCTGTTCGACCTGCTCGAACGCCAGGTCGTGCCCCTGTTCTACGAGACCTACGGCGGGCCGGTCCCCCGGCGCTGGCTCAAGAGGGTGCGCAAGTCGCTGACCTCGCTCGGCCCCCGAGTCACCGCCTCGCGCATGGTGGCCGACTACGTGGAGCGCCTCTACGAGCCCACGGCTGCACGCACCGACACGCTGGCGGCCGACGGGCTGGCCCGGGCGCGTGCCCTGGCGGCGTGGAAGCAGCGGGTGGCCGAGGCGTGGCACGGCGTGCACGTCGACCGGGTCGACGGCGACATGGCGGCTGTCGAGCTGGGCGCGTCGCGGGACGTCGAAGCCGTGGTGTCACTCGGGTCGCTGTCGGCCGACGACGTCGACGTGCAGCTCGTGCACGGCCCGGTCGGTCAGGGCGACGAGCTGACGGAGCGCACGTGCGTCTCGATGCGCCCCGGCGGCCCCGCCGACGACGACCACGCCCGGTACGTCGGCTCGCTCGAGTGCTCGCGCGCGGGCCGGTACGGCCTCACGGTGCGCATCGTCCCCCGCCACGCCGACCTGGTCGACAACTCCGAGCTCGGCCTGGCCGCCTGGGCCTAGCCGTACGCCACTGGCGCGGCCCCATCCGTCGCTCGACGCCGGCGCCGCCCATCCCGGCGGCTGCCTGCTATCGGCCCACGAACTGAGCCTTGCCCGGTCCGTGCTCGAGGAACGACGCGACGCCGATGCGGGCGTCCTCGGTGCCGAACACCTCGGCGAACAGCCGCTGCTCGAGCTCGAGGCCGGCGCCCAGCGTGCCCTGGAACCCCTGGTCGATGGCGTTCTTGGCCAGGCCGTGGGCGACGACCGCGCCGCGGGCCAGCTCGGCGGCCAGCGCCAGCGCCCGCTCGTGCAGCTCGTCGGCCGGCACCACCTGGTCGACCAGACCGATGCGCAGCGCCTCGTCGGCGGCGACCTGGCGGCCGGTGAGAATGAGGTCCTTGGCCTTCGACGGGCCGAGCAGGCGGGCCAGCCGCTGCGTGCCACCGCCGCCGGGGATGATGCCGAGCAGGATCTCGGGCTGGCCGAGCTTGGCCCGCTCGGACGCGATGCGCAGGTCGCAGGCCAGCGCCAGCTCGCACCCGCCGCCGAGCGCGAACCCCGAGATGGCGGCGATGACGCACCGGGGGATCGCGGCCACGGCATCGAACGCCGACAAGAACCGGCCGCCCACCGCCCGAGCCTCCTCGGGCCCGCCGAACTCCTTGATGTCGGCACCGGCGGCGAAGATCCGATCGCCGCCGGTCACGACCACGGCGCCGGGCGGATCGTCGGTCAGTTCCCCCGCCGCCGCCTCGAGCTGGCGCAAGAGCTCGCTGGACAGCGCGTTGGCCTTGGGATTGTCGAGCCTCACGAGGGCGACGCCGTCGTCGCGCCGCTCGACCTGCACGAGGGGGGTGGCGGTGGACATGGGCGCTGACCCTAGGCGGTGGCCGCCCTCGGGTGCCGCGCCCAGCATTCGGCGCCGGGACGGCTGATCCCGCGGCCGGTTCCCGGGGGTCAGCCTCCGCCGCCGGCCAGTTCGTCGGCGGCCGTCCACGGATCGACGTCGCCCGTCGCCACGGCGTCGGCCAACTCGGCCGCCCGCGGGCCCGCCGTGGCCGTCCGGGCCCGTTCCAGCAGCCGCGCCGCCACCAGCCGCGTCACCTCCTCGGCGGCCCGGGCGCGGCGGCGCTCGACCAGCCCACCGGACGCCTCGAGGTGCGCCCGGTGGTCGGCGACGCCCTGCCACACGGCCTCGACGCCCTCGCCCGTCGTGGCCGTCGTGCACACCACCGGGGGGCGCCACCCGGTAGCGCCGGGCCGGCCGTCCTCGCCACCGGGCCCCGCCATGTCGAGCATGCGCTCGAGGTCGCGGGCGGCGTCGCCGGCGCCGGGCCGGTCGGCCTTGTTGACCACGAACAGGTCGGCGATCTCCATGAGGCCGGCCTTGTTGGCCTGCACCGCGTCGCCCCAGCCGGGGTTCACCACGACGACGGTGGTGTCGGCCTGGCCGACGACCTCGACCTCGGCCTGCCCCACACCGACCGTCTCCAGGACGACCCAGGGATAACCCGCAGCCGTGAGCACGCGCACCGCCTCCGGCGCGGCCACCGCCAGTCCGCCCAGATGCCCGCGGGTCGCCATCGAGCGGATGAACACGCCCTCGTCTAGGGCGTGGTCGCCCATCCGCACGCGGTCGCCCAGGATCGCGCCGCCGGAGAAGGGTGACGACGGATCGATCGCCAGGACGGCGACCCGGTCGCGGTTCCTGCGGCGCACCACGTCGACGAGTGCGCTGGTCAGCGTCGACTTGCCGGCGCCGGGCGGACCGGTGATGCCGATCGTGTAGGCATCGAGGCCGAGCCCGTGGGTGGCCCGTCCGACTCTCCGGGCACCGTCGCCGCCGCGCTCGATGAGCGACAGGAGCCGGGCGAGCGCCGCCCGGTCGCCCCGACGGGCTGCGTCGAGCAGGTCACCGGGCGCGGCTTCAGGCACGCACAGACGCTAGTGGTGGCTCAGAGGCCGACCGAGGTCTCGGTCGGAGCGCCGACGTCGACCACCTCGGTGACGCCGGGCACGCGGTCCTTGAGGATGCGCTCGATGCCGGCCTTGAGGGTGACGGTGGACGCCGGGCACGACACGCACGCACCGACCAGCTCGACGCTGACGATGCCCGCCTCGGCATCGACGTCGCGCAGGTAGATGTCGCCGGCGTCGGCCTGGATGGCGGGGCGGATCACCTCGATGACCTCGCGCACCTTGTCGATATCGACCACTGATCTCCTCGCGTGCAGAGCGCGACGCATGGTCGCGGATCCTCAGCTCCGAGAGCAACAACAACGCCCAGGTCGCCGGTGTTCCCCGGGACTGCGGGCGGCGCACGACCCGGTTCGCCCTCGCCCCCCGCGTCTGGGAACCTGACCTGGTGAACGAGCTGTTCGCACACCAGGGGGGATGGGACGAGATGCTGTTCGTCGCCGTGCCCATCGCCATCTTCGCCGGCTTGCTGGTGATCGCCAACCGGCGCGCCTCCCGCATCGAACAGCGGCGCCGGAGCGACGAGCCGCCGCTCGGCGAGCCCGACCGGCGCCACGGCGGACCCCCCGCCTAGAGGGCATGCCGAGGCTCATCGTCAGCCAGTCGGTCGGGCACGCCGAGGCGGAGAGGATCCGGTCGCCGCGCCACGACATCGTCGACGAGCGAACCGACGGCGAGGGCCGCTTCGTGCTGGCCCACGGCCCCTTCGCCCGCTACGAGCGCACGGTCACCGTGACGCCGCAGCACATCGCGGGCGACGGCCACGGCGACACTGCCGATCCTGCCGCCCTGGTCGCCGTGACGCAGCGGTTCGACTACCGATTGCCGCCCGGCACCTGGCCCTTCCTGATGAACCACCCGATCCGTGGCGCGCTGCGCCGGCCGCGCACCGACGGGCGCCTGCCGTGGTGGTATCCGCCGCAGCGCCCGGACGCCCGGGCGGCGACCGTGCTGGGGCTCCTGGCCACGCTCTCGCTGGTGGTCGGCTACCACGGCACGCTGCTCACCCAGACCATGAGCTTCGCCGCCGACGAGTTCGGCGCCGACACCACCGCCCAGGGGGCGGCGCTCGGGGCCGTCCGCGTCGGCGGGCTGCTGGCGATCCTGCTCGGCGCGCTCGCCGACCGCCGGGGGCGCCGCCTCCTGTTGAACGCGTCGCTGCTGGGCTGCATCGCCGCCACCGTCGCCGGCGCCGTTGCCCCCAACCTGGCGGCCTTCACCGCCACCCAGGTGGCCAACCGGGGCACGGTGTCCGCAGCCGGCGTGCTGCTGGCGATCGTGGCCGTGGAGGAGATGCCCGCCGGCGCCCGGGCGTACGCACTCAGCCTGCTGTCGATGACCGGGGCGCTCGGGGCCGGCATGGCGCTCTGGGTCCTGCCGGTGGCAGATGTCGGCCTGCGGGCCTGGCGCCTCATGTACCTGGTGCCACTCCTCTTCCTGCCGGTCGTGCTGCGATTCGGCCGCCTGGTGCCCGAGAGCCGGCGCTACGAGCGCCCCCACCGCACGGTCGGCTTCGGCGGCCACTACCACCGGCTGGCGCTGCTGGCCGGGGCATCGTTCCTGCTGTTCGTGTTCACGGCGCCGCAGTCGCAGTTCCGCACCGAGTTCCTGCGCGACGAGCGGGGCATGTCGGCGGCGATGGTGTCGCTCTTCGTGATGGCCACCTCGACGCCGGCGAGCATCGGCATCGTGCTGGGCGGCCGGCTGGCCGACACGCGCGGCCGGCGCCGGGTCGGGGCCACCGGGGCGGTGGTGGGCGCCGTGCTCCTGGCACTGTCGTTCACGCTTTCGGGTCCGGCCATGTGGGCGGCCGCCACGCTCGGGGCGATCTTCGCGGCCACGATGGTCCCGGCGCTCAGCGTCTACGGGCCGGAGCTGTTCCCCACCTCGTTGCGGGGCCGTGCCAACGGCGTGATCAACACGGTGGCCACGGTGGGCAGCGTGATCGGGCTGGTGTTGGCCGGCTTCCTGGCCGACGAGCTCGGCTCGTTCGCGTGGGCGCTGGGGCTGCTCGCCATCGGGCCCCTGGCGATGGCTGCGGTCGTGCTGGCCTGGTTCCCGGAGACCGCCTGGCGCGAGCTCGAGGACCTCAATCCCGAGGACCGGACGGCCGATGGCACTCCACCGCCGGTCCCACCCGCGGGCGGCGGTAGCGACCGCGGTGGCATCGGTGCTGGCGACCGCCATGGCGTGCTCGAGTGACGAGCGCGACATTGCCGCCTTCAGTCTTCGGTCAGAGCGTGGCGACCCAGTCGGCCACGGTGCTTGCCACGTGGGCGTCGGCGCCCCTCAGCTCGTGGCGGCCGCCCTCGACCCGGACGTGGGTGACCGGCCCGGCGATGGACTTGGTGTGCGACTCGAGCTCGTCGGGCGTGCCGAACGGGTCGCGCGTGCCCGAGACGAACAGGCACGGCACCGAGATCTGGGGCAGGTGCTCGACGCGTAGCTTGTCGGGCCGGCCCGGCGGATGGAGCGGGTAGGCGATGAGCACCAGCCCGGCCGCAGGGAGCCCCTCGGCCACGGCCATCGAGCACATGCGCCCGCCCATCGACCGGCCGCCCAACACCACCGCCGACGGATCGACTCCGGCCCGTTCGGCGAGCGCCGCCGCCTCGTCACGCACGCAGGCGATGAGCTTGGGCGCCCGGTCCGGCGCCTTGCGCCCCTCACGGCGGTAGGGGAAGTCGGCCCGCTCCACGGGCAACGGGGCGAGTGCCCTGTCGATCGCCACGAGCGCCGGGGTCTCGCGTCCGCTCCCGGCCCCGGGGAACAGCAGCACCGCACCGGCTGTGGGCATCGGCTCGACGGGCGGCCGCTAGCCGGCCAGCAGGATGCGGCGGGCCTCGGCCAGCTCGGCCAGGCGGACGGCGGCCGCCGCGGTGTCGCCACCGTGGTCGGGGTGCGCACGGCGGACGAGCGCCCGGAAGCGGTCTTGCACGGCCCGCCGGTCGGGCCGGCGGCCGTTGGCGAGGTCGAGCACGCCGATGGCCCAGCCGACGGGGTCGCGGTAGGCCTCGGCCGACCAGTCCTGGTAGCGCGCCAGCCCCGAGAGGTGCGCCACCAGCGAGCCATCGATTGCACCGCTCCACCGCATCGCCTTGCGGATCGCCTCCATGATCCGCGCCCGCGGCCCGAGGGGCAGCGCGCCGGCGGCGTAGACGGCGGCGAGGATGTGGTGGGCGGGGGCGCCCTTGTCGTCGAGCTCGAAGGCGAGCTCTTCCCCCTCGCCGCGCAGGCGGTGGACGCTGCGCTGCAGCCCGATGCGATCGGTCTGGAGGCGGTGCCGGAGGCGCGGCTGGGGAATGCGGTGGCCGGCCTCGAGGTGGAGCGTGAGCCGGTGGAGGTCGTCGAACAGCTCGGGATCGAGGCCGGGGATGTGGCCGGCGACGACGCCGCCGAGCAGGATGCCGCCGAACCCGGGTGCCGGGCTGCACGGCAGGTCGTGGCGCCCCAGCGCCACCCGCCGGGTCGGCGCGATCGGCCGCGAGTGGAACACCTCGAGCTCGGCCAGGATCACGGCCCGCATCGTAACGCCCGCCCGGCAGCACCCCTCAGACGGGCGCGCGGGCCGCTCGCGCCGAGGATCGGCGGGTTGCGAACCGAAACCTAGACGTACGGGCGCAACGCATTACGCAGCTCGCGGGCCGCGTCCATGACGGCGTCCTCGTCGACCGTCGAGGCGCGCAGCTGGCGGCACAGGGCGGTGACGCGCTCCTGCAGGTGGCCCCAGTCGCGGGGTGCGAGCCCGTAGGGGACGGCGGTGGCGTCGACGGCGTGGCCGAGGTCGAGCATCGAGACCGTGCCCTCGTGGTCGCCGGGGTCACGCCGGAGCCGATCGGCGGCGACGAACACCTCGCCGAGCAGCTCGGCGCCGCCCGTGCCGTCGTCGTCCTCTGCCGGCAACTCGTGGGGATGCGCCACCCGGTCGAGCAACTCGTCGGCCGACTGTTCGTCGGCGGAGTAGACGAACAGCTCGTCGCCGTCCCAGGCGTGGGCGATGCCGGCGCCGTCGAGGGCATCGACCAGCGCCGTGAGCCGGTCGTCGTCCCAGTCGGACAGGTCGTAGGCGACCTGGTCGTGTGCGGTGTCGAGCGGTTCGGCCGACTCACCCTCCACGATGTCCAGCACGTTCTCGACCGCGGCCTCGTCGACGGCGGCGACGTGCAACGTCGTGCCCTCCCAGCCATGGGCGATGCCCGCCTCGCGGAGCCGGTCGGCCACCGCCTGGCGCTCGATCTCGCTCCAGTCATCGAGCTCGTACACGACCTCGACCCCGTCGGGACCGTCGCCGTCGGTGCCGTCGCCGGTGCCCTCGTCCTCGTCTGCCCGATCGGCGCCCCCGGCGTCGGCCGTGTCGGCGTCGTCGGGATCGGCGTCGCGGTCGTCGAGCTCGCCGGGGAGGCCGGAGATGGTGATGCCGAGACCGTCGTCCTCGCCCTGCTCGTACGGGTTGGAGAGCTGGCCCACGGAGCCATTCAACCAGGCCAAGTAGATTCGGCGCATGAACGAGAAGCAGCGTCCCGACCGCAACCTGGCCATGGAGCTCGTCCGGGTCACAGAGGCCGCCGCTCTCGCTGCGTCACGCTGGATGGGCCGGGGCGACAAGAACGGCGCCGATGGTGCCGCGGTCGACGCCATGCGCATCGTTCTCGACAGCGTCCCCATGGACGGCATCGTCGTGATCGGCGAGGGCGAGAAGGACGAGGCGCCCATGCTCTACAACGGCGAGACGATCGGCGACGGCACGGGGCCGCTCACCGACATCGCCGTCGATCCGGTCGAGGGCACCACGCTCACGGCGCTCGGGCGGGGCAACGCCATCTCGGTCATCGGCGTGTCAGAGCGGGGCACGATGTTCAACCCCGGCCCCTGCGTCTACATGGAGAAGATCGCGGTCGGCCCCGAGGCCGTCGGGACGATCGACGTCACCCGGTCGCCCACCGAGAACCTCCAGGCCGTGGCCGAGGCCAAGGGCGAGTCGGTGCGCGACGTCACCGCCGTCATCCTCGACCGCGACCGCCACACCGACCTCATCGCCGAGGTGCGGGCCGCCGGCGCCCGCATCCGGCTGATCCAGGACGGCGACGTCATCGGAGCGGTGTCGACGGCGTGGCCCGAGTCGGGCGCCGACGTGCTCTTCGGGGTCGGCGGCACCCCCGAGGGGGTCATCGCGGCGACGGCGATGAAGTGCATGGGCGGCGAGATCCAGGGCCGCCTCTGGCCCCGCAACGACGACGAGCGGCAGGCCGCGATCGACCAGGGCTACGACCTCGACCGCGTGCTCGGCACCGACGACCTCGTCGGCGGCGACAACTGCTTCTTCGCCGTCACCGGCATCACCGACGGGGAGGTGCTCAAGGGCGTGCACTACGACAGCCGCGGCGCCTCCACGCAGTCGCTGGTCATGCGGTCGAAGTCGGGCACGGTGCGGCTCATCACCGCCCAGCACCAGCTGTCGAAGCTGTCCCGCTTCTCGTCGATCGACTTCGCCTAGCCGCCACCACGCCCTCGACGAGCGGGTGGGGTCACAGGTGGCCGGCGACCCTGGCCGCCGCCCAGCGCCGCACGCCGCGGGGCACCGGGCCGGCGACAGCCGCAGCCACCTTGTTGAGTGCGCCCGGGACCACCCAGGGGCGCCCGGCGCGGGTCGCGGCCAGCGCGGTGGCGGCCACCGCCTCGGCGGACTGCCAGGCGGCGCCGGGGACCCTGCGGCCCGCGATGCCGGCCCGGTCGTGGAACTCCGTGCGGGTGAAGCCGGGCAGCACGGTCGTGATCGTGACGCCGGTGCCGGCCAGCTCGCCCGCCACGGCCTCGCCGAACGACGCCACGAACGCCTTCGTCGCCCCGTACGTGGCGTTGCCCGGCGTCGCCTGCAGGCCCGCCATCGACGAGACGTTCAGGACGGCGCCGCGCCCCCTTGGCACCATCGCCCGCACCGCGGCGTGCGTGAGCCGCACCACGGCGAGCACGTTGACCGCGATCTCCCGCTCCTCGAGGTCGACGTCCGCGCCGGCGAGCGGCCCGTAGGTGCCGAAGCCGGCGTTGTTGACGACGAAATCGACGAGGCGTTCGCGCTCGCCCCCGCCCTCGGTGATCCGGGCTGCGACGGCGGCGAGCTGGTCGCCGTCTGCGAGGTCGGCCGAGAGGACCTCGACAGCCACGTCGCGGTGCCGGCCGGACAGCTCGGCGGCCAGCTCGTCCAGCCGGCGGCGGTCGCGGGCGACCACGACGAGGTCACTGCCCCCGGCCGCGAGTTGGCCGGCGATCTCCCGCCCGATGCCCGACGAGGCGCCGGTGACGAGCGCACGCTCCCACGGCCACGGCGACGGGGACGAGCGAGCGGCGGCCATGGCGGGCAGCGTAGAGCGCGGCCCGGGCGGGCCTGCGGGGTCAGCCGGCGGGCGTGATCGACGTGCGCCCCGTGGCGTCGCCCCGGAGCACGCGTACCGCCAGCTGGCCGTTGGCCAGCGATGCCTCGACCCCGCCGCCGAAGCCGGGGGGCAGGTCGAGCTCGCGTTCGTAGCCGCCGTACTCCCACTCGTGGACCAGGTAGTCCTTGGGGGCGGCGCTGCGCAGCCGGGCGGTCAACCGCAGCCGGCCGGGGGTCAGGTCGACCGTGACGTCCTGGGGTTGCACGGCCGGCAGCGGCGCCACGACGACGAGCGCGTCGGTGGTCTCGTAGACGTTGACGGGCACCTGCTGCGGGCGCATCAGGCGCTCGGTCGACTCGGTGGCCAGTGCCACCCGCTCACGCTTGGACTGGTCGGGGGCCGCGTCGGGTGCCATGCGGCCAACGGTACCCATCGCCACCCCCCGTCAGCCCGGCAGCCAGCGGCGGGTGAACGAGGTGTCGGCGATGGGCCGCCAGACCCGGCCGCGGCCCTCCTCCAGTAGCTGGACACCGTCGAAGGTCACGTCGACCACGTAGTCGGCGAGCGCCGCCACGGCCGCGGGGATGCGGCCTGGATCGATCTCGTCGGCCACCGTGACGTGGGGGACGAACGCACGGCTGAGCGTGCGCTCGAGCGGTGACCGGAAGACCCGGTCTCGCAGGCCGTGCAGCCCGTCGATGTCGCCGCCGACCGCCAGGTAGACGACGGGTGTGTCGGGGTGGAACGTCGTCGCCGGCCCGAGGCGCAGGTTGAGGGGGCGGGTCTCCCGGGCGGCCTCGCGCAGCACATCGAACGCGGCGGGAAGGTCGTCGTCGGCCACGTTCACCGGCGGCACGAGGGTCAGGTGCGCAGGGATGCGGCCGAGCGTCCCGTCGCCGAGCGCTCGCCGCAGCCCGTCGATCTCGGTCGCCACCGGCTCCGGCAGCACCAGCGCGACTCCGAGCCGGCGGCGAGGCATCGTTCGACCCTACCGGCGGCGGTCGGCCGCGGAGGTCGAGGCAATCACCGACCGTTGCGGTCCACTGTGTCCTCGGCCTCGCGGGACGTCATGGGGCGGCGGGGCAGGTGGAGGCCGGTTCGTCGCCGGCAGCGCGCTGCTGGAGCCAGGTGAACGCGTCGGTCACGGCGTCGGGCACCGCCTCAACGTGGTCTTGGCCCTTCTCGTACACGCGGCGTTCGACGACTTGGCCCTCGCCGCACATGCGCTGCGCCAGCAGCTCGCTGAGCGCGACCGGCACCGTGTCGTCGGCCGCGCTGTGGACGATCAGGATCGGCGTGTCGGTCGCGACCCGCCCCGGATCGTTGGCCGCGGCCAGGTCGGCCCAGGGCTCGACCTCGGCGGCGTCGGGCTCGAGGAGCTCGGCACCCGTGAGGCCGGCGAAGTGGCCGATGACGTCGCCGACACAACCCTCGTCTACCTGCGCCAGCTCGGCCTCCCCCGCCGGCGTCAGCACCAGCGACGGATCGGCCTCGGGGTAGGCCTCGGCGTATCCGGCGATGATCATGTAGAGGAACCCGGCGACGCCGGGCAACGAGCCGGCGGCCGCGAAGATCACCGGCATTTCGGTGGCGGGCGCGCCCGCGACAGTGCCGGTCACCTCGTAATCGGGGGCCCACTCCGCCGCAAGCTGGCCCGCCCACAAGGCACCGTGGCCGCCCTGGGAGTAGCCGAAGATGGCGAGCTGGTCGCCGGCGCCGGCGTCGGGGAGCTGCCGAGCGGCCTTGGCGGCGTCGAGCACGCTGCGCCCCTCGCTCTCGCCCACCAGGTAGGGGTGGCGGCCGGGCGTGCCCAGACCCTCGTAGTCGCTGAGCGCGACAATGTATCCGGCCTCGACGAACGACCCCATGAGCGACAGCTCGGTGAACGCCGGATCCTTCGACGGCGCGCAGTCGTCGCCGATGCCGGAGGTGCCGTGGGCGATCGTGAGGGTGGGCCGTCCGCCGGCGGAGGCGGGGCCCGGCGGCACCAGGACGGTGCCGGTGACGACGATCGGGTCGCCCTCGAGCGACTCCGACAGGTACATCACCCGCCACGCCGTGGCGCCGCCGACGTCGAGGTCGTCGACCGGCTCGTAGCGCAACAGTGTGCCGGGCTCGCCGTCGGGCACCGGATCGGGCGCGGCATAGAAGTCGTCACCGTCGAACGGCTCGGTCGCGGTCGCTGCGGCCTCACTGTCGCTCTGCTGGCTGCCGGCGTCCGGGCTGGCCGATTCGTCGTCGGACCCACCGGAACACGCCGTGATCACCGAGCCGGCGACCAGCACCGCGATCGTCAAGCGTGTTCCCCTCGTCACATCAACGAGTCTCGCCGGTCGACGCCCCGTACTGGGTCGCCCCTCCGCTCGGAGGTCAGACGCCCCTGATGCCGCCGGCGGCGGCCAGGCGCACGTGGGCGCGGCGGGCGGCGCCCTCAGCCTCGGCGTCGTGGTCGTGACGCATGTGCTCCTCGGCCGAGTCCTTCGCCTGGCGAGCGCGCTCGACGTCGATCTGGCTGCCGAGCTCGGCGACGTCGGACAGGATCGTCACCGTGTTGTTGGACACCTCGACGAAGCCGCCGTGCACGGCCACGACCTCGTCGCCCTGGGACGAGCGGATCGTGACGGTGGCGATGTCGAGCGCCCCGACGAACGGGGCGTGCCCGGTGAGGAACGCGAGCTCGCCCCCGCCCACCGTGCGGGCGATGACCATGTCGGCCTCACCCGAGTAGAGGATGCGTTCGGGCGAGACCAGCTCGACCTGCAGCGTCATCGTGCAGCCTCACTCCCCGCCGTCTGCTGGAGCTGCTCGGCCTTGCGCCGGGCGTCGTCGGCGCCACCGACGTTGAGGAACGCCTGCTCGGGCAGGTCGTCGAGGTCGCCGTTGGCCAGAGCCTCGAAAGACGCCACCGTCTCCTCAACCGGCGTGAAGATGCCGGGCAGGCCGGTGAAGTTCTCGGCCACGAACATGGGCTGCGACAGGAACCGCTGGATCTTGCGGGCCCGGGCGACCGTCACCTTGTCTTCCTCGGACAGCTCGTCGAGGCCGAGGATGGCGATGATGTCCTGCAGCTCCTTGTA
>OBLS010000614.1_pt1 | contig 13263 bp, 10 predicted proteins | sample 1519901 | NCBI WGS metagenome assembly OBLS01 (sample SAMEA3113585, study PRJEB22503) | soil metagenome
CCTCGAAGCCGGTGGCGATCACGGTGACGCGGACCTCCTCGTGCATCGAGGAGTCCACGACCGCTCCGAAGACGATGTTGGCGTTGGCGTCCGCCGTCTGCATGCAGAGGCGCGCCGCCTCGTTGACCTCGAACAGGCCCAGGTCCTCGCCTCCGGTGACGTTCAGGAGCATGCCCTTGGCGCCGTCGATCTTCTCCTCGATCAGCGGTGAGGTGATCGCGTTCTTGGCGGCCTCCACGGCGCGGTTCTCGCCGGAGCCGACGCCGACGCCCATCAGGGCCGAGCCGGCCTGGTGCATGACCAGGCGGACGTCGGCGAAGTCCAGGTTGATCAAGCCAGGGATCGTGATCAGGTCGGTGATTCCCTGGACTCCCTGGCGGAGGATGTCGTCGGCCTCCCGGAACGCCTCGAGGATGGTGGTCCGCCGCTCGACGATCTGCAGCAGCTTCTCGTTTGGGACCACGATCAGCGTGTCGACCTCCTGGCGGAGCCGCGCGATGCCCTCCTCGGCTGCGGCCATCCGCTTCTTGCCCTCGAACTCGAAGGGCTTGGTGACGGCACCGACCGTGAGCGCGCCGATCTCCTGCTTGGCGATCTCGGCGATCACCGGCGCGGCACCGGTTCCGGTCCCGCCGCCCTCGCCGCAGGTGATGAACACCATGTCAGCGCCCTTCAGCGCCTCCTTGATGTCGTCGCGGGACTCGGCGGCGGCGCCCGCGCCGACCTCGGGGTTGGCGCCGGCGCCCAGCCCCTTGGTCAGGTTGTGGCCGACCCCGATCTTGACGTCGGCGTCGCAGGCCTGGAGGGCCTGCGCGTCAGTGTTGCAGGCGATGAACTCGACGCCGCGCAGGCCGGCGTCCACCATGCGCGAAACAGCGTTCGATCCGCCGCCGCCCACGCCGACGACCTTGATCACGGCCAGATAGGAGGTCTCCATTTTCGGTCGGTCAGCTCCGGTTGCGCCGGATGGCCCCATGGCCCCCGGCTACGCCATCGAAAGTAGGGCAAAGGATAGTGCGTGTCAACGGTGTTCGACGCCTATACTCTCAAGTCTTGCTTGAGACATCGGATGGGATCACTCTCGTGCACAGGTCGAGGTGCAGAGTTCCTTGAGAGTGCGGAAAAGCCCTGGAAAACACGCACTTCGAAAACCGCCCAATTTCCGTCGCGAAGCTTGTCGGCCGAACCGCCCGACAGGCACGGAGATCGGTGCAGGACCGGTTGCAATCAGCCCTTCAGATGCCTGCGCTCGCTCCGATCGAGGAGAGGTCGGGCTCGAATGGGGATCCCCGCTCACCCGCCGCTCACCGGGCGCGCCGGGACGGACACGTCCACATAGGGTGCTCCGGGGAACTCCTCGCTCAGCAAGACCGTTGCGAGCGCCCGCCACTTGGACTCGGCGTCAGCCCCGCCACCGAAGCGCGCCTCGGGACCGTTCTCGAGCTCGATGACCACCCCGCCCCGCGCTTCGTCGAACCCGACGACCTCAATCCTGCGACGGAGGTCCTCGGTCGCGCCCCCCACGATCGCGGCCTGGGCCGCCCCCTCGGGCCCGAGCCGGCCGCCCTTGGGCTGCTCGGCGTCGATCTCGGGCAGGCCCTGTCCGCTCACGTCGAGCCCTGGCAGCAGCAGCCCATCGGCAGAGACCCCGACCGGCTCTCCCTCCACCTTGACGACCGCCACGGGCAGCCTCTCGGTCACCGTCACCGTCAGCTTGTGCGGGATGGACGCGTCCGCGGCGATCGAGGCCACCGTCGGGAAGCCGGCGACCGCCTTAGCAAGCTCCTCATCTTCGACGTGAAGCGTTGTCATCTCCCTCGCAACCCGCTCCAGCGCCCCGTTCACCTGCTCGGCGTTCGCGGTCGCCCCCCTCACCTCGACCTCCTCGACGGCGACCAGAGAGGAGTCGCGCAGCCAGAACCAGTACCCGCAGACGAGCACTGCGACGACCAGGGCGCCCACGGCGATCCAGCGGCGCAGGACCTGCGTGCGCCGTCCGGCGTCCCGCCTCATTCCGACAGCTCCCAGTCCGGCGGCCACTCGACGTCTCCGAGGATCTGGACCTCGGGCTCCAGCGCCACCCCAAAACGGTCGTGAACCTGCCTGCGGGCCGAGGCCATCACCGCCAACACGTCGGCGGTGGTGGCTTCGCCGGTGTTCTCGACGAAGTTCGCGTGCTTTTCGGAAAGTCTCGCCCCGCCGCGGTGGAGGCCGCGAGCCCCGGCGGCATCGAGCAGCTGACCCGCCGAGCGGCCCTCGGCACGCGGGTCCTCGGGGTTGACGAAGGTCGAGCCGAAGGTCTTGATGCCGGAGGGCTGTGCCTCCTTGCGCCTCTTCCTCATCTCGCCCATTCGGGCCTTGACCGCCTCGGGGTCGTCCCCGGCGAGGGCGAAGCTCGCGTCGGCGACGACCTCGCCGGCGACTAGATCCGAATCCCGGTAGCGGAAGCCCAGCTCGCTGGGCTCCCTGCGCTCGGCGCCCTCAGCGCTGCAGAGCGTTACCCACTCCAGGACCCGGGCGAGCTCTCCGCCATAGGCGTTCGCGTTCATGCGCACCGCGCCGCCCACCGTGCCGGGGATGTTGACTCCGAACTCCAGGCCCGCAAGCCCCCATCCGGCCGACTTCGCCGCGGCCGCGGGCAGCCGGGCACCCCCGCCGCACACGACCCGGTCGCCCTCACGCGCGATGCGGGTCAGCTCGCCGGCCAGCTTGATCGCGAGGCCCCGAAAGCCCTCGTCGGCGACCAGCAGGTTCGATCCCGAGCCGACGATGCCAACCGGAAATCCCTCGGAGTCCGCCCAGCGCAGCAGCTCCACAACCTGCGCCGACGTCTCGGGGCGTGCGAACCAGTCGGCCGGGCCGCCCACGCGGACCGTGGTCAGGCGCTCCAGCGGATAGTCGCGCTCGACGCCCTCCGGAACGCGGCTCACCCACCGGCCTCCTCGCCGTTCGCCGCAAGGTGGCCTGAAGCCTGGTCCGAGACCAGCTCCTCGGCCAACCTGAAGATGTCGCCGGCCCCGATCGTGACGAGCGTGTCGCCTGGGCCCAGCCGGGGCGAAAGCGCCCGCGCGGCACCCTCCCGGTCGGGCAGCCACCAGACTGTGCGGCCACCCGCGCGCTCGGCGGCGGCCTCGGCGACGCTGCGACCTGTGACTCCCTCGAGGGCTCCGACCGGCTGCTCTCGGGCCGGATAGACCTCCAGAACCGCGATCTCGTCGGCCTCTGCGAGCGCGGCGCCGAAGTCCGCGGCCAGGGCCTTCGTGCGCGAGTAGAGGTGGGGCTGAAAGGCGACCAGCAGCCGGCCGGGGGCGACCTCGCGCGCGGCCTGGAGCGCCGCTCGCACCTCGGTCGGGTGGTGCGCGTAGTCGTCGTAGATCCGCGCGCCGCGCCGCTCGCCCTTCAGCTCCATCCGCCGGGCGACGCCGCCGAAGCTTGACAGCGCCCCCGCGGCCGCTCCCGCGTCGAACCCGGCGGCCGCCAGGGCCGCCAGGGCGGCGGTGGCGTTCGCGGCGTTGTGCCGCCCCGGCACGGCGAGACGGACCTCGAGTCCCAGGCCGGCGCCCTCCAGGTCGAACCTGATGCCGCCAGAGTCCGTCGCTCCTATGCCGCGAGCGATCAGATCCGCGGGGGGCGGCGGCGGAGCGCCATGGGGAGGCTCAATGGCGAACCGGACCAGCCGGCTCGCGCCCACCGCCTGCAACCGGGCCTCCGCAGCGGCGACCAGAGCGATCGCGGGCTCCGCGAAGCGCTCGAAGGCATCGGTCAGCTCCGCCAGCGAGCCCCATCGCGAGTGGTGGTCGAGCTCGAGATTGGTGACGACCGCGACCTCGGCGCGCAGCTCCAGGAAGCTGGCATCGGACTCATCGGCCTCGGCGACGACCCAGTCGCCCTCCCCCAGCCCGGCGTTCGAGGCGACGCCACCCGGGCCGGCGCCCGGGAGCTCTCCGCCGATGAAGTAGGAGGGATCCGCCCCCATCGCACGCAGGGCGTGCACGCACATCGCCGTGGTCGTCGTCTTACCATGGGTTCCCGAAACCGCGAGCAGGCGCCGACCCTGGCAGACCTGCGCGAGCAGCTCGCCGCGGTGGAGCACCCGCTGCTCGCGCTCGCGGGCGACCGCGAGCTCGGGATTGTCCTCCCCGATCGCCGTCGAGACGATGACCTCGGCGTCCTCGGGGACCTGTGCCGCGTCGTGGCCGATCGCCGGGGCCAGGCCCGCCGCCCGCAGCCGCTCCGTGTAGGAGGACTCCGACCGGTCGGACCCGCTCACGACTGCGCCGAGATCGCGCGCCACCAGGGCGAGTCCGCTCATCCCGGCCCCGCCGATCGCGATGAAGTGCAGGCGCCGCCCGGCCCAGCTCGCACTCATCGGACCGGGCGGCGATCTCGGCCCGCGGTGGCCGCGGGGTGGCCTGCGGCCGCCGCAAGGATCTCCGAGGCGATGCGCTGAGCCGCATCAGGGCGCGCCAGCCGCCGCGACGCCGCGGACATCGCGGCGAGCCGGGCGCCGTCCGCGAGCAGCCGCTCGGCCACGCCGCGCAGCAGTTCGCCGTCGAGGCGCTCGTCAGCGATCACCACGGCGGCACCTCCGGACTCCATCCAGCGGGCGTTGGCGGTCTGGTGATCGGCGGTGGCATGGGGATAGGGGACAAGGATCGCGGGCAGTCCGGCGGCGGCGATCTCCATGACCGAGCCGCCGGCGCGGGCGACGACCAGGTCGGAGGCAGCCAGGACCTCCCCCAGGTGAGGCTCGTACTCCCGCAGGATGTAGCGCGGCGGATCCCCCGCTGCCGCGAGGCGGCTCCGCAGGCCGGGGTAGTCGCGGCGGCCGGCGACGTGGATGATCCAGGCCGTGCCAACCGGGTCCGAGGCGGCGGCTTCCTCGGCGAACGCCGCGAAGCCGGCCTGGTTGATCCTCTGGGACCCCAGGCTGCCGCCCACCACGGCGATGCACCGGTCGGCCTCAGGGATCCCGAAGTGGCGCCTGGCGGACGCCGTCGACGCCTGGAGCACCTGACGGGGGACCGGGCGGCCGGTCACGAGGTAGGGCGCCCCGTTTCGGCCTTCGATCGGGAACGCCAGGCACACGCGATGCGCGCGGCCGGCGAGCATGCGGTTGGACAGGCCCAAATGGCTATCGGCCTCGGTCAGGACGAGCGGCACGCCGATCCTGGTCGCGGCCAGGCCCACGGGGCCCGCCACGTATCCGCCGCCCCCAAGCACGACGTCCGCCTGGCGCTCGCGCAGGAGGCGCCTGGCGGTGCCGACGGCGGCCAGGGCCCGCATCGCGGACGCAATTGCCCGCAGCGGGTTGGTCCTGCTGAGGCCGGTGACGTTCAGGAAGTCGATCTCGTATCCGGCCTCGGGCACGAGCGTGGCCTCGGCGCGCTCCCGCGCCCCTATGAAGCTCACCCGGGCGCGGCCGCTATCGCGAAGCGCGTCGGCGACCGCGAGCGCCGGCACGACGTGTCCCGCCGTGCCGCCGGCCGCTATCACGACTCGTGCCCGTTCCAGCTCTTCGCCTCCTGGTCTCTCCGCCGCCGTCGAGCACGCGGAGTTTGCCAGCGTCCGCGGCCCTGCGGCCCGCGCGTCCGTTGCCCCGGCTCTTTGGCTTGGATGGGGCCCTCCCGGCGCGAGCGCCGGAAGGCCGCCTGGCCACGTTCAGGATCAGCCCGGTGGCGGCGAGCGTGACGACCAGGCTGGTGCCGCCGTAGCTGACGAAGGGGAGCGGGACGCCGGTCAGCGGGGCAAGCCCAAGCACCGCGAACAGGTTGATCGTCGCCTGCGCCAGGATCACGGAGGTCAGGCCGGCGGCCAGCAGCTTGCCGTAGCGGTCGCGCGCGCGGTGCGCCGCCCTGAACCCCGCGTAGCCGAAGATCCCGAAGAGCCCGATCAGCACGAAGACGCCTGCGAAGCCCGCCTCCTCACCCAGGACCGCCGCAATCATGTCGGTGTGCGACTCCGGGAGATAGAAGGCCTTCTGGACGCTCTCACCCAGCCCGACGCCGAACACGCCGCCGGACCCGAACGCGATCTGGGCCTGGATGTTCTGGAACCCGGCGCCGCCTGGATCGGCGCTCGGGCTGACGAATCCGGTCACCCTCTCCATCTGGTACGGGTTGGCGGCGAGGAATGCGATTACGACCGCGCCGACGACGACCGCCACGGGGAGGAGAGTGCGCGGTTGCACGCCCGAGGCGAGCAACAGGCAGCCGACGCCGAAGGCGATCGTCAGGCCCGTGCCCAGGTCGGGCTGGATCGCGACGAGCAGCAGCGAGACGCCCGCCACCAGCAGGAACGGCGCGAGGCCCTGGAGCGAACGGACGCGCTTGGGCTCGCCCGCCAGCAGGTGGGCGCCGTAGAGGATCAGGGCGACCTTCGCGAGCTCCGCGGGCTGGAACTGCAGGAAGCCCGCTCCCAGCCAGCTCTGCGCGCCGTTTGCGCTGCGCCCGACGCCCGGCACCAGTACCGCGAGCAGCAGGAAGATCGAGACGCCCACCATCAGCGGCGTCGCCGCCCGCGCCATCGCCACCCCGCGGATGGAGCCGATTCGCATGAGCAGCAGGCCGATGCCGGCGAAGATCAGGGTTCGCTTCAGGTATTCGGCGCCATCTCCGCCGCCGGAGGAAAGCAGCGAGGTCGCTGAAGACGCGCTGAACACCATCACGGCCCCCATCGCGAGCAGGCACAGCGTCGCGGTCAGGAGCAGGGAGTACTCGATCGGAGGGGCGCCGCGGCTGCCCCCGCCCCGCACGCTCACGGCAGGGCCTCCACCAGCTCACGGAAGCGGTCGCCCCGCGCCTCGAAGTCGGCGAAGGCGTCGAAGCTCGCGCACGCGGGCGAAAGCAGGACCACCTCGTCCTCACGGGCGCGCGCGGAGGCGTCGGCCACCGCGGCCTCCAGTGTGCCCGACCTCACGATCTCCGCGCCGGACGCCGCGGCGCGTGCCAGGTCACGCGAGAGCTGCTCGGCAGCCTCACCGATCAGGTAGACGGCCGTGCAGCGGTCGGCTGCCGGGCCCGCGAGGGGCTCGAAGCTCTCGCCCTTCAGCGACCCCCCCAGGATCAGGTGGAGGCCGCCCTCGAAAGCGCTCATGCCTGCCAGCGCCGAGGCCACGTTGGTCGCCTTCGAGTCGTTGACCCACAACACCCCGTTCCGCTTCCGCACGCGCTCGAGCCGGTGCGGCACGCCCTCGAAGCTCCGCAGGCCGTCCGCGACCGAGTCGCGGGCCAGACCGGCCGCCAGAGCCGCCGCGGCGGCGGCCATCGCGTTCTCGACGCTGTGGGCACCCAGCAGTCGCAGCTCCGATGCGTGCAGCAGCGGCTCGTCGTCGGCGAAGATGACACCGTCCCGCAGGTTCAGCTCGCAGTCCGGATCGCCCGACTGAGCCTCGGCCGGGCAGAAGCGGATGCGGCGCGCGCAGCCCCCCAGGTCGCGTCCGCGCAGCTCCCGGGTCGATCCGTTGAAGACGGCGAAGTCGTCGTTTCCCTGGTTCGCGAAGATCCGCAGCTTGGCCTCCAGATAGGCCTCCATCGTGCCGTGCCGGTCCAGGTGGTCGGGGGCGAGGTTGATCAGGGCCGCGCACTCCGGCGCGAAGGCCGACGAGTCCTCGAGTTGGAAGCTGGAGCACTCCGCGACGACCGAGGTATCTGTGTCGAGCTTGCCGACCAGGTCCGCCAGCGGGCGGCCCACATTCCCGGCCACGGCCACGGGCACGCCCGCCTCCCGATGCAGGTGGCCGAGAAGCTCGGTCGTGGTCGTCTTCCCGTTCGTGCCGGTGACGGCCAGCAAGGCGTTCGGAAGCGCCCGCCAGGCCACCTCGAGCTCGCCGGAGACCTCGATCCCGCGCTCGCGAGCGGCCGCCACGACCGGCGCCTCCTGGGGCACGCCAGGGCTCTTGACCAGAGTCCTGACCTCGTCCAGCAGCGCCGTTCCGTCCACGTTCAGGTTGACTTCGACGCCCGCCCGCCCGAGTCCTGCCGCCCCCTCGGGATGCCCCAAGTCGCAGCCGAGGACCCGCTCCCCGCGCTCGGCGAGCATGCGTGCGACGGCCTGGCCGGAGCGCGCCAGGCCGACAACCAGGAACGGCCCTTCGGGCAGGGGCGGCCGCGGCCTGGGATCAGCGAACCGGTTCACATAACCGGATTCGTCGGAGCGCCTATTTCCCCTTCCGCTGCGAAATCAAGCCCCCGAGGGGTGCTCGCTCAGTGGGTGTCGAAGTACATTCGGATGCAGACCCCCGGATCCACGTCCTCGAAGTGGACCGGGCTCGACAGGTGCCCGATCATCGGTAGGCCCATCCCGAAACCGTTCCAGTCCGGATGCGGAGACATCCCGACGCCGCGGTCCACAACCGCCACCACGAGCTGTCCTCCCTCGAGCTCAGCGGAGACTTGGATCTCCCCGTCGGCGTCGCCGCGGTAGCCATGGCAATAGGCATTCGTGACCGCCTCCGTTACCGCGAGTGCGACGTCGGTTCGCTCCGCTCCGCACTCAGCGGCGACCCGTTCGACCGCGCGCCTGGCCTCCGCGATGCTGGAGGCCTGCGCCGGCAGCTCGATGGAGAGCAGTGGCTCGGATTGGACCATGGTTTTTCGGTACCCGGGCGGTACGCGCGTCTAAACGGGTGTGGTTGCAATATCTGGCCATTTCGTCTGACAAAATCCTCGTCGCGTATGGAGGCGCACCACCTCTTGAGGACTCGGGCATGGACGGTGTGGATCAGAACAAGTCAGGGGCTCGGCCGCCCAAGCCGTTCTCGATGCAGGTTCGCCACGACGGCGACACGTCGTTCATCGTTCTTGCCGGCGAGTTGGACGTTGCCGACTCCGACCGGCTGGACTCCGCGATTCGGGAAACCGAGAACAACGGCGCAGCTCGGATCGTCGTAGACATGGAGGATCTGACCTTTTTGGACTCCATGGCCCTCAGCGTGATCCTCGGGGCCATCCGACGCCAGGAACGGGCCAAAGCGCTTGCAGTTCATCCCGTCGAAGCACGACGCGGTTCAGCGAATACTTTCGCTCACGAACACCGAGGGCCTGTTGTCTGAGCCGCTGGCTGCGCCCGGCCGAAGACGTCGTGGAGTCGGACCTGCTCCGACAGTCCGGTCGGCTTCACGGGGTGAGATTGCGGGATTCCTGTCACACGGTTGCTAGAAGACCCGCTGTGCCAGGTAGATGGCCAGCAGGACGAGGATCACGATCACGAGGATGGTGACGATGTCCATATCTGGGGGGCCTCCTCTCCGTCGTCGATGACCGCTAGGGCCTACCCGGTCGGGCCCGGCCGAAACCGAGGCCACGGGCCGAGGCTCTCACGCGCGTGTCGGACCGCCGCGGAGGGTTCGTGCCCGTCAGCGCCGCCAAGACTCGAGCAGGCGCAGCTTTGCGCGCAGACGGCCTAGGTCCCGATCGATTGCTGATACAGGGTGAAGCCGATACCCGAGCAGACCGCGGCGATGATCCAGAAGCGAAGCATGATCTTGGTCTCGGACCAGGCGAGCAACTCGAAGTGGTGATGGACCGGGGCCATCAACAGGATGCGGCGGCGGAACGCCTTGAAGGTGAGGACCTGGAGGGCCACCGAAAGGGCCTCGATCACGAAGATGCCGCCGATGATGATCAGCAAGACCTCAGTCTGGGTCATCACGGCCATGGCTCCGATCGCGCCGCCGAGACCCAGCGAGCCGGTGTCGCCCATGAAGATCGAGGCGGGAAACGCGTTGAACCACAGAAAGCCCACGCAGCCGCCGACCAGGCATGCGGACAGCAACGACAGGTTCTCCTGCTCGTTTGTCACGAAGGTGATCGCGGTGTAGGCCAAAAAGACGATCGCGCAGCATCCGGCTGCGAGCCCGTCGAGCCCGTCCGTCAGGTTCACCCCGTTCGACGCGCCGGCGATGACCGCGTAGATCAACAACAGGTACGCCCAGTTCGGGATGTCCAGCTCGGCGTCCGAGATGCGCAGCTCGACGACCGAGCCCAAGCCGACCTCCTCGGTGGCGACGTAGTAAAGCCCGAACGCGAGGACGAACTGCGCGGCCAGCTTCCAGCGCGCCGAGAGGCCGAGGGAGCGGCGCTTGGCGAGCTTGGTGATGTCGTCGGCGAAGCCGATCGCCGCACAGCCGATCGCCACGCCGAACACCGCCAGGCTGGCCGAGTCCCTGTCGGAGAGCACCAGATAGGGGATGGAGATGGCGGTGAAGACGATCAGCCCGCCCATCGTGGGCGTGCCTGCCTTCTCGTGGTGCTCCTCGGGACCCTCCTCGCGGATCTGCTGCCCGAACTCCTGGAGGCGCAGGTACTCGATGAACTTCGGCCCCAGGAAGATGCAGATCAGCATCGCGGTCATTCCGGCGATCAGCACCTCACCCATTCGCGTCGCTCTTTCGCTCCGCAGACGCGGCTGAGGGGCCCGCCTCCGAGAGGATCTCGGCGACGCGCTCCAAGCCGACCGCTCGGCTTCCCTTGACGAGGACCGCGTCCCCCGGCCCCAACGCGTCTCGGAGAGCGGCGGCCGCTGCCTCGGCGTTCGGGACGTGAACGTCAGGCTCGTAGGCACCTGCGAGCTCGCCGACGCCGATCAGGTGGGAGACGCCGACGTCCCGGGCGTGCTCGCCGATCTCGCGGTGGTGGGCTGCCGCCCCGGGACCGAGCTCGAGCATGTCGCCCAGCACCGCCATGCGCCGCCCATCGGCGCGCAGGGTGGCCAGGTGATCGAGCGCAGCGCGCATCGAAACCGGGTTGGCGTTGTAGGAGTCGTTGACCAGGATCGCGTTCCTCGGGAGCTGGACGAGCTCCCCACGGAGGCGCGAGAAGACTATCCCCGGCGCCCGCTGGGCCATTCCCTCGAGCGACAGGCCCAGCGCGAGACCCGCGGCGATCGCCGCCAGGGCGTTGTCCAAGTTGTAGGCCTCGCCGAACGGCAGCTTGAACGCCCGCTCCCCGGCCGGGGAGACGACGACGGCGTCGGTCTCTCCCCCCTCGGCCAGGATCTCGCGCGCGTGCACGTCTCCGCCCTCGCCGAAGGTGATCCGCCGCCGCGCGCGCGAGACGTGCGGCCCAAGCACCCCCGGGTCAGCCGGGACCACCGCCGTCCCCTCCCCGGCTAGTCCGTCGATCAACTCGGCCTTCGTCTCGGCGATCGCCTCGATGCTGCCCAGCAGCTCGACGTGAACTGGTCCAACGTTCGTGATCACGCCGACGTCGGGCTCGGCGATCTCGCACAGCTCGGCGATCTGCCCCGGACCCCGCATCCCCATCTCGAGCACCAGCGCCTCAGTCCCCGGCGGGGCGGCGAGTATGGCCAGCGGTAGGCCGATCTCGGTGTTGAAGTTCTCGCGGCTCGCGTGAGTCCTGACAGGCAGGATCGCCCGGCAGACGTCCTTGACCGACGTCTTCCCCGTCGAGCCGGTGATTCCGATGACGCCCGCGCCCAGCTCGCGTCGCCAGGCACGCGCCAGGGACTGAAGGGCGCCGAGAGGGTCGGTTGCGCCGAGGACCCATCCTTCTCCGGCCCCTCCCCCGCGCTCGCGCTTGGCGGCGATCTCGTTGGCCCAGGGAGTCCCGACCAGGACGCCCCATGCCCCTGATTCGAGCGCGGGCCCCGCGAACTCCCCGCCGTCCATCCGCTCTCCCGGCAGGCCGACGAACAAGTCGCCCTCCCGCACTTCGCGGGAGTCGATCACGACCCGCGTCGGCCCACCGGGGGGGCCGACGGCGAACGCGGTCGCTCCGGCCTCGGCGGCCAGCCGCTCCCCGCTGAGCTCGATCACTTCGCCGCGCCCGCCGAGAGGGCCCGCAGCTCCTCGCGCGCCACGTCGCGGTCGTCGAATGGGACCTTCCGCCCGTTCTCGAACTCCTGTCCCTGTTCGTGGCCCTTGCCGGCGATCACGACGGTGTCCCCCGTCCCGGCGCGCGAGAGGGCGAGCGCGATCGCCTGGCGGCGATCAGCCTCCACGACCACCGGGTCGCGGTCCGGGATCCCCCCGAGGATGTCGGCGATGATCGCGTCGGGCTTCTCGGAGCGCGGGTTGTCCGACGTGACCACCGACACGTCCGAAAACTCGGCTCCGGCCCTGCCCATCAGGGGACGTTTGTCGCGATCCCTGTCGCCGCCGCAGCCGAAGACAGCGATCAGTCGTCCCTCGGTGATCTCGCGCGCGGCCTTCAGGACGTTCTCGAGCGAGTCGGGCGTATGCGCGTAGTCGACGAGCACCGAGAAGGACTGCCCCTCCTCGATCGGCTCGAAGCGGCCGGGGACCCGGCCGGCTGACGCCAGCGCAGCCACCGAGGATTCGAGGTCCAGACCAAGTGCGTCCGCGGTCGCCAAGGCCGCCATGGCGTTCTCGACGTTGAACTGGCCGGGGAGCGGGATGATCACGTTGAAGTGGCCCTGGGGGGTGAGGCACGCGAACCGAGAGCCGGAGGCGTCGAACACCACGCCGCGGGCGCTGAAGTCCGCGTCCGCGCCGGCCGCCGAAAACGTCAGGCACTCCGCTCCCTCCCCGTGGGCCAGCTCCTCTGCCAGCCGGCGGCCGTAGGGGTCGTCCACGTTGATGACCGACACGCCGCCCTCCAGAACCAGCAGCGGCGAGCCGCCCTCGGCCGAGAAGAGCAGGCGCTTCGCCGCGAAGTACTCCTCCATGTCGGCGTGGAAGTCAAGGTGGTCCTGCGTCAGGTTCGTGAACACCTTGACGTCGAAGTGGATCGCATCCGTGCGGTGCAGGACCAGTGCGTGCGAGGAAACCTCCATTGCGCAGGCCTCGTCGCCCGAATCCAGCATCCGGGCGAACGTCGCCTGCAGGTCGATCGCCTCAGGGGTGGTGCGCTCGACCTCCTCGACCTGTCCTCCGACGACGCGTTGCACCGTGCCCAGCAAACCGCAGCGGCGCCCCGCCGCCTCCAGCAGCTTCCGGGTCAGGAAGGCGGTGGTCGTCTTCCCGTTCGTTCCGGTGACCCCGACCACGCTCAGCTCAGCGGTTGGATCGCCTTGGAAGGTGGCCGCCAGCGGCGCCATCGCGGCGCGGGCGTCCGCCACCCTCACCTCGGGCACCCCCAGCTCCAGCGGACGCTCGACCACCAGCGCGGCGGCGCCGGCCTCGATGGCGGCGGGCGCGAACTCGTGGCCATCCCTGCTCAGGCCTGTAACGCAAAAGAAGAGGGTTCCCTCGCTGACGGCGCGGCTGTCGTAGGCGAGACTCGTGATCGGGGTCTCGACCGCGCCCCGCATCTCGGCGGGGAGGTTCGCTGCGCGAACCAG
>OBLS010000616.1_pt1 | contig 13257 bp, 14 predicted proteins | sample 1519901 | NCBI WGS metagenome assembly OBLS01 (sample SAMEA3113585, study PRJEB22503) | soil metagenome
GCGAGGTGGAGGACGCGCTGCGTTTGCGGGAGCAGCTGGGGGAGGGGCTGCTGGGCGGCGAGCGGTCGGCGGTGCGGATCCAGGGGTTCGATATCGGCGCGTCGCCGCGGGAAGTCCTGGAGCCGCGCGTGGAGACGCTGATCTACTCGACGACGAACGGGACGCGTGCGGTGCTGGCTGCCGCGGCGGCGTGTGGGGAGGTGCTGCTGGGGTCGCTGCTGAACTTGAGGGCCGTGGTGGAGGCCGTTAAGGACGACTGCGTGATCGTCTGCGCAGGCTTTCAGGGACAGTTCGCGCTGGACGATGCGTACTGCGCCGGCCGGATCGTGGAGCTGCTCGGCGGAGAGGTGACTGACGCGGCGAAGGCGTCAGCGATCCTGGTGCGCTCGTTCCCGACGGCGCACGCGGCGCTTCTCGCCCGAACCTACGGCCCGCCGGGGCTAGAGGAGGACATCAAGTTCTGCGCGCAAGAGAACGTCGTAGACGTCGCGCCACGCTTCTCCCGAATGGCGGACGGCGCGGCCGAAATCACGGCCTAATCGCACGATCCTTGACACCGAACATGTGTTCGTGATAGAACACCTGTTCGGTCATGATCGCGTGCCTCGCCATCCCCGGTTTCGAGCTCCGCGCCGCTCTCCGCCAGCGGCCTAGCCTCGCGCTCGAGCCTGCTGCGCTCGCGCCCGCGGAGGGCGAAGAGCCGCTGATCGGGCCCGTCACCGCTGCGGCCCACCAGGCCGGCGTCCGGCCGGGCCAGCGCATGGGGGAGGCGCTCGCGACCTGCCCGACGCTCGTCCTCGTCGAGCCCGACCCGGCCGCGGCCGAGCAGGCCTGGGAGGAAATCGTCCGCAGCCTGGAGGACTCCGGGTTCGCCGTCGAGTCGACGGCGCTTGGTACCGCCTACTTCGACACGCGCGGGGTGGAACGCCTCTACGGCGGCCTCGAGCCGGCGCTGAAGCGCGCCCTCGCCGCGGTCGGCTCATACTGGGACGCGCGCGTTGGTGCGGCCGGCCGCCGCTTCGCCGCCCTCGCCGCCGCCAACGTCGCGCGCCCAGGCCAATTGCTCGTCGTCTCCGACGAGCGCGCACAGGAATTCCTCGCCCCGCTGCCACTCCGCCTGCTCGGGCTAGACGAGCGCCGACGCCAGGAGCTGGAAGCGCTGGGCGTGAAGCGGGTTGGACAGCTTGCCGGGCTCCCGGGCGCTGCTGTAGCCGAACGACTGGGACCGGACGGCCGCAGCGCCTGGGGCCAGGCGAGAGGCGGGAAGCGTGGTCGCATTCACGGCCGCCGCCCTCGCGCCGAGATCTTCGAGGTGCTCGAATTCCCCGAGGCGGTCGGCAACGAGCTGACGCTGCGCCGCGCGCTCGCTACGCTCGTCGAGCGAGTGCTCAACCGCCCGGAGCGCGCCGACCGCTTCGTCCGAAAAGTTGCACTTTCGGCACGGCTCGTCGGCGGCGCCTCCTGGCGCCGGACGCTGACATTCCGTGTGCCGATCGCCGAGCTCGACCGCCTCCGGATCGCGCTCGGACCGAAGCTGAACGACCTGCCGGCGCCGGTGATGGCGCTCCGCCTCGAGCTCGCCGAGTTCACGGAGCAGACCGGCCAACAGCTCGAGCTCGTCAAGCCGCAGGGCGCCGAGCTCCAGACCAGGCTGAAGGAGGGGCTGCGTCAGGTGAAAGCGAGCACCGGCGGTGGAGCCGTCGCCAGTGTGGTCGAAGTCGCGCCGTGGTCAAGGATTCCGGAAGCGCGCGCGCTGTTCGTGCCGCGGGACGACTGAATGAGCCGCGGGCCGCCCTCGTCGAGCCTCGAGCCGACGGGGCGCCGCGTCTCGTCAATCGCCTGACGGTCGAGCTGATCCGCGAGGAGTGGCGCGTCGTCGACCGCTGGTGGACCGAACAACCGATCAACCGCCGCTACTTCGACGTCGTGCTCGTGAGTGGCCAGAACGTCGTCGTCTTCCACGACGACGAGCACGGCCGCTGGTTCAGCCAGCGCGGGGCCTAGGCGTCGTGGATCTGCGAGCGGATCTTCTGCTCGGTCTCGGCGTCGATCTGCTGAAGGCCGTGCACCTCGCGGGCGTGCGTGGCCGCCTGCGCCATGACGTCTTCCTCGGAATCGGCGCGGACTACGGCCTCACAGTCGAAGCCGATGTCGCGGCAGATGAGCTCCTTGGTCATGCGTTCTCCTTTCGTAACCGCAGTGCTGTCTCGGCGAGCTCCGCCCATCTCGCTTCATGAGCGGCCGGCACCTCGACCCAACCCTTCATCAACCGGCCCGACTCCGCCGGATCGTAGATTCTGGCGCCCTCGAGCGCGAGCGCCTTCGCCTGCTCCGAGTCATCGGGGAGCTTGAAGGCCATCGTGCCGCGCGACTCGTAACAGGCGATGAGCTTGCCGCCGGCCTTGATGCTCGGTCGGCCCATCATCTGGCTCTCCTCGACGTCCGGGTCGTGTGCGGCCAGGTCGTCGACGATCTCGCTGAAGCGTTCTCGGGCCTCCACGCCCCGACCCTAGCGCCCGCGGGCGCGCCCCGCGAAACCCACATCCGGCGCATGCATGTTGAAGAAGCGGGCCGGCGCAACCGGGCGAAATCCATGCGTCGTGCCGGGAAGTGCCGCGACGTACGTCCCGGCGCCGACTCGCACCGTTTCCTCCCCGAGCAAGAACTCGACCTCGCCGTCGAGGACGTAGAACGAATCGACATGGTCGTCGTGGTCGTGGGGGTCGACGCCTTCCCAGCGCTCGTCGAACTCGAGCTCGAAGAGCGAGAGCTCGGTCGTCTCGGCTCTGATCGTGTTCGTCAAGCCGGACGGCCGCACCAGCCGCTCGCCGCCGTTCGGCCCCGCGACGATGGCCTCGGCCGGGCCGTAGGGCTCGTCGACGTCGTAGTTGTCCCACTCGAAGTCCTCGCCAGCGATCGCCCGCCGCAGGTACTCGATGAACCCTGCATCGGGCGCATGGATGTTGAGGTAGCGCGCTCCGCCCGGCCCGGGGTTCGTGAATCCGTGGACGATCCCGGGCGGCACCGCAACGGATGTCCCGGGCCCCGCCCGCAACGTCTCCATCCCGTTCGTGAACTCGAGCTCGCCTTCGAGGACGTAGAACGCGTCGACGTGCTCCTCGTGGAAATGCGGCCCGGGGCCCTCGAAGTCCGGTCCCACCTTGACCTCGTTGACCGACAGCTCGGGCCGCTCGATCTTCACGACGATCCGCTCGTTCAGCCGCTCGCCCTCGCCGGAGCCTAGGAGAACGGCTTGGCCTACGTCGAGCTCCATGCCCACTCAGCCTATTCATTCCTCGACGGCGCCTCGCTGCCTGAGGAGCTCGCGATCAGAGCGGCCGAGCTCGGCTACGAGGCGCTCGCGCTCACCGACCACGACGGCGTCTTCGGCTCGCTCGAGTTCGCGCACGCCGCAAAGGCCTTCGACGTCAGACCGATCACGGGGACGGAGGTCACGCTCGCCCACGGCTCCCACGTCACGCTGCTCGTCGAGAGCCAGCGCGGCTACGCGAACCTCTGCCGGCTGCTGACCGCGGCGCACGCGCACACCCGCCCCAAGGAAAACGAGCCCGCGCTGGAGCCGGCACTCGACCAAGCCCTCCTCGAGGAGCTGAATGAGGGACTTGTCTGCCTGTCCGGCTGCTCGCGCTTCGGGCTCGCCGTCCAGAACCCGAACGACGCCGCGCGCCTGGCCCAAGCCTTCGGCCGCGAGCGCTTCTTCGTCGAACTCCAACGCCCATTCGAGCGAGGAGACGCGCGGCGCAACGCCCGCCTTCGCGATCTCGCCGAGGCGCTCAAGGTCGAGACGGTCGTCACCGGGGACGTCCACGCCCACGACCCAACCCGGGCGCTGCTCCAGGACGCGCTTGTCGCGATCCGCCACCGAACCTCGCTCGAGGGCTCGGAGCCGGAGCGGCGCGGGAACCACGAAGCGATCCTCAGGCATCCCGCCGAGATCGCCGACCGCTTCCCGCTCGACCGGGACGCCGTCGAGCGCACAGCTCGCATCGCCGAACGCTGCGAGTTCGACCTGACGCAGGAGCTCGGCTACCGCTACCCGGACTTCTCGGACCAGGCGGAATCGGCCATCGCGCAGCTCACTTGCGTCTGCAACCGCGCCTTCGACGAGCGCTACTCCGGCGCCAACGGCCAGAAGCGCGACGCCCGCGCCCGCCTCGAGGAGGAGCTCCGGTTGATCGACGAGCTCGGCCTCGCCGGCTTCTTCCTGCTCCACCACGAGGTGCTCGAGCTCGCCCGCGACGTCGCCAACGAGGTGCGCGGCCGCGACTCGCCCAGAAACACTCTCCCGCCGGGCCGGGGCCGCGGCAGCTCGGTCGGCTCGATCGTCTGTTACCTGACCGGGCTCTCGCACGTCGATCCCGTCCAGGCCGGCCTCTCGCTCGGGCGTTTCATCAACCGGGAGCTCGACGCCGTCCCCGACATCGACCTCGACTTCCCGCGCGACATCCGCGAGAAGCTGATCGTCGCCGTCACCGAGCGCTACGGGCGCGAGCACGCGGCGCTCGTCGCCAGCTTCTCGACCTACCGCTCCAGAGGCGCGATCCGCGACATCGGCAAGGCGCTCGGGCTCCCGTTCGGCGAGCTCGAGCGGCTCGCCAGGGTCTCGGACGGCTGGAACGCGAAGCGCGTCGGCGAGGAGCTCCAGCTGGTTCCCGGCTGGGAGGACAAGGCGGCGTCACCGCGCTGGCGCGCTTTCGCGGAGCTCACGCGCGAGATCGCGGGCCTGCCGCGCCACATCTCCCAGCACCCGGGCGGGATGGTGATCTCGTCGCGGCCGCTCGTCGAGCTCGTTCCCGTCCAGCCGGCGGCGATGGCCGGCCGACAGCTCTGCCAGTGGGACAAGGACTCCTGTGACGACGCCGGCTTCCTCAAGATCGACCTGCTCGGCCTGGGGATGCTCTCCGCGGTCGAGGAGTGCGTCGAGCAGATCGCGCACCTGCGCGGCGAGCCGATCGACCTCTCGCGCATCCCGCTCGACGACAAGGAAGTCTTCGCGCAGATCCAGGCAGCGGACACCGTCGGCGCGTTCCAGATCGAGAGCCGCGCGCAGATGCAGAGCATCCTCCGCACCCGGCCGGAGACGCTCGAGGACATCATGGTGCAGGTCGCGCTCGTGCGGCCCGGGCCGATCCAGGGCAAGGCCGTCCACCCCTACATCGAGCATCGACAGCGGTTGCGCGAGGACCCGAGCTTCGTGCCGCCGGTCGACCATCCGCTGCTGGCGGAGCCGCTGAAGGACACGCTCGGCGTCGTCGTCTTCCAGGACCAGGTGCTGGAGGTGGCGATGGCGCTGGCAGGGTTCAGCGTGGGGGAGGCAGAAGGGCTGCGCCGCGCGATGAGCCGCAAGCGGAGTGAGGCGGCGATCGAGGCCTACAGGGCTCGCTTCGTGGAAGGCGCGGCCGCGAACGGCGTCGACGAGGGCCTGGCGAACGAGATCTACGACAAGCTCGTCGGTTTCTCGGGCTTCGGCTTCCCGAAGTCGCATGCGGCGGCGTTCGGGCTGCTCGCCTACCAGTCGCAGTGGCTGCGCTGCCACTACCCGGCCGAGTTCCTGGCCGCGCTCCTCAACGCTCAGCCGATGGGGTTCTATCCGCCGGCAACGCTGGTGCGCGACGCGCAGCGGCGTGGGGTGGAGGTGCTCCCGCCCGACGTCAACCTCAGCGAGGCGAAATGCGTCGTCCAGGTCTCGCGCCCCTCGCCGGCTGCGGCTCCCGCCGGGCGAAGCCCGGCTACGCCGCCGCCTGACACCGCTGAACGCCAGATCCGGGCGGTGCGAATCGGGATCGAGTACGTGACCTCGATCGGGGACGACGATGCCAAGGCGCTGGTCGAGGAACGGGAGCTGGGCGGGCCGTTCCGGTCGGTGCGGGAGCTCGCGCAGCGAGCGCCGCTACGGCGTGAGGGGCTAGAGGCGCTGATCTCGAGCGGCGCCTGCGCGGCCTTCGGCGACGAGGCACGGCCGCTGCTCTGGGAGGCCGGGTTGGCGCCGAGATCGACGTCGGTTCCAGGATCAGGCGGCGAAGAGCGCCAGCTGGCGCTGCCGCTGGATCCGACGGTCGAGACGCCGGAGCTTCCGGAGCCAACCGAATGGGAGCGGATGCTGACCGACTACCGGACGACGAGCCTGACCGTCGGCATCCACCCGATGGAGCTCCTGCGCCCCCATCTCCCCGAAACCGTCCTTTCGAGCCACGACCTGTACCTGGCACTGGACCGGTCCCGAGTAGCCGTTGCGGGGATGGCGATCGCGCGCCAGCGCCCGGCGACGGCGAACGGCGTCGTCTTCATGCTGCTCGAGGACGAGTTCGGGCAGATGAACCTGATCGTCCCGCCGGGCGTATACGACCGCCATCGCGCGATCGTCCGCGGCGAGCCGCTGATCCTGGCGCGGGGCCAGTTCGAGCGGCACGAGCGAAACCAGAACGTGCTCGTGCGGGAGCTGGAGACGCTCGGCCCCCTCGCGCGCCAGGTCGCCGGCGTGCCGGAGCTCGGTTCAGCGCTTCCGCCCGCTCACCACTTCGGGCACCGCTAGAGGAGCCCGAGGAAGTCGAGCCCGCGATACCCAGCGTCGGTGTCGGTCAACCGGCCGTCGCGAAGGTGCTCGCGGAACTCCCCGAGTGACATGAGCACCGGTTCTACGAACTCGAGCTGCGCCGGCTCGGCCACCTGCTCGCAGTCGGTCGCCACGAAGACGTGCTTGGTGTTCGTCGCGTAGCCGTCCTTGAGCATGGCGCCCGCTGCGGCGAGCCGACCGTGATAGCCGGTCTCCTCGAGCAGCTCGGCCTGGGCGGCCTCGAGCGGCTCTCGACCGGGCTCGACCACTCCTCCCGGAAGCTCGAGAAGGACGTCCTCCGGCCCCGGGCGGAACTGACGGACGAGCACGACGTCGTTCGCAGCCGTCAGCGTCAACACGACGACGCTGTCAAATAGCTCGATGACTTCGAAGTCGGCGATCTCGCCGTCTGGCAGCTCGAAGGCTCGGCTCGTGATCTGGCGGAAGCGGTCGTAGACGACGCGCTCGTCGATTTTCCGCCATGGCTTCACGGCTCAGGTTTGCACGTTGCGAGCGTCAGAATCCCGGTGTGACAATTAGACGCGTTGTTCCGGACTTCCGCTCGGACGAACCGGCCGCGAGTCGCGAGTTTTACGAGACGCTCGGCTTCGAGCTCGGGATGGATATGGACTGGATCGCAACGTTCGTCTCGCCGGCGAACCCCACCGCTCAGGTGACGCTGACCAGGGAAGACCCCTCCGGCCTGCACCCCGACGCGACCGTCGAGGTCGAGGACGTCGACGCAGTTCATGCAAACGTCGTCAAAGGCGGCTACGAAGTGGTCTACGGGCCGGCCGACGAGCCATGGGGCGTGCGGCGCTTCTTCGTCCGTGATCCGAACGGCGTCCTCGTCAACGTCATGCAGCACCAAACCGAATGAGAACCGGCCGCCGAAATCTAGGCAAACCCGAATAAGTCGCGTTCACGTGCGAATAGGGTCTTCGGCGCGAGCGGAAACCTGATGCGGATCAGCTACGACGCGTAGTCGCCGCCCTTGACCAGATCGCGAAGGGGCCTGCTTCCGGCGGGTTTCTTCGTTTAGCACCTATGACGTTTGAGGAGTCCGGCTCAACGGTAGAAGCGATATGTGGGTGATTCGCCGGGCAAGTCGCCACGACAGGACAACCCGTTTCGAGATTTACACCGTAAATCTCAGGCGCTGCTTCGGTACTCCAGGCTCCATCGTCTGGAGCCGCCCGAGCCCCAAGAGTCGGACTCCGAGTCGGTAGCCGGGGGCATTTCGCGCGGAACGCCGCCGCCCAAAAACTCCTAGTTGGGGGGCAAGAGCTGAAGCTCAGCTATCTCGTCAAGGGCTTTCCCGGGCATCCGCTTCACCCTCCTCTCACCGACGCGACGGTCGGGATCTATACCGGTGCGACCGCGTTCGGCGTCCTGTCGGCCCTCGGACTCAGCGAGGGCAACCTTGCCACCGCGTGGTGGCTGGCGCTCGTGACCGGCCTGGTCGTGACTGTGCCGACCGCACTCACGGGCCTCCTCGACTGGCTCGACATCACCTGGGGCACGCCCCTGTGGCGCACCGCCACGCTGCATCTGAGCTCGATGGTCACCGCGACGGTGTTCTTCCTGCTCGCAGCGCTTGTCGGCCACGGCGATTACGTAGACCGGGAGGTCGGCGGTGCGGGACTCATCTTGACGCTGATCGGCTTCGGGTTCCTCACGCTCGGCGGCTGGCTCGGCGGCGCCGTGGTCTTCACCCACGGCATGCGCGTGCTCAATCTGGTCGAAGAGCCGACGCGCCGCGCCGTCACCCCCGGCCATCCCGAGAAGGAGATGGCCGAGGAGTAAACCCGTGGTCGTCGTCATCACCGGCGCCTCGGCCGGAGTCGGGCGCGCGACAGCGCGCGCGTTCGCACAGCGGGGAGCCAAGGTCGGCCTGCTCGCCCGCGGGGGGGAGGGACTCGACCGGGCACGTGAGGAAGCCGGCACGTCGATCGCGATCCCGACCGACGTCGCAAATGCCGACGAAGTCGAACGGGCGGCAGCTGTCGTCGAAGACGAGCTCGGCCCGATCGACGTCTGGGTGAACAACGCAGTGGCGACGGTGTTCTCGCCGCTTGTGCACGTCGAACCGGACGAGTTCCGGCGCGCGACCGAGGTCACGTATCTCGGCACGGTCTACGGCACGATGGCCGCGCTCCGGCGGATGCGTCCGCGGAACCGGGGCACAATCGTCCAAGTCGGCTCCGCGCTGGCCTACCGCAGCATCCCGCTCCAAGCGGCGTACTGTGGCGCCAAGGCCGCGATGAGGGGGTTTACCGATTCAGTTCGCTGTGAGCTCATACACGACCGAAGCGGGATCCACATCACGATGGTGCAGCTCCCGGCGCTGAACACGCCGCAGTTCGAGGTTGGACGAACGAAGCTGCCGCGGCATCCCAAGCCCGTACCGCCGATCTACCAACCCGAGGTGGCCGCCGAGGCGATCGTGTGGGCGGCGTCGGAGCGGCGACGGGAGGTGTTCGTCGGCGGGTCCACGGTTGTGGCTGTCGCCAGCAACAAGGTGGCGCCATGGCTCGGGGATCTCTATCTGGCGCGAACAGGCTTCGACGCCCAGCAGACGGACGAGCCTGTCGAGCCGGGCCGACGCGACAACCTCTTCGAACCGCCGCCCACCGACCACGGTGCGCACGGGATCTTCGATGCGGAGGCAAAGGCGCGCAGCGTTCAGTTCTGGGCGACGAAGCACAGGGACTCTCTGATCTCGGCAGCAGCGCTCGCTGCCATTGCGCTCGGCCGCCGGAGATAGCGCATGCGCGAGAACGGTTTTGCGCCCATCGCCGACTACGCCCTCATCGGCGACGGACGGACCTCCGCGCTCGTCGCCCGTGACGGCTCGATCGACTGGCTCTGCCTGCCCGACGCCGACTCGCCGTCGGTGTTCGCCGCCATCCTCGACGCCGAGCGCGGGGGGTCGTTCTCACTTCGCCCGGCCGAGCCGTATGAGACGACGCGGCGCTACGTCGAGGGGACGAACGTCCTCGAGACCACGTTTCGGACCGCCGGCGGAGCAGTGCGCGTGACCGACGCGATGACACTGTCCCCGCCCGGCCAGCTCGCTCCCTTTAGGGAGCTCGTGCGCAAGGTCGAGTGTGTCGACGGCCAGGTGGAGCTCGAGTGGGGAGTCGCGCCGCGCTTCGACTACGGGCGCCGCCATGGGCGGGTCGGGCTCCGCGCCGGACGAGTGTTCTTTACCGAGCGGAGCCAGGCGCTTGCGCTGAGCGTGTGGGGCGCGGAACCGAAGGCCCGCGGCGAGGTCCGATTCCGCCGGGGGGACGAGGCCCTGTTCTCGCTTGCCGCAGCCGATCGGCAACCCGCGATCCTCCCGGGCCGGAGCGATACGGCGCAGCGCCTCGAGCACACGATTGCGTTCTGGCGGGGCTGGAGCGAAGACAAGGAGTACGGAGGGCCCTGGCGCGACGCCGTGATTCGAAGCGCGCTCGTCTTAAAGCTGCTCGTCTACGCACCGTCCGGCGCGATCACTGCGGCGCCGACCGCCTCCTTGCCCGAGACGATCGGCGGGGCCCGGAACTGGGACTACCGCTTCGCGTGGCTTCGCGATGCAACCTACGCACTGGACGCGCTGCTCACGCTCGAGTGCCCGAGCGAGGCGCATGCCTTCTTCTGGTGGCTCATGCACGCATCACGCCTGACGCAGCCCCGGCTCCAAGTGCTGTACCGGATCAATGGAGGCGATCGGGCGCCCGAGCAGGAGCTCGAGCATCTCTCGGGGTATCGCGGGTCGGTCCCGGTTCGCGTCGGGAATGCCGCGGTCGGGCAGCTCCAGCTCGACGTCTACGGCGCGGTGCTGAACTCGACCTGGCTGCACGCGACGCGGCACGGCGACTTGGGCGGTGAGACCGGCAGGGCGGTGGCCAAGATCGCGGACTACGTCGCGAAGCACTGGCGGGAGCCGGACTCCGGGATCTGGGAGGTCCGGAGCGAGCCGAGCCATTTCACACAGTCCAAGGTGATGTGCTGGGTCGCGCTCGACCGTGCGATCAAGCTTGCGCGGGACGGCCTCATCCCTGACCACACCGCCCGCTGGGCGGCGGAGGCGGAGTCGATTCGCGTCTTCGTCGACGAGCATTGCTGGGACGAGGAGCGAAACTCGTATGTCCGCGCAGCTGGCACGCGTGAGCTCGATGCCGCCCTGCTCACGCTGGCACTCGTCGGCTACGACGAGCCGAACGGAACGCGCCTGCGCGGAACCATCGACGCGATTCGTCGGGAGCTGGGGCATGGGCCGCTTCTTCGCCGGTATCACGGCGAGGACGGCGTTGCGGGTGAGGACGGGGCCTTCCTCGCCTGCTCGTTCTGGCTCGCCGACGCTCTTGCCCGTGCAGGTCGACGCGAACAGGCGGCCGAGCTGATGGACGAGCTCGTCGGACTTGCGAACGACGTCGGCCTCTACGCCGAGGAGATGCACCCCACCACCCGCGAGTTCCTCGGCAACTTCCCACAGGCCCTCGTGCATCTGGCGCTCATCAACGCCGCGTTCTCGATCGCCGAAGCGCAAGGCTCATGACGCTGCTCGGCGCGCTCGCCGGAGGCTTCGTCGGGACGCTCGTTCTGACGACGGGGCTGCGGTTGGCCCAAGTCCTGGGCCTAACGAGAATGGACATACCGCTCCTGCTCGGCACGATGTTCACCGAAGATCGCACTCGGGCGAGTGTCATCGGGTACGCGTTCCACTTTGTCAACGGGCAGCTGTTCGCGATCGGCTACGCAGCGATCTTCTATGCGGTGGACGAGGCCGGCTGGCTCCTTGGAACGGCCCTCGGCCTCGTGCATGCGGCCTTTGCCGGCGGCGCACTCGTCAACATCCTCCTACCCGCGATTCACCCGCGGATGGGGACCCGCTGGACCGATGCGAAGGAGAGCCCGCTGCTCGAGCCGCCGGGGTTCATGCTGTCGAACTACGGTCGACACACCGCACTTGTGACCGTGATCGGGCACCTCGCCTACGGCGCCATCGTAGGCGGCTTCGCCGCCGGGCTATAGGGAGTGGTGGGCGCCCGAGTCGGGGCGCCCACCGAGTCATTCGCTACCAGTTCGTGAACAGCAGATGGTTGTTCGTCGTGCTCGACGAGCTGACGATCCCCTTCGTCGTATCGTTGGAGAGCGCGCTCCGCACGGCTGCGGGAGAGGCGCTGGGGCTGCCCTCGAGGTACAGCGCCACGACGCCGGCCGTATGCGGGGTCGCCATCGATGTTCCGCTGATTGTCTTCGTGGATGTTCCTCGTTTATGCCAGGCTGACGTGATCGACACGCCGGGCGCGAACCAGTCGACGCAGTCGCCGTAGTTGGCCCACGAGGCCTTGCGGTCGGTGGAGTCCGTGGCGCTGATCGTCATTGCGGCTGCGACACGGGCGGGCGAGTAGTTGCACGCGTTCTGGGCGATCCCAAAGGCGTTCCCGTTACCGGCGGCGATCGCGTAACTGACTCCGTCGTTGATCGAATTGTTCACGGCCGTATCGAGCGCGCTTGACGCGCCGCCGCCGAGGCTCATGTTCGCCACCGCGGGCTGGCCTGCGGCATGGTTTCCAGTCACCCAGTCGATACCGGCGATCACGCCCGACGTCGAGCCACTGCCGCTGCAGCCGAGGACCCGGACCCCGACGAGCGTGACGGACTTAGCGACCCCGTACGTCGACCCGCCGATCGTGCCTGCCACATGCGTGCCGTGGCCGTTGCAGTCGTCGGCGCTCCCGCCATTGACCGCGTCGTAGCCGCTGATCGCCCGGGCACCGAACTCGGAGTGGTCGAAGCGGATGCCGGTGTCGATCACATAGGCCGTCACGCCGGATCCCGTTCGGGTGTAGGTGAAGGTGCCGCTGAGAGGCAGGCTGCGCTGGTCGATCCGGTCGAGGCCCCAGGTCGCCCCGGTCTGCGTCGTCAGCGCCTGCATCTCGAGGTCGGGCTCGACGTACGCAACGCGGGCATCAGCCCGAACGCCCGCAAGCTGGGCGTCCGTCAGGACGGCGGCGTAGCCCTTGAGCGCGTGGCGAAAGACTGCATTGGCGCGAGCGCCGGATCTGCGGGACTGATCGACCACGACGGTGTCGACGTTCGTGACCGAGTCCTTCAGCACGACGATGTACCCGTGGCTCGCTTGGCCACTCGCAGCTAGGCCGGGCAGAGCGAGGAAAGCAGCCGCAAGCGTCGCGAGAGCGAGCGCAGCGGCCACGTGCCGACGATGCATTAAGGCGACCCCCTTGTGAGAACCGTTACCGACGAACGTACGGATAGTAGGACGGCTTTTCGGACTTGGGAAGGTCAGAGCTCGTCGATCTCGAGTGCGAACCGCGGGAAGCGGGCGTGGACGGCGGCGTTGAACTCGCCGACGTACTCGTCGGCCGCGTCCGGATCGAGCGTCGCAACGTAAGCGTCGCGCATCTCCGCCAGCGTCTCCGTGCCGAACTCAACGAGCTCCTGAAAGCGGCCGAAGACCTCCTCGGCGTCCTCTCGGTGTGCCCGGTCGTAATCGCGTTCGGCCGCGTCCACCCGGGCCAGGAAGTCGGCGTCCTCCTGCTCGAAGAGGTCGAGCTGGCGCTCGATCAGCTCGGCGAAGCGGCCCACCATGGCGCCCTAAGGCGCCGCTTGCGGCGCCGTCGTCAGGACGGGCGGGCTTTGCCTGCCCGTCCGTCTGAAATGACCGGTCG
>OBLS010000617.1_pt1 | contig 13252 bp, 8 predicted proteins | sample 1519901 | NCBI WGS metagenome assembly OBLS01 (sample SAMEA3113585, study PRJEB22503) | soil metagenome
GCGGGCAGGGGCTCGTAGTCGACGACGATCCGCTCGGCGGCGTCCTCGGCAACGTAGCGGTCGACCGCCACGATCATGGCGATCGCCTCGCCGACGTGGTTGACCTCGCCGCGGGCGAGGGCGTACTGCGTGCGGGGATGCGTCAGGTCGGGGTGCGGGATCAGCAGGGGCAGCGGGTCGGCCAGGCGGCCCGGCAAGTCGTGCCAGGTGTAGATCGCAACGAGGCCGTCGACGTCGAGGGCGGCGGCGACGTCGATGCCGGTGAGGCGCGCGTGCGCGTGGGGGCTGCGCACGAAGGCGACGGCGAGCGCGTCGTGCCCGGCGTCGTCGAGGAAGCGCCCGCCACCGGTGAGCAGGCGCTGGTCCTCGCGCCGCTCCACCCGCTCGCCGAACCACCGGGTGGTCATGCGCCGTCTCCCGCCGGGGGCTCGGCGAGGATCTCCGCCGCCCGCCGCACGGAGCGGACGATGTTGACGTAGCCGGTGCAGCGGCACAGGTTGCCGCCCAGCGCGTCGGCGATCTCGTCGTCGGAGGGGTCGGGGCGCCGGGCCAGCAGCTCGGTGGCCAGCAGCAGGAAGCCCGGTGTGCAGAACCCGCATTGCAGGCCGTGGCACTCCCGGAACGCCAGTTGCACCGGCCCGAGCCCGCCGTCCGGAGCACCCAGGCCCTCGACGGTCGTGATGCGGGCTCCGTCGGCCATCACGGCGAACGTGAGGCACGAGCGGACCGGTTCGCCGTCGAGCAGCACGGTGCAGGCCCCGCACACGCCGTGCTCGCACCCGACGTGCGTGCCGGTGAGCCGCAGGTCGTGGCGCAGCAGGTCGGACAGCAACCGCCGGGCGGGCACCCGGGCGGAGCGGGCGACGCTGTTGACGGTCACGACCACCTCGTGCAGCTGGGCGGGACCGACGGCGTCGTCGACGGACACGGACGTCATGCGGGGACCTCCGAGGGGTGCTCGCTGTCGGCGTCGATGCGGGCGCGGGCCCGGGCTAGCGCACCGCCCAGCGCACGAGCGGTGAGCGTGGCGGCCAGGTGCCGGCGGTACTCGCCGCTGGCGTGGATGTCGTCGGTGGGGTCGAGCGCGGAGGCGACGAGGGCGTAGAGCGCGTCGGGGCCGGGGCGCGGGTCGGCGATGGCCGGCCCGATGTCCACCACCACCGGAGTGGGCGCGCAGGACATGTACGCGGCCCGGCCCGCGGTCGGCGCGCCGTCGCCGTCGACCGTGACCGTGAGTGCCACCCCCGCGAGCGCGTAATCGCCGCGCCGGAGCGCCAGCTCGTCGACCGCCCAGCCGGTGCGCGCGCCCAGCGTCGGGAACCTGGCGGCCACCACCAGCTCGTCGGGCTCGAGCGTGGTCTGCAGGGGCCCGGCGAACAGGTCGCCGGCACCCACTCGCCGGCGGGCGAGGGCACCTGCACGCCACGCCACCGCCTCGACGCTGCCGTCGAGCAGCGACAGCACGGCGGGCAGCTCGGCGGCCGGGTCGGCGTGGGCGAGCGAGCCGCACACCGTGCCCCGATTGCGGATCACGGGGTGTGCGATCCACGTCGTGGCCTCGGCCAGCAGCGGGTGAGCGACCGCCACGGCCCGCTCGCTGAGCAACCGTGCGTCCCGCACCGTGGCGCCCACGTCGACGGCGCCCGGACGCACATCGAGCCCGCCGAGTGCGTCGATCGCGTTGATGTCGACGAGGTGGCCCGGCGACGCCAGACGGAAGTTGAGCAGCGGCACCAGGCTCTGACCACCCGCGATGACCTTGGCCTCGCCCCCCTCGCCGCCCTCGCCGCGCTCGCCGTCCTCGCCGACCACGTCGGCCAGCAGCTGTGCCGCCTCCTCCACCGACGCCGGCCGGTGGTACGCGAACGGCGGCGGCTTCACGGCGCGGCCTCGTCGGCCAGCGCCGCGAGCGCGGCGGTGAAGCAGTCGAGGGGCGGGCGCACCAGCCCCGCGCCCACCTGACCGGTCCCGGCCACCCGGCCCGCGATCCCGGTGTTGATGATCGGCGCCACGCCCGTGCGCACCACCCGGAGCACGTCGATGCCGAACGGCACGCCGCGGAAGTCGAGTGCCGGGAGCGTCCAGGCCGGGTGTTCGGCCAGCGTCAGCTCGTACATCAGCTCGGTCCACGTCGCCGCGTCGCCAACGTCGCCCCCGACGAGCTGCACGATCGCCGGCGCACCGGCCATGGCGAACCCGCCGAGCCCCACGGTCTCGGTGATGGCCGAGTCGCCGATGTCGGGGTTGGCGTCGTCGGGGCCGAACCCGCCCAGGTAGAGCCCGTCGGGCACCGCGGCGGGCGCCGTGAACCAGCGGTCGCCGGTCCCCGCCACGCGGATGCCGAACTCGGTGCCGTTGCGGGCCATGGCGACGACGACCGTCGAGCCGGCGATGGCGGCGCCGGCGTCGGCCACCAGCTTGGCCGCGCCCATGACGACGTTGAGCAGGAAATGGTCGTTGGAGTCGACGAAGGCGAGGACTTCGGCGACGTCGCCGGCCCGGTGGCCGTGCCCCCCGGGGTCGTCGATCGTGCGCACGAGGTCGGGGGCCAGGGCCCGGACCAGGAGCGAGGTTCCCGCCCGGTTGCGGTTGTGGCCCTCATCGCCCATCGCCACCATCGAGGCGATCAGCGATCCCACGTCGATCGGCCCGTGGCGTCGCAACGCCGACGCCATGACCGGCCCGAGCACGCCCTGCATCCACCGCAACCGCTCGGTGACCGCGTCGCCGAACGCGCCGTAGCGCAGCACCTTGCCCAGACCCTCGTTGAGGGTGCTCCGGCTGGTGCTCCCGTCGGCACCTTCGAGCACCCACATCGGCATCGATGGGCTCACGATGCCGGCCATGGGCCCGACGCTGGCGTGGTCGTGGCAGGGGAACAGCTCGATGGCTCCCGACGCCGCGAGGTGCTCGGCCTGCTCGGGGGTCTCGGCCCAGTCCTCGTAGAGGCAGGCGCCGACGATCGCCCCCCGCATCGGCCCCGATGCGGCGTCCCAGCCGAGTGGCGGGCCGGCGTGGAGCAGCTGGTGCCGGCCGATTCCGACGAGCTCGGCGGCGGTGCGGACGTCGACGAGATGCGGACGGACCGCGGTCATGCGCTCGATCGCCGTGCGGTTGGCCTCGACCAGCCGGGCGTCGCCGGTCACCGCAATCACGGGCCCGGCCGAGCCCGCCGGCGGCGGGCGCCACTCCACCGGCACGGTCGGCACGCCTTGGGCGGCGAGCGCCTCGTCGAGGGTCGGCGCGCCGACGGTGATGACCGCCTCGGGGGCGACCAACAGGTCGGCGATCGCGCTCATGCTTGGCTCACTGCGCTCGCCCGGGGCACGCGGCCGCTGCCCGCCGCCAGCTCCGCTGCGTGCTCGGCGGCGCGGGCGTTGCTGCGGTGGACCGTGGCGCCCGCACCCACCAGGGCGCGGGCCTGGCGGTCGAGCCCTTGCGGATCGCCGTCGGTGCCGATGAGCGCGACGACGACGCCGATGCCGGCATCGCAGGCGGCCACCACCGCAGGTGCCAGCACCGCGGCGGGATCGGGATGGGCACCGTGGCCGAGCACCACGTCGAGCAGCACCGCGCCCGGGCCGCCGCCGGCAGTGTGTGGTTGCGGCGCGGCGATCCGATCGGCGACGGCCGCGGGATCGATCATCGGGTGGGGCCGCCCGACCGTCAGCTCGTCGTCGCCGAGGTCGAGCACGGTGTGGGCGCCGGCGGGGTCGTCGTGGGGCCCGATGCGCCGAGACGGCTCGAAGGGAACGTTGGACCGAACGGGGCCGAGGCGCTGCTCCAGCAGGACGAGGGCCTCCGCCGCGTTGGTGCCGCCGCTGAACAGCCCGAGCACCTGCCCGGCCGCGGGAGTCGCCGTCTCCGCGGGCCACCACGACCGCGGCTCCGCGAACGGCGCGCCGAGTGTGGTGGCGATCTCGCCGGCCGCGTCGGTGAGCGTGGGCCGGCCGGGCCCGACCGCGGCGAACACGACGGGCGTCCGGCATCCGGCGGCCGCGGCCGTCACGGCGTCGGCGACCTCGGCGTCCGGGGGCTTGGAGACGACGCCGATCACCTCCACGGCGGGATCCGCGTCGAGCGCGGCGAGGGCGGCCAACGTCGACGCTCCCCCGACGGCGGCGGACAGGTCGCGGCCGCCGACGCCCACCACGTGGCGCACCCCGATTCCCGCACCGTCGAGCAGGCAGCAGAGCTGTTGCGCGCCGGTTCCCGACGCTGCGACCAGCCCGACCGGTCCGGGCACGACGACGTTGGCGAAGCCCAGGCCGACCCCGCCGAGGATGGTCGTGCCGCAGTCCGGGCCCATGACCAGGCGCCCGAGCGATGCGGCCTCGCGCTTGAGGGCGACCTCGGCGTCCACGTCGACCCCGTCGCTGAAGACCATCACGTGCCGGCCGGCCCGCAGGGCGGCGACCGCTTCGACGTAGGCATTGGCGCCGGGCACCGACACCACGACGACGCCGGCCTCGGGGGCCCGCACCGCAGCGGACTCCACGGTGCGGGGCGCAACCTGCCGGTGGCCGACGGGCGCGGACCGCCGCCGCTCGGTCAGGACCCGCTCGACGGCGGCGAGGGCCTCGGCGGCGGTGGCATCACGGTCGGAGCGCACGGCGATGACGAGATCGTCGGCCGACGCGTCGGGCTCGGCAAAGCCGGCATCGACGATCAGCTGGCGGTTGAGGTCGGTGGCCATCGCTGCGATCACGGCGTCGACGCCGGCGATCCCCTGCGCCGCCGCGCTCGCCCGCATGAGGGTGACCGAGTCGTGGTAGCGGCCCGGCTCGACGCGCACGAGCTGGGTCACGACGCGCTCCCACTGGCGGCCAGCGCCTGACCCGGCGCCGCGGGCGCATACGCCGGGTCCCGGGCGTGCGACAGGCCGACGAGCAGCCCGGCGGCCAGGTGCCACCCGCTGGTGTGGCCGACGCCGACCAGCCGCGCCACTGCCGCCTCGAGCCTGCCCGGGCCGTCGTCGTGTCCCGCGGACGCCTCGACGCCGGCCAGCGCCCGGAGCACCCCCGCGGCCTCGGGGACGACGGCGCCGAGGTCGGCGGCGTCGAGAAGCGCCGCAGACAGCCGACTGGTCGCGGCCGGTGCAAGGGCTCTGACGTGCTCCGCCAGGTCATCTGCGGCCGGCGAACCCACGGCGCGCAGGGCCGCCAGCACGCCCGCGACGAGGTCGTCTCCCGCCGGAGTCAGGCCCGTCCCGCGACCGAGCAGGGCCGCCACGGCACGGTGGACGTCGCCGCGGGCCAGCGCGTCGGCCAGGAGATCGACGGCGTCGGCCGGCAGCAGAGGATCGGGCCGCCGCCGCGACCAGACCGCGGTGGCGAGGCGAGCGATCGCCACCGGACCGACGTCTCCCACGCGCACCCGCGGATCGAACCAGCGGCTGATGCCGACAACCGGACGGCCACCCTGGTGCACGGCCCCCTGGCCGACGGCGAGGCCGGCGCGGCCGGCCCCACCAGGTCCGCCGTGCTGGCCCAAACCCGCGAACGGCAGGCCGTCAGCCGTCAGCACCAGCGCGCACGGAAGCTGCACGCCGCCGGCGGCCACCACCGCGAGCAGCCGGGCGCCGACGCCCAGGTAGACGGCCGCCGGCCCCGCGGCAACGACTGTCGCCCGTCGGATTGGGCCGGTGACGAGGTCTCGAACGAGCACGCTGGCCACGGCCGAGCTTGCCGAGGTTGCCGGGGCCGAGGTCGAGGCCATGGTGGACCCCCTCGGTCGGTCATCGCCTAGACCTGCGACGCCGGCCCGACGGGGGAGGAAGGTCGAGGCCATGGCCGACCCCCTCGGTCGGTCATTGCCTCGCCGGGCCGTCATCGCCGGGCCCCCACGGCAGCCTCCGCCATCACCCGGGTCCCGCAACGGCCGTGGAGGGCGTCGGCGGCGCGCTCGAGCGGGCCGATGGTGGCGGTGTGGCCGGTCGCCTCGACGAAGCGCAACGCAGCCTCGACCTTGGGCGCCATCGACCCGACACCGAACGTCCCACGGGCGGCCAGGCGGCGCAGCTCGGTCGTGTCGACGCCGTCGAGCCACCGCTCGTGGGGACCGCCGAAGTCGACGGCCACGCCGTCCACGTCGGTGAGGATCACCAGCCGGTCGGCGCCGATCTCCACCGCCAGCAGGGCGGCCGCCAGGTCCTTGTCGACCACCGCGTCCACCCCGACGAGGCGACCGTCGTCGCCCTCGACCATCGGGACGCCGCCACCGCCGTTGGCGATCACCACGGCCCCCGCCTCGAGCAGCGTTCGGACGGTCGACGCCTCGAGGCTCCGGACCGGCTCCGGCGACGGCACGATGCGCCGCCAACCGGTCCCGCCGGTGGCGCTCGTGTCGCGCCAGACCTGGCCGGGGTCGTCGGCGATCGCGGCGGCGGCCTCCTCGGCGGTCACGGAGCGACCGATCGGCTTGGTGGGCTCCCGCCACGCGGGGTCGTCGGCCCGGACCAGCACCCGCGACAGCACGGGCACGACCGGGCGCTCGATGCCTATCGCGGCCAGCTCCGCCTGGAGCGACGTGAGCATCGCCAGCCCGATCGTCGCCTGCGTCTGCGCCACGCACCAGTGCAGGGGCATGGCCGGCACCACGTGCCGGGCGAGCACGTTCTTGGTGAGCAGGTTGCCCACCTGGGGCCCATTGCCATGGGTGATCACGACGTCGCAGCCCTCGGACACCAACGTGGCCACCTCGGCCATCGCCCGCCCGATGGTGGCGAGCTGCTGCTCGGCGGTGCCGGCCGCGCCACGGGGCACGATGGCGTGGCCGCCGAGCGCAACCATCAGCCGGGTCGTCGGTGTGTTCAAGTCCCGGATGGTAGGGCCGGGAGCTCCCTACGCGTCGCCGACGTCGACCACTGCGGCGACCGGGCCGCCTCCCGACGGGCCCTGGTGCAGCGCCGCGACCGACACGAAGACCGCCGGGTCGCCGATCGCGGCCGCCGCCACGCCCCCCACCGCACCCTTGATGTGCCGGTGATGGTGGACGTCGGAGTCGTCGAGCGACACCTGCCGTCGGCCCCTCAGCCTGCTGGTGGGATCGGCCTCGCACTTGATGAACACGTTGACCACCCGGTCACCGAGATCGGCGGCCACGGGACGATCGGGCAGGTCGAGACCGGCCGAGCGGATGGCGGCGTAGATCCCTTCGGCGTCGAGGGCATCGCGCATGACCGAGTGCCCGACCCGGAAGCGACCGCCGATGCCGGGTGCGTTGCCCACCACGACGATCTGGGCGCGGTCGAGCTCGACGCCCGACGAGCACGACGCCACGCTCGAGTACAGCGAGAGGTCACGCCCTATGGCCTCCCCCACGGGCGTCTCGATCTCGCCGAGCGCGACGGCGATGCCGAGCGCCGTCGTCCCGTTCGACAGGTTCATCGACTCGAGCGGCTCATCGGTGACCACGGTCTCGCCCCGGCCCCGCGCCTCCTCGATGGTCGACATGGTGAGCAGCGGGGTCTTGGTCTGGACGTAGTGCACCTCGGCCGGATCGTCGATGCCCGCGTCGGTCATGGCCCGGCGCACGCCTTCCGCCACGGTGGCCACCATCGGCGGTCGCCCGATGTGCTCGGGGAGGATGACGTCGCTCATCGCCACCCCCACCGACAGACGGGGCTCGGGACCCTCGCTCGGCTCGCCCGGCACACGCGCAAAGACCGTCGCGTGGGGCGTGAGGACGCCGTCGGTACCGCCCGACCAGACCATGGGGATCTGGTCGACCTCGGCCCTGCTGCGCGTTCCCCGCTCGAGCAGCGCCCCGCGGAAGGCCTGGTCGGCGAGGATGCGGGTGAAGTCGTTGACGCCGCCGTTGCCCTCGGTCTTGCCGATGACGGCGACCACCTCGTCGGCAGCAAACGCTCCCGAGTCGACGAGAGCGGCCAAGCCGGACGCGTCGGACACGCTCTCGAGCACGACCTTGTGGGCGACGTAGGGCACTGAGCGGGACAGGCTACCGGGGGTCGCGAGCGGGGCTCGGCGGCAGCCTCGACGATGCCCCTGCCCGAGACCCGAGGTCGGGGCTTCAGCCTGTGGGCTGACCCGCCAGCTCGCCGTGTGCCGCCAGTTCCGCGAGCGGGACCGATCGGTCGAGGCTCGGGATGCCGACGGCCAGCGCCAACCGGAGCTGGTCGGGCAAGACATCCAATCGATCGACGACGACGGGATCGTCGGCACGCACGACGACGGGCACGGCGCGGTCCGCCGTGGCCCTTTCGAGCGCCAGCTCCACCCTGCCGCCCGGCGCGACCTCGACGTCGACCATGTCGTCGGGCGATGCTCCGCGGCCGGTGTCGGCCTCGACGAGCGTCACGGTGGTGGATCGGTGGGGGTCGGGGTTGAAGACGACGAAGCGGGCCGTCGACCCGGCACTCCCGTCGGAGGCGGCGGGCGGCGCCGGGAACGTCCACGTGCGGGCCGCGAGCACGCTGCCCGGACCGGCAGCGATGTCTCCCACCACGTCGGCGACGCCGTCGGCGTCCTCGTCGCCGTCCTCGCCGTCATCGACGCCAAGTGTGTGCGTCGTCAGCTGCTCGGCGACGACCGCCACGCCGTTGGTGGCATGCACCACCGTGGCGTGGCCGCTGCCCCTCGGGATGCGGTCCTCGTCGGCGTAGTCGACAACCGCGAAGTCGCCGGGCTTGATGCTGAGGCGGAACGGCTGGGGCGCAGGAGCGGGCTCCCGGGTGGTCGGCAGCACGCTCACGTCGACCTCGGCGCGGGTCTCGCCCGGGTTGTAGACGGCGACCCGCTCGCTCATGTCGTCGCCGACGACGCCCTCGGCGAACGCCCACGTGGTCGCGGCCTCGGGCGCGCCAAGGGCCAGGGACAGCCCCTCCGTCCCCAGGATGCCGTCGAACTGCTGGAGCCGTTCGGCCACCACCCGCCCGGTCCGCACCCGCAGCGTCATCGACACCTGCTCCTTGCGGGTGACGTCGTCGCCGATGTCGATGCCCACGACGCTGCGGGCCGGTACGGGGAAGCCTTGGAACCGCACGGGCGCTCGGGCGCCGTCCTCGGTGGCGAAGACGACGTCGACCGTGGCCTCTGTCGGAAAGGGGTTGAACAGCACGATCACCTCGCGCGCGTCGCGCGTCGTCGCGCCCGAGGCGAAGTGCCAGACGGCCGACGCGGCCGAGGCGCACGGCCCGCCGTCGCGGCCGTGTGGCCCGGCGACCCAGTGCCCGACCGCCATTCCGCCGCCGTCGGCCTCGACGAGCGCCGACACCAACGGCGCCGCGACGACGTCGCCGAGCCGCAGCTCGAGCTGATCCCCTGCGGGCACGGCGACCTCCCGGGTGACGGGGTCCGGCGCCGGCGCCGCCGCCGGCGCGACCGCGCCGCCGTAGACGGTGATGGTGGCGTCGACCGGCGTGTCTCCGGGGTTGAAGAGCGCCACGGTGTGGTCGGCCATCCCGTCCTGCTCGCCCGTCCCGGCAGCGCAGAACCAGGTCGACGTCGGTGCTTCGGCGTCGGCCACCGCCGGCATCGCCCCGGTGGGCACCGGCCGCGCGCCCCCACCCTCGGCAGACGGCTCGCCGTCGATCCCGCCGAACGCGACGGCGGACCCGATCGCGCCGCCGACAAGCAGCACGAACGGCAGGCGCGGCGACCGGCGCCTCACGGCGAGACCCCGGTCGACGACACGGGCTCCGGCTCCCGGTCGGGCTCCGGCGTTTCGCCGGGCTCGGGCTCGCCGTCGGGAACCGGGGTCTCACCCGGCGCCGGCTCCCGGTCGGGCTCGGGCTCGCCGTCGGGGGTCTCACCCGGCTCCGGCTCGGCATCGGGCACCGGCGCCTCGTCTGGCTCGGGCGTGCCGTCCGGTGACTCCGGCGGCGCCTCGCTCTGGTCGCCGTGGCCGCGGGAGGCGGCGTCGGTGCCGGCCGCGTCGAGCGCAGCGCCCGCGCTCGGCTCGCCCGACGCCGCGAGCGAGCCGGGCCGGGGTGGGGGCGGCGGCGCGTCGGGCCCGAACCGCATCCGGGCTGCGAGGGCCAGCGCCGCCAACCACAGCACGGCCTGAACCCCCAAGAGCACGTGGTGCATCGGCGGCGTGAGGTAGCGCAGCACGGCGGCACCGCCCGGGCCGGTGTCGAACGCGTCGGCCCAGCCGTAGGCGGCGTGCCTCGGCGCGGTCCGGCCGTCGATCTCGAGACGCCACCGGTCGGATGCCGACGCCGCCTGCACGAGCACCTGGTCCGGCGGGACCTCGCCGCGGGCGGCACGGCCGTCGGGATCGCCGTCGGTGAGCACCGGGAACCCGATCACGTCGATGTGCTGCATTCCCGCCACGGACGTCTCGCGCTGCGCGACGGCGGAGACGCCCACCGACCGCAGCGGCGCGAACGCCACGTTGCGGTACAGGGCGACGGCGTCGTCGACCGCGACCTGCGCCAGATCGAGCTGTTCGCCGAGCGCCGCCCGCAGGTCGGCAACGGCTCCGGCCGGCACCATTCCCGCTGACGACGTCGGCGAGGCGCTCGACGGAGCCAGCGCGGTGGGCACGGCGATGTACTGCACGCCCATCGGGGCGAGAACGCGACCGAGCCGGGACGTGCGGTGCCCGACGGCGAGCTCGAGGGCGTCGCCGATGCGGTCGGTCGACCCCGCCCCCGTCGCCGGCCACAACGCCTCCAGCCCCGGCGTCGCCGACTGCGCGGTGGTGAAGGACAGACCGCCGTCGAGCTGCCAGCCTGCGCCGGCGGGCAACACCGACGGGTCGCCCACCCACAGCACCCTCGACGGCACCTCGGCCACCGCCTCGTCGACGAATCCGAGCACGCCGTCGAGCTCACCATGCGGCATCTCCCACCAGCCGTCCATCGAGGCCACCACGAGGGGCGCGGTGGCGCCGGCCAATGCCAGTACGCCCAGGGCCGAGACCATGCGGCGGAACCCGAATCGCCAGGATCGACCCCGCACGTCGGCATCGATCGCCGCCACGCCGAGCGCCACGGCGAGGGCCAGCCCGACTGCACCGGGTGCGAGCACGACCCCGGGATCGGGCAGCCGTACCGCCAGGTGCCCCTGCTGCTGCGCCCACACGACGCCCCACGTGGCGACCGCCAGGACCCAGCCCCGCACGGCCCACGCGAACCGCCAGTCGCGCCCGACCAGGAGCGGCAACGCCGCCGCACCCGCCAGCAGGTAGCCCAGCTCGGCGATGCCCACCGGACCGGTGTCGAACCGCAGCAGGTCGGCGGCTGAGAGGCCGCCGGGCAGACGATCGAGCCCCAGCCACGCCTCCGCGGCGGTGCGCGACCGCACGAGGTCGACCACGGCAGGCAGGTGCAACACGGCGGCCACGGCCGCGCCGCCGAGCGACACGGCCACCAGCCGACCGATGCCACGCGCCTGGAACGCCAGCAACGTCCCCACGACCAGCGCAGCCCCGATCGCCACCAGGAGCGCGGGTGCCTGCGGCACCAGCAACCCGCCCACGGCGGTGAGGGTGCCTGCGGCGACCACGTGCTGCCACAGGCGGCGCGGTGCGACCGGGTCCGGGCCGTCGACCGAGAATGGCGCCACACCCGACGCCTGGGCCAGGCGGCTCACCATCCACGGCGACGCCGCGTAGGCGGCAACCACCGACCAGCGCCCGGTCGCGAGGCCGTCGTAGGGCAGCGGCACGGCCGCGTAGGCGACCGCCGCCGCGACCTGTGCCGCCTTGGAGCCCGTCGGCCGCAGCAACCGGTGGGCGCCGAGGATGCCCACGGGCACGAGACCGACCGTGAGCAGCGTGCGGGCCAGCCCCAGGTGGCCGCCGAGCAGGGCGCCGAGCGCACCGGCGACACCGACGATGGTCGGCGACGAGGTCTCCGAGCCGAGGCCGACAGGCCGCCAGCCGCCTGCCCACTCGCCCACGAGACCACCGGCACCGCCCCGGAAGGCGACGAGCTCGCCCACGGCCGGCACGAACCGCGTGACCAGGTGCCGGCTCCCGAACAGCACCACGCCGGCGAGGACCGCGGCGAACATCACGGTGGCCGGCGTCCACGCGGCGCCGTCGTCCGCGCCCGCGCCGCCGGTGACCACCGGCGGCGCGGGCTCGTCGCTCGTGGTCTCGTCGCTCGCGGCGCGGGTCGCTGGGGCGGTCCCCCGCCGGTGGGCCAGCCGCTGGAGCCGCATCCGGGCCCGAGCCCGCCCCAGCACCTGCATCGACCGCACCGCCCGGGGCGACGCCCGACGGGTTCTCCGGGCCCTCCGCCGCGCCCGCCACAGCGACAGGGGGCGGGCCAGGTTCCACGTCCACGCGCCCAGCACGGCCCGCGACCTGCCCGGCCGGCCGGTCACGAGACCTCCGCACGCCTGGAGCGCCGTCGCCGCCAGCGCCAGCGGCAGCACCCGCAGCAGATCAAGCCGCCCCGAGCAGCTCAGCAGCGTCCGCAGCCGGTGGCGGGCCACCAGCCGTGTGCGTAGGCGCTCGTCGGGCCGCTCGGTGAACGCCTCGGCGTGCCGCACCCGGGCGTCCGGCGCGACCAGGACCCGCGACCCGGCCACCCGACTGCGCCAGCACAGGTCGACGTCGTCGCCGAGGAACGTGATCGCCTCGTCGAACCCGCCGATCTCGGCGAACCGTGAGGCCTGCACGAGCGTGAACGCCCCGGGGACGGCGAAGACCTCACGCACGCCGTCGTGTTGGCCCTGGTCGAGCTCGCCGCGCTCGACCAGCGGGAGCGTCGTGCCCAAGCGATCGACCGCGAGCCCGACCTGCTGGAGGCGGCGGGGGTCGTCCCAGTCGACCAGCTTGGCGCCCACCACGTCGGCGTCCCACTCGGTGGCGGCGTCGACGAGGGAACGCACCGCACCGGCGTCGGGCACGACGTCGTCGTGGCAGAAGACGATGTACTCGGCGCGGCGGGCGCGCGGGCGCCCCGGGTCGAGCACGCGGTTGGCGGCGGCGCCGAACCCCGGGTTGCCGGGCAGCCGCTCGACCCGGGCATCGGGCAGCACGCCCCGAACGCGCTCGGCGACGTCGTCGATGTCGCCGGTCCCGGTGTGGCTGCCGGGGTCGGTCCGGGTATCGCTGCCGGTGTCGATCACCAGCACCGAGAGGTCGGCATGGTCCTGCTCGGCCAGGGCGTGCACGAGCTGGTCGAGCCGCTCGGCGGGTGCGTCGTGGGTGACGACGACTGCCACGACGGGCGGCGCGTCGGACCGTGAGGCACGCACCTGCTCTTCCGGCTCCACGACGCGGGGAGGGTAGCCAAGGGGGTCTTCGGACTGGCGGACCCTGCCGGCCCTCGCGG
>OBLS010000618.1_pt1 | contig 13250 bp, 11 predicted proteins | sample 1519901 | NCBI WGS metagenome assembly OBLS01 (sample SAMEA3113585, study PRJEB22503) | soil metagenome
CCAGGAGGAGCACGAGCAGATCTACCCCCAGGCCGGCTGGGTCGAGCACGACCCCAAGGAGATCTGGGACAAGACCCAGCGGGTGACCTCCCAGGTCCTGTCGGACAACAACCTGACCGCCGACAACATCGCCGCGGTCGGGATCACCAACCAGCGTGAGACCACCGTGGTCTGGGACAAGAACACCGGCGAGCCGGTCTACAACGCCATCGTCTGGCAGGACACCCGCACCCAGCCGATCGTTTCCCAGTGGAAGGACGAGGGCTACGAGGACGAGATCAAGCCCAAGACCGGGCTGGTCATCGCCACCTACTTCTCCGGCACCAAGATCGCCTGGATCCTGGAGAACGTGGAGGGGGCCAGGGCGAAGGCCGAGGCGGGCGACCTGCTGTTCGGCAACACCGACACCTGGATCATCTGGAACCTGACCGGCGGGGTCAACGGCGGCCACCACATCACCGACTACACCAACGCCTCGCGGACGATGCTGTTCAACCTGGAGAACACCGACTGGGACGACGGCATCCTCGAGAAGCTGGACATCCCCAAGGCGATGCTGCCCGAGCTGCGGCCGTCCTCGGACCGCGAGACCTACGGCAGCACCCTGGCCGACGGCCCCATGGGCGGCGAGGTCCCGATCGCCGGTGACGCCGGCGACCAGCAGGCGGCCCTGTTCGGCCAGGCCTGCTTCGACGTCGGCCAGGCCAAGAACACCTACGGCACCGGCAACTTCCTGCTCCAGAACACCGGCCAGCAGGTCGTGCCGTCCAAGTCGGGGCTGCTGACCACCGGCTTCTACGCGCTCGAGAAGGGCAACAGCTTCTACGCCCTCGAGGGCTCGATCGCCATCACCGGGGCGGCCGTCCAGTGGCTGCGCGACAACCTCAAGATGATCGCCAACGCCGCCGAGACCGAGGAGATCGCCCAGTCGGTCGAGGACGCCGGCGGGGCCTACTTCGTGCCCGCCTTCTCGGGCCTGTTCGCCCCCTACTGGGACGAGCGCGCCCGCGGGGTCATCGTCGGCCTGACCCGCTACGTCAACCGGGCCCACCTGGTCCGGGCGACGCTCGAGTCCGAGTGCTACCAGACCCGCGACGTGGTCGAGGCGGTGGAGCAGGACTCCGGCAAGCGGCTGGAGGACATGCGGGTCGACGGCGGCTCGGTCAAGAACAACTTCCTCATGCAGCTCCAGTCCGACATCCTCGGGATCCCGGTGATCCGCCCGCAGGTCCAGGAGACGACCGCCCTGGGCGCGGCCTACCTGGCCGGGCTGGCCACCGGCTACTGGTCCTCGCTGGACGAGATGCGCGAGAACTGGCAGGTGGACCGGACGTTCGAGCCGCAGTGGTCCGAGGACCAGCGCGAGAGCGGCTACGCCCAGTGGAAGAAGGCGATCGAGCGCACCCGCGGGTGGGTCGACTAGCCCTTCGATGCGGTAGGCCCGGCGGAGCCGCCTCCGCCGGGCCGTCCCAACGACGCGGGAGGCCGGTGTGAAGAAGCTCATCAACTCGGTGGACGACTTCGTCAAGGAGTCCCTGGAGGGCATGCAGAAGGCCCACGGGGACCTGCTCGACGTCAACTACGACCCGTTCGTCGTCTTCCGGACCGACGCTCCCGTGCAGGGCAAGGTCGGGGTCATCTCCGGGGGCGGGTCGGGCCACGAGCCGATGCACGGCGGGTTCGTGGGCAAGGGGATGCTGGACGCGGCCTGCCCGGGTGAGGTGTTCACCTCGCCCACGCCCGACCAGATGGAGTGGGCGACCAAGAAGGTCGACGGCGGGGCCGGGGTGCTCCACATCGTCAAGAACTACTCGGGCGACATCATGAACTTCGAGATGGCCGCCGACCTCGGCAAGGACGCCGGGATCGAGGTCGAGAGCGTGGTCGTGGACGACGACGTGGCCGTCAAGGACTCGCTCTACACCCAGGGGCGGCGCGGGGTCGGCGGCACCGTGCTGATGGAGAAGATCGTCGGCGCCAAGGCCGAGGAGGGCGCGGATCTCGCCTCGGTGGCCGGGCTGGCCCGCGACGTCAACGCCAACGTGCGCTCGATGGGGCTGGCCCTGACCTCCTGCACCGTCCCGGCGGCGGGGTCGCCGACCTTCGAGCTGGGCGACGACGAGGTCGAGATCGGCATCGGCATCCACGGGGAGCCGGGGCGCGAGCGGATCAAGATGGAGGGCGCCGACCAGCTCACCGACCGGCTCACCCGGCCGGTGATCGAGGACCTGGGGCTCAACTCGGGCGACCAGGTGCTGGTGTTCGTCAACTCCATGGGCGGCACCCCCCTGGCCGAGCTGTACGTCATCTACCGCCGGGTCGTCCAGCTCCTGGACGAGGGCGGCGTGCAGGTGGCCCGGCACCTGGTCGGGCCGCTGATCACCTCGCTGGAGATGCAGGGCGCCTCGGTCACCATCCTGCGCCTGGACGACGAGAAGACCCGGCTCTGGGACGCCCCGGTGCACACCCCGGCGCTGCGCTGGGGGGTGTAGCCGGTGTTCTCGGTGGCCCAGGCGGAGGCCTGGGTCAGGTCGACGGCGGCCGTGATCGAGGAGCACGCGGCCGCCCTGACCAGGCTGGACTCGGCCATCGGCGACGGCGACCACGGCACCAACATGAACCGCGGGTTCAAGGCGGCCGTCCAGCGCCTCGACGGCCTCGACGGTGACCAGGACTTCGGCAGCGTGTTCAAGGCCATCGGCATGGCCCTGATCGGCAAGGTCGGCGGGGCCTCGGGGCCGCTGTACGGGTCGCTGTTCCTGGGCATGGGCAAGGAGCTGGGCGACACCTCCGAGGTCGAGGACGAGCGGCTGGCGGCGGCGCTCCGGGCCGGCTACGACAGCGTGGTCGCCCGGGGCAAGGCCCAGCTCGAGGACAAGACCATGCTGGACGCCTGGCACCCGGCCCTGGAGGCCCTGGACGCCGCACTGGCCGAGGGCAAGGAGCTGGGCCCGGCCCTGGACGAGGCCGCCGCCGCCGCCGAGGCCGGCATGAAGGCCACCATCCCGATGATCGCCCGCAAGGGCCGGGCCAGCTACCTCGGCGAGCGCTCCCGCGACCACCAGGACCCCGGCGCCACCTCGACCCACCTGATCCTCCGAACCCTGGCCGACGTCGTCAACGGCCGCTAGCCTCACCCCTCCCGACAATCTGGTAGCTTCCGGACACATTCGCCAAGCTCGGGGAGGGGGCCTGGTGCGGGAGCTCACCGCGGACCTGCTGGTCGGCCGGCTGGTCGACTGGGGGGTGGACACGGTCTTCGGGCTGCCGGCGGACAGCGCCGACGGGGTGGTCGAGGCGTTCCGGCGGCTCGGGGACCAGATCCGGCTGGTCCTGGTCCACCACGAGGAGGCGGCCGCCCTGATGGCCGCCGGGTACGCCAAGTCGACCGGACGGATCGGGGTCTGCCTGGCCACCTCCGGGCCGGGGGCGCTGCGGCTCCTGGGCGGCCTGTACGACGCCAAGCTCGACCACCAGCCGGTCCTGGCCATCACCGAGAGCCAGGAGATCCGGCTGCTCGGCACCAGCTTCCAGCAGGAGCTGGCCCTGGAGACGGCGTTCGACGACGTCGCCGACTACAACGTCCGGGTCAACGTGCCCGTGCAGATCCCGGCCGTGGTCGACATCGGGATCGGCCACGCCCTGGCCCGGGGCACGGTCTCCCACATCACCTTCCCGCCGGGCCTGGAGGACACCGCGGCCGAGACCAGCCCGTGGATGCTGACCACCCCGACCGGGACCCCGCCAACGGCCCCGCTGTTCACCGCCGGCCCCGGGGTCCCGCCCGACGGCGACCTGCGCCGGGCGGCCGACGTGCTCAACCAGGGCAGCCGGGTCGCCCTGCTGGTCGGGGCGGGCGCCCTGGAGGCCAGGGAGGAGCTGCTGGCGGTGGCCGACGCGGTCGCCGCGCCGGTGGTCAAGTCCCTGCCCGGCAAGGCGGCCGTCCCCGACGACCACCCGCTCACCACCGGCTGCATCGGCGTGCTCGGGACCCGGCCGTCCGAGCAGGCCCTGGCCGACGCCGACACCCTCCTGCTGGTCGGGACCAGCTTCCCGTGGGCGGCCAACGTGCCCGACCTGGCCAAGGTCCGGGCCGTCCAGATCGAGACCGACCCGGCCCGCCTCGGCGGCGCCGGCGCCACCGAGGTCACCCTGCTCGGCGACGCCGCCGAGACCCTGGGGGCGCTGCTCCCGCTGCTCCGGCGCAAGGCCGACCGCGGCTTCCTGACCCAGGCCCAGGCGGGCATGGCCGCCTGGCGGGAGCGGCTGGACGAGCTCGAGGACCAGTTCCGCGACCCGATCCAGCCCCAGTACCTGATGCGGGTCGTGGACCGCTGCGCCGCCCCCGACGCCATCCTCGCCTCCGACTCGGGCACGGTCGCGACCTGGACGGCCCGCCACTTCGACGTCCGCGGGGACCGCCACTACCTCCTCTCGGCCAACCTGGCCACGATCGCCGCCGGCGTGCCCTACGCCATCGCCGCCCAGTGGGCCCACCCCGGCCGGGCCTGCATCGCCGTCACCGGCTCCGACGGGTTCGCCAAGGTCATGGGCGAGCTGCTGACCGCCATCCAGTACCGCCTGCCGGTCAAGGTCGTGGTCAGCAACGTCTCCTCCCTCGGCCGCCGCCTCCGCGGCGGCGACAACGGCACCCCCGGCGGCCCGGCCGACTTCGCCACCTGGGCCCGGGCCAACGGCGCCCTCGGCCTCCGGGTCGAGCACGCCGCCGACGTCGAGCCGGCCGTCCGCCGCGCCTTCTCCGCCCCCGGCCCGGCCCTGGTCGACGTCCTCGTCAACCCCGAGGAGCTCCCCCGCCCGGCCATGGCCGGCGGCGCCTGAGGGGCTGGGGAAATCGCCTGACCGGTGGGGCGCTTGGGGCTACCGTGCCGGTATGGAGCCCAGCCTGGTGGAGCAGCTCCGGCCGGTGTTCGCCGGGCGGAAGGTGATGCTGACCGGGGGGCCGTTGGCCGCGCTGACCGGGACCTGCCGGCGGATGCGGGAGCTGGGGGCGGAGCGGCCGTTCCTGCTCGCCACCGGGGTAGGGACCGGGGAGGTCCCCGGGGCGGACGAGGCGGAGTGGTGCGTGGTCGAGCTCCGGGCGCCCGACGTCCTGGCCGAGATCCGGGCGGCCATGAAGCTGCTGCGGCTCCTGCCGGCCGAGGTCGCGGACGCCCTCGACCGGTGGGACCCGGAGCGGCGGGCGCTGGTGCTGAGCCCGATGTTCAACGAGCTGCCGGAGATCGCCGGCCGGCGGGTCTACGGGCCGCGGCGGCCCGAGTGGCGGCGGCTGGAGGACAAGGTCGTCGTCGACCAGCTCTGGGACGACCTGGGCGTCACCAGGGCGCCGTCGGCGGTGGTGACGGCCGAGCCGGAGGCCCTCCGGGCGGCGGCCGGGCGGCTGGACCGGGGCGCCGGCACGGCCTGGGCGGGCGACGCCCGCCAGGGGTTCAACGGCGGGGCGCAGCTCCTGCGCTGGGTGCGGGAGTTCGCCCGCTCGGGTCGGAGCGTCGTGCTCAGAGGCGGCGCGGTTCCTGGCCGAGCGCTGCGACCGGGCCCGGGTGATGCCGTTCCTGGAGGGCATCCCCTGCAGCATCCACGGGATGGTGTTCCCGGACGGGGTGGCCGCGTTCCGGCCGGTCGAGATGGTCACCCTGCGCCAGCCCGGGTCGAGCCGGCTGCGGTACGCGGGAGCGGCCACCTTCTGGGACCCGCCCGCCGCCGACCGGGACGTGATGCGCGACCTGGCTCGCCGGGTCGGGGACGGGCTGCGCGAACGGGTCGGCTACCGGGGGGCGTTCACCGTCGACGGGGTCCTGACCGCCGACGGGTTCCTGCCCACCGAGCTCAACCCGCGCCTCGGCGCCGGCCTGTCGGTGATGACCAGGGACCTGCCCGAGCTGCCGGTCCCCCTGCTGGACCGTGCCCTGATCGAGGGCGAGGCGCTGGCCTACCGCGCCGGCGACCTGGAGCGCCAGGTGCTGGAGATCGCCGACCGGTCCCGGGCCGGCGGCGCCTGGACGGTGACCCGGAGGGGGCCCGAGGCCACCGGGGCCAACGAGGAGGTGGCGGTGGTGTTCGAGGACGGCGCCTGCCGGGTCGCCGGGGACGGGCGGCCGCCGGACGGGACGCTCACCTTCGGGCCCTCGGGGGTTGGCGGGTTCGTGCGCCTGAGCCTGGACCCGGAACGGGTGGCGGCCGGCCCGTGGCGCCGCTCGCCGTGGCCGCGTTCGCGCTGGCCGACGAGCGGTTCGGGACCGGCATCGGCCCGCTGGAACCGGCCCGGCCGGTCCGCTGAACGCGAACGGCGCGCCCCCGCCGATGGGGGCGCGCCGCCGCGGGCTCGATGTGCCGGGTTAGATGACCCGGCGCCTGCCTCGGCCACGGCCGACGGCCAGACGGTAGATCACCAGCAGCAGGATGGCCCCGATGATCGCGGTCAGCCAGGTGCTGATGTCGAAGAACTCATCCACGGTGTCGCGGCCGAACAGCACCTGGGCCAGGAACCCGCCGAGGATGGCGCCGACGATCCCGATGATGATCGTCACGATGATGCCGCCCGGGTCGTCCCCGGGCAGGATCGCCTTGGCGAGCGCTCCCGCGATCAGGCCGAGGACAATCCAACCGATGATGCCCATGCCACGTCCTTTCGTTGCTGCGACGGCCGATGGCCGCCTCTGACAGCTTTGGAATGAGCGACACGGCCCGGGTTCAAACCTGCTTTCGGGGGCCCGCCAGGAGCCCCTCGTCGCTGTAGGTCAGGACCTTCTCGAGGGTGACGATCGTGCCCGCCTCGGGACGGGAGGTGAAGTCGACCCGGTCGACCAGGGCCTGCATCAGCCCCAGCCCCCGCCCCCGCTCGGCCTCGAGCAGCGGGTCGTCGGCCTGGAGCCTGGCCGAGTCGAAGCCGTGGCCGACGTCGATGACCCGGATCACGCCGATCCGGTCCTCCAGGTCGAGGCGGACGACGTACAGGTCGCCGGGCCCGGAGTGGAGCAGCACGTTGGTGCAGGCCTCGCTCAGGGCCAGCTCGAAGTCGTAGACGCAGGTCTCCTCCACTCCGACCTGGTCCATGGCGTTGCGGACGATGTGTCGGGCCACCGGGACCGTCTGCTCGTCCCGTGGCAGGGTCAGGGCCAGCGAGAGTTCCATGCCGGGGTCGTTCCCTTCAAGAAGGGAGCCGACACCTGGTGTTCGGCCTACGCGGTGGCATAGGCCCGGTCGAGCACCTGGACCGGGTGGTAGACGGGCAGGCCGGTGGCCTGGGCGATGTGCCAGCGGCAGGTCTCGGAGTCGCACACGATGAAGTCCGGCCTGGACTCGGTGACCTGGTCGAACAGGGTGCGGCCGACGTCCATGGCGATCTGGTACTTCTCCACCTTGACGCCGTAGGTGCCGGCGGTGCCGCAGCAGCCGGCCCGCGACCGCTCGATCTCCAGCCCCGGCACCAGGGCGAGCAGGTCGAGCGCGGGCAGGCCGACGCCGTGGGCCATCAGCTGGCAGGGCGGGTGGTACAGCGCCCGCGCCCGGATGGGCGCGAACGAGCGGTTGAGCTGGCCGTCGTCGTCCAGCCCGACCAGGTACTCGCAGATGTCGTACACGGCCTGGGAGACCGCCCTGGTGTCGGGGTCGTCCAGCCCCAGCAGCTCGCGGTACTTGGCCTTGAGGGTCATGCCGCACGAGGTCGAGCTGGCCACGATCACCCCGGGGTCGTCGGCCGAGTCGCGCAGCCGCCTGACCAGCCGGCTGGCGTAGCTGCGGCCGGCGTCGAAGTCGCCGTTGGAGACCAGCGGCAGCCCGCAGCAGCCCTGCTTGGGGAAGGTCACCCGGGCGCCGTTGCGCTCCAGGACCCGGACGACGGCCGCGCCGACCTCGGGCTCGAACTCCTGGGCGGCGCAGCCGTGGAAGTAGGCGACGGTGCGGGTGGTGCCGGCCGGGGCCTTGTGGGAGCGGGCCCAGGAGCGGAAGGTCATGGCCGAGAACTTGGGCATGGCCGCGCCCCGGTGGACGCCGATGGTCTTCTCCACCAGCAGCCGCACCGGCCGGGCGGCCATGACGACGTTGGCGATCGGCGCCACCGGCCTGGCCATCCCGCCCATCAGGGAGGGGCGGCTGATCACCTGGTCACGCAGGTTGAGGCCGCCCCGGTCGGCGACCAGGCGGCTGCGGGCGACCTGGTTGATCTCGGCCACCATCACGCCCTCGGGGCAGGCCTGGGTGCAGAGCCCGCAGGCCGAGCAGTAGTCGAGCGACTTGTCGGGCGAGTCGCCGGTGTCGATGCCGGCCCGGAACCGCTGGCCCTGCGGTCCCTCGTACTTGGGCCCGGGGAACAGGTCGGTCACCGCCGAGACCGGGCACACCGTGTTGCAGATGTTGCACTTGATGCAGCGGTCGGCGGTCTGTTCCACGTGCAGCACGGCAGCCTCCGGGGTCAGCGGACGGGAGTGGCGGCGAGGAGGGCGGCGACACGGGCCGCGGTGGCCAGGGCGACACCTTCGCGGGAGCCCTCGACGGTCGGGTCGTGGGCGGCCAGCAGGCCGCCGACACAGCGGACGTTGGCCAGGATGGGCTCGCCCGAGGCGTCGACCGGCCGCAGCTCGGCGTCGACCCGGACCCCGGCGGCGGCCAGCGGGTGGTCGCCGAGGAACCGGCCCCCCAGATAGGCCAGCCGGTCCTCGAACCCGTCGACGGGCAGGCCGGCCACCCGCTCGGTCAGGGTGCCGTCGCGGTTGGCCTCGATGCCGTTGCCGGCGACCCCGCCGGTGGCCAGCACCAGCTCCTCGCAGCGGGTGGCCAGGACCCGGGAGGCGCCCTCGCTGCGGACGGCGGTCACCCTGTCCCCGTCGCGCTCCACCCCGACCGCCGGGAAGCCGAACTGCCAGCGCACGCCGAGCGCCTCCAGCCGGGCCCGGTAGGCGGCGAACAGGCGCAGGCCGGGGATCGAGGGCGGGGCGGTCGCCGCCTCGACCAGCGGGGTCCCGACCAGCGACTGGAGGTCGGCCCAGGGCTCGTGGCCGCGGTTCAGCCCCAGCACCGCCGGCACCACCACCACGTCGGCCCCGGCGGCCGCCCTGGCCAGGCCGGGGGCGAGGCGGCGGCGGAACCCGGCGTCGTCGATCGCCCTGGCCAGCTCGACCCCGGTGAAGTAGCGGTCGTGGTCCCAGGCCGGCAGGGGCGCGCTCGCCGGGGTCGCGTCGATCCCGGACACCCGCAGGTGGGTCGCGCACAGGGCGGGCGAGAAGTCCCGGAACCCGGCGAAGTTGACCACCGCCACCCGGCCCCCGAGGAACCCGTCCGGGCCCGTGCCCGCGGCCGGCTCGGGGAGCAGGCAGGTCTGGCGCAGGGTGCCGAAGGCGGTGACCTGGCCGCGGTTGCGGTCCAGGTCGCCGGCGTGGGCCAGGCCGGCCCCGGCGGCGAACCCGGAGAACCACTCCAGCCCGTCGCGGAGCGCGGCCTGGCCGACCAGGTGGTAGGGATGGCCCTCGGGGAGGCGGTCGATCGCCTCCAGGGGCTGGGAGACCGGCTCGCCGCCGACCCGCCCGAGCACGTCGACCGCCCCGGCCCCCCAGTGGGTGAAGCCGTTGCCCCGGGCCAGCACCCGCACCTGGCGGCCCGCCTCGGCCAGCCGGGTGGCGCTGGCCAGCCCGGCCGGGCCGGCCCCGACGACGATCACGTCGGCCCGCATCAGCCCTCGCCCGCCCCACCGGGGGACCACCCCGGCGGTCCCCCGGACCCCCCCGCCGGGGTCGACGGTTCGGCGGCCTCGTCGGGCACGCCGGCGCCCTGGAGGTCGAAGATGCCCCGGTAGATGGCGTGGTTGAGCAGGGCCTGGCGGGCCTGGTCGCCCCAGATGGTCGGCCGCTGCCCGCGCCAGCGCTCCTCCAGGAACCGCTCCAGCCCGACCACCGCGTCCGGGCCCTGGTCCCCGCCCGGTCCCGGCCCGTTGCCGGCCTCGGCCAGCATGCCGGCGGCCCGCCAGGCGCAGAAGGCGGCCTGGCAGGGGCCGTAGCCGAGGCGGACCTTGCGGCGCAGGTCCTCCAGCTCGGTCAGCCCGGAGGCCACCGCGTCCCGGACCTGACCGCGCGTGACCAGCTCGCACTCGCAGATGAGCTCGCCGTAGGCCTGGTCCCGCTCGACCCGGGCCAGCGGCTCGGCCACCTGGTGGGGGCCGTGGTCGGCGCCCGGCATGACCTCGGTGGCGGTCCGGCACGGCTCGGTGACGCCCATCCGCTCGGCCAGCCGGTCGACCACCGCCTCGGCCATCTGCCGGCAGGTGGTCAGCTTGCCCCCGACGATGCTGTACATGTTGTCGAGCCCGTCCAGCTTGGGGTGGTCGACAACGGTGAAGGTCCGGCTGACCTCCCGGGTGTCGCCGCCCCCATCTCCCCCGCCGTCCGCCGGGGGCTCGGCCACGTACAGCGGCCGCGACCCGGCGAAGGCCCGCAGCACCCGGCCCGAGGCGATCGCCGGGACCATCTGGGCGCACATGTCGATCATGCGGTCGACGTCGGCCAGCCCGACCGAGATGTCGTCGGCGCTCGCCACCTGCTCGGAGGTGGTGCCGAGGATGGCCACCTCGTGCTGGGGGACGATGATGTCGCCGTCGGCCGGCTTGCGGCAGGCGTTGACCACCCCCCGGACGTAGCGGCTGGCCATCACCACCATGACGCCCTTGCCGGCGATCATCTTCAGGGGCACCCCGGTCATGCGGCCGACCTCGCCCGCCCAGGCGCCGGCGGCGTTGACCACCCACTGGCAGCCGATGGTGCGGTCCTCGCCGGCCACGGCGTCGTGGACCCGGACCGCGGTGATCCGGTCGCCGTCGCGCTCGGCCCCGACCATCGGGTGGCGGACCAGGACCTTGCAGCCCCGGGCCTCGGCGTCGGCGGCCATCGAGCGGAGCAGCGACCAGGAGTCGATGCCGCCGTCGGGCACGGCGTAGGCGAGCTTGACGTCGGGGGCGAGCAGGGGCTCGCGCCGGTGGGCGGCCGCCGCCGACAGCTCCTCGGTGGGGATGCCGGAGGCCCGGCAGCCCTCCACGAACTGCCCGGCGTAGGCCTCGTCGTCGCCGGGCAGGAGCGCGAACAGGCCGCCGATGTCCTCGATGGTGTGGGGGGCGATCCGGCGCAGGGTGGTGTTCTCCTCGATGCACTCCCTGGCCGACTCCTGGTCGCGGACCGCGTAGCGGGCCCCGGAGTGGAGCAGGCCGTGCCAGCGGCCCGAGGTCCCGGTGCCGAGGTCGAAGCGCTCGACCAGCACCGCGTGCACGCCCCGCAGGGCCAGGTCGCGCAGGACGGCCACGCCGGTCACCCCGCCGCCCACCACCACGACGTCGGTCTCCATCATATGGGTCAAGGGCTCCGCTCCCGTTCACGGCCGGTTGGGGGCTCGAACAGCGAGTTCGCCGGCTCGGCTGGCTCCTCCGAGGGCTCGGCGGTCCCGGAGGCCTCGGCGGCGAGCCGGGGCAGCGGCCGCTGGACCAGGCCCTGGCGCACGTACCAGCGGACGGTCTCCTCCATGGCCTGGCGCAGCGGGGTGTAGCGGAGGCCGAGGTCCCGGGTCGCCCGGGAGCCGTCGTACAGGTGGGGGTGGCCGAGGGTGCGGACGGACTCGCGGCACAGCTTTGGCTGGCGGCCGCGGACCCGGGCGACGGCCTCGGCCACGCCCGCCACCCCCATGGCCACCGGCAGCGGCAGGGTCCGGGGCCGGTCGGCCAGCCCGGCGATGACGGCGATCAGGTCGATGGCCTCGGTGTTGGTCAGGGTGTCGGTGTTGAGCACGTAGCGGTGGCCGGGCCGGCCCTTGGTCTCGGCCAGCAGGTGGCCGTTGACGCAGTCCTCGGTGTAGCAGATCCCGAACCGGGCCGGCAGGTCGAACGGCAGCCGGCCGTTGAGGTAGCCGATGAACACCGCCGCCGTGCCCGTGGTCCGCCCCGGGCCCTGCACCGAGCTCGGGTTGACCACCACCACCTCGACCGCGTCGTAGCCGAGGGCGACCTGCTCGCCCTCGAACTTGGAGCGGGCGTAGTGGGAGGTGAACTCGGACGGCGGGCTGGTCGTCTCGTTCATGAAGGTGCTGCCGTCCCCGCCGAGGGTGGCCGCCGAGCTGGTGTGGACGACCCGCCGCACCCCGGCCCGCCTGGCCGCCTCCAGCATCCGCCTGGTGCCCTCGACGTTGACCTGGTAGAGCGGGGCGGGATCGGCCAGGCAGAGCTGGTTCAGGCCGGCCACGTGGTAGACGACCTCGCAACCGTCGGCCGCCCTGGCCAGCGACTCCTCGTCGTCGAGGTGGCCGACGGCCAGCTCGACCCGCGGGTCGGGCAGCCGCTCGCGGTCCCCCAGGTGGCGGACCAGGGCCCGCACCGGCCGTCCCTCGGCGACCAGCCGGGCCGCCAGCAGGCCGCCGACGAACCCGGTGGCGCCGGTGATCAAGGTCCGCTCGTTCATCGTCCCGCCCGTATCAGGTCGCCGAAGCGCGCGAAGTAGTCGACGGCCGAGGCGGCGCTGACAACGGCCACTGCCAGCATGGCCCATTCGTCCAGCCAGAGCGAACCCAGCTGGACCTCCGGCCGGAGGATGGCCAGGGTGATCCCGACCACCTGGATGTTGAACTTGATCTTGCCCCAGATGCTGGCCGAGATGACCACGTTGGAGGCGGCGGCGATGGCCCGCAGGCCGAGCACCGCGACCTCCCGGGCGATCACCACGAAGGCCACCCAGACGTTGACCCGGTCCACCGCCATCAGGCCGAGCAGCGCCCCCACGACCAGCAGCTTGTCGGCGGTGGTGTCGAGGAAGTTCCCGAGCACGGTGGTCTGCTGCCAGCGCCGGGCCAGGTAGCCGTCGACGAAGTCGGTGAACGACGCGATCAGGAACACGATCGCCGCCAGCACCGCCGCCCGCTCGATCCGGCCCTCGGCGACCAGCAGCCACAGCAGCACCGGGATGAGCGCGATGCGCAGCAGGGTGATGCGGGTGGAGAGCGTCAGCGTCCCCATCGATCCCCCTCAGCAGCGGTCAGGAGGTCCGGTCCTCCCCCGCTATCCTACGGGCTCTCACCCCGTCTTCCCAGGTCGAGCGCTGTCGAGAAATGCGTACAGGCCGGCCCACTGGGCGGCGTCGAGGCCGCCCGGCCCGGCGTCCAGCGGGAACCCCAGGTCGAGGGCCAGGCGGCGCAGCTGCCGGTAGCTGAAGGGCGGGACCAGGGTCCGGCGCAGGGGCAGCCCAGGATGACGGAAGCCGGCCTGGACGAGC
>OBLS010000620.1_pt1 | contig 13235 bp, 14 predicted proteins | sample 1519901 | NCBI WGS metagenome assembly OBLS01 (sample SAMEA3113585, study PRJEB22503) | soil metagenome
CCCGGCTGTAACCGCCACCAGGGAAACTTGGTCCTAAGGCCGGCCCCGGTCTCGGTAGACAGGGAGAACTCCGGCCTTGGGAAGCCCGTGTCCACAGCGACGCGTTGCCAAACCAGCGATTGGCCCAGCGGACCGGCTGAAGACTGGGGTCGATCGGAGCAGGAGGGGTGGACTCCCATCCTGGCTGCGTGACTGAACAATCGGCGGGCGGCTGTGCCTGATCCCACGGCGTTCTGCTCGCGGCGGCTGTGCCTCCCCCCGTGGTCCTGACGGCTGTGGACGGCGCCGGGTTCGGTGACGAAGTGTTCGAGCACCCGGTCAACGCACTCAATGCCGCCAGGAGTGCACAGACTTGGCGAAGTATCGCCACCCTTCAATGCTGTCATGAATCGGCATAAGCCGTTCGGCGGCGTCGGCCCTAGACGACTTCGGTGCCCGCCTCCTCTGTCGCACATCACCCGACGGAGGACACCTGGCCCGATCCCGCGTGATCCGACAGGTGAGGTGCGACGTATCTCCCGCACCTGATGTGCGACGGTGGCCTAGGAAATTGATGGACCGTCCGTGATCCGTCGACGTAAATGCTAGGTCGAGGGCACTGCTGTCGTCCTAGTCTTCGTGCGTGGGCAAGGTCGATGTGGGGGACGACAGCATCCGGCGCTTCGTCGTTCGGCACTACCGGTATGACCCTGAGCGTCACGAGCGGCGTCACGTGATCGTGGCTGCCTTCGACAACGAGGCCGAGTTTCTGGGGCTAATGGAGGCGATCCGTGGCGACATCGAGCGGCGCCGCTCGAGCGGCGCCCCGGTCGACCGGAATGAGCACTCGTCGGGGACGGTGTACGAGCCAGGAGATTGTCAGCGGGCAGCCACGGGTCACATGGTGCGGCGGATGCTCGAGCACGGGGTTGACCCGCGACGATGGGTCGAGCTGCGGGATCTCCCGTCGAGCATCTCAGTTTTCGGTCCTCGTCCCGGTGTCGCGCAGTGGGCCCGTCACGTCATTCAGCGGTGGCTGCCCTGGGTCGGTCGGCCTTGATGTTACGCACCGGCAGCGTGGTGGCTAGGCGCGCGACGAGGGTTTCCCCGCCGATCTCGATGGCAACAGGTTCACGTGCCGATCCGCTCACCACGCACCCTCCGCGATCAGGAAGCGGCCGGATGACGCTCTCGTTGTGCTGGCCCGCTGCAGTCTCTGTCTACAGGAAGCTCTCGATCCAGCTGAGGACCTCTGGCTGATCGATCCGGTAGGAGAAGCCCGCCCCGGCGCAGTTCTCGTTAATCACAAACGAGTTCACCGCCAGGATGGTGGTTCCATACAGCACCGGGCCGCCTGAGTCACCGAAACACAGCCCACCTTGATGCGGCTTTCCCGCATTACTGGACAGCTGCAGGTTGAAGCCCGCCGAGTAGCCGCTCTGCAGGCTGACCAGCTTGACCGTGGCCTGCAGCCGCCGCACGTCGGCGACCTGCACCGGCTGGGTGTCCTGGATGCCGTAGCCGACGATGGTGAACCGCTCGTGCTTATACAGCGTCTCGGCCAGGCCCACGGTGGGCAACGAGCCGTAGGTCGACAGCCGCACCGGCTTGTCCAGGACCACGATGCCGACGTCGCTGGTGTTGGGGAAGGTGGCGAAGTCGTCGTAGTCCGGGTGGGTGTAGGTCTCGCCGGTGATGCCCCGGGTGTAGTCGCCGGAGAGCACCTCGGCGGTGGAAGGCGCGGTCTCGGTGAACCAGGCTTCCGCGGAGGCAGTCCCGAAGGTGCAATGGCCGGCGGTCAGCACGACGGTCGGCGAGATCAGGGTGCCGGTGCAGCGCCAGAGGTAGTTGCCTTCTTCGTCGAAGAAGCGGATCACTCCGACGTAGGGATGCTCGCTGTCATCGGGCTGCCCGTAGATCACGGCCTGGGCCGGGCCGGCAGTGACCACGAGACAAGCGATCGCGGCCAGCAATACGAGGAGTTTGCGCACGGATCCCACCTCCGTACTTGGACTGCGCGGGGCCAGATTTTAACACGCAGATCAACCCAGAGTCCACGAATCAGCACGCTCGGCGCCGGAGTGCCGGCCCGGAGTCGCTGCCTGTTGAACACCTACTCTGAAAATCATGACGCAGTTCACCAGTTATCTGACTGATGAGGTCGTCGAGGACTACTCCGACGGCATCGTTGGCCGCCGCGAGGCACTGCGCCGCCTAGGCATGCTCGGCGTCACAGCGGCCGTGGCCGTGCCACTGCTGGCTGCGTGCGACGCCGCAGGAGAGGGCGGTGGGCCACCAACGGCAACCGGGAGCCCGGCCGATTCGGCTCCGGCTGGTCCATCGGCGCAGCCAACCGAATCGATCACCTTCGACGGTCCCGACAACCGCACGCTGCAGGGTGCGTGGTCCGCCTCCGCCGAGCCTCGTGGTGCGGTGCTGGTCGTGCACGAAAACCGCGGCCTCACCGATCACATTCGTTCAGTGGCCGGGCGTCTCGCGACGAGCGGCTACTCGGCGCTCGCCATTGATCTGCTCTCCGAGGAGGGCGGCACGGCGTCCTTCCAGGGCGAGGCGGAGGTCACCGCCGCGCTGAACCGGGTACCGGACAGCCGGCTCGTGGCCGACATGAAGGCCGCCATCGGCGAGTTGGAACGCCGTACGGCAGACGCCAAGATCGGTGCCGTTGGCTTTTGTTTCGGTGGCGGCATGGTCTGGACGCTGCTCGCGTCGGGTGAGCCCCGGCTGGCCGCTGCGGCGCCGTTCTACGGTCCGCTGCCCGACGGCGCCGACTTCGCGGGTTCGGGCAACGCCGCCGTCCTTGGCATCTACGGCGAGCAGGATGACCGGGTGAACGCGACCCGGGACGCAGCCAAGGCGGCTCTGGAGAAAGCAGGCCTGACCCACGAGATTGTGACCTTCCCCGACGCCGGGCATGCCTTCTTCAACGACACGGGGCAGCGGTACAACCCGACCGCCGCGGCGTCGGCGTATGAGCAGCTCATCGACTGGTTCGGAACTCACGTCGGCTGATTTGCGGGCTGCCACGGTCATTGAGCGCCGCATTGCGGCAACGGCCAGAGGGCCCGTAGCCTCACCATTGTGGTAATCGTGTGGCAAGTTCTCGATCACGACGAAGGGAGCTGAGCGATGTCCGATGCTTCACGGATCATTGCAGCGATTCTGCTCATAGCGGTGCCCACGGTCGAGTTCGGCGGGCTCGCTTTGCTGGCGATGTTGACGCGCCGGACTCCTGGATACCTCGACAACCCGTTGCGGCAAAACATGTTCAGGGCCGGCCATGCGCACGCCGGCGTGTGGCTCGTCTTCGCTCTGGTTGCGCTGCTGTGGGTGGACCAGACGGATCTCAGCGAGCCGCTTAAGTGGGTCGTCCGGCTCACGTTTGCGGTAGCTCCGATACTCATGCCGCTCGGCTTCTTCCTGTCAGTGACCCGGCCCGACGCCCAGCGACCCAGCGGCGTCATTTCGCTGGTGTACGTGGCCGGTCTCTCCCTGGCCGTGGGGGCTCTCACACTCGGCATAGGGCTGTTAGTTTCCGGATAGGAATTGCTGACCGGCCAGTCTGCAGGAGACCGCCATGCCCGCGATCCGGACGCCAGACCAGCGCCTCCGCATCTTTGTCAGCTCGACCATGAAGGAGTTGGCCGCTGCTCGCGCGGCCGCCCGCACCGCCATTGAGCGACTCCGGCTGATCCCCGTCCTATTCGAACTTGGCGCGCGGCCGTACCCGCCGCGTGAGCTCTACCTTGCGTACCTGAGGCAGAGCGACGTCTTCATCGGGATCTACGGCCAGCAGTACGGGTGGATCGCGCCTGACCAGGACGTCTCCGGGCTGGAAGACGAGTACCTCAACGCCGGCGACATGCCAAAGCTGGTCTACGTGCAAGCGCCGCTCCCAGACCGCGATCCACGGCTCACCGCGATGCTCACGCGCATCCAATCGGACGGATTGTCCTACCGCGGCTTCAGCACCGCCGATGAGCTCTCCACGCTGATCGCGGACGACCTCGCGGTGCTGCTCAGCGAGCGGTTCAATCTCGGCGACCAACAACCCGAGGCTCCCAGCCCACCTCACGACCTGCCGGCGCCCGCCGCCCGGTTCATTGGAAGGCAACGCGAGAAGTCGATCGTCCGGGACCTGTTGTCCGACCCAAATGGCCGCCTCGTCAGCCTCGTGGGACCGGGCGGAATCGGCAAAACGCGGTTGGCGCTGGAGGTCGGCGCGGCCATGGCAAGTGAGTTTGACAGTGTGGCGATGGTTCCGCTTGAGGACGTGTCGTCCGCAGATCTGGTCGTGTCGACGATCACTTCGTCCCTGGGAGTTCCAGAGTCACCAGGTCAGCCTCTTTTCCAACTGCTCATCAACTATCTGCGGGCCCGCAGAATGCTGCTGATCCTCGACAACTTCGAGCACGTTGTGGCTGCTGCCGGGGTGCTCGGACAGCTCATTACGCACACTGAGCGGGTGGTGCTGCTGGTCACCAGCCGGGAGCGGCTGCGCCTTTCAGGGGAAAGGGTCGTCGAGGTGCCGCCGCTGAGCGTCCCGGACACCGTGGACGCCGAGGCCCTGCTGCATTCCGACGCCGTTGAGCTTTTCCTCGACCGCGCTCGTGCCGTGGGCAACGACCTCGACCTTGATCATAACCAGCTCGACATCGTCGCTGACATATGCCGCCGGCTCGACGGAATCCCCCTTGCCATCGAGCTTGCCGCGTCGCGGGCCAAGGTGGTGGGACTGGAGGATCTCCTGCGCCGGCTCGACCATAGCCTCAGCTTCCTCGTCGGTGGATCACGCGATCTACCGGCGCGGCAGCGTACCCTCCGAACCGCGATCTCCTGGAGTCACGACCTTCTCGACGACTCCGAACGCCGGTTGTTTGCTCGGCTTGCTGTGTTCGCACCGGGCTTCTCGTTGGAAGCAGCGGAAACGGTATGTGCTGACGATGACGTGCCTGCTGTTCTGGACAGCATCGCGTCCCTCGTGGACAAGAGCCTCGTTCGTACGGCGGACACCCTCCACGGGCAGCCTCGCTTCACCATCCTTCAGGTGGTCCGCGACTTTGCGCTCGAGCGACTGGACGAGCTCGGGGAGACTGAGCGACTCCGGCGGGCGCACGCCGACTACTTCGAAGGCGTCGCCCTTGCTGCTGAGCCGACGCGGCGGGCCGATCCCGGCAGGGCGCTCGAGCAGTACCGTGCGGATCAAGGGAACATCCGGGCCGCGATCCGCTGGTCGCTACAGACAAAGGAGGGCGGTCGCGTCGCCCGCATGATGGGCGCCATGTGGCCACTGCTGTGGATGGCCGGCCTTTTCACCGAAGGCGTCGATCTTGTGCAGCAAGCTCTCCTCGATGAGACATCCCTTACCATCGCCGAGCGCGCCCAGGCAAGGATCGCCTTGGGGATGCTCGCCTTCGGGCAGGGCAATTACGAGCTTGCGGAGCCCGCGCTGTCGACGACGATCGAGGTAGCCAACCAGCTCGGCGACGTTCGAAGCGTTGCTACGGCCTCCGTCCCGCTGGGGGTGATCCGGGCGGTCAAGGACCCGACCGAGGGCGAAGATCTGGTCAGCGATGCCGCCGACACCTTCCGCGAGCTCGACGATCAATGGGGCCTCGCGTTCGCCCTGCTCAGTCTCGGGGGGGCATTCCTATTACACGGCAGGTACGCCGAGGCCATCCCGCAACTCGAAGAGAGTGTGGAACTCTCCCACGCGATCAACGCCGACGTCTTCCTGAGACACGCCCTCATCAATCTGGCTTTGGTCCACCAACGGCTAGGCGATCTCGAATCGGCTGGCAAGCGGCTGCGCGAGTCCGTCCAGCATGCCGCGGCGGTGGACAACCGCGAGAGCCTTTCCCGCGCTCTCGAGGCGTTGGCCGCGCTGGCCGAAAGCGCGGGTGACCCTGAACACGGCGCAACATTGCTGGGCGCCGCCCAGGGCGTCCGCCACTCGATCGGAGCGGAGGTTTGGATGACCGACCGAGAAACCCACGATGAAACCGCAGCTCGACTGCGCACCAAGCTTGGCGACTCTGCCTACCTGGCCGCGACCGACCGGGGGCGCCGCCTCACGCTCGGCGAGGTGCTGGACTTGGCGTCGACCCGATAGTCATCAAACTGACGACCGGCTCCATAAGACCCAGTGATGTACGCGGCATTTAATCTTGATCCGTTGTGTGGCCTGCTGCCCGCTGGTAGCGCTGGGCCAGAGCCGCGGCGCGCTGGATAGCGCCGGGTGGATCGAGCACGGTGAAGTCGCAGTCGTAGATGCCGACGAGAACGAGCAGCACGGCTTCGCTGTCGGCCCCAACGGTGAGGATGCACTGGCGCTCGTCGACTGGGGCGAGCATTCCCTCGGTGAGGTGCGACCTGCCGCGCAGCTGCTCGACGGGCGCGTGCATCAAGAACCGCCCGACGACGGGCCACGTTTGGACGGATAGCCCGTCTGTGAGGTAGGCCTCGAACCCGCCTGGGGGTGGTTTGCGCGGAGCGAAGCGCCGCCCGTTTGGCACCGCGATCGCCATTCGGTCGACCCGGTAGGTGCGCCAAGCTTCGGCCCCCGTGTCCCAGCCAACGAGGTACCACCGTCGACCTGCATGGATAAGCCGGTGAGGTTCCGCCTCCCGGCGGGCGAGCTGACCGTCGTGGCGATGGTAATCAAACCGCAGCAATTCGCGGTCGCGGATGGCGCTTGCCGCGGCGGCCAGGATGGCAGGATCCACCAGCGGTGCGGCGGAGGGGACTGTGCTGATCGCTTCGGCCAGGCTGGAGACCCGCCGGCCAAGCGCGGCGGGTAGAACGCCATCGAGCTTGGTAAGTGCCCGCAGCGCCGGTTCCTGAATGCCGCCCACGGTTCCGGCGGCGGCGGTCTGTAGTCCGATCGCTACCGCGATCGCCTCCTCATCATCGAGGAGCAGGGGCGGCAGCTTCGTCCCCGCCCCGAGTCGGTAACCGCCGGCGACGCCCGGTGCACCGTGGATGGGATAGCCAAGGTCGCGGAGGCGTTGCACGTCCTTGCGAATAGTGCGGGTCGTCACCTGGAGCTGATCAGCAAGTTCGGTGCTCGTGATGTCACGGCGGGTTTGTAGGAGCGCGAGAAGTTGGAGCAGCCTGGCGGGGGTGCTTCTCACGAATATCAAGTCTGTCCCTATTGCGGAACGTTCTGTTCCTTATTCGTTGGAACGCTGGCGGCATGACGAATACTGAATGGCTGAGGCCCCATCTGATGCACGTGCCGCAGGCCGACCTGGACGACCTTGCTGACCGGCTGCGCCGTACCCGCTGGCCGATTGGCGCGACCGCCCGGGACTGGTCCCGCGGCGTCCCATCAGACGAACTGCGTGAGCTGGCAGACCGATGGCGCAGCGCTTTCGACTGGCGCGGGGTCGAGTCGGAGCTGAACCGCTGGAACCCGACGATGATGACGGTCGATGAGCAGGACGTTCTGGTGCTCCATGGCAACTCTCCGGAACCGGGGGCGCTGCCCTTGGTGATCAACCACGGCTACCCAAGCTCGGTGGTGGAATTCTTGGACGTGATTGGTCCGCTGAGTGACCCAGCTGCGCATGGCGCCGATCCTGCGGACGCTTTTCACGTGATCGCCCCCTCACTGCCGGGGTTCGGGCTCGCGCCGCCAGTAAGGGAGCACGGCTGGACCAGCGCTCGGATGGCCAGCGCGTTCGTCGCCATCGTGCACCGGCTTGGCTACTCACGTTACGGCGTCGCGGGCGGTGACGTGGGCGCCGGTGTCGCCCAGGACATGGCCGTCGCTGACCCGACCAGTGTGGTTGGTGTGCACGTGATCACCGACATACTGGCCGCCGCTGCGGTGCTCAGCTTCGCTGGCATGACCGTGGACCCAGCCGAGTTCGACGAGGCGCAGCGCCCCCTCGTTGAGCGAATGAACCATTTCGTCAGAGAGGGCCTTGGCTACATCGCGGTACAACAGAGCCGCCCAGCCACGGTCGGCTATGGGCTCGAAGACTCTCCGATAGCCCAGCTGGCCTGGATCATGGAGAAGTTCGAGGAATGGACGGACCTGAGCCACGAAGGCCGTAGCCGCACCATCGAACCGGATCGCCTGCTGGCGACGGTTACGGCGTACTGGCTGTGCCACAACGGTGCAGCGTCGGCGCACTTTCTCTATGACGCGGGACACGCGGAGCGCGATTGGGGCGCCCAACCGAGCGCGCCGCGCGGCTGGGCGGTCTTCGGCGGCGGAGGGCCGGTGGTGCGGCAATTGATGGATCCGCAGCACGACATTCCTCACTGGAGCGAATACGCGGAGGGCGGCCATTTCGCCCCGCTCGAGGCTCCGCATCAATTCGTCGAGGATGTTCGGGCGTTCTTCCGACCGCTGCGCTGACCCGGACTTGCTTGATGCGAGGTCGCCTCAGCCGGAGCGCGCCCTCATCTGAGCCGGCGCGACGGAGGCACTACGCCAGCTGCTGGCGCAGCACCCTGTTCAACACCAGGGCCCGACTCCGGTTCGCATGATCCGCGGGCACCAGATGGTCGCCGATCCGGATCGACATGGTGATCAAGCAGCGAGCTTCCACCTCCACCTCGGTGGCGCAAAATTCGCCGAACAATGAGCGCAGGTACGCCATGTGTCGATGATCAACGCGACGCAGTCGCTGAGCTACTTCGGGGGCGCGTCGCGCCCAGTCACGGATGGCGAGTTCGACGGCCACGCCGGTCGTCGGTTGCTCGTCGACGACCGCGACGATCGCGAAAAGTCGCCGCAGCTTGTTGCGGGCGTCCTGGTTTGCGGCGACGCTCTCCACCTGGTCGATCACGCTTTCTGTTACCTCGCGTTCCCACGTGTCGAGCATCTCCTCGAGCAGTGCCTGACGGTCGGCGAAGTATCCATAGAAACCACCCTTGGTCACCCCGAGTTCGTGCGCCAGTGTCTCGATCCGGACGGCGGCCGGCCCGCCGGCGGCTAGCGCGAGCAGACCTTGGTCGATCCACGCACGGCGTGGAGTCCGGGCCTTCGCCATCAACACCTCCGTTCGGCGGGGACTAACGCCGTCCCACATCTGTACGGCAGCGTACAAGTGGTGGTAGGCTCACCGATGTATACGCTGCCGTATGGATTTGAGTCACCATGAAACTCCCGCAGAGTACCCACACTGACCGGCCATGGCGGATCCACGAAATTGCACCGGAGTTCACGGTCGAGGACGTCTGGGCGCTGCCGACGCCCGGTGGCGCGGGTGAATTTCCTCGTCTAGTCGAGGCGGTCTTCGGGAGCCGCTTTCCGGACGAGGCGCCGCTGGTCGTGCGGTTGCTCTGGGAGGCGCGCTGGAAAATCGGTCGACTGTTCGGCTGGGACGACAAGGCCGCTGGGCTAGGCGTCAGGGTGGCTTCGCTCCGGGACCGGCTACCGTACGAGATTCGAACCGCGTCCTTGGATTGCGTGGTCGCCACTGCTCCGTTCTCGCCGATCTACCAGCTCGACGACGAGTTCGCCGCCGAACTGGCCAACCGAACCGTGCACGCCGTGATGCACCTGGGATGGGTGCCGGACGGCGCGGGTGGATATCGCGGTCAGATGGCCGTCCTGGTCAAGCCCAACGGACGGCTCGGCTCGCTCTACATGGCCGGTATCGACCCGTTGCGGCGCTACGTTGTCTACCCTGCGCTGCTCCGCCAGATCGAGCGTCAGTGGCGTGCCACGGCCCCGGCTTCGTAGTGCTGACTCTGTGGACAATCGCCAAGCTCAAAGGCGCCTTGCCGATCGCGGCTGGCTTGCATGAGGTGTCCCAAGCCACACCAACGGTCGTTAGATGCGGATAGAACCGTCGTTGGTGATGGTCCAGCCGGGGTTGTGCGCGACTTCCCAAACGTAACCGTCGGGGTCTGCGAACGCTCCTGATGTGCCGCCCCACTCGGCGCGTGCTGCCGCCCGCACGATCGTCCCGCCGACCCGCTCGGCGTCGGCGAGGACGACCCCGACTTCCTCGGGGGTCCGGACGTTGTGCGCCAGTTCGATGCCAGGCGCGCCGTGCCCACCCAGCTCGGTCCATAGTCCCAGCACCATGCCGCCAGCCTGGAAGAAGCACACCTCGTCGTCGGGCTGCCGTGCACCGGCCCAGCCCATCGCTTCATAAAAGGATCGGGCTCGAGCCAGATCGGCCACGCCGAGGGTTACCAGACTGATGCGCTGCTCCATCCGGCAAGCATCTCAGCGCGGCGATCAACTCCGGAGCTGGCCCTGCGACTTGTCGGCCCTCTGTCACCAAGCACCTATGCGAAGGTCAGGCGGAATGTCCCGCGGTCTGACTGTCGGTCAGACGCAACTGATGCAGGACGTCTTTGACAGCCTCGGCGATCGCGTCAGGTCTGGTCATGGGAAGAGAGACATGCGAGGCATCGGGAAGCGATCGGTGTTGGCCGTGGGGGGCCGATGCGGCGATGGCGTCGAACAGACGCTGGCTACCTGCGATCTGTTCGCGCAGGTTGTCTTCGGTCTGGAAGACGGTCATCTCGGGCCCGATCGCGGTTCCGGAGAGCACGATGAGGGGCACATCCGGCAAAGGACCACCCGCACGTAATTCGTCCATCACGGACAAGACGTTGAGGCCTTCCTTGATCCCCACCAACAGTCGCTCAGGGCTCAGGTGCTTATTGATGAGCAGCTCGCGGAGATCGCTCGGGAAGCCGTCGAACATGCCGGCCTCCAGCTGGCCACGGGCGAGGCTGACGAGATCTTCGCTGACTTCCGGGACGGCCAGATCGGCGGTCTGGTTCAGGGCCAGCTTTAGGTGGTCCGGCATGTAGGTGTCCCAGTCCGGATGAGCGGGCTCTACCAGCACGAGCGCGGCGACCTCCGTCGGGAACCGCTGGGCATAGCGATGCACGTACGCTGCACCAAGCGAGTGGCCAATCAGGATGTGGGGCGCCGGCCCTCCAACCAGACGAAGAAGGTCATGAAGCTCCTCGGTTACCTCACCGGCGCTTCTTGGTAGATCGGCATCCTCACTCCAACCAGTGCCGGCACGGTCGTAGATAACGCATGAGCTGAGCTCAGCGACGCGCTGCTGGGAGAGCAGGTAGTCAAGTCCCATCGCCCCGCCTCCGGCGACGAAGACAACGGTTGGTCCCCCGTCACCACTGCGGTGTAGCCACAAACGATGATTTCGGACCTGGACGTGTTGGCCAATTAGTGGAAGCGCTGGCGGTCTCATATTTGAGAACGGTATCAACTATGAGATCGTTGTGCAATGGACGGTACGGAACTCTTGTTGCACCCGGTCCGGTTACGGATCCTGCACGCCACGTTCGACGGTCGGCCGTTCACGACCACGGACCTGCGGGAACGCATGCCTGACGTTTCCAAGGCCACGATGTACCGGCAGGTCGCCCTGTTGGTGGACAACGGGCTGATCGAGGTTGAGGGTGAGGAACGCAAAGGTGGAGCGGTCGAGCGTCGTTACCGCCTGCAGCCCGCGCGGGCAATCATCGACGCCGACGCCGCTGCGGCAATGACGAAGGATGACCATAGGCGCGGCTTCGGAGCCAGCCTCGCCACGCTGCTCGCGGAGTTCGGAAGCTACCTGGACCAGGACGACGCCGACCCCACAGCCGACATGGTGTCCTACCGGCAAGTGCCCCTTTGGCTCAACGCTGGTGACAAGCGAGCGTTGTACGACAAGCTTCTGGAGGTTATCCGTCCATATCTCAGCAACGACCATTCTCCGGATCGCCGACGGCACATCCTCGCCGCGATCTTGTTTCCCACTCGAGGCGATCCCGGCCAACCAACTGAGTGAGAGCCCTGCATCGCACCGAACGGTCGAGGCGCGCCTCCGCGGTGGCGTAACCGGAGCTCCTCTTCGGCCAACCAGCTTGTGAGTGTTCAAGGGTCAACCCGTCCACCCTATTGACGGCTTGTAGCAGCAGCGGCATGGTGGAGGTGGCTGTTCCGCACCGATCACGGGTATAACCCGAGCTGCACATCTCCCGGTCATAACCGCCCAGGCGTCGGCAACCGGTTGAAGTATTGTTCGCGGATCTTGGGACTTGGGGGATCGTCATGTCAGTGAGCCAAGCTCAGCCTTTGGTGCATCCAGCGCCATCCCTGTTGATCTTGGGTGTCGCGGTACGGCTGATGATGGGCGTCTTCCTGCGTGCCGCAGCCGACAGCGTCCGAGCCGTTGGGATCTTGCACCAGGTCTTCGACGCCAGCAACAACCGGGGCGGCCTCGTGGACTCTGGTGAACTGACGTGACTCAAGCGCCGGCTGGCTCGCCGGGGAATGCGCTGGCTGGGACGGAAGTGGATTGGACGTGGGGCCGGCTGCTGAGATGGACCGGATTGGCCCTCCTGATGGGCGCCGTGTTCATGGTTGTGGCGACGTTGCTGCACCCGAGCCGGGAGACGGCCACGACGATCATGGCGAGCGAGGGCAGATTGGTGGTTTCGCACAGTCTGTACACCCTGTCCTGGTTGCTGGTCCTGCTCGGCCTTCCCGGCCTTTACGCGACTCAGCGGGGCAAGATGGCACGGCTGGGAGCGGTGGGTTTTCTCGGTGCCTTCGTCGGCACCTATCTGATCGCGGTCACTGGCAACTTCGGCTTCCTTGCGCCGGTGCTGGCCAAGGAAGCGCCGACCGTACTGAACTCGATCAACCAATACACAGCCGTCATCGTCGTGAACGGCCTGGCGGCAGTCGTCTTCATCATCGGCTACGCCGTGCTCGGCATCGCCATGACCAGAACCGCGACCTTACCCCGCCTCTCCGGCGTGCTCGTCGCCGCCGGTGGTCCAGTTCACCTGCTGGGCTTTGGCGCGGCGCAACTCATCTCGCCGGTCCTGTGGCCCATCGCCGTTCTGGGTAGCGTGAGCCTGGGCGCGGGTCTCGCTTGGCCCGGGTACCGGCTATGGGGTGCACGGGTTGCCACGGTGCGATTACTTCTCAACCGGGGAAGACGAGCATGAGCGCCGACCCCTCGCGATCGGACTGCCAAGGAGTAAACACAACGAACGGAGCACTTTGAGGCGCTCCTCCTAGCAGCCTGCCACAGCCGCTTCATAACGCCCGACGTATCAAACAACGTGCAGAGTCGTGAGTTGTTGTCGGCACTCTTCCATACTGAGCTCATATTTGATCGCGAGCTACGGGAAAAGACTAGAAATTTATATGGTGCTGATCGAAAGGCCGCCAACGGACTCGGACGTAGAGCGCGAGGCTGAGTTGGCGGCAGAATATAACTTGCCGGAAACGTCTC
>OBLS010000621.1_pt1 | contig 13235 bp, 14 predicted proteins | sample 1519901 | NCBI WGS metagenome assembly OBLS01 (sample SAMEA3113585, study PRJEB22503) | soil metagenome
ACTCATGTTGTTCCAGAACAACGAGTGCAGAACGTGGCCTGACAAGTTGAAGGCAAGGTTCTTCTGGAGCTGGTTGATCGTGCCGAACTCTTCGCTCTCGCGGGCGGCGGCGAGCTTGTCGAGCGCGGTGTTGGCGCCCTTCACGTACGTGGCGTGGTGCTTGTCGTGGTGGAGCTCGAGGATCTGGGCGGAGTAGTGCGGCTCGAGCGCGGCGTAGTCGTAGGGGAGATCGGGCAACGTGTACTCGGGCATCGGTCCTCCTCGGGGGTGTCGAGGCGCGAAAAATCAGGTCCGGTCACGGTCGTCGCACGGACCTAGCAACGTCCTTCCCCCGCCTGGGATTCCGGAAACCTCCTGGTCAGACGGGGGCCGTTGCGGGCGATGGGCGGCGCTGACTAGCGTCCGCCCCCGATGCGAGTGGGCCAACTCGGGGCGGTTTGTCGCGTTCTTCTCGCGGCTTCGTTCATCGCGATCGTCGGCGTGCCCCTGACGGCAGGCTCGGCCGGCGCTCAACCCGCACCCGATCCGCCCGCCGAGATGAACGGGCAGCGCGCCGACCTGGCCCGACGAGAGGCCAACGACGCCGCCGACCGGTACACCAACGCCCAGTCCTCCTTCGAGGAGCTGGGCGACAAGATCGCGGAGCTCGAGCAGAAGATCGCGGCGGGTGAGGCGCGCCGCCAAGAGCTGCGGGAAATCGCGGAGCGCCGCGCGATCGTCGCCTACAAGACCCAAGGCCGCGACCGCGACGTGATCTTCGACGCGCAGAACCCGAGCGAAGGTCTGCGGTCGGCGGCCCTGCTCGACCGGGCCAGCGCGGCCGACAACGCTGCCGTCGCCAACTTGGCGGCCATGAACGCCCAGCTCGCCGCGCAGCGCGACGAGCTCGCCGAACAGAACAAGGACTTCAACGCCTACCGTCAACGACTCGGCGACGAGCGCAAGCTCCTCGATTCGAAGGTCGCCGAGGCCGACTTGGCGGTGCGCGAGGTCGCGGGGAAGAGGGCAGCCGAAGGCTTGGGCGCGTCGGTGATCGACGGCTTGGTCTGCCCGGTGCCCGGCGCCGCTTTCAGCAACGACTTCGGCCAACCGCGCACCGGCCACACCCATCAGGGCAACGACATGTTCGCGCCCATGGGCACACCCAACCTCGCCGTCGTCAGCGGCGACGTCACGTACGGCCCCGGAGGTTCGGGCGGCATGGGCGCCTATCTCGAGGGCGACAATGGCGTGACCTACGTCTACTACCACCTCTCGGAGTACGTCGGAGGCCCGCGCCGGGTCGCACAGGGCGAGGTGATCGCCAAGCTGGGGATGACCGGCAACGCGGGCGCGCCGCACACGCACTTCGAGACGCGCCCCGGCGGCCGTACCGCCACCGCGATCAACCCGTACCCCACGCTCGTAAAGATCTGCGTGTAAAGATCTGCGAGAGGCGCGCTGGTACCGTTTCCCCCATGAGCGAGCACCGACGTCGCATCGACAAGGTGCTCGATCCCGCGTTTCTCACCAAAGTCTCCGACTGGCCCCTCGACGACCTGCGCCGCCGTCACGCCGAGTGCCTCGAGATCGAGACCGAGGTGTCGTACGTCCGTCGCATGACCCAGGCGCGCATCGACATCCTCGAAGCCGAGCTCGCCCGCCGCGCGTCGGGCGGGACCGTCGGTGATCTCATTGCCGCGCTCCCGGAGATCCTGGCCGACGAGGGGCCGCGCGCCCCGGCCGAGAAGAGTCGCCTGACCCGCTATCTGGCGCCGTCGATGGACATCCAGTGGCGGCGGGGCCGGGAGCACCTGATCACAGACGACACGCTGGCGAAGCTGCCGAACCTCGACGACGACGAGCTCCGGTCAACCATCCGGGAGCTCGGGCAGCTCGAGCAGCAGGTATCGCAGCAGCGGCGCGACCTGCACCAGGTCATCGATCGCATGGAGGGCGACCTGGCCGCCCGGCACAAGGTGGGCCAAGCGTGACCACCGCCGGCGAATGACACCGGATCTCGAGTCGAGGCTGGCCGATCTCGGCGAGTTCATCCGTGATCAGCGGCGCAACGCGCGGCTGTCGTTGCGGAAGCTCAGCGAGCTCGCCGGCATCTCGAATCCCTACCTGAGCCAGATCGAACGTGGCCTTCGCAAGCCGAGCGCCGAGATCCTCCAGGCCATCGCCCGCGCGTTGCGCATCTCGTCGGAGACGCTCTACGTGCGCGCCGGCATCCTCGAAGAGCGCGAGACCGACGAGGATCTCGTCGAGGACATCCTGCGCGACCGCACGATCACCGAGGGACAGAAGCAGGCGCTGGTGGAGATCTACCGTTCGTTCCAGCGCGAGCGGATCGAGCAGGGCGGGTCGCCGCAACCAGACGCAGGCTGAGCGGCGCGCAATCCCCTCGCCGGTAGGCTCTCCATCCGATGTCCGCGCAGCGCGTCGCCATGCTCAGCGTGCATACGTCGCCGCTCGCTCAGCCCGGTGCTGGAGACGGTGGCGGCATGAACGTCTACGTGCGCTCGCTGGCTTCGTATCTCGCCCGCGCCGGTGTGGACTGCGACGTGCTCACCCGCGCCGATCATGCCGAGCAGCCCCCGACCGTCGAGGTCGAACCCGGCTTCCGCGTCGTGCACCTCGCCGCCGGACCGGTCGCGTCGGTCCAGAAGCCGGCCCTGCCGGCCCTCGTCGAGCCCTTCGTCGACGCCGCCCTCGGGTTCTTCGCCGCCCAGCGTGAACCGCCGGGCGTGTTGCACGCGAACTACTGGATCTCCGGCGCCGTCGGCCACCGGCTCAAGCACGAGCTCGACCTGCCGCTCGCCGCCACGTTCCACACCCTCGATCGCGTGAAGGCAGAGGCGGGCGTGGGCGACGATCCGGAGACTCGCGCCCGGGTCGAAGGCGAGATCGTCAGCTGCGCCGACCTGATGATCGCGGCCACGGAGGACGAGCGCCGGCAGCTCGTCACGCTCTACGGCGCCGAGCGCGACCGCATCGAAGTCGTGCCGCCGGGCGTCGAGCACCACGTGTTCGTCCCGGGCGACCGCAGGTCGGCGCGCCAGTCTCTCGGTCTCGACCCGGCGGGGCGGGTGCTCCTCTACGTCGGGCGGATCCAGCCGCTCAAAGGAGCCGACCTGGCGGTGCGCGCCCTCGCCGAGCTCGACGACGACGTCTCGCTGCTCGTGGTGGGCGGTCCGAGCGGCACCAACGGCGAAGCCCAAGCCGTCGCGCTCCGGAAGCTCGTCGCCGACCTCGGCCTCGATCACCGCGTGCGATTCATCCCGCCCCAGCCTCACGATCGGCTCGTTGCCTACTACCAGGCGGCCGACGTCTGCCTCGTTCCCTCGCGCACCGAGTCCTTCGGCCTCGTGGCCCTGGAGGCGGCGGCGTGCGGGACGCCGGTGGTCGCCGCCGACGTCGGGGGCCTGGGATCGGTCGTCGACGACGGCGAGACCGGCTTTCTTGTCGAGGGTCGGGCCGCCGCCGACTACGCGGCGCCCGTCGACGTGTTGCTCTCGCACCCCGATCTCGCCCGGGCGATGGGCGCGAGCGCGCTGGCCCGCTCGGGCCGGTACATGTGGAGCATCGCGGCGGCCCGATTGCGTCGGCTGTACGGCGACCTTGCCAGCCGCGCGCCGGTGGAGTGCGCGTAAGCCGTTGAGACACGCGTGACCGTCGACGAGGCCCACGAGCTGATCGCCCGGCACGTCGAGGGGCCGATCGCGGCCGCCGAGTACGTCCAGCACGTCGAGTTCGATCCCGAGCTCCACCGCTGGTACGTCCGCTTCGGATGCGACGGGCGCGACGCCACGACGATCTACTTCGACCTGCACCAGCGGACGCTGCACTACGAGGTGTACTTCCTTCCCGACCCGCCCGCGAACCACCTCGAGCTCTACCGCTACCTGTTGCGCCGGAACCACACGATCTACGGGGCGCGCTTCTCGATCGGGCCCGACGGCGACATCTACCTCGTCGGTAGGGTGGCGCTCGAGCACCTGAGCGTCACCGAGCTGGACCGCATCGTCGGCGTGATCTACGAGACCGTCGAGACCTGGTTCCAGCCCGTCGTGGGCATCGCCTTCGGGCGCCGAGCGTGCTGAATCCCCAGCTCGGATCTCAGACTGTCTCAGGATTTCACATCTTGCGCCAAAAGGCGTGAGGTGGTACGGTAGGGACGTCCGGGCCCGAGGTGCGGGACGGTCGGCCTCGTTCGGGGAAGTGCGGGGCGGACCCGAAGGTTCCTCGGGCCTGGCCGCGCCACCGTTACCCTCGGCCGCATGATGCAGCTTGCCCTGCTCGGGGGCGGTCGCATGGGCGAGGCGCTGCTGTCCGGCCTGCTCGACGCCGGCTGGGACACCGACGCCCTCGCGGTCGCCGAGGTGGATCCCGAGCGGCGCCGGCTCCTCGAGGAGCGATTCCGAGGCGTGCGCGTCGTGCCGAGCCCGGCATGGGCGGTGGCCGAGAGCGACGTCGTGCTGGTGGCCGTCAAGCCCGGCGACGTCGGGCCCGCGCTCGAGCAATGCCTCCCGTCGCTGAAGACCGACGCGCTGGTGCTGTCGATCGCGGCGGGCGTCACGCTGGCCACCCTCGAGGCGGTGGTTCCCGACCGACCGGTCGTGCGAGCGATGCCGAACACCGCCGCTCTCGTGCGCAAAGGGGCGGCCGCGATCGCAGGAGGGCGTCACGCCACCGACGCACACCTCGACGAGGCCGAGCGCATCCTCGGATCGGTCGGCGTCGTCGTGCGCGTGCCCGAGCAGCTGCTCGACGCCGTCACCGGTCTGTCGGGCTCGGGCCCCGCGTACGTGTTCCTGGTCGCCGAGGCCATGGTCGAGGCGGGGGTCCTCGTCGGGCTCGACCGCACCACCGCCTCCACTCTCGTCCACCAGACCCTGGTCGGCGCGGCCACCCTGCTCGTCGACGGCGCCGAGGGGCCGGAGGCGCTGCGCGCCGCGGTCACCTCGCCCGCAGGGACGACCGCCGCCGGGCTGGCTCGCCTCGAGGCCCACGGCGTGCGGGCCGCCTTCCTCGAGGCGGTGCAGGCCGCCACCCGCCGCTCCGAGGAGATCGGCCGTCCAGACCGCTGATGACACGGCGCCGGGAGCGTTGTCACAGCTTTCGACTCGGGCGCGCTCGGCTCACGCTAGACAACACTGGCATCGCCCACCTACGCTCGGTACCCCAGCGGGTTGGAGCCAAGGGGTGTTGACCGTGGCGGAGTCTTTCGCCAAAGCGCGCTTCCTGACTGTGCAGGAAGTCGCAGAGCTCATGCGGGTGTCCTCGATGACGGTCTACCGCCTGATCAAGGCGGGGGACCTGCCGGCGGTCCGCGTCGGGCGCTCGTTCCGGGTGCGCGACGTCGACGTCGACGCCTATCTGGAGTCGCGGTACACGCAGGCCGGATAGGCGCGAAAAAGGACAGGTGGCACTCGCCCGGCGGTTCGTCTCGTTCCTGTCCGACTACGGCTACGCCGACGAGTTCGTCGGGGTGTGCAAGTCGGTGATGCTGAGCCTCGCGCCCGATCTCCAGATCGTCGACATCACGCACGCCCTGCCACCCCACGACGTGCGCGCCGGCGCGCTCACCCTGGTCCGAGCGGCGCAGTACCTGCCCGACGGTGGGATCGTGCTCGCGGTCGTCGACCCCGGCGTCGGCACCGAACGAAGGCTGGTGGCGGTGGAGGTCGAGCACGGTGTCCTGCTCGGCCCCGACAACGGGCTGCTCGCCCCGGCCGTCGCCATCTTGGGCGGTGCGCAGCGGGTGGTGTCGCTCACCAGCACCGAGCACCAACTGCCCGCGCCGGGGCCGACGTTCGCGGGGCGGGACGTGCTCGCGCCCGCCGCCGCGCACCTCGCCGCCGGCGTCGATCCGTCGGAGCTGGGCGACGAGGTCGACGCAGCCGGCCTCGTCCCCGGGCTCGTGTCCCTCCCGCGCCACGACGAGGGCGGCGCCATCCACGGCGAGGTCTGGTGGATCGACCGGTTCGGCAACTGCCAGCTCAACATCGACCCCGACGAGCTGCGCGCCCACGGCGCCGAGCCGGGTGCCGCGCTCGAGGTCCGATTCGGCGATCAGGTGCGCTCGGTGCGTTGGGTGCACACGTACGCCGACGCCAAGCCGTCCGAGCTCGTGCTGCTGGTCGACTCGTACGGCTTGGCCGCCCTCGCGCTCGACCGCGGCTCGGCCGCCGTCGAGTGCAGACTGGAACCGGCGTCGGCCGTCACCGTGGTCCCGCCCGGCGCGAGCGTGACGGGCAGGGATGTGGAGCCGTCGTAGCGGTGCGTCCCGGCACGACGATCGCCATCGCCGTCCTACTCTTCGTCATCCTCGCGGCCGCGTTCGCCCAGTTCGTGCTGCGCCTGGGGCCGTAACGTCAGGACGAAATCGGGGGCCCCGGCCGTGGGTGTGGTGCTTGGGGCGGGCTGGGAGGCTGTTCCACGAGCGCCGCCCCATACGGCGCGGCGCCCGCGGCCCCCACACCCACGGACCGGAACCCCGAATCGCGCGAGGCATCGACCGGAGCGCCTCGCGCCCTTGCATTTTTTGTACCACGCTCCGTGATCCGCTGCACACGCGGAACGAATCGCCCAGGAGTCCAAGATCGGGCAGACGGCGGGAGGCCCAGGACCACCGGAACCATGGGGCCGACGGGCGCCGCCCGAGAGCCCGGCGGTACCTTCCGGCTGTGCGGGTCCCCGAGCGCGAGGCCGACGTCCTGGCCGACGCCGACGTCGTCGTGGCGGGCGGTGGGCCGGCCGGGCTGGGAGCGGCGCTCGCTGCCGCCCGCGCCGGCGCCCGGGTCGTCCTCTGCGAGCGGTACGGGTTCCTCGGCGGCAACCTCACCGTCGCCAACGTCGGGACGATCTGCGGCTTGTACGTGGGCGACGACGCGGGCGAGTTCGACTTCGTCGTCGGCGGGATCGCGCGCGAGCTTGCCGACACGCTCGCTCGCGACGGCGCCGGCGTCGGACCGGTGCCGTTCAAGGAGACGGCCGTGTTCCTGTACGTGCCGTGGGCGGTCAAGCGCCTCGCCGATCACCTCGTCACGGTGGAGGACACGCTCGACGTCCTCCTTCACTCGCTCGTCGCCGACGTCGTCGTCGACGACGGCGCGTTGCGCGCGTTGATCCTGGCGACCAAACGCGGCCCATGCGCGGTGACGGGGAAGGTGTTCGTCGACTGCACGGGCGACGCCGACGTGGCCGCGTTCGCCGGCGTTCCCACCGAGCTCGGCCCACCCGGGCAACGCCAGTTCGGCTCGATGCAGTTCGTGATGCAGCACGTCGACGCGGCCGCCGCGTTGGCGGCTGTCCCCGCGCTCGGCGAGGTCATCGCCGAGCACGGCGGGCACTTGTCGCGTGACGGCGGAGCCATCATCCCGACGTTCCGGCCCGGGGAGTTCGTCGGCGCGATGACGCGCGTCCGCAATCCCGACGGATCGCCCGTCGACGTAACCGACGTGCGCCAGGCGACTTGGGGTGAGCTCGAAGGGCGCCGGCTGGCGGCGGAGGCCGCAGAGTTCCTCCAGGCGCACGTCCCCGGATTTGCAGACGCCTTTCTCGACGACACCGCCACCGCGCTCGGAGTGCGCGAGACGCGCCGGGTCGCCGGCGAGTACGTCCTCACCGGGGCGGACGTGACCCGGGGCGCGGCCTTCGACGACGCGGTCGCGCGCGGCGCCTGGCCGCGCGAGTACCACGTCCGCGGGCGCACGACCGAGTACGAGTTCCTGCCCGCCGGCCTCAGCTACCAGGTGCCGTTCCGCAGCTTGCGGCCCCGTAACGTGCCGAACCTGCTCGTCGCCGGGCGTTGCCTGTCGGCCGACCACGACGCCCTCGCTTCGATCCGCGTGATGGGCCCCAGCCTGGCGCTGGGACAGGCGGCCGGTACAGCCGCCGCACTGGCGGCCCGCGACGGCGTTCCCGTCGGCGAGGTGGCGGTGGACGAGCTCCAGGCGTCGCTGTCGAAGCAGGGTGCGGTCCTGTGACGAACCTGGCCGACGTGCTCCTCGCGCCGGCGCAGCAGACGCCCGACGCGATCGCGCTCAGGGCCGGCTCCGACGTCGTCACCTTTCGCGAGCTCGAGTCGCGTGCAGCCCGGGTCGCGGGCGCGCTCCGTGCCGAGGGCGTCAACCCGGGGGACCGGGTCACGATCGAAGGTCACAACACGATCGCATTCGTCGCGTCGTACCTCGGGGCGCTGCGGATTGGAGCGGTTGCGGTCCCGATGAACCCGCACGCGCCCGACCCTGAGCTCGACCGCGAGCTGGCGACGGTCGAGCCTGCCGTCGCGCTCGGCCCCCCGCTCGGAGGCGACCGCGATGCCGAGCCCGCCGAAACCGTGGACCGCGACGACACCGACGTCGCGGTCCTGCTGTTCACCGCGGGCACCGCGGGCGCGCCGAAGGCGGCCATGCTCACGCACGGCAACCTGGCCTCCAACATCCGGCAGGTGCTCGACCATCCGGGCCTGGCGTTGAACGCCGGTGACGTGAGCCTCGGCGCGTTGCCGCTCTTCCACGTGTTCGGGCTCAACGCCGTGCTGGGCATCGGCCTCGCCGCCGGCGCGTCCACCATCCTGCTCGACCACTTCGACGCCGCCGCCGCGGTGGCGGCCGTGCGCGAGCACCAGGTCACCGTCGTCGCCGGCGTCCCCGCGATGTATCACGCGTTCCTCGAGCTCGACGACGCGGTCGCGCCCGCCGAGGCGTTCGCGTCGGTGCGCCTGGCCGTGTCGGGCGCGGCACCGCTCGACGAAGAGCTCCTCGACGGCATGCGCAAACGCTTCGGCGTCGACGTGCACGAGGGCTACGGCCTCACCGAGGCGGCGCCGATCGTGACCACGTCGGCGATCGGGCGGCGCGAGCCGGCCGCGGGATCGATCGGCCCGCCGCTGCCGGGCGTCGACGTGCGCCTCGTCGACGCCGACGGCGGCGACGTCCTCCCGGGCGACCCGGGCGAGATCTGGGTCCACGGCCCCAACGTGTTCCCCGGCTACTGGCACGACCCCGAAGCCACCGCCCGCGCCCTCGGCGGCGACGGGTGGCTGCGCACCGGCGACATCGCCGTCGCGGACGACGACGGCGCGCTCAGCCTCGTCGACCGGGCCAAGGACCTCGTGATCGTGTCCGGCTTCAACGTCTACCCGGCCGAGGTGGAGGAGGCGCTCCTCGAGCATCCCGACGTCGCCGAGGCGGCGGTCGTCGGCGAGCCCGACCTTCGCACCGGGGAGGCGATCGTGGCTTTCGTCGTCCCCGAGCCCGGCACCCGCCCCGATCCCGAGGCGCTGCGGGCCCTCTGCTCCCGCTCCCTCGCCCGGTACAAGTGCCCGACCCGGGTCGAGATCGTCGACGCGCTGCCCCGGTCGTTCGCGGGCAAGGTGCTCCGGCGCGAGCTCCGACCCTGAGTCGCTCGCCGCCTCGCGAGACTTTGAGAACGATTGCACAAGCGCGGGGTATCCTCGACGAACGCCCGGCGACCGAGGTATGGGAAGAGCAGGAAACGCAATGGCCTCCCCCCGACGCATCCCCGAGGCGACGGTCGCCCGCCTGCCCCTCTACTACCGGGCCCTGCTCGAGACGGCCGAGCAGCACGTCGGCACCGTCTCCTCGGAGCGCCTCGCCGCCCTGGCCGGGGTGAACGCGGCGAAGGTGCGCAAGGACCTGTCCTACCTCGGTTCGTACGGGACCCGGGGCGTCGGGTACGACGTCGACTTCCTCCTCCACCAGATCTCACGTGAGCTCGGTCTCACCCACGACTGGCCCGTCGTGATCGTCGGGGTCGGGAACCTCGGCCACGCCCTCGCGAACTATCGCGGATTCGGCGCCCGCGGCTTTCGCATCGTCGCCCTCGTCGACGCCGACCCGGCCAAGGTCGGGACCCGCGTCGGCAACCTCACGGTGACCGCGCTCGACGACCTCCCGGCGGTCGTCGCCGAGCGCAGCATCGCGATCGGGATCGTCGCCACCCCGGCGGCGGCGGCGCAGGAGGTCGCCGACCGGCTCGTCGAGGCCGGCGTGACCTCGATCCTCAACTTCGCCCCCGCCGTCGTGACCGTGCCGCCGGGCGTGTCGCTGCGAAAGGTCGACCTTGCGATCGAGCTCCAGATCCTGTCCTTCTACCAACAGCGCAAGGTGCCGGGCGTCGACGGGCAGCGCGGCGACGCCGCGCTGGCGGCGGAGCGCGTGCGGTGACGACGACGCAGCGCTCGCTGCTCGGCTACCCGGTGAACCTCGTCGTGTCCGGCCGCCGCTGCGTGGTGGTGGGCGCGGGACGGATCGCGGCGCGCAAGGTGGACGGCCTGCTCGCGGCCGGAGCCGACGTGCACGTCGTGGCGCCGCGCCTTGGCGACCAGGTCCGGACGATGCGCGACGAGGGCCGCGTGACGGTCGCCGAGCGCGCCTTCGAGCCCGCCGACCTCGACGGCGCTTGGCTCGCCACCGCCGCCACCGACGACGCGGCGGTGAACCACGCCGTGTTCGAGGCCGGCGAAGGCCGCGGCGTCTGGGTGAATGCAGCCGACGACCCGGACAACTGCTCGTTCACGCTCATGTCGGTGATCCGGCGCGGCGACGTGGTCGTCACGGTGGGCACCGGCGGGCGCAGCCCGGCGCTCGCGGCGTGGCTGAAGGAGCGGATCGCCGCCGAGATCGGCCCCGAGTACGAGACGCTGGTGGAGCTGCTGGCCGACGCACGGGAAGGGATGCAGGCCGACGGTCGTTCCACCGAGGACGCCGATTGGAAACGGGCTCTCGATTCCGGCATGCTCGATCTCATTCGCGCCGGCCGGGTGGATGACGCCAAGGAGCTGCTGCGGTCGTGTCTCTCGTCGTCATTGGCCTGAACCACCGCACGACCCCGGTCGAGCTCCTCGAGCGGATGGCCGTGCCGGCGCCCGAGCTGCCCAAGGCGCTCCACACCTTGGAGCGCAGCGAGAACCTCGCCGAGGTGGCGGTGCTGTCGACGTGCAACCGCACCGAGGTCTACGCGCGCTGCACGCGCTTCCACCCCGCGGTCGAGGACGTCCGCAACTTCCTCACCGACCAGTCGTCGCTCGATCCCGACACGATCACCGACCACCTGTACACGTACCACGACGACGCCGCGGTCGCGCACCTCTTCGGCGTGGCGGCGGGGGTCGACTCGATGATCGTCGGCGAAGGCGAGATCCTCGGCCAGGTGCGAGAGGCGTGGCAGGTGGCCGAGCACGAGACGATGATCGGGCCGCTCGTGTCGCGCGTCTTCCGTCAGGCGGTGGAGGTCGGCAAGCGCGCCCGTACCGAGACCGGCATCGGCCGCCACGCCGTGTCGGTGTCGTCGGCGGCCGTCGCCGTCGCCGGTGAGGAGCTCGGTGGGCTCGAGGGCCGCCGCGTTCTCGTCGTGGGCGCCGGTGACGTCGGCGCCGGGATGGCGATCGCGCTCAACGGTGCCGGCGTGAGCGACATCGTCGTCGCCAACCGTTCGCGGGAGCGAGCCGAAGAGCTCGCGAGACGAGTCGGCGGCCGGGCGATCGGGTTGGAGCGTGTGCTCGACAGCCTCGTCGACACGGATGTGCTGCTGGCGTCGACGGGCGCGTCCGATGTGCTGCTCGAACGGGGCGAGATCGAGGCGGCCATGTCGCGGCGCGGCGGACGCGCCCTGCTAATCGTCGACATCGCCGTGCCGCGCAACATTGACCCCGGCGTCAGTCAGGTGTTCGGCGTCACGCTCCTCGACATCGATGACCTCAAGGCGTTCGCCGCCCAGTCGCTCGAGCAGCGCCGGCTGGAGATCGGCAAGGTACGCGACATCATCACCGAGGAGCTCGATCGGTTCCGGCTCGAGCGTTCGGCGCGCGAGGTCGCGCCGCTCGTGTCGTCGCTGCGGGCGCGGGCCGAGGAGCTGCGCGCGTCGGAGCTGGCCCGCTTCCGCTCTCGCCTGGGTGATCTCGATCCCGCCGCGCGTGAAGCCGTCGACGCGCTGACACGCGGCCTCGTCAACAAGCTCCTGCACGACCCGACGGTGCGGATCAAGGACGCCGCCGGCACCGCGCAAGGCGAGCTGTACGCCGACGCGCTGGCGGCGTTGTTCGGCCTCGACGACTCCTCCGAACCACCCGAATCGCGCCCCGACGGGTCCGCGTAGGCGCGCGGCTTTGCCGACCGCCGAAGCAGGAGCCCGAGCTCGCGAGGGCGACAGGAGGTCCTAGATGCCGGCCCTGCGGGTGGCGACGCGCGGCAGCGCGCTCGCCCGCTGGCAAGCCGAGCGGGTGGTCGAGCTGCTCGGCGTCGACGCCGAGTACGTGATCGTGTCGACCACGGGCGACGAGCGCCGCGACGTGCCGATCCACGCCATGGGCGGGACCGGCGTGTTCGTGAAGGAGGTCGAGCAGGCGGTCGTCGACGGCCGCGCCGACGTCGCCGTCCACTCCGCGAAGGACCTCCCGTCGGAGACCGCGCCCGGGCTCGTGCTCGCCGCCCTCCCGGAGCGGGGCGATCCGCGCGACGCGCTCGCCGGGCGGCCGCTCGACGAGATCTCGACCGGAGGCCGGGTCGGCACCGGGTCGGTGCGGCGCAAGGCGCAGCTGGCGGCGCTGCGCCCCGACCTCGGCTTCGGCGAGCTACGCGGCAACATCCCCACCCGGATCGAGAAGGCGGCCGGGTTCGACGCCATCGTGCTGGCGGCGGCGGCGCTCGACCGCCTCGGTCTCGCCGACCACATCGCCGAACGCCTGGATCCGGCGATCGTGCTGCCCCAGGTCGCGCAAGGCGCGCTTGCCGTCGAGTGCCGTGCTGACGACGGCGGAACGCGCGAGCTGCTCGGCGGCATCGACGACGCCCGGGTGCGCACCGCCGTCACCGCCGAGCGCGCTTACCTCGCCGAGCTGGGAGGTGGATGCGATCTCCCGTGCGGCGCACTGGCCGAGGCCGACGGCGACGGCGAGTTGCGTCTCGAGGCGCTGCTGGCCTCGCTCGACGGCCGCATCGTGCTGCGGGCGCGCGTCGACGGCCGCGACCCTGTCGCGGTCGGCGCCGAGGCAGCGCGCCGGATCGTCGACGAGGAGGGCGGCCGCCTCGTGCTCGACGAGGATCTGATTCTGGCGTCGCACGACCCGCATTATTCGGGCTCAGCGACGCCAAAACACTGAGAAGACTGGTGCCGTGACCGTCTATCTCGTCGGCGCCGGGCCCGGCGACCCGGGGCTGCTGACCGTGAAGGGAGCGGAGGTATTGGGGCGCGCCGACGTCGTCGTCTACGACCGGCTCGTGGAC
>OBLS010000622.1_pt1 | contig 13203 bp, 11 predicted proteins | sample 1519901 | NCBI WGS metagenome assembly OBLS01 (sample SAMEA3113585, study PRJEB22503) | soil metagenome
AAAGATTTCGTGGAACCCGAACCAGGCGGGGGAGGGATCAGGCCGCTTCCGCCCGTACACCACCGCCCCGATCGTGTAACACAAACCGCCGCCGATGATCAACAACAGCACGCCGGCACCAGCCGCGCGGTAGAACGCTCCCAGCCAGCCGACGGCCGCCCAACCCATCGCGATGTAGAGCGCGGTATAGAGCCACCGAGGTGACGACAGCCAGAACAGCCGGAAGATCAGACCGCCCAGCGCGGCCGCCCATACGATGCTCAGCAGCAGAATCCGCGACCTGCCGCTGAGCAGCAGCAGTGCCAGCGGGGTGTACGTGGCAGCGATGAAGACGTAGATGTTCGCGTGGTCCATCCGCCTCAGCACCGCCTCACCCCGCGGGCTCCAGGTCAAGCGGTGATAGAGCCCACTCGTGCCGAAGAGCAGCACGGATGCGATCAGGAACACGACACCGCCGATCAGACCAGCAGATGTCGGAGCCAAGCTGACCAGCACAATGCCACCCACCAGGGCAAGCGGGGAAGTTCCAGCGTGCAGCCAGCCGCGCAGCCGAGGCTTGACGGAGCGGACAACCTCATCGAGAGGACCGGGTGACGGCGGGGCCTCTGTGTCGTGGTCCCCGAGGTGAACGGAATCGCCCATCTGGATCCCCACATCGGCCAACGTGACGGTTCATCACGTACGGGTACGTAGCCGGGAGCGTAGTTCACCAGCACGAGCCGCTCAAAAGCGGCAGGTCAGGGCTAGCAGGAGGCGCCGGCTCGCCACTGAGAGTCGGACGTATCTCACCAGCGACGCAGGGATACGCTGCAAGTTGTGGCTCGTCTCGAGCGTCTCCGAGAACTCATGGACCGTCTGCACCCATCCGGACTGCTGTACGCCACCTACGAACACCGATTGATCGCGGAACTTGATCACACCCGGTTGCCGCGACACGTCGCCGTGCTCGCCGACGGCAACCGGCGGTGGGCACGCACCAACGCGCCGGGTCAACCGTTGGTGACTGGCTACTCGGCCGGCGCCGAGAAGCTCAAGGAGTTCGTCGAGTGGTGCGACGAGCTTGGCATCCCGGTCGTCACCTTGTGGGTGCTGTCGACCGACAACTTCTCGCGCAGCAGCGCGGAGGAGATCGCGCCCCTGCTCCGAGTGATCGAGAAGATGGTGACCGATCTCGCCGCGACGGGTCGTTGGCGGGTGCTCCCCGTCGGCGCACTCGATTTGTTGCCGGCCGAGTCGGCAGAGATCTTGAAGAACGCCGATCGCGACACGGGCCACCTCAGCGGCATGCAGGTCAACATCGCAGTCTCGTACGGCGGCCGGCACGAGCTGCGCGACGCCGTCCGCTCCTTGCTCGCAGAGCACGCGGCCGGTGGCACGTCGATCGAGGAGCTGGCGCAGACTCTGGACATTGAGCACATCGCCGAGCACCTCTACACCAAAGGCCAACCGGATCCGGACTTGATCATTCGCACCTCTGGGGAACAACGGCTGAGTGGCTTTTTGATGTGGCAGTCCGCCCACAGCGAGTTCTACTTCTGCGAAGCGCTGTGGCCCGACTTCCGCAAGGTTGACTTCATCCGGGCGCTGCGCTCATACGGGCAGCGGGAGCGCCGCTTCGGGCGGTAGAGCCTGGGACCGCGGCGTGGCACTTCCGCCGAGCCCTGTCGTCGTCGTACCGTCGTCATGCGGGACGCGCGACAGTGGCCCGCCCGGGAGGCGATGAATGCACCGTCATCCGACGGGCAGCAGGCTCGGATTTTCCATCCGAGGGCTCACCCGGCCGTCCACTTAACGGTGGGGCCGGGCGCCACGGCGTGCGGCCCGCACAGAAGGGCAGACTGTGTCTCCTTCTTCCTGGAGCCGCCGGACCTACGTCATCGACACCTCGGTCCTGCTCAGCGATCCCCAAGCACTGCGCCGTTTCGATGAACACGACGTCGTGGTGCCCGTCGTTGTCATCACCGAATTGGAGGCCAAGCGGCATCACGCCGAGCTCGGCTATTTCGCGCGGACAGCACTGCGGCACCTTGACGATCTGCGGATCCGGTTCGGCCGGCTTGATGCGCCGATCCCGGTGAACGATGTCGGTGGCACCGTGCACGTCGAGCTCAACCACGCTGACCCGGCCGCACTGCCCGACGGTTTCCGCCTTGGCGACAACGACTCCCGGATCCTGGCGGTCGCCTTGAACTTTGCCGCTGAGGGTCGCGACGTCAGCCTGGTCTCCAAGGACTTGCCCATGCGGGTCAAGGCTTCGGCCGTCGGGTTAGCAGCAGAGGAATACCGGGCCGAGCTTGCGGTCGATGCCGAGTGGCCCGGCATGGCCGAGCTGGACGTCGATGTGGCCCAGCTCGACGAGTTCTACGAAACCGGCACGCTGGATCTCGAACAGGCGCGCAATCTGCCCTGCCACACCGGCGTGGTACTGCTGAGCAGCAGCGGCTCAGCCCTGGGACGCGTGACGCCGGCCAAAGATCTCCGATTGATCAAAGCAGACCGGGACGCGTTCGGCATTCACGGCCGCTCCGCCGAACAGCGAGTGGCGCTGGATCTGCTGCTCGATCCGGCAATAGGGATCGTCTCCCTGGGCGGCCGTGCCGGCACGGGCAAGTCGGCGCTAGCGCTGTGCGCCGGTCTGGAGGCGGTAGTCGAGCGGCACCAGCACTCCAAAGTGGTGGTCTTCCGCCCGCTGTACGCCGTCGGTGGCCAGGAACTCGGCTATCTGCCTGGTACCGAGGGGGAGAAGATGGCGCCCTGGGCCCAGGCGGTCTTCGACACGCTGGGCGCGGTGGCCTCCAAAGTGGTGATCGAGGAAGTAATGCAACGCGGCCTGCTGGAAGTCCTGCCATTGACGCACATTCGCGGGCGCTCGCTGCACGACGCGTTCGTCATCGTCGATGAGGCCCAGAGTCTGGAGCGCAACGTGCTGCTCACCGTCCTCAGCCGCATCGGCCAAGGTTCCCGGGTGGTGTTGACCCATGACGTCGCCCAACGCGACAACCTTCGCGTGGGCCGCCACGACGGTGTGGTGGCCGTGGTGGAGAAGCTGAAGGGGCACCCGCTGTTCGGCCACGTGACCCTCCACCGTTCGGAACGCTCGCCGATTGCCGCTCTGGTAACAGACCTGCTGGAGGACGTCGCCGTCTAGTGCGGACCAGTCCAAGAACTGGTCTGGCGATTATTTCAGTTCGATAACGGCCTATGGCATGGTTTAGCCCGTGCGTCGACTGGTCCAGCATGCGATTGCCGGCGTTGGCTTTACCGCATTCGTTGCCACCGCCGCGATTGCGACGCTGACCAGCCCATCCAATGCGGGCGTCGCCAAGGCTGATCCCGTGCTGGCCGTACCCGTGTCATCAGCCAGTCCGACGCCGGTGGCTTCAAGCGCGCTGGCGACCGCCGCGGCACGAGCGGAGCAAGAGGCCGACCGAAGCGCGGTCCGTGCCGAGCTTGCGGCGACGGCTGCTAAACGCGCCAGCCGCCGAGCCAAGACCTTGGCCAAGCACGGCAAATCTGTGGCCGCCGAAGAAGCCCGACTCAAAGCCGCCGCGGCCAGGGCGGCGGCGGCCGCCGCGCGAGCGAAGGCTGCTGCAGCCAAGGCAAAGGCGGAGCAGGAGGCTGCCCGTCGGCGGGCGCTAGCGAATCGCGGCTACCTACCTGGGACGACGGATCCACGTGAGATGGCACGGCAGATCTTGAAGAATAGATACGGCTACGGCGAAGAGCAGTATTCCTGCTTCAACAACATCATCATGCGCGAGAGCATGTGGGACGTGGACGCTACCAATCCGAGTTCTGGCGCGTACGGGATTCCGCAGGCCCTGCCCGGCTCGAAGATGGCGAGCGTTGGCAGCGATTGGCGGACGAATCCCGCGACGCAGATCATCTGGGGCATCGGCTACATGAAAGACCGGTACGGCAGCCCGTGTGAGGCCTGGACCTTCAAGCGCGCGCACGGCTGGTACTAACTCAAGGTTCGGTCGCTAGCACCGGTGCTGCGACCCTGCGCGGCATCCTGGTGATGACGGGCTGGACCGGCGACCAAGTCCTCGCCCGGCTCAAGGACCCGTTTGGCCGCCCGTCATTGTGGAGGGCGGGTCATGGCCAGCACGTCGAGGGCGGCGTCAAGCTGCTCTTCGGTCAGCTTGCCGTCGGCGACGAAACCGGACTCGAGCACGACCTGGCGGATGGTCTTGCCTTCCTTGAGCGCCTTTTTCGCGACAGCCGCCGCGTTCTCGTACCCGATATACCGATTGAGCGGGGTCACGATCGACGGCGAGGACTCGGCCAGCGTCCGGCAGTGCTCGACGTCGGCCGCAATCCCGGCCACGCATCGATCGGCCAGCAGCCGACTCACGTTCGCCAGCAAGCGGATCGACTCGAGCAGGTTACGGGCCATCACGGGCAGCATCACATTGAGCTCGAAGTTGCCCGAGGAGCCGGCGAAGGCGACGGTCGCGTCGTTGCCGATCACCTGAGCGCACACCATCGTGGTGGCCTCGCAGATCACCGGGTTGACCTTGCCGGGCATGATCGAGCTGCCGGGCTGAAGATCCGGCAGCGCGATCTCGCGGAGGCCGGCCGTGGGGCCGGAGCCCATCCAGCGAAGATCGTTGGCGATCTTGTACAGGCTGACCGCAATGGTCCGCAGGGCGCCCGACGCCTCCACCAGACCGTCCCTAGCGCCCTGGGCCTCGAAGTGGTCGCGGGCCTCAGTCAGCGGGAGGCCGGTCTGCTCGGCGATGATCGAGATCACTGAGGCGGCGAAGCCGGCCGGCGCGTTGATCCCGGTGCCCACCGCGGTGCCGCCCAGCGGAAGTTCGGCGACGCGAGGCAGGACCGCGTGCACACGCTCGACGCCGTGACGCACCTGCGCCGCGTAGCCACCGAACTCCTGGCCGAGGGTGACTGGAGTGGCGTCCATCAGGTGGGTCCGGCCGCTTTTGACCACGTCAACGAACTCTTTGGCCTTGGCGCTCAGCGCTTCCTCGAGGTGCTGCAGCGCTGGTATCAGGGTGTTGACCATGCTCTGCGTCGCGGCGATGTGGATCGCGCTCGGGAAGACATCGTTGCTCGACTGGGAAGCGTTCACATGATCATTCGGATGAACGAGACTGCCCAGCTCAGTCGTGGCCAGCGAGGCGATCACCTCATTGGCGTTCATGTTGGACGAGGTGCCCGAACCGGTCTGGAAAACGTCGATCGGAAATTCAGGGTCATGATCACCGTGGGCCACGGTGTCGGCCGCTGCTGAGATCGCCGCCGCGTGGTCAGGGTCAAGCACACCGAGCTTGGCGTTGACCTGCGCCGCGGCGCCTTTGATCAGCCCGAGCGCGGCGATCAGGGCCGGATCGATCGGCAGACCGGAAATGGGAAAATTCTCGACGGCCCGCTGGGTCTGCGCCTTGTACAAGGCGGCGGACGGCACCCGCACGTCGCCCATGGTGTCGCGTTCGACGCGGTAGTCCTCCGGCATGACTGCCATTGTGGCCTAGCAGCGGCTCCGGCTCGAATTGCCCCGGCGGAGCCAGTAGATCACGTACTGGACCTGCCGAGCGCCTCGTATGACGTCCAGCCGAGTCATCCCGACGGCGTCGCCCAGCTGGCGCAGCGCTGACTCCAAGGACGGTGCCTCCCCTTGGCACCAAATCGCGAGCAATCCTCGCGGCGTCAGCTGCTGGTAAGTGGCAGCCAGCAGCGGAGGAGTATAGAGGGCAGCGTTCTGCGGGTGGATTAAGAAATCGGGGCCGTTGTCCACATCGAGAAGGATCGCGTCCCACGGCCCTGTCGGCTTCGCCGGGCCTGGACTCATCGAACGACCGGCTGGCGCTTCGAGGTGCTCAGCACTCGTGCCGCCGTACAGCACGGCGCCGATGTCGCCCGTGTGAAGCCGGACCCTCGGGTCCGACGCCACCCGCTTGAGCAGCTCAGTGAGGCCGAGCCTGGCCCACTCGATCAATGGGTGTTCGAGTTCCACGATGTCCACCCGGCGTACCGAAGATTTCAGCACCTCATCGGCCGTGTAACCAAGCCCCAAGCCGCCGAGTAGCACTCGATCGGCGCCGGCCGCCATCCGGCCGAGCTCTCGCTCGGTACGGGTTTCGGTGGAGTCCATCGCGAAGGCACCATTGACGATCAACTCGTCGATGGATCCTGCTGCGGTTGGTCGGCGGCGCAGTACCACCTCACCCCGCACGGACTCCGCTCGGGCGATGATCATCGCCTGCTCCACGGCGCCATGGTAGAGATCTGGAAAGATAGAGCAGTGGCACGCTCACGCAAGCCAGCGACGACCGGGGATCTGGTCCGATCGCTTGCCGTGATTTTGATCCCGCTGGTGGTGATCACCGTGCTGTTCACCAGGTTGCCCGAGGATCATCCGGTGCAGGTCGTCGATCCGCAGCCGGTGCTGGCTGAGGCTCGCGAGGAATCCCCGTACGCGATCCTGGCGCCTGCGGGCCTTCCGAGCCAGTGGCGTCCCACCCGGGTGACCTGGGTACGTACCGGTGAGCCGTACCTGAACGGCGCCCCGTCGGTCCGCAACCTCTGGCGGCTCGGCTATCTCAGCCCCGACGACACGTACGTGGCGGTCGCTCAGGGTGATCTGGAGCCAGACGACTTCGTCTCGGCCGAGACGCGCGACGGAGTGGCCGACGGTGAGAGCAACATCAACGGCAAAGCGTGGGAGCGTCGCGTGAGTCCCGACGACCGCACCCGCTCGTTGGTCCGAAGAACCGCCCCGGTCACGACGATCGTGGTTGGCGACACTTCCTATGCCGGACTGGAGGCGTTCGCCGCCACGCTGGCCAGCAATTAGCGCTGGTCTTCAGCGGCTGCATCGCCGGCACTGTCCCGCCTGGCGGCGTCCCGCATGGCGCTGACTCGGGCCCGGGCGCCGTCCAACCACTCCTCGCAGATGGCAGCCAGCTGCTCACCGCGTTCCCACAACGCGAGCGACTCCTCCAACGGGGCACCGCCGGACTCCAGCCGCTGAACCACCGAGACCAGCTCCTCGCGGGCCTGCTCGTAGCTCAACTTCTCGTGGCCCGGCGTCGTCACGCGGGCACCTCCGATCCGAGCGTCGTGGGCTGGCCCGGCGCGACTGCTGTCACGGAAGCGACCGCCTCGCCGTCGAGCAACCGGGCGGTCAGCTGATCGCCCACCGACACGCTCCGCACCGAGGTGACCGCATGACCGTCAGCGTCGACCAGGACCGCGTAACCGCGCTCCAGGGTGGCCCGCGGCGACATCGCGCGCACTCGGGCCAGGTGATGGCCGACCGCGGTCGTCTCGTGCTCGATCCGCGTGCGGATCGCCCGTCGTGACCGTTCTCGCAGCGCCTGGATCTGGTCGGAGTGGACCGCGAAGCTGGCCGTGGGATCCGCCAGCACCGGCCGGGAACGCAGCGCGGTCAGCCGCTCTTGCTCGGCCGAAATCTTGCTGATCATGGACTGAGCAAACCGGCGCCGTAGCTGCGCGAGCTGGGCGAGCTCGTCGCTGACGTCGGGGACGATGCGTTTCGCGGCGTCGGTCGGGGTGGACGCCCGCAGATCGGCGACCAGATCGAGGATGGGACTGTCGGACTCGTGCCCGATGGCGCTGACCACCGGCGTACGGCAGGCGAAGACCGTGCGGATCAGTCCCTCGTCGGAGAACGGCAGCAAGTCTTCGAGTGACCCGCCTCCCCGCGCGATCACGATCACATCGGTCGTTGGGTTGGCATCCAGCGCACGTACCGCCTCCATCAGCTGAGCGGCCGCGAGGGGACCCTGCACCAACACATGCCGGGTCACAATCCGGACGGCAGGCCAGCGACGGCGTGTGTTCTCCACCACATCTCGCTCGGCTGCGCTACCGGCGCCGGTGATCAAGCCGATGCCTCGCGGCAGGGCGGGCAGCCGGCGTTTTCGCGCCGAATCGAAGAGGCCCTCCGCCTGGAGCAGGCGTTTGGTCTGCTCGAGCTGCGCGAGCAACCGCCCTTCACCGATCGGCGTGATGGCGTCGCAGTAGAAGGTGAACTGGCCCCTCGCCTCGTAGAAGGCGGGCTTGAGCCGGGCGACCACCGTGGCGTTTTCGTTCAGTGGGCCGGCTGAGTCGAGGGTGGCTGTCGAGACCCGAACGCTCGCGGACACCTGGGCCAGCCGATCGCGAAGCGTGAGAAAGACGCTGGACGTGCCTGCGCGCCGATTGATCTCGATCACCTGGGCCTCCACCCAGACCGATCCCAAGCGGTCGATCCACTGCCGGACCAGCGACAGGACCCGGCCGAGTGGGACCGGATGCTCCGGCGAGGACTCCAGCGGCATGCCGCGAGCTTACGATGCTCGCCTCTCACGGGCCGGCTCTGCGCGATCGACCACCTAAACTTAGGTCCCGTGCCTGCGCCTACTTCATCAACCACACCTCCGCCCGCAACCGACAGGCGGGTGGTCGTCGCCGCCCCGCGGGGCTACTGCGCAGGAGTCGATCGGGCTGTGGTCACGGTGGAAAAAGCGCTGGACAGGTACGGTTCACCGGTCTATGTCCGTAAGCAGATCGTCCATAACCGTCATGTGGTGGAGGATCTGGAGCGGCGTGGCGCAGTGTTCGTCGAGGAGCTCGCAGAGGTGCCGGCTGGTTCCACCGTTGTCTTCTCCGCGCACGGCGTGTCGCCAGCCGTCCATGCGGAGGCGAAGTCCCGAGGCTTCAAGGTCATCGACGCGACCTGTCCGCTGGTCACGAAAGTGCACCAGGAGGCCAAGCGGTTCGCTCGCGAGGGCTTAGACATTCTTCTCATCGGGCACGCGGGTCACGAGGAGGTCGAAGGCACCACCGGCGAGGCGCCCGACCACATCACCTTGGTGGAAACGCCCGACCAGGTCGCTGACCTTGAATTGCGAGATCCGTCGCGAGTCGCGTGGTTGAGCCAAACCACCCTCAGCGTCGATGAGACGTTGGAGACCGTCGATCGGCTCAGGACAAAGTTCCCGCTATTGATGAATCCCCCTAGCGACGACATCTGTTACGCCACTCAGAACCGGCAGCTCGCCGTTAAGCAGATCGCTCGACATGCTGACCTGGTCATCGTGGTCGGGAGCGCGAACTCCTCCAACTCCGTACGGCTGGTGGAGGTCGCCCTGGAGGTCGGCGCAAAGGCGGCACATCGGGTGGACAATGCAGACGAGATCGACCCACGCTGGCTGGACGGCGTCGTGAATGTCGGTGTGACCAGTGGTGCCTCGGTTCCCGAGGATCTGGTTACCGGCGTGCTCGCGTTTCTGGAGAGCCATGGCTTTCCGCCGGCCAGCGAGGAGCGGCTCACCGAGGAATCGCTGGTGTTCGCGCTGCCTCCCGAGCTACGCAAGGACCTCGCCGGCTCCCGCGCTGGTTCCTGAGCTGGGCCGGCAACGCCGGTGCTCATCGAGGGCAATTGCGCTCGCACGAGAGGTCCAGAGGCGAGAATCTCAGGACGAGACGTTCTCTTCATCGCCGTCGTCCATCCGGCGGCCGGAATCGTCCTCCACGAGATCGAGCAGGTCAGGATCCGGTCGGACCAGTTCCGGCTCTTCCGGCATCGCGCCGCGCCGCCTCCGGCGTGCACCTCGGCCGACAATCGGCTCGACCTGCACAGCGTCCTCGACCAACTCGGCCGCTGAGATCTGTCGCACCGGATCATCCATCGGGGCCAGTGCGGTGAGGTCGCGTTCGCTGACTGAAAGTTCGCGGAACCGGCGAGCCCGCACGAGCACCGTGCCCTCCACCGTGGCGATGGTCTCGTTGTAGGCATTCACCGATGTGCGCAGGGCCCGGCCCAGCTTGTCGAGGCGATTGCCCATCAAGCCAAGCTTCTCGTGCAGCTCCCGGCCCAATCTGAACACTTCGGCCGCGCTCTCGGCCAGAGCCGCCTGACGCCAGCCGTAGGCGACCGCTCGCAGCAACGCGATCAAGGTCGTCGGGGTTGCTAGCACCACATCGCGCGCCGCGGCGTAGTCATAGAGGTCTGGAATGAGCTCCAGGGCGGCCGCGAAGAACGCTTCACTGGGCAGAAACAGGACGACGAATTCAGGTGTGTCCGCCGCTTTCCAGTACTGCTTGGCCGACAGCTGGTCGATGTGGTGACGAATATTGCGCGCATAGCTGGAGAGGTGCTCCGCCTTGGCTTGGTGGTCGTCGGTCTGCTGAGCGTCCAGGAAGCCCGTCAACGGCACCTTGGAGTCGACGAATAGGTACTTTCCGCCCGCCAGGTGGACGCGCATGTCCGGTCGCATCAGACGGTCGTCTGCCCGAGCAGTGTGCTGCACGTCGAAGTCGCAGCGTTCTATCATTCCGGCGATCTCCGCCGCCCGTTTGAGCTGGGTTTCCCCCCAGGCTCCGCGGGTTTGGGGCTTGCGCAGCGCGGTGACGAGGGTCGCAGTTTCCCGGCGCAACGTCTCGCCGGTTTCCTGCACGGCTCGTACGTGGGAGCGGAGGTCGGTGACCATCGCGACCCGCTCCTTCTCCACTTCGCTCAACCGCCTGTCGAAACGCTCCAGGCCCTCCCGGACCGGGGTCATCAGCAGCTCAGTGGCCTTCAGCCGGGCCTCCGCCTGCACGTCGGCGGCACGGGACTGCCGGTCCAAGGTCTCCGTCGACATGATCTTGAACTGGTCAAGCATGGCCTGCCGGTCCACAGCGATCTCCTGCGCTCGCTCAACAGCCGCATTCCGCTCGGCGAGCGCCTTGGCCATCGACGCGGATACCTCGGCCGCCTCCACCTGGGCCGCGGCAGCCTCCGCCTTCGCGTCCGCGGTTTCAGTGCGAGCCTCGGCCACGTTGGCCCGAAAGTTCGCCGACTCTTGACGGGCCTGGGCCGTCTCTGCCCTGGCCTGGGCGGCCTCCCCGCGGGCCTGCGCGATCACCGTTTCGGCCTGCGCCCGCTCGGCATCCTTCCGCGAGCGACCCAGGAGCAGGCTGGCCAGTGCCCCGAGCAAGAAACCAAGCAGCAGCCCCAAGATCAGTGCGGTGACCGTCAAGGAGTCCATGCAGGAGATCTTGCCCCGAGTGGCTGACAAAACCAGGGATGCCGCGCCCCGGCGGTCGCGGCCGAACTGCGCAGGACTCCCGCTACCGTGGCATTGTGGCCGCTGCCGATGATCACGTTGATGATCTTGTGGACTTCATCCAAGCCTGTCCGTCGTCGTATCACACGGCCATGGAAGTCGCCCGGCGACTGAGGCAGACGGACTTCGCGATCCAAGCCGAGACCGAGGCCTGGGATTCCTCGCCGGGCGGCCATGTCCTGGTCCGGGAAGGAGCGGTGCTGGCCTGGCGAATTCCGAACGGGGCGGATGGACTGACGCCGTTTCGGATGATCGGTTCCCACACGGACTCGCCGGCGTTCAGGCTCAAACCCAAACCCGATCTGAGCGGTTCGGGTTACGGCCAGCTCGGCGTCGAGGTCTACGGCGGCCCACTGCTCAACTCCTGGCTGGATCGCGAGCTCGGCGTAGCCGGACGGTTGGTGACCGACACTGGCGTCACGTTGGTGCAGAGCGAATCCATCGCCCGGATTCCACAACTGGCACTCCACCTCGACAGAGGTGTGAACGACGAGGGCCTCAAGCTCGACAAGCAGCGGCACACGGCGCCGCTCTGGGCGGTCGGTGATCAGCAAGGAAGCGTTCTTGATCATCTGGCCGACCTGGTGGGGTTGGCTGCTGCTGACATTCTCGGCTTCGATCTGACGATCTTCGACACCGCGCCACCGGTGATCTTCGGAGCCGCCTCGGAATTTCTGGCCTCGAGAAGGCTGGACAACCTGGTCAGCGTGCACGCCGGCTTGACGGCGTTGATCAACGCCGCCGATGTGCAGGCGATTCCGTTGCTGGCCGCCTTCGATCATGAAGAAATTGGCAGCGAGTCCCGATCCGGCGCCTCGGGCCCGCTGCTCGCCGACGTGGTCGCGCGGATCTCCCGAGGCCTGGGTGCCGACGATGACCAGCGAGCCCGCGCGCTGGCCCGCAGTGCCTGCCTATCGGCTGACGCCGGACACGCCGTCCACCCCAACTACCCGGAACGCCATGACCCGGCGAACCGTCCCATGCTCAACGGCGGGCCGCTGCTCAAGATCAACTCGAATCAGCGCTACGCCACCGGCGCTCAGAGTGCGGCGCTATGGCGGCGGTCCTGCCGGCGAGCCGGGGTAGTCACCCAGGAGTTTGTCTCCAACAACACCGTTCCGTGCGGATCCACCATCGGCCCGCTGACCGCGACCCGGCTTGGTGTGCAGACCGTCGATGTCGGCATCCCGCTGTTGTCCATGCATTCGGCGCGTGAACTGGCCGGAGTGGCTGATCCGCCAGCCCTCGCGCAGGCGATGGAAGCGTTCCTCGGCCTCGAGGACACGCCCTAGGCTTGTCGCCCGTGGCCTTATCCATCGGCATCGTCGGGCTACCCAATGCCGGCAAGTCGACGCTGTTCAACGCCCTGACGCGTAATTCCGTGTTGGCCGCGAACTATCCCTTCGCCACTATCGAGCCGAACCTCGGTGTGGTCGGTGTCCCTGATCCGAGGCTGGCCACACTGGCCGAGATCTCCCACTCGGAGCGGATCGTGCCGGCTACGGTGAGCTTCACCGACATCGCCGGGATCGTGCGCGGCGCGAGCACGGGTGAAGGGATGGGCAACGCGTTTCTGGCTTACATCCGCGAAGCCGACGCGATCTGTCAGGTGACCCGGGTGTTCACCGACCCCGACGTCACCCATGTCGACGGCAGCGTGAATCCCGCGAGTGACATCGAGACAATCAACACCGAGTTGATCTTGGCTGACCTGCAAACCCTCGAGCGTGTGCTTCCCCGACTGGAGAAGGAGGCGCGGATCAACAAGGACCGGGTCGAAGCCCTGGCCGCGGTCCGTGAGGCACAGGAGGTGCTGGACAGCGGCCGTACGGTGTTTTCGGCCGGGCTGAATCGGGGACCGCTGAAGGACTTGTTCCTGCTCACCGCCAAGCCGTTTCTCTACGTGTTCAATTGCGACTCAGACGAGCTGGGCAACGGTGCCCTGAAGGCCGAGCTGGCCGCCCTCGTGGCACCGGCTGAGGCCATCTTCCTGGACGCCAAGATCGAGTCCGAGCTGGTGGAGATGGAACCCGAGGAGGCCCGGGAGTTCCTTGCCGAGATGGATATCGCCGAGCCGGGCCTGGACGTGCTAGCTCGAGTCGGCTTCGACACCCTGGGCCTACAG
>OBLS010000623.1_pt1 | contig 13201 bp, 13 predicted proteins | sample 1519901 | NCBI WGS metagenome assembly OBLS01 (sample SAMEA3113585, study PRJEB22503) | soil metagenome
CGGCGGGCCGACGCCCGCTCGGAAGCCAACCCCGACGGCGGTGGTTTCCGGGGGGTAGCCGCGCGACCACGAGGTGGTCTCCGGGCCGGACAGCCACAGCGACCCGTCGTCGACCCGGCGCTCGTCGGGCAACGGCAGCTCCGCTCGGCCGAGGTCTCCCCGCCACACGCACACGAGGACGTCCGCGAGGTCGGGGGTGGGAGGGCGCTCGGCCAGCCACCGGTCCACGGCGAGCATCGCCGGCGCCATGCGGCTAGGCCCCGACGCGCTCGGCCCGGCGGCCGCTCCTGGCCCTGGCGGCCAGGCGGTAGACGAGGTACCCGAGGGCGGCGCCGAGGGTGTTCATCAGCACGTCGTTGACGTCGGGCCGGCGGACCCCGGGGAACGCCACCTGGGACAGCTCGATCAGGGCCGAGAGGACGAACCCGGTGGCGACGGCCCGCCAGAAGCGGTCGAGGCCGGGGGCCAGCATCGGCAGCAGGAACCCGAGGGGCATGAACAGGGCGACGTTGCCGGCCGCGCCGGCCAGGGTGGCCATGACCCGGTCGCCGTCGCGCAGGTTGACCACCATGTTCCAGATCGGCACCAGCTGGGGCCGCCAGTTGTTGCGGTAGCGGGCCAGGTCCGAGCGCCAGCGGATCGGCGCCAGGGTGACCACCACCAGGACGGCCGCATAGGCCACGGCGGCCGTCCGGACCGCCCAGGCCGGCAGGACGGGCGGTCGTTGCCGCCAGGTCCGGACGGAGCTCACCGTTCGGGTGGTGGAAGCTGGCGGGGCTCGTCGCCGGGCGGCGGGCCCCAGCCGGACGGGTGCCAGCCGGTCGGCGGGCGGCCGCCGTTGGGGGTGATCGGCGGCCCCCACTCGGCGGTGGTCCGGGGAGCCGTCCGCAGCCGGCCCCAGTGCTGCTCGCCGCCGGCCCGGACCTGGCGGGAGGCCAGCCGGGCGGCGACCGCCGAGCCGATCAGGGGAGCCACGATCTCGGGGATGACGATGCGGGCGAAGCGGGCCGGGATAATCGCGGCCAGCCGGGCCGCGGCCCGTCGGGCGGCCGCGTTGGGCAGGGCCAGGCGGGTCGAGCGGGTCCGCACCGCCCGCCAGCCGCCGGCCGCCTGGACGTCGCCGAGGACGTTGGCGGCCAGCTCGCGCGGGCTGAGGACCGGCTGGCCGGCGAGCGCCCCCAGGTCGGCCCGGAGCTTGGCCTCGAGCACGAACAGGGCCAGCACCTCGGCCAGGGCGGTGACGCCGATGCTGCCGATGGCCGTGCCGGCCACCGGCGGCGCCGCCGTCGAGGCCACGGCCATCGCCTGCTGGGCGGCCACCACCCCGCCGACCAGCAGGGCCAGCCCGGCGGCGGTCTTGGATGCCCGGTCGATCAGCCGCCTGGCCACCTCGTCGTCGGGCAGGTCGGGGTAGCGGGCGCGCAGCTCCTGGAGGGTGGCCGGCCGCACCTGGGCCGCCGCCTCGTCGAGCAGCGGCCGGATCCCGCCCTTGCTGACCTCGCCCAGCCGGCCCTTGACGACCCCGACGGCGTCGCCCAAGAGGCGCCGCAGCGTCGGCTCGTCGGATCCGGCGGCCGCGCTCTCGGCGGCCAGCCGCTCACCCCACGCCTGCTTCGGATCGTCGTTCATCGCTCGCCGGAGGCCTTCCCCTGCAACCATGCTGGCAACCACCTTAGCGCCCTACCGCCCCGTGGACCCGAAGCCGCCCTCGCCCCGCGGGGTGGGCGGGAGCTCGGCGGCGTCGAGGAAGCGGGCCCGGGTCACCGGCTGCACGACCAGCTGGGCGATCCGGTCGCCGCGGCGGACGGTGAAGGGCTCGGCCGGGTCGGTGTTGAGCAGCACCACCCTGACCTCGCCGCGGTAGCCGGCGTCGACCGTCCCGGGGGCGTTGACCAAGGTGATGCCATGCCGGGAGGCCAGGCCGGAGCGGGGGTGGACGAAGGCGGCGTAGCCGTCGGGCACGGCCACCGCGATCCCGGTGCCGACGGTGGCCCGGCCGCCCGGGGGCAGGACCACGTCGGCGGCGGCGCACAGGTCGGCCCCGGCGTCGCCGGGGTGGGCGTAGGCGGGCAGGGGCAGGCCCGGGTCGAGGCGGCGGACCGGCAGCTCGGGAGCGTCCATGGGGAGCGGCCCCTTTCGCCGGGATGGCCAGGGCCCCGGACCACGCTTCCCCTCGCGGCCCGGGGCCCAGCTCATCCCCGGCGGACCGGCGCACGACCCGCCGGGGAGAATTACAGCGATGTCATTCTACCCATGCGGGCTCGCAGGCGGCAAGCTGGTAGGGAAGAAAGGAGGTGAGCGGGCTGGCCGATGCGGAGGTGGGCGACGAGCTGTTCGGGCTGCCCCCCGAGGAGTTCGTGGCCGCCCGGGACGAGCTGGCCCGCCGCCTCAGGCGCGAGGGCGAGGCCGAGGCAGCCAAGCGGGTCAAGGCGTTGCGGCGCCCGCCCCTGTCGGCCTGGGCGGTCAACCAGCTGGCCCGCGGGCCCGAGGGCGGCCTGGGCGAGCTGCTGGCCGCGGGCGAGCGGCTGCGCGCCGCCCACCAGGCGGCCCTGGCCGGCGAGGGCGCGGCCGAGCTCCGGGCGGCCGCCAAGGCCGAGCGCGAGGCGGTCGCCGCCCTGGTCCTGGCCGCCCTGGAGCTGCTCCGCGAGGCCGGCCACCCGACCACCGACGCGACCCGTGACCGGGTCGCGGCCACCCTGCACGCCGCCGCGGCCAGCCCCGAGGCCGCCGAGCTGGTCGGCGTCGGCCGCCTCACCGCCGACCTCGACCCCTCCGGCTTCGGCAGCGTTCCCGACGGCGCCTTCGAGGTGCAGGAGCCCGCCCGGGCCACGACCTCGCGACGCCGCGGGGCCGGGGCCCGGGCGGGTCGCGCGGACGCCGAGGGGAACGGCGACCGGGGGGCGGCGGCCGAGGACGACCCGGCCGTGCGGCGCGCCCGGCTGGGCCGCCTGGCCGACCAGGCGGAACGGGAGGCCGGCAGGGCCAGGGCGACCGCCGCCGCGGCCATCGAGGCGGCCAGCGCGGCCCGCGAGCGGGCCACCCGCGCCGCCAGGGACCTCCGCGAGGCCGAGGACCGCATCCCCGCCGACCACTGACCCAGCGCCGCGGTAGGCTCGCCGGGACGAGCCGAGGAGGCGCCGTGGGCGAGGCCGAGCTGGAGATCCACCCGCTGACCGGGGACCGCTGGGACGACCTGGCCACCCTGTTCGACCGCCCCGGCGACCCCAAGGGCTGCTGGTGCATGTTCTACCGGGTGCGGGGCCGCGAGTTCGAGCGGCTCTGGGGCGCCGGCGCCCGGGCCGCCTTCCGCGAGGTGGTCGACCAGGGCCCGCCGCCCGGGCTGCTCGCCTACCGCGACGGGGCCCCGGTCGGCTGGTGCGCCGTCGCCCCCCGCGAGGACTTCCCGCGGATCCTCAACTCCCCCACCATCAAGCCGCTGGACGACGACCCCGGCTGCTGGTCGATCGTGTGCTTCTACACCGTGCGGGGCGAGCGCCGCGGCGGGGTCGCGAACGCCCTGCTGGAGGCGGCCGTGGCCTTCGCCGCCGAGCAGGGCGCGACCGCGGTCGAGGGCTACCCCAAGGACACCGAGGGGGCCAGGAAGCACGCCAACGAGATGTTCGTCGGCTCGATGTCGATGTTCGCCGAGGCCGGCTTCACCGAGGCCGGCCGCCGCTCCCCCACCCGGCCGATCATGCGCCGGGAGGTGGGTCAGCGGCCGCGGCGGCCCCGGCGGGCGCGGAGGTAGTCGCTGACCACGTAGTCGCCCAGGCGGTCGGGCGACGGGGCGAACACGCGGCCGCCGTTGAGCCGGGCGATCAGGTCGACGAAGGCGACCAGGCGGGGGTCGTCGTCGAGCATGAACGTGTTGATGGTGGCCCGGCGGCGGGTCAGCCGGGTCACCTCGGTCAGGGTCAGCTCGATGGTCCGCGGGTCGGGCGGGTAGTCGAAGATCGGGTAGCCGTCCGGCTCCAGGTGGGCGGTCGGCTCGCCGTCGGTCACGACCAGGACCACCGGCTCGGCCTCCGGGTGGCGGTCCAGGTGCCGGCCGGCCAGGACCAGGGCGTGGTGCAGGTTGGTCCCCTGCCCGACGGCCGCGTCCAGGTCGGGCAGCTCGGCCGGCCGGACCGTCCGGGCCAGCAGCGAGAACCCGATGACCTCGAGCGCGTCCTGCGGGTAGCGGGTCGAGACCAGGCTGTGCAGGGCCAGCGCGGTCGCCTTGGCCATCCCCCAGGTCTCCCGCAGCAGCATCGAGTACGACTGGTCGACCAGCAGACAGACGGCGGCCGAGGTCCGGCGCTCGGTCTCCAGCACCTCGAAGTCCTCTGGGGAGAGGGCCACCGCCCCACCGGCCCGCCCGGCTCTCCGGGCGCGCGCCGACCCCGCCCCCGGCGCCTCGGCCCCCCGGCCGCCCTGGAACCCCGCCTCCCGCGCGTCGGCCCCCCGGAGGGGGACGGTAGCCGATCGGGAAGCGGGGTGCCCGCGGCTGTCCACAGCCCCGCCGCGGAGGACGGCGTTGCGGACGGTGCGGACCACGTCAAGGGGTTCCTCGTCGCCGAAGACCCAGGGGCGGGAGGCGCCGGTGGGCTCGCCGGCCAGGCCGAGGCCGGGGACGTCGTGGTCGCCCCGGCGGCCCTCGTCGAGGCTGGAGAAGACCCGGCGCAGGGCGACCGCGCCGATGCGCCGGATCGCCTTGGGGCTCAGCTTGAGCTCGCCCTGCTCGCGGACCAGGTAGCCCTGCTCGGTCAGCTCCCGCTCCAGCCGGCGCAGGGTCTCGACGTCGTCGACGGCCGCCCGGCCCAGGGCCCGCTGGACCGCCTCCAGGTCGATGTCGTCCAGCGACGCCCCCGGGTAGCGCTGGCCGAGGGAGGCCTCCAGCGACTCGAGGTCGGCCAGCTCCTCCAGGGCGGTGGTGGCGTCGCCCAGGCCGAGGGGCTGCTCGCCGCCCATGGCCGCGCCCTGGTCCCAGGACAGGTCGGGCCGGCGGGAGCGGAGCGAGCGGCCGAGCCGGTCCAGCTCGTACTGGAGGCCGAGGTCGCCCAGGACCGACTGCGACAGGGCGGCCAGCTCGGCCCGCTGCTCGGGGGTCAGGGAGGCGGCCAGGCGGCTGGCCGCCGCGGCCCGCCGGGCCAGGGCGTCGACCAGCTCCTCGAGGCTGCGCGGGCGCTCGGGGAACATGTCGCCGTAGCGCTCCATGAACTCCTCGAACTGGCGCTGGGTGTCCTCGCCCCGGGCGTCGGCCTCGAGCATGGCGTTGAGGTCGGCGACCATGTCCCGGATGCGCTGCAGCTCCTCGGGGCTGGCCCCGGCCAGGGCGTCGCGCATCCCCCGGAACTGGGAGTCGAGCACCTCGCGGCGGAGCAGGTCGCGGATCTGCTCGTAGGTGGCGGCGGCCTCGGGCGAGCGCCACTGGTAGTCGGCCAGCTGGCGCACGGCCCTGGCCGTGTCCGGCGGGAGCTGGTCCAGCTCGGCCTCGGCCAGGCGGGCCGCGTCCGACGGGTCGGGGAACAGCGCCTGGCGCTCCTGCTCGACGGCCTGGTCGAGCAGCTCCCGGACCTGCTCGAGGGTGCCGTCCAGGCGCCCCCGCTCACGCAGCTCCCGGCGGCGGTCGCGGGCCTGGCGGAGCAGGTCGCGCAGGCCCCTGGTCCCGGGCATGCCCTGGCGGAGCAGGTTGCGCAGGGCGTCGGCGGCCCGGTCCCCGGACAGGACCCGCTCCCCCAGCCGGTCCAGCGCCCCGGCCACGTCGAACGGCGGCTCCAGCGGGTCGGGCCCGCCCCGCCAGGCGCCGTAGCGGTAGCTCATCCCCCGTCTGCCATTCGACAGGCTCTCCTCCGAGAACTCATCCCCCGTACACCGTCCGGCCCGGCAGTTCCTCCTTGGCCAGGCGCTTGGACAGGTGGAGGCCCTCCATGGCGAACTCCAGGGCGGCCGCGGCCAGGCCGGGCGTCTCGGCCCCGTGGTCGTCGCCGAGGCGGCGCAGCAGCTGGGCCAGCCCTGGCACCGGCCCGACCCGGGCCAGCAGGTCCGCCGCCGGGACCAGGTCGCCGGTCTCGACGGTGGCGCCCTCGTCGAAGCGGTGCAGCAGCCCCGACAGGTCGGACCCGGCCAGCCGGGCCCGCCAGGTCTCGGCCACCGACCGGCGCAGCAGGTGCTTGAGCAGCTCCAGCTCCCGTCCCTCCTCGAGCTGGTCGAACTCGACCTTGCCGAGGGACACCGCGACGACCGAGGGCAGGTCGGCCACCCGGGCCACCGGCATCTCCTCGCCGGTGACGGCGGCCCGGCGCACGGCCGAGGCGGCGACGGTCTCGGCGGCGGCGATGGCGAACCGGGCCGAGACGCCGGAGCGGGCGTCGATCTGGGGCGACTCGCGCACCGCCCGGGTGAAGCGGGCGAGGACCTCGAGCAGGTGGCCGGGGACGAGCGGGCGGCCGAGGGGCCGCTCGTCCCAGGCGAGCACGGCCTCCTGGCGGATCAGGGTCACCTCGTCGTCCAGGCGCAGCGGGTAGTGGGTGCGGACCTCGGCCCCGAAGCGGTCCTTGAGCGGGGTGATGATGCGGCCCCGGTTGGTGTAGTCCTCGGGGTTGGCGCTGGCGATCAGGATGAGGTCGAGGGGCAGCCGCAGCTGGTAGCCGCGGACCTGGATGTCGCGCTCCTCGAGCACGTTGAGCAGGGCCACCTGGATCCGCTCGGCCAGGTCGGGCAGCTCGTTGACGCTGAAGATGCCCCGGTTGGTCCGGGGCACCAGCCCGTAGTGGACCGTCTCGGGGTCGCCAAGGGTGCGGCCCTCGGCCACCTTGATGGGGTCGATGTCGCCGATCAGGTCGCCGACGCTGGTGTCGGGGGTGGCCAGCTTCTCGCCGTAGCGCTCGGAGCGGTGGCGCCAGGCCACCGGCAGCTCCTCGCCCAGCTCGTCCAGCCGCCGCCGGCAGGGCGTGCAGGTCGGCACGTACGGGTGGTCGTTGATCTCGCAGCCGTCGACCACCGGCGTCCACTCGTCCAGCAGGTGGTGGAGCGAGCGGATGAGGCGGGTCTTGCCCTGCCCGCGCTCGCCCAGGAGCACGATGTCGTGCCCGGCCAGCAGGGCCCGCTCCAGCTCCGGGAGCACGGTGTCGTCGAACCCGACGATGCCGGGGAAGCGTTCGCCTCCCTCGGCCAGCCGGCGCAGGAGGTTGTCGCGGAGCTCGTGCTTGACCGCCTTGTAGCGGTGCCCGGAGGCCCGGAGGCCGTCCAGGGTGGTGAGGGTGGGCGGGGTGGCGGTGGTCATGCGGGCCCTTCTGTCGCGTGCGGTGCCAGGCCCATGGTGGCCCCGGTCGCCCCATTGCGCACGCCCGCTGGCCAGGCTAAAGTTAACCAAATGGTAAGGTATTCGTCCTCGACCCTCGACCGGACCTTCGCGGCCCTGTCCGACCCCACCCGACGGGAGATCCTCGACCGCCTGGCCGAGGGGCCGGCCACGCTCGGGGAGCTGCGGCGGCCCTTCGACATGACCCTCCCCGGCCTGATGAAGCACGTCCGGGTCCTCGAGGAGGCCCAGCTGGTGGTCACCGAGAAGAAGGGCCGCACCCGCGAGTGCCGGCTCGGGTCCGAGCAGCTCGACGACGCCGCCCAGTGGATCGAGACCTACCGGCGCCGCTGGGAGCGCCGGCTGGACCGGCTCGGGGACTACCTGGAACGCCAGAAGGGAGCACGTGCGTGAGCGACCTGCGACTGGAGCGCGTCTACGCGACCGACCCGGAGACCGTCTTCGACGCCTTCACCGACCCGGACGCGGAGAAGGAGCTGTACGCCGACGCGCCCGACTGGGTGGTGACCTCGACCTGCGACCTGCGGGTCGGGGGCCGGTGGACGATCGAGTTCGGCCCCCCGGGAGGGCCGCCGGCCCGCGAGACCTCGGTGTTCACGGTGGTCGACCGGCCACACCGCCTCGGGTACGTGGCCACCATGACCATGCCCGACGGGACCAGCTTCGACACCGACCTCGAGGTCACCTTCGAGGAGGAGGCGCCCGGCCGGACCCGGCTGACCATCCTCCAGACCGGCTTCCCGACCACCCGGCTCCGGGACGAGATCGCCGGTGGCTGGCCCAGCATCCTGGACGGGCTGGGCCGGGTCGTGGCCGCCCGGGCCGCCGGCCCGCACCGGCCATGAGCGCCCTTGGCACCCGCCGGGCCGGCCGGCGGGAATGGGGCGGGCTGGCCGTGATCGCCCTGCCCTGCCTGCTCTACGCCATGGACCTGACCGTGCTCAACCTGGCCGTGCCCCAGCTCAGCGCCGATCTGCAGCCCACCAGCAGCCAGCTCCTGTGGATCGTCGACATCTATGGGTTCCTGGCCGCCGGGTCGCTGGTCACCATGGGCACCCTCGGCGATCGGGTCGGCCGGCGCAAGCTCCTGCTGATCGGCGCGGCCGCGTTCGGGGCCGCCTCGGTGCTGGCGGCGTTCTCGACCACCCCGGAGATGCTGATCGCCGCCCGCGCCCTGCTGGGGGTGGCCGGGGCCACCCTGGCCCCCTCGACCCTGTCGCTGATCCGCAACATGTTCCTCGACCCCGGCCAGCGCCAGGTGGCCATCGGCGTCTGGGTGGCCAGCTTCTCGGCCGGGGCCGCCGCCGGGCCGCTGCTCGGCGGGCTGCTGCTGGAGCGCTTCTGGTGGGGCTCGGTGTTCCTGATCGCCCTGCCGGTGATGGCCCTGCTGCTGACCCTTGGCCCGGTCCTGCTGCCCGAGTTCCGCGACCCCGACGCGGGCCGGCTCGACCTGGCCAGCGCCGCCATGTCGCTGGTCGCGGTCCTGGCGGTGATCTACGGCCTCAAGGAGCTGGCCCAGGACGGCCCCGGCTGGGGGCCAGGGCTGTCGATCGCGGCCGGGCTGGGCGTCGGGCTGGCGTTCGTGGCCCGCCAGCGCCGGCTGGCCGACCCGCTGCTCGACCTGTCGCTGTTCGCCAACCGCGCCTTCAGCGCCGCCCTGGCCACCAACACCCTCGACTTCTTCGTGTCCTTCGGCGCCCTGCTCTTCACCGCCCAGTACCTCCAGCTGGTGCTGGGGCTGTCGCCGCTGGAGGCGGGGCTGTGGCTGCTGCCGTCCTCGGCCGGGCTGATCGCCGGGTCGACGCTGGCCCCGCTGCTGGCCCGCCGGGCCAAGGCCTGGGTGGTGATGGTGGCCGGCCTGGTCCTCGGCGCGGCCGGCTTCGCCCTGGTCACCCAGGTCACCAGCACCTCCGGCCTGGCCCTGCTGGTCACCGGGTCGGTGGCGTTCTCGGTGGGCCTGGCCCCGCTGACCACCCTGGCCACCGACCTGATGCTCGGGGTCGCCCCGCCGGAGCGGGCCGGGGCGGCGTCGGCCATCGCCGAGACCACCTCGGAGCTGGGCGGGGCGCTGGGCATCGCCGTCCTCGGCAGCCTCGGCACGGCCGTCTACCGGGGCCGGATGGCCGAGGACCTCCCGGCCGGCATCCCGGGCGAGGCGGCCGAGGTCGCCCGCGACACCCTCGGCGGCGCCCTGACGGTCGCCGGGCAGCTCCCGGCCGAGCTCGGCGCGGCCCTGCTGGAGACCTCCCGGGCGGCGTTCACCAGCGGGCTGCAGCTGGCCTTCGCCGCCGCCGCGGCCCTGACGGTCGGCATCGCCGTCCTGGTCGCGACCGTGCTCCGGCGGGCCGCCGGCGGCCAGCCCCCGGTGCCGGCCTAGGCCTCGGCGGCGCGGCGCCAGGCGGCCCGGCCGAGCTGGGTGAAGGCGCCGAGGAAGCGGCCGGTGAGGTCGGCGGCGTCGTGCTCGGTGAGGATGGCGGCCACGGTGCGGGGGTCGAGGCGGCGGGTGCAGGTGGCCACGTCCAGGGGGACGTCGTCGCGGATGGCCATCAGCTCCCGGTTGAGCTGGTAGGTGGCCCGCTGGGTGACCAGGGCCTCGGCGACCCAGCCGCCGAGCAGCCGGGCCACCCCGGCCGGGTCGTCCAGGGCCTCCTCGACGGTGCCGTAGGCGCCCAGCAGCCGGGCGGCGGTGACGGCGCCGATGCCCTTGACCCCGGGCAGGCAGTCGCTGGCGTCGCCCCGCAGAGCCGCGAACGCGGGGTAGGCGGCCGGGCCGACCCCGTAGCGGGCCCGCAGCCAGCTGGGCGAGACCTGCTCCATGCGGCCCCCGGTGACCAGGTAGAAGACCTGCACGGTGGGGGCGACGAGGGCGAACGCGTCCTGGTCGCCGGTGGCCAGGGCGGCCGCGACCCCGCGCCGCCTGGCCAGGGCGGCCGCCGACCCGAGCACGTCGTCGGCCTCCAGCCCGGCGGGGACGGCGACGCAGATCCCGAGCTGCCGGAGCAGGCCGGGCAGCTCGTCCAGGAGGTCGACCAGGGCGTCGTCCTTGGGCGGGCGGGCCGACTTGTAGCCGGGATGGCGGTCGCGGCGCAGCGAGCGGATCGGGTCGTCGAACCCGACCACGCAGGCGCTCGGCCGGGTGGCGGCGCCGATCTTGGCCAGCATGGCCAGGACCCGCACGCGGGCCTCGCCGGGCGGCCCCTCGGCCCCGCCGACCGCGTGGTAGGCGCGGTGGGCCAGCCCGTTGCCGTCGACCGCCAGCAGCACCGGGACCGGCCGGCGCCGACCCGCGCGCGCCTTGCGCACGCGGGTCGCGGCGGGCGGCGCGGCTCCCTCGGCCACCGGCTCGTCGAGCACGAACAGCTGGGGGGAGTCGGCGGCGGGTATGGGAGGCATGCGACAACGATCACCCTCGGACGCCAAGCGCGCAAGGTGCCGGTTCTTCGGTCCTGGCGGCCGGCCTTGGTAGATTGTGGCGATGGTGGGCAGCGTCCAGGTGGAGCCGGGCCGGCGTCGCCGGCGCCGCCGCCAGGACTCGGAGCAGGAGATCCTGGAGGCGGCCGGGCGGCTGCTGCGCGAGCGGCCGTTCCGGGAGCTGACCGTCGACGACCTGATGGCCGCCACCAGCCAGTCCCGCACCGCCTTCTACCGCCACTTCACCGACCGCCAGGACCTGCTCGTCCACCTCATCCGCGACCTCAACGAGGAGCTGTGGGAGATGAGCGCGGGCTGGCTGCGGGGCAGCGGCGACCCCCTGGCCGAGGGGCGCGACTCGCTGGAGCGCCTGGCCGACGTGTACGCCGCCCACGGGCCCCTGCTGCGGGCCATCGCCGAGGCGGCCAGCCACGACGCCGACGTCGAGGGCGTCTACCGCAACCTGGTCCAGGGCTTCGTCGACGCCACCGCGGCCCGCATCCGCCGCGACGCCGCCGCCGGCCGGACCAGCCTGGCCCACCCCGACTCGGTGGCCGCCGCCCTGGTCTGGATGACCGAGCGCCACCTGGCCGCCACCTTCGGCCGGGTCGGGGCCACCGACGCCGACCGCACGGCCGCCCTGGAGACGCTGTTCACCATCTGGATGCGCACCCTGTACGGCCCCGACCCGAAGCCGGCGAGCGGGGGGCCAAAGCCTTGCCCCCCGGAGGACTAGGGACCGTGCAATGTGGGCGGTGACCGTCGACGGCGGCCGGCTGGTGCTGGCCGAGCGGCCCGACCCGGAGCCGGGGCGGGGCGAGCTGCTGGTCCGGGTGGCCGCCGCCGGGCTCAACGGGGCCGACCTGCACCAGGTCAAGGGCGCCTACCCGGCGCCGCCGGGCAGCCCGCCCGACATCCCGGGGCTGGAGCTGGCCGGCGAGGTCGTCGCCACCGGGCCCGGCGTCTTCCGCTTCGCCGATGGCGACCGGGTGATGGCCGTGGTCGGCGGGGGCGGGCAGGCCGAGCTGGCCGTGGTCCACGAGCGGACGGCCATCCCCGTCCCGGACGGGCTCGGCTGGCCCGAGGCCGGCGGGTTCCCCGAGGTCGTCACCACCGCCCACGACGCCCTGTTCACCCAGTGCGGCCTCGGCCTCGGCGACCGGCTGCTGGTCCACGGCGCCGCCGGCGGCGTCGGCACGGCCGCGATCCAGCTCGGCGCGGCCGCCGGGGCCCGGGTGGTGGCCAGCGTCCGCAACCCCGCCCACCACCAGGCGGCGGCCGAGCTCGGCGCGGCCGTGGTCGCCGACCCCGGCCAGGCGTTCGACCACGGCCCCTTCGACGTGATCATGGAGATGGTCGGGGCGCCCAACTTCGACGCCAACCTGGACGCCCTGGCCACCGGCGGCCGGCTGATGGTGATCGGGGTCGGCGCCGGGGCCAAGGTCGAGCTGGACCTGCGCCGGCTGATGGCCCGCCGGAGCCGGATCCTGGCCTCGAACCTGCGCTCGCGCCCCCTCGAGGAGAAGGCCGACGCCGCCCGCCGGGTCGAGCACCAGGCCCTGCCCCTGCTGGCCGACGGCCGCCTGCGGATCCCGGTGGCCGCCACCTTCCCCCTCGAGGCGGCCCAGGAGGCCTACGACCGCTTCACCGCCGGCGGTAAGCTGGGCAAGCTGGTCCTGGTCACCTGACCCACGGAGAGGGGGCGGTCGGTGGAGGACGCTGCCGGGGCCCTGGACGCGGCCAGGGACGCCTACCGCCGCCACGACTGGGCGGGAGCCCGCGACGGCTTCGGCGCCGCCCGGGCGGCCGGCGAGCTGGCCGCGGCCGACCTCGACGCGCTGGCCGACGCCGCCTGGTGGCTGGGCGACTTCGACCAGGCGTCGGCCGTCCTCGAGGAGGCGTACCGGCGCCACCTGGACGAGGGGCGCCCCGGCCCGGCGGCCATGGCCGCCATCGGGGTGGCCGTCAACCACCTCCTGCGCGGCGACGGCGTGGTCGGGTCGGGCTGGGTGGGCCGCGCCCAGCGGCTGCTCCGCGACCAGCCCGAGCACACCGAGCACGGCTACCTCCTGTACCTGGAGCTGGAGGGCGCCCTCGACGGCGGCGAGGCCGGCGCCGTGGTGGCGACGGCCGGGCGGGTCCGGGAGATCGGCCGCCGCCACGCCGACCCCAACCTGGTCGCCGGCGGCGACCTGTTCGAGGGCCGGGCGCTGGTCAAGCAGGGCCGGATGGCCGAGGGGATGGCCCTGCTCGACGAGGCCATGCTGGCCGTGCTGTCGGGCGAGCTGGACCCGGGGTGGGCCGGCAACATCTACTGCCACCTCATGGCCGCGTTCCACGAGCTGGCCGACGTCCGCCGGGCCGCCGAGTGGACCGAGGCGACCAGCCGCTGGGTCGCCGGCCTGCCCCCCGCGGTGCTGTTCACCGGCATCTGCCGGGTCCACCGCTCCCAGGTCCTGGAGCGCAAGGGCGACTGGGCCGAGGCCG